>Ga0316198_10000647_pt1 | contig 18863 bp, 17 predicted proteins | sample OudBieAanoxic_MG_FD_204935 | JGI IMG/M metagenome (GOLD analysis project Ga0316198, IMG submission 204935) | Coastal sediment microbial communities from Oude Bieten Haven, Netherlands - site A anoxic | ecosystem: Environmental > Aquatic > Marine > Coastal > Sediment | place: Netherlands...
CGCCGGCGTTCCTGGAACAGTGGGCCAAGGGGCCGGAATCCTTCTTGAAGCGGTTCGCCGCTGCGGCCACGCCCAAGATCATGCGGGCAATGCCCTGGCTGATCGCACTCGGCATGCTTCTGCCGACGATGCACCAGTCGAGCCTCGGCAACATGATCCTGCTCGCCGGTCCGAAACTTCACCCGCTGTGGTACACGACGTGGATTCCGTTCCTGTTCCTCGTCTCCTGCGTCGGAATGGGGTACGGCGTCACGATCATGGAGACCATGGTCTCGCGGACGGTGTACAAGCGGCCGGGTGAAACGCGGGTCCTGGCGGGCCTGGGCGATGCCATGGTCGTGGTTCTTCTTGCCTACGTGCTGATCCGCGTGGGTGACACCATCTGGCAGGGCAAACTGGACTACGTGCTGGCCTTCGACGTGTTCAGCATCCTGTTCCTGCTGGAGGTCCTTCTTCACTTGGTTCCGGCCTTCATGCTCATGAACAAGGCGAAGCGTACGGACAGGACATACCTGTTCCGGGCTTCGCTGATGATCGTGTTCGGAGGGGCCCTGTACCGCTTCTCGGCGTACTGGTTCGCATTCCAGCCGGGGGACCACTGGAGCTACTTCCCGGCCATACCGGAGATCCTGATCACCGTCGGTCTCGTAGCGTTCGAGATCGCGGCTTACATAACGATCATCAAGAGGTTCCCCATCCTTACGGGCGCGCCCCCCGCGACCGCGAAAGCCTGAGGAGTGACAGATGGCACGCATTGTCGTTGACCCGATCACGCGTATCGAGGGCCACCTGCGCATCGACGTCGAAGTCGATGGCGGGACGGTCCGCAATTCCTGGGCGTCCGGTCAGATGTGGCGCGGCATCGAGACCATCCTCGAGGGAAGGGACCCGCGTGACGCCTGGCTGTTCACACAGCGCTTCTGCGGCGTCTGCACCACGGTTCACGCGATCACCTCGGTCCGTACGATCGAGAACGCGCTGAACCTCGAGATCCCGATGAACGCCCAGTACATCCGCAACATCATCCTGTGCGCTCATGCGATGCACGATCACATCGTGCACTTCTATCACCTTTCGGCGCTCGACTGGGTGGATGTCGTGTCCGCTCTGAGCGCCGATCCACGGCGGGCGGCGCAGATCGCGCAGAGCCTGTCCGACTGGCCGGGCAACAGCGTCCAGGTCATGCAGCAGACCCAGGCCCGCGTGCAGGGGATCGTGGACAGCGGCCAGCTGGGGATCTTCGCGAACGGCTACTGGGGCCACCCGGCCATGAAGCTTCCGCCCGAGGTGAACCTGCTGGCGGTCGCACACTATCTGCAGGCACTGGACTACCAGAAGAAGGCCAACCAGATCGTGGCCATCCTGGGTTCCAAGACGCCGAACATCCAGAACCTGGCTGTCGGTGGGGTCGCGAACGCGATCAACCTGGACAACGAGGCCACCCTCAACATGAACAAGCTGTACGCGATCAAGAGCCTGCTCGACGAGGTGAGCCGGTTCGTGCGCGAGGTGTACGTGCCAGACGTGATCGCGATCGGCTCGATGTATCCCGAGTGGCTCGGATACGGCGCCGGCGTGAAGAACTACCTCTCCGTTCCGGACCTGCCCCTCAACGCGGCGGGCACGGAGTTCGATATTCCCGGCGGCACGATCATGAACGGTGACATCGGCACCTTCCGACCGATCAGTTCGTTCAACGACGAGTACTTCCGCGACAACGTGCAGGAGGGGATCGCCCACTCGTGGTACGACGGCGACTGGCAGAAGCACCCGTGGGAGGAAACCACGGACCCGATGTACACCGAGTTTCAGGACAACGGGAAGTACTCGTGGGTGAAGTCGCCGCGGTTCGCCAATGAGCCGATGCAGGTGGGGCCGCTGGCCCAGGTCTTGGTCGGATACGCCTCGGGCCACGAGTTGACCCGGAAGTACGTGGACGCGGCCGTGTCGCAGGCCTCCAGCATGGCGGGCGTGCAGCTCGGATTGCAGCACCTGCACTCGACGCTGGGTCGGCACCTGGCCCGCGCCGTTCGCACCGCGGTCCTGGCCGAGCTGGCCTACAAGCATTGGGGCCTGCTGGTCAACAACATCGGCTCCGGTGACACCGATATCTTCAACCCGCCCGAGTTCCCATCCGGGGAGCAGCGGGGCTTCGGATTCCACGAGGCGCCGCGTGGAGCGCTGTCCCACTGGGTGGTGATCGACAGCGGGAAGATCAAGAACTACCAGGCGGTCGTCCCATCGACCTGGAACGCCGGTCCGCGCGACGCGCAGGGCCGCCAGGGACCGTACGAAGCCTCGTTGATGGGCAACCCGGTTGCCGATCCGGAGCTTCCACTCGAGGTTCTGAGGACCGTGCACTCGTTCGATCCGTGCCTGGCGTGCGCGATCCACACCCTGGATCCGGAGGGCAAGGAAATCGCGAAGGTAAAGGCCCTCTGACCGCCCGGGTGACGGTTATGGGCCTCGGCAACGTCCTTTCACAGGACGATGGGCTGGGGCCCTTCGTCATCCAGACCCTGCTGGCGGGCTGGGAGTTCGATGAGAGCGTGCAGGTGCTCGACCTCGGCACTCCCGGCCTGCAGTTGAGTCCGTACCTGCAGGGGCAGGAGTCGCTGATCGTGGTGGACACGGTCCGGTCCGACGGCGAGCCCGGCGAGTTGCGGCTGTACGATCGCGAGCAGCTTCTCAAGCACCCGCCTGCCCAGCGAACTTCGCCCCACGACCCCGGCCTCAAGGAAACCCTGCTCGCCCTGGAGTTGCACGGCCTGTCGCCGACGCACGTCCTGGTGGTGGGCGTGATCCCGGCGGAGACCGGTTACGAGCCGCGGCTCACCGATGCCGTGCGCGCCTCGGTGCCGGGTGCGGTCAATGCCGTCCTCGCGGAACTCGAGAGGCTGGGGGTTCCGGCGACGCCACGCGCCGAACCCGCGGAACCCGATATCTGGTGGGAGCGGGAACCATCCGACTGACCTGACCTGATCTGGTCACCGCGCCGGGCCGCCGGCCTCCCGGCTACCAACGATGAACGTACTTCGCCAGCGCCCTGCGCTTCGCCGGGTCCGCCAGCTTCAGCGGTGCCATCCCGGACTCGTAGTAGGACCTGAGCTCAGTGAGGCGAGAATCCGTGTCCGCGACGCTGTCCGGATTAGCGAAGTAAAGCAGCAACTGGTCTACGTCCCAGTTCTTCCGAGTGCCTGAGATGGGAGGGCCTCCAGTGCGCGTCCCTTTCAGGTCCAGGCCATGGCACTCGTCGCAGCCCGCCTCCACGTAGGCCTCGCGGCCCTCCTTGTTGCAGGCGGTCGTGAGTACGAGCAAGGACACACCGAACGTCGCAACCAGGCGCTTCATCGTGGCAATCTCGATCATGAGTGGTTTGGTGTCAGTAGCCGGCGGGCGGTGAGACCCGAGCCAGCCAGGCCGCCAACATGACGACGGCCAGCATGACGATCGTCTCCAACCGGACGGTCCGCCGCAACCCCCGCCCGTCATGCGTTGATCCCAGCTTCGGGATCGCCCGAAGTCGGTGGAACGCACCAAATCCGATCAACACCAGAAGTCCGGCCCATTTTGCGAGGACGCCCCGGCCATAGGGTGTGCCCCAGTACGCGGAGAGGTCACCGACGAACCGGGTCGACTGGATGATCCCGGAAGCCGCGATCAGCACGACGGAGAGCAGCGCTGCCCCGGAGGCTGCCCTGACCAGCGCACCGAAGTTCCAGGCACCTGAACCGTCGTCCGGACCGTCGGGCGCCAAGACCAGTAGCAGAAGGCCACCGAACCAGACCGATGCGGCTACCAGGTGGACCATCTTCGCCGGTATCGTGATCCACGGCGAGATCGCTACGGCATGACCCGACATCGCACCCACGACCACTGCCGTCAGGGCGAGGCCGGCGGCGGCCCTCCCATGTCCGGGCAGCGCGACCAACGCGACCAGGACAAGCACCAGGCGCGACAGCCCCGCGAGGCCCGTGCTGGATGAAAGAGCCGCCGTGACGCCAGCGAAACCGGCTCCAGCCGGAACGACGCTCACCGTCCAGGCCAGGTGCTGTGCCCCCAGGATGAACAGCGCGGCCCAGCCGAGCAGGGTGGTCGCTCGCCCGATTCGGGGCTCGCGCAGGAGAGGTGACGAGCCGCAGTACCACAGCAGGCCCGCGAAACCGAGCAGGCAGGCCATGCCGAGGCCGGCCAGCAGTACGATACCAGCGGACGGACTGGGCTCTGGACGGGACCTGTCGCTCTCAGACGCCTCCGCCGAGGCGGCCGCGCGATGGCCCGGGTCGGCAGTCTGGTCGACGGCCTGTGCCGGCACGTCGGCGACCGCAGGGGCGCCCGCGTAGATGAAGCTGAACTCGCCGGATACCGGGTGACCATCCGCCGAAACGGCATTCCAGAGAACGAGGTACTCGCCCGCCGTTAATTCGGGGACGTTGCCGGTCAGCATCCGTTCGTCGTCGAGCGAAGCCTCGAGTGCCACTCGGATCGAATCGCCCGAAGGGGCCACCAGTACCAGAACACTGAGCAATTCGTTGACGGGACCGCTGAACCGCAGCTCGAACCGCTCCGGCGCCGAGGAAACGACCTCGCCCGCGGCGGGAACCGACGACTCGAGCCGAATGTGGACTGCAGCCCAGGCCAGGGTGGCACCGACCGCAAAGGACGTGAGCAGCGCTGCACTCACGCGGGTCAGGCGAGGCCGAAACAGGGGCTGGTGGCATAACAGATCGAACAGCATACGCGTTCCTATCAGGTGGCCCGAGGCCGGGCGTCAGGCGCACCATGCTATGCGGACGCCCGGAAACCGGCAAACGACCAGCACTGTTGTACTGGAACGATTGCGAACCGCCCGGTTAGTTAGGACGGCCGGACCGACGTGCCGAGGCGTCGGAAATCCTGGCGGCCAGGTCTTTTCAGAAGTTCACAGGAGGTACCGTATTGAAGCTGATCTCTCGCAGTCCCGCCGGCCTCATCGCCGCGGTGGCGATGGTGGGTCTTGGCGCCTGCAGCTCCAACTCGGACGATCCCAACCAACCGGCCGAGCCCACGATCCAGCTCGCCTTCACACCGACGTCCGTATCGTTCGGTGAGGAGAGGAGTCGAGCCGTAGAGCTTCGGAACACGGGAGACGAAGCCGCCGGGCCGGTCGAGCTGGTGGCGCTCGGAGTGACGGATGGCGGCGGGAATGCGTTACCGGGGGCGAGTCTCTCGGTCAGTCCTTCCGAGGTCGCTACCCTGAATGCCGGCGTTTCAAGGGCAGTGACTCTGACACTGGACATTCCGGGGTCCGTGGGGAGCGGAGACTACGAGGTGGACCTGGAGGCCCGGGTGGGCGGCGAGGCCGCGGCGAGCCTGGGGACCACGTTCACCGTCGTCCAGGACAGCGGACCGGTGATCGAGACGCTCGAGATTTCCGGGGGTGCGCCGCAGGCCCGCCAGGGCGAGGTGCTCAGCTTCTCGGCTTCCGCCACGGACGACCAGGGCCAGCCGGTGGTGGACCCGATGGTCACGTGGCGCGCCGAACCGGCGTTCGCGGGACTGACGACGGCCGACGGTGAGTATGTCGGGTACTCCGTGGGAACGGCGCGCATCATTGCCGAGGCCGGAGGCGCCGCGGACACGGTGGAAGTGGATGTCACCAATCGGGACGCCCCGTCCGGCTCCTTCCAGGTCGCGTGGCACGAGCCGGTCGAGCTACGCTACACCTCCGACCACTGGGAGCACGGGGATGTGGCGTACACGGGTACCTGGGGATGCCGGGCGGTTCCTGGCGGGCAGTGTGGCAACACCCTCTACGTGTGGGACATCACGGTGCGGGATGCCCCGGTTCTGACCGATTCGATCCGGGTGGACGCACGCGTCGTGAACGACGTGAAGGTCCGCGCGGATGGTACGCTGGCGATCATCACGCACGAGTCTTCCAACGACGGGCTCAACGGGATCACCCTGCTCGACCTCGCGGATCCTCTCCAACCGGCGATAATCACCCGGTTCACCGCGCCTGATCTGTCTCCCGGCGTTCACAACGTGTGGATCGAAGGCGACTACGCGTACCTGGTGGTGGATGGGTCGGTGCCGAGTTCCGGCTTGCGCGTCCTGGACATCTCGGATCCGGCGAATCCGCTGATCGTGGCCTCCTTCTACGGCGGAGGGAGCTTCCTGCACGATGTCTACGTGCGTGACGGGCTGGCCTTCCTCTCACACTGGAGCACGGGGCTGATCATCGTGGATGTGGGCCACGGAGTCGCGGGAGGATCGCCGACGAATCCGGTGGAGGTGAGCCGAATTGCCGTCCCGGGATATGACGTTCACAATGCCTGGTACTGGCCCGATTCCGGGTACGTGTTCCTGGGCGACGAGATTGCCGTCCCGGGGCGCGTGCTCGTGGTGGATGTCAACGATCTTTCGGCCCCTCGCCAGGTGGCCAGCTTCACTCTGGCCGGCGCGGCACCACACAATTTCTGGGTCGACGAAGCCGCCGGGATCGCCTACTTCTCGTGGTACGAGAACGGCATCCACGCCGTGGACGTGTCGGGCCGCCTGCTCGGCGAACTCGACAAGCAGGCCCGACAGGTCGCCAGCATCCAGTACGATGTGGGCGGCGCCTGCATCGCCCTGTCCGGAACGTGCAGCTGGGCTCCCCAGTTGCACGACGGACTCATTTATGTCTCGGACCTGAACAGTGGCCTATGGGTTCTTCAGCCGACGTTCTGAGGCGCGGAGCCTGGTCGGCGATTGCCGTCCTCTGCGCACTGGTCGCGGGGTGCTCTAGCGACTCCTCGCAGCCCAACGGTCCCGGTGATCCTGACCCCGGCTCCGACAGTCGACTGTACGTGACGTCTGGCTTCACCGACGAGGTGCTTCGCATGGACCCGTCGGACGGCGCGATAGTGAGTCGAATTCCGACCGAGCGAAGGCGAGATGAGGTGGACGAGCCTCACGCGGTCGCGATCAGTCCGGACGGGCGGTACTGGTACGCGACCGTCGCGCATGGCGAGCCCACCCTGTGGAAGTACGAAATGGTCGGCGATCGACTGGTGGGGCGTGTAACCTTGCCCACGGCGGGGGCCGCCCGGATCGGAATCACGCCGGACGGCACCCGGGCCTTCGTTCCGGACTACGATCGCTCCCAGCCGGGAGTGCCGAGTCGGGTTTCCGTCGTGGACCTGGCGGACCTGGAAGTCGTGGCGACACCCGTGGTCTGCGGCGGCCCGCACCACGCCGAGGTGGATCCGACAGGCGACCTCGTGGCCGTGGCCTGCAGCCTGAGCGACGAGATCGTACTCCTGGACGCCCGAACGCTGGCGGAGCGAGGTCGTTTTGCTGCGGGTCCGGAGGCCGGACCTCCCGGACAGCCTGCTCTGAAACCGCTGAACCTGGCCTGGTCGCCCGACGGAGAACTCATCTGGGTGGGACTGCATCTCGTGGGCACCGTGAGAGCGTTTCGTCCTAATGGTGAGATCGTGGGAACGGTGGCTGTCGGGTCGAGGCCCGCCCAGATCGCCCTTACCCCGGACGGCGGTACGCTAGTGACGGCGAACCGGGGAGATGCGTCTCTGTCGATGGTAGACACGAACTCGCTGATCGAGACGGCGAGGATTCCGTTGGGAGCGGAACACCCGCACGGCATCGCACTGGACGAGCTGGGCCTGCGGGCGTTCGTGTCCTGTGAGGGAACCCCGGAGACCTCGGGCCGGGCCGTGGCGGTGGACCTGGTGGCCGGCTCGATCCTGTGGTCGGTAGAGGCCGGTGCCTACACGCTGGGGGCTGCTTACGCTCCCGCGGAGCCGGATTGAGCCACGACGGCTTGGAGAGCTCGCTCGAGCTTTGCCTGGGCCTGGTCGGCCACGTCCCGGATCTCGGGGGCGTCCGCGATGTCCATCATGGCGTGGGGCCGGACGAACGCCACCTCGGCACCGCCGTCGGCGGAGGCGACCACGACGTTGCAGGGCAGCATGAGACCGATATTGTCGTCCGCGGACAACGCCTGGTTGGCCAGCACCGGATTGCACGCCCCGAGGATCACGTACGGACGGAAGTCGGCGCCGATCTTGGTCTTCAGCGTCTCGGCCACGTCGATCTTCGTCAGGATTCCGAATCCCTCTTCCTTCAGGGCGTCGGTGACGACCTCGATGGCCTCGTCGAACGTGAGGCCGGGCAGGGTCCGGTGCATGCTGTATTCGGTGTCCTTCATGACGGGTCTCCGTTGTTAGTCGGTCCTGAATGAAGCTCACGCTATCGACACTGAATGGTGCGTACCGGCGAGACTGGCCGCAATCGCCGACCGTACTCCTGGTGCCTCCAAACTACTCCCGCCGAGTGCCCGACGGCCGTAACTTGAATCTCATGGGCTACCTCCGTTCCGTCCGACTCGCGCTCGTCGCTGCCTCCCTGTTGCTTGCCGCCTGCGGGGGAACGACTCCGCCTCCCATGACCAGCGTCAGCGAGAACTGGTCCGAGCAGGGAATCGCTTCCTGGTACGGACCCGGGTTTGACGGGAGGCGTACGGCCTCCGGTGAGGTCTACGACATGGAGGAGATGACGGCGGCCCACAAACGGCTGCCGTTCGGAACCCGGGTCCAGGTCCAGAACCTGGACAACGGGCTTCGGACCGAGGTTCGCATCAACGACCGCGGGCCGTTCGTGGACGACCGGATCATCGACCTGTCCATGGCGGCGGCCCGGGACATCGAGATGCTGGGGCCGGGAACCGCGCGGGTACGAATCTCGGTTGTCGAGATGTCGGCCATGTTGTCGTGCAGCATGGTTCAGGTCGGCGCCTTCTCCGATCCGGCAAACGCGGCGAGCGTCGCCAGCAGCTTCCGGGATCGCGGATTACTGGTGGTTCAGCAGCCAGGTACGGACGGGCTAACCCGAGTGTTTCTGGGCCCGTATGACGATCTGGAGCAGGCGGAGCGGGCGCGCGACCGCTATGATGGGATGGTAAGACCCTGCAACTGAATTTCTCCCGGGTCGAGCGTCGGTGAGAAACACGATCGGCCGGGGCGGGTATGGTTCTGAACCGCACGTGAGGGGCGGTATTTTTCTCCGGAGGCGCGGTGCCTTCGGACCACGGAGGAACAATATGACACGTGGCCCGTTCGTCTCGAGGGCACTGCTCTTCTTTCTGACGCTCCTGCTGGGAGCGGCCACCCTGCCGGATTCAGCCGATGCTCAGTACTTCGGTCGAAACAAGGTCCAGTACAAGACCTTCGACACCGAGGTTCTGCAGACCGAGCACTTCGACATCTACTACTACCCCGAGATGGAGAGCATCATCGGGGAGGCCGGCCGCATGGCGGAGCGCTGGTATGCTCGCATCGGCCGTCTGCTGGATCACGAACTCAAGGGTCGCCAGGCGTTGATCCTGTACGCCAGCCATCCCGACTTCGAGCAGACCAACGCCGTGTTCGGGCAGCTCGGCGAGTCGACGGGTGGTGTGACCGAGGTGCTGAAGCGACGAATCGTGCTTCCACTCGCCGGTACCCTCGCCGAGTCGGACCACGTGCTGGGGCACGAGCTGGTCCACGCGTACCAGTTCGACATCACCAGCATAACGGGCGACGGCGGCATCGGTTTTCGCGGGCCGACGGCGCTTCTGCTTCCGCTATGGTTCATCGAGGGGATGGCCGAGTACCTGTCGGTCGGTCCTGTCGACGCCCACACGGCCATGTGGATGCGGGACGCGGCAGCGTGCAACTGTCGTCTCCCGACACTGCGCGATCTGACGACCCGGCAGTGGGAGTACTTCCCGTACCGCTGGGGCCAGGCGTTCTGGGCGTTCGTGGCCGGGAAATGGGGCGACGAGGCCGTTGGCAAAGCGCTGAAGGTCGCCGGCCAGTCCGGGAACCCGGAGCAGGCACTCGAAGCCGTGCTCCAGATCCCGATCCCGCAGCTCGAGGCCGAGTGGCACCAGGCGATCTACGACGCCTACGCCTCCGTGGCCGAGGATGCCCTGGGCGACCGGGCGAACTACGCGTTCGTCGACCCGGCTGATCCTGACGCCGCACCGGGTGAGGAAGCGGGCGCCCCCGCGGAGGAGAGGGAGATCCCGGATCTGAAGGATCTCCCACCCCTACCGCAGCACGGCGACGCGACCCAGCTGATCTCGCAGAAGATGGGTGGGGGTGGGCTGAACATTGGGCCCTCGATCAGCCCGGACGGCTCGCGGGTCGTGTTTCTCTCGGAAAAGGACCTGTTCGCCATCGAGATGTTCCTGGCGGACGCAGAGACGGGCGAGACCATCCGTCGCCTGACCAAGGCGGCCGTGGACTCGCACTTCGAGAGCCTCCAGTTCATCAACTCGTCCGGCGCGTGGAGCCCCGACGGGAAGCACTTCGCTTTCGGCGTCGTCGTCCGGGGTCGTCCCGCACTGGCGATTATCGAGGCCGAGACGGGCAAGAAGGTGAAGGAGGTCCGGTTCCCGGAGCTGGGCGAGGTCTACACGCCCTCGTACTCGCCCGACGGTCGGAGCGTGGTGTTCGCCGCGATCGTGAACGGATACACGGACCTGTTCATCTTGGATATCGAGACCGAACAGTTGCGCCGATTGACCTCCGATTTTTATTCGGACCTGCAGCCCTCCTGGTCGCCCGATGGCGGCGCGATCGCGTTCGTGACCGACCGATTCTCGACTGACCTGGCCACTCTCAGCTACGGCAACTACCGGCTCGGGCTGATCGATCCGTCCAGCGGCGAGATCCAGGCCATGCCCGTGTTCGGCGTGGGCAAACACATCGACCCGCAGTGGGCCCCTGACGGCCAGAGCCTGTACTTCGTGACGGATGTCAGCGGGATCAGCAACGTCTACCGCTACGAATTCCAGGGTGGCAACCTGTACCAGGTCACCGACCTCGTCACCGGGGTCAGCGGGATCACGGCACTCAGTCCGGCCATCTCCTCTGCGCACGGGGCGAATCGGCTCGTGTACACGGCGTTCGAGCGCGGTGACTACAACCTGTACCGGATCGACGCGGAAGCCGACCTGGATGGAGAGCCGATCGAGGAGGCGATCGCGGGGCTCAGTCCCGCCATGCTGCCTCCGCAGGATCGCTCACCCGGACTGGTGAGCGTGCTCCTCGATGAGCCCGAGCTCGGTCTGGCCGACACCCTGACGTTCGGGAGCATCGACTACAGTCCAGGAATCACGCTGGACTTTGTGAGCCAGCCGCAGCTCGCGGCGGGCGCGGACCGCTACGGGGCGTTCCTGGCCGGCGGCATCTCACTCTATTTCAGCGACATGCTCGGCAACCGGAATCTGAGTACCCTGTTCAACATCAACACGGCCAACGGAAACCTGCTCAGGAGTTCCGCGCTGGTGGTCGGATACGAGAACCGACGCACGCGTTGGAACTGGAATGCGGAGATCGGCCAGATTCCCTACGTGACCCGCCGGTTCGGACTCCAGGTCGACAACGCGAACGGCGTGTACGTCGAGACCGAGCTGCGTGAATGGCAGGTGAATCGCATAGCCACAGGTGGCTTCAGCTTCCCGATCAACCGGTCGAACCGGATCGAGATGACGGCCGGGTTCCAGGGGATCGACTTTCACAACGAAGTCCGTACCAGCGTGCTGTCGTTCTCCGGCGCTGAGGTCAGCCGGGAAACCGTGGAACTTCCTTCGCCGGGCTCCCTGAACATGGGCACGGCGGCGGCCGCTCTGGTATATGACAACACGATCTTCGGAGGCACGGGCCCGATCCTGGGGCAGCGCTATCGTTTCGAGGTCTCCCCGCGTGTCGGGGACCTGAACTACGTGACGGCCCTCGCGGACTTCCGGAAATACATCATGCCGGTGCGGCCGACCACGTTCGCGTTCCGCATCATGCACTTCGGTCGATACGGATCGGATTCGCAGGCCACGTGGGGGGACATCAGCGACAACCCCGTTCCGGGCTACGAGAACGTACGCGTGCTGTCGGACCTGTACCTCGGGTATCCTTCGATCATTCGTGGATTTACCGACGGATCGTTCAGCGCCCAGGAATGCGCGTCATCGACCGAGACGTCTTCGTGCGATGTGTTCAACAACCTGTTCGGTACTCGAATCCTCTCGACCAACTTCGAGTACCGAGTCCCGCTGCTCGGTTTCTTCGGCGTGATTCCATCGGCCGGGGCGCCTCCCATCGAGATCGCCCCGTTCTTCGACGCGGGCGTGGCGTGGCGTGACGGGGTGTCGCCCAGTTTCAGCTGTGACGGGAGCCCGGGGCAGACCATCCTGGTGAATTGCAGCGAGGTGGTGGCCAGCGTGGGAATTGCGGCGCGGCTGAACCTTCTCGGCTTCCTCATCATGGAACTGGACTTCGTGAATCCGATCACGCGTCCGGACAAGGGCTGGTTCTTCCAGTTCAGCTTGCTCCCGGCATTCTGAGTTTTCCGGTCGTGCGCGCGGCGTCGCTTCGGCGGCGCCGCGGCCGCGCGACCATTCACATCGGGTGGGGGCTACGACGTGAAACTCATCCTCAGGTGGCTCATCAACGCGGCGGCCCTCTACGTGGCTGTGAAGCTGGTCCCTGGAATCGAGGCATCCGACACGCAGGCGATTCTCATCGCAGCGATCGTCATCGGCCTCATCAACGCTACGCTCAAACCGATTGCGGTACTCCTGACGCTGCCCCTGACGGTCATCACGCTGGGGCTGTTCCATCTATGCGTGAACGGGGCGATGCTCTACCTGGCGGCTGCGCTCACTCCGGGGTTCGAGCTGGCCGGTTTCGGGTCCGCGGTGCTGGGCGCAATCGTGATTTCCCTGGTCGGAATGCTTCTCGGCGGACTGGTCGAGCAAGACGACTGACCGCCGTTACATGGCGCCGGTGGTGATCGCGGCGGTCATCCCCGGTCCCGCTTTCCCCTGGAAGGAGGGCGAGGGTTCTCGTGGATTACTTCGGAAGAGATCAACTCAAAGAACTGTTTCAGGTCGACACGGCTCCCGCCGTCTCGATCTACATGGAAACTCATCGCAGGGGCGCGGAGGTGGCCGCACAGCCCTTGCGTCTGAGGGCCGCCATCGAGGAGGCGAGGGGAATTCTCTCGAGTGATGGCACGGACGGCGTCGACGATATTCTGGCTCCGCTCGAGGCCTTGATTGGAGACCAGGACTTCTGGCGCCACCAGGCCGACGGCCTGGCGCTGTTTGCGTCCCGCGACTTCGGACGTCTCTACCGCCTGCCGGTGCAGATGTCCAACATGGTCGTCGTGGGACCGACCTTTCATACCCGGCCCCTGATCGAGTTCCTGCAGGCGCCGGAGCGATTCTGGGTGCTGTCGGTGACCCAGAAAGAAGTCCGTATGTGGGAGGGTTCCATCTCGGAGATGGCACCGGTCAATCTGGCCACGGTCCCCGGCAGTCTGCAGGAAGCTCTCGGAACCGAGGTGGTAGTGGACCGCCTCAATCTCCGCAGTCCCCGCGGGCGAGGCTCGGCACCCGTCTTCCACGGACACGGGGCGGGCAAGGACGACACGAAGCAGGAGCTGGAAAAGTTCTTTCGAGCCGTGGACTCGGGCGTCAGGGAACTCCTGGCGGACGAGATCGGCCCGATCATCCTCGCCGCGGTGGACTACTACCATCCGATCTACCACAGCGTGAGCAAGCTGGAAAACCTGGTGGACGAGGGAATTGTCGGCAGCGTTTCCGGCTGGGACGAGAGCAGAATCCACGCCGCAGCCTGGCCGATAGCCCAGAAGTCGGTCGAGGACAAGCTGGACCTCGCGCTCGACCTGTGGGAAAGATCCTATGGCCGGGGAAAGACGGAGTCTGAGCTCGCGACCATCGCCCAACTCGCGGTCGCCGGTCGGATCAGGCTTCTGCTGACGGAGAAGGGACGTACGGTGTGGGGCCGGTTCGACCGATCGCCGGGCGACATAGAGATCATCCGCGAAGGCGGCACGGATCCGGGCGGTGACGCGGTCGATCTGCTCGACGAACTGGCGGAGGTGACGATCCAGCACGGTGGCAGGGCGCTGGTACTTCCGACCGCGAAGATTCCGACGGAGACCGGTATCGCGGCGGTGCTGCGTTAGGCATCTAGCGCAAGCGGCGGGGACCCCTCCTCCCTTCGCGAGCGAGTCCTCGCGACGTATCATCGGCCTGACGGCGTCTGGCATGGGAGCGCTACGGAGGCTCGCTCCGGGAGGAGGGGCCACCCGTCGGAGGGTGGGATCAGCCGGCGGGTTGGAGAGGGGTCGGCCTCAGCTTGCGCATCGTGGCCTCGACGGCGGCGATGTGGTCGTCGGTCAGCGGATTGATGTCGAACAGGGAGAATCCGGCGGCGCCGGCCCGGCGGGACAGGCGAATCGCTTCCGCGAGTTCGTCGGGGGCCAGGGCCGGGAGGTAGAGTCCCGCGTTCAATTCGGTGCCCGAACCGTCCAGGGCGCGAAGGCCCTCTTCGACGCTGCGCCCGATCCACGGAATATCCTGGTCGTACGCCGGGTGGTACAGCATCGGGAACAACCGGTCCACGGGCCATTCGTCCCACGCCTGGCGTACCAGCTTCCGGGCCAGCGCCGGCGTGGCGAACACCGCGGCGCTGATGGACCGTCCGCGCGCGTGCGTCACCTCCGAGAGTTCGGTCACGACTCGGGTGACGCTGTCCCAGCGGAATCGTGCCCAGTCGGGATCTGACGGCGGGTCGCCCACCTCGAGAGGGTCACGTCCGGTCAGGCCCTCGAACTGCTCACGGCATTCGTCGCAGTAGCAGAAGTCGTATTCCGGAAGCTCACGATCCTGCACGAGGTCGTACCTCTCCCACAGGCCGCGTGGAAGGATGACGTCACAGTAGCGGATGTAGTCCAGGTGAATGCCGTCCAGCCCGGGTTGAGCGGCGGCCTCGTCGATGGAGCGCTGCAGGTACTCGCGGACAGGCGCCCGGGAGGGGCAGACCCACCGGTAGTAGTTGACGTAGGGTGGCACATCGAGAGTGGAATCCCCGTTCCGGCTCACCGTGAACCACTCCGGGTGGTTCTCCCTGGCCCAGGTGTCTCCGGCCCGGTTCAGGATCCACATCCACCGGTGGTACTCGAGGTCGGCCGAGTGGGCCGCGTCGGCCATGGCCGGGTCGAATCCCCCCCCGACCAGGATCCCACGGAAACCGGCATCGCGCAGGCGTGCGAACAGGGCTTGCCATTCCGCAGGTGACTTCTCGGGGCGTCGTCCGATCCACAGCCAGCCACCGAAGTCGTTTCTCGATGGAGAGAAGCGGCCAGCGATCGATGAGGGAAACGCCGCGGAGCCCAGGACACCCAGCCCCACCGCGCCCGCGGTCGAGACGAAGTCACGCCGTCTCAACGGACGGTCCGATCAGTAGCAGGGAATGAAAATTGCCCATATCAGCCAGTTGCCGTCCATACCGCTGAGTGTACCGAGCGGCATAACTCCGCGCTATTCCCGTTCCCTATCCTTCGGTTTAGCGACGGGCGCATCGCTGCGGATAGTCTCCTCCGGCCCCTTGTTGAGGCGGTGGTACTCGCGCAGGCCCCAGGGCGGACTGGCTCGCTGGTGCTTGGGCCACGACCTCCAGAGGTCAAACACGATGACAACGGCGGCGACTGCTGCGGCAATCCCGATCAGAACCATGCAAGGAATCCACCCGACCGCGTAGGATCGCGCTCAAGGTGACGAGGACAGCTAGTTGTACTGCTTGCGCCAATACATGAACGCTACGACGAGCACGATGACCACGAAAAGAACCGGCATCCACACAGCATCAAACATATTCACCCTTGCGCCAATGGAAGAGGGGCCGGAGTCAATCTACCATCGCGCACAAGGCCCGAGAGCAGTCGAGCGGCTGTTTCCCGGACCTGAGCGGCTACGGTGCAGGGACTAACGGGGACGCCCCGAAAAGGGCAGGATATGGATCAATAGTAGGGATTGACCCCCGCATCGTGGTTCGTCACGTCCACTATGTCTCTCACGTCGGGCACGTTCTCCATGATGATCCTGCGAATGCCCTGCGCGAGCGTGGCCGCGGCCATGCCGCAGCCCTGGCACCCACCCATCATCTCGAGGTAGACGACGTCCTCGCGTACCTCGACGAGCCCTACGCTGCCTCCGTGGCTTGCGATCGCCGGATTGACCTGCATCTCGATGACCGCCTTCACGCGGTCGGCCAGGGGACCGTCGGCAATGCCCTCACCAATCGGGACGATGTTGGGGTTCTCGACCTTGAAGCCGCTGCCCTGCATCGATTCCACCCAATCGACCGTCGCCCCCTGGAGGAGGTCCACGCTGGACTGGGGAACCACCACTTCGAACCCTCCCTGCGCGTACACCTGATCGCCGGGTTCCTTTTCCGACTCTTCGATCAGCGCCAGGTCGTATTGCGGGGCCAGCGGGCTCGAATCGAGCACTTCTATCCGCACCGCGAGGGGCTCCGACTCCTCCGCGAGAAAGGCCACTACGTGCGCCTTCGCTCCATCCGTGAACGTCACCACGTCATCTTTCTCCTTGCCGTCAATCGCCGATCGCGGCGCGCATGACGAACAGGAGGTTCGCCGGTCGCTCCGCCATGCGGCGCATGAAGTACGAGTACCATTGGGATCCGTAGGGCAGGTAGATCCTCATGTTCAAGCCGTTGGCCACCAGGTGCCTCTGGTAGTCCCTCCTGACGCCATACAGCATCTGAATCTCGAACGCATCATCCGGTATCCCGTTCCGGGAGACGTGTTCCAGAGTCGCGTCGATCATCCTCTCGTCGTGCGACGCGATCGCCGTCGGAACTCCTCCATCGAGCAGCATCTTCATCAGACGAACGTAGTTACCGTCGACCTCACTCTTCTCCTGAAACGCGACGGACGCGGGCTCGTTGTAGGCTCCCTTGCACAGTCGAACCGATGCGCCGAGTTCGACCAGGCGCGCGATATCGGCTTCGCTCCGGTGCAGGTAGGACTGGATGACGATCCCGACATTCCGGTACTGCTCGAACACCCGGTAGAAGACGTCGAGCGTGGTCTGCGTGTGCTCTGAGTCCTCCATGTCGATCCGAACGAAATTGCCGAGCTCCTCGGCCCGACGGACGATTCCCAGGAGATTCTCGTAGCAGAAGTCGGTGTCGATATCGAGTCCGAGCTGGGTCAACTTAAGAGAGATGGTGGTTTTCGCCTCATGGGCGTCGATTTCCGCCAGGCTCTCGGCATACTCGGCTGCCGCAAGCTCGGCTTCGGCCCGATCGGACACGCTTTCCCCGAGCAGGTCGAGCGTGACCCGGAACCCGCTGTCGTTCAACTGCCGGGCCACGTCCAGGGCCTCTTCGGATGTGTCTCCAGCGACGAAGCGTCCGGCCATGCCGCTCGCGAACGGGAGCTTGAACAGGACGTTCTTGAAGTCGTTTCGCTCGCTCAGAAACAGGAGTGTCTGCTTCAGCATCAGCTGTCTATTCCCATGGGCGCGGACGGGTTCGCGAGGTAGGCCTGGAACTCGTCGACGCCGAACAAGGTGTGAACGGTGAGGCCCTCGGCCTCGATCGTTTCGCGGCCACCCTCCAGGCGATCTACGGCAGCGAGTACTGCGAGGACCGTGCCGCCTTCCTGTCGAACTGCTTCGCATGCCTGGAGCGCGGATCCACCCGTCGTGATGACGTCCTCCACGACGATGGCCCTCGCACCCTGCTCGAAACATCCTTCGATGCGCTGTCCGGTTCCGTGCCTCTTCGGCCTCTTCCGAACGGAGAAGGCGTGGATCGGGCTTCCGCGTCGCCAGGTCTCTCCAGCGATGGCGTAGGCGATGGGGTCAGCTCCCATGGTCAGCCCCCCGATCACGTCCGGTTCGAGCCCGGCGGCTTCGAGGGCATCGGCGCCGACCTCTCCCAGGAGCACCTGGCCTTCGGCGTGCATGGTCGTGGTGCGGCAGTCGATGTAGAACCGGCTCTGGCGCCCCGAGGCGAGCACGAAGTCGCCTTCCCGGAACGACCGCTCGACAAACAGGCGAAGAAGCCTCTCGCGCGCGTTCATTTCGCTCTCTGTCAGGATGTGGGTCCGACTTCCCGAAAGGCCCGCTGCGCATCTCGACAGGCGGCGGACTCGCTGCATGTTCCGAATACCTTGACCTGCCGGGTAATGGTCTCGAAACCGTTCTCGGCCGCGACCTCGGCGAGGACTCGGTCCAACTCGGGGTGGTGAAACGTCGAGACCCGACCGCACTCGGTGCAGATCAGGTGGTCGTGCTGCGCGGCTCCGACCTGTGTCTCGTATCGTTTGAACCCCTCATCGAAGTCGTGCTCCGTCGCGAGGCCCAACTCGACGAGAAGGGCCAGGGTGCGATACACCGTGGCTTTGCCGGCGTGTTCGCCGCGCTGGCGAAGGGCAGCCGCGACGTCATCCGCCGACAGGTGGCGGGTGGACTCGAACAGGACCTGCGCAATGGCCTCGCGCTGGTGCGTGAACGGGAGTTCTCGCTCACGGAGTTCACCCCGAAGGACCTGCATCATCACGGCCGCGCACCCGAGAGGCGGTCGCGTGGAAACGGTGGTCGAGGGGTTGGACATGGACGGCTCGCCCGCGGCATTTGAGGTCAGTGAAAGCCGTGTGGTCACCCGGTGCGCGGGCTTCTCACGGTCGTCTCAACGTATTGAGAAAGTATCGGGTTCGAGACCGGTTCTCAATCCGCTTGCGCCCGGAGCGGGCCGACGCATCTTGGCATGCACAGACGCTTCCACACGAACCTCACCTGGATTGCGAATCATGATCGACGCTCTTTCTCCCGTTCGACACACGTTGCGGCGAATCAGTCTTCGGATCGCGCTGTTCTCCGCGATGCTGGCCATTCCGGTGCTGGCCGGGTGTGGAGAGGCGGGTGGTACGGGAGCGGACGGTGTCGCGACGGATCAACCGGTTCCGATCGCCGTTGGACAGGAGGTCCGAACCGCCCA
>Ga0316198_10000649_pt1 | contig 18830 bp, 17 predicted proteins | sample OudBieAanoxic_MG_FD_204935 | JGI IMG/M metagenome (GOLD analysis project Ga0316198, IMG submission 204935) | Coastal sediment microbial communities from Oude Bieten Haven, Netherlands - site A anoxic | ecosystem: Environmental > Aquatic > Marine > Coastal > Sediment | place: Netherlands...
TGGCGTTTTTGGAAACACCGAGAACCTGATAATAGTCTTGCTTCGACATAACTTGATCGTCTTTAACTCTAAACTCTAACCGCGCACCCCAGGGCACCCTCTCTCGCCTGACGGCGATTCACCTTGTACCCCAGGGCACAAAGGTAAGCTACAGTACAGCACACGATGGCCTACATCCATCATTTAATACCAGGAGCCGCGCAGCCAGACATCCCTCACACAGCAACGCTTCTCCACCGGCACCTCAGCGTCTTTCACGGTTAATTTAAACGGCAAAAATCCGGGGCCAGTTTTCAGCCGGCCCCGGACTGCCTTTTCAACCTGCCCTCTGTTCTGTCGTGCTTACTTGTTGTCGTCCTTGACCTCTTCGAACTCCGCATCGACCACATCGTCGCCACCGGCATCTGCGGTCTCGGCACTCTCGGCAGAGGCGCCAGCGGCAGCTGCAGCTGCAGCAGCTTCGGCTCCGCCCTTATCGGCATAGAGTTTTTCCGCCAGCTTTCCGGACAACTCGGCCAGTGCCGCTGTTTTGGCCTCGATGGCACCCTTGTCATCCGCTTTCAAGGTTTCTTTCAATTCCTCGATCGCCTTGTCGATGGCCTGCTTCTCCTCATCACTCACTTTATCCTCACCCAGATCCTTGATTGATTTCTCGGTGGCGTGAATCATGTTGTCCGCCTGGTTACGGGCGTCTGCCAGCTCGTGGAACTTGCGATCTTCGTCGGCGTGCGCTTCGGCATCCTTTACCATGCGATCGACTTCATCATCCGCCAGTCCACTGGAAGCCTTGATGACGATATTCTGTTCCTTGCCGGTACCCTTGTCCTTGGCGGAAACATTCAGAATACCGTTGGCATCGATATCAAAAATCACTTCGATCTGCGGCACACCGCGCGGAGCCGGTGGAATGTCGGTCAGGTCAAACCGGCCCAGCGATTTATTGCCGCTGGCGATTTCACGTTCGCCCTGCAGCACATGTACGGTAACCGCGCCCTGGTTATCGTCTGCGGTGGAAAACACCTGGTTCGCCTTGGTAGGTATGGTGGTGTTCTTTTCGATGAGCTTGGTCATCACGCCACCCAGGGTCTCGATACCCAGAGACAGCGGCGTCACATCCAGCAGCAGCACATCTTTGACTTCACCGCCCAGTACACCACCCTGGATGGCAGCGCCGATGGCGACAGCCTCGTCCGGGTTCACATCGCGGCGTGGTTCCCTGCCGAAGAAATTCTCCACCACTTCGCCGACTTTCGGCATACGTGTCTGGCCACCCACCAGTATCACGTCGTCGATCTCACCGACCGAGATACCGGCATCCTTGAGCGCGACCTTGCAGGGCCCGATGGTACGGGTCACAAGCTCCTCGACCAGCGATTCCAGTTTGGCACGCGTAATCTTCAGATTCAGGTGCTTCGGACCGCTGGCATCGGCCGTGATATAGGGCAAGTTGACGTCCGTCTGCTGGCTGGAGGATAACTCGATCTTGGCCTTTTCGGCAGATTCCTTCAGGCGCTGCATGGCCAGGGGATCACCGCGCAGGTCGATGCCCTGATCCTTTTTGAATTCATCGGCGAGATAATCAATCAGGCGTTTGTCGAAATCTTCACCACCGAGGAAGGTGTCACCGTTGGTCGACAGCACCTCAAACTGATGTTCTCCATCGACTTCGGCGATTTCGATAATCGAGATATCGAAGGTGCCGCCGCCCAGGTCGTATACAGCGATCTTCACATCGCCGCGTTTCTTGTCCATGCCATAGGCCAGCGCGGCTGCAGTCGGCTCGTTAATGATACGTTTGACATCCAGACCGGCAATTTTTCCGGCATCCTTGGTGGCCTGGCGTTGCGAATCGTTAAAATAGGCCGGCACAGTGATAACGGCTTCCGTCACCGCTTCACCGAGATAATCTTCCGCGGTTTTCTTCATCTTCTGCAGTACGCGGGCAGAAACCTCAGGCGCGGCCATTCTTTTGCCATGGGCCTCAACCCAGGCGTCACCGTTGTCCGCCTTGACAATCTTGTACGGCACCAGTTCCATGTCCTTCTGTACTTCGGCATCCTCGAAGCGGCGCCCGATCAGGCGCTTGACCGCGTACAGGGTATTGGCCGGATTGGTGACCGCCTGGCGCTTGGCCGCCTGACCCACCAATACTTCATCGCCTTCAGTGAACGCCACAATGGAGGGAGTGGTACGATCGCCCTCGCTGTTTTCAATAACCCGTGGCTCACCACCGTCCATCACTGCAACGCAGGAGTTGGTGGTACCAAGGTCGATTCCAATAATCTTGCCCATGTTCGTTGGTCTCCCAGATTTCGAGTCTTCGATTCCGCTATTAATGTGTCAGCTGCCTCCCTAGGTGGGGGCATTCATTTGTTTTTCAAGCCTGTTCGTTGAGCTGCCCGCCACTGGATTGCTGGGTGGCTTTGGATACGATCACCATGGCAGGACGAATCAACCGTTCATTGAGCAGATAGCCCTTCTGCACCACCGTAACCACTGTGTTCGGCGCTACATCCGCACGTTCCTGTATGGACATGGCTGCGTGATATTCAGGATTGAATAATTCATTTAATGGATTGATTTCCTTGATATTATACTTATCCATTGCCGAAGCCAGCATTTTCAGGGTCAGCTCCCCACCCTCTTTGAGCCCGGCGATATCGGCATTTTCCCCGGCCGCTGCCAGCCCCATCTCCAGGCTGTCCTTAACCGGCAACAAGTCCCCCGCGAACTTTTCCAGGGCAAACTTGTGTGCGTTGGCCAGGTCGCGCTCATTGCGTTTACGCAGGTTATCAATATCGGCCTGCAGCCGCAGGCACTGGTCCCAATGTGAATCCGCCTTGTTGCGGGCATCTTCCAGCAACGCCTGCAATGCTTCCGGATCCGTCTCTGACGCCTCATCAGCCACCGCCTCGTCCGCTTGATCCGCCGCCATCTCCTGCACCGGATCCAGTTCTTCCTCGGGCACTGCCTTTTCCTGATTACTCATTTATTACCTCTATAAAACAATAAATTATTCAATTTACCTAATGTATTTTAATAGATTCAGGCGGGCGCTTTCACCCACCCGGCCACAGCAAAATCCAGGCCCAGCCAGAGATCGCTTTTCAGCGCCGCGTTTTACCTGATCTTAAACATATGGGCTAATCCTTCGGATTCAAGGCCGCGCTGAGAATACGCGCCGTCGCATCGACAATCGGTATAACCCGCTCGTAGGCCATGCGCGTGGGACCGATAACACCCAGCACACCCAGGACCTGACCATCGACAGAGTAAGGCGCCGTCACCAGGCTGCACTCATCGAGCATCTGGTAACCCGACTCCTCACCGATAAAGATCTGCACACCTTCGTTCTCGACGCATTGATCGAGCAGATGCAGAATATGACGTTTCTCATTAAACGCTTCAAATAGATGGCGCAAGGTATTGACTTTACATAGCTCTTCAAACTCCATGAGATTGGTCTGGCCGGCCAGCACATAGTCGCTGCCCTGCTCGGCTTCACCCAGCACCTGATCGGCCATGTCCAGCGCGGTGGCCATCATACGGTTGAGATGCTCACGTGTTTCGCGCAACTCCGACACCAGCCGCCGGCGCACTTCATTGAGCTCGCGGCCGGCAAACTGCTCGTTGAGAAAAGCGGAATACTGCTGAAGTTCAGACGCGGAATAATTCCGTTCCGTATGCAGAATGCAGTTCTGCACCTCCTGCTCATTGATCACCAGCACGGCCAACACCTTCTGCTCCGACAAGGGCAGAAACTCAACCCGCTGCAGGGCAGCGTGCTCGCGCCGCGGCAGCGTGACCACGCCCGCGAGCCTGGTGACATCGGACAGCAGGTTGGAGGCGATCTCGGCCAGATCCTTGGCATCGGTATCCGTGCCCAGACTGAGCTTGAATTCGTCGATCAGCGAGTGTTCCAGCGGCTTGACCGATAACAGCGTATCCACGAACAGACGGTAGCCCAGCACCGTGGGAACCCGCCCGGCAGACGTATGCGGTGAACGGACCAGCCCCAGGTCCTCCAGGTCAGCAATGACATTACGAATGGTGGCCGGACTCAGTTTCAGTCCGGCGTCGCGCGCCAGCGTGCGCGAACCCACCGGCTGCCCCTCACGAATATAACGCTCCGTCAGCGCTTTCAGCAGATACTGGGCTCGTTCCGAAAGTTCCGGCACAGGAAATCAACTCATCGGGTTACAGGCAACCGCTCTACTTTAGCACTCAATGAGATGGAGTGCTAACAGCTCATGAACTTACTCTGAAATGAGGCACATTCACGCGCGAGCTGCACAAGCTCGGCACCTGTTTACGCCCCTTAAGTCATTGTACACTTAACCGATAACAAATTATTTAATAAGTATTTTCGACCACATCAGTGATTTACGCAGAATTTTATCGCCCTGGCGAAACCGATAGAGAGAGCCTCCATGATTCGATCAACAGCCCTAGTCCCCTTTTTCAAAAGCATGGCAGTACTGTTTGTTTTTTTCTCCCTGCCGGCGTCCGCCGCTGATTCAAGCGCTCAGAAACCGCGCGAACTCGTACTGCTCAACTGGTCCGAGTACATCGACCCCGAGCTGGTGGTGAAATTCGAGAAGCAGTTCAACGCCAAGTTAACGGAAGTCTACTTCGAAAGCGATGACCTGCGCGATCATATGATGCTTGAGACCGATGGCAAGGCCTACGATCTTGCCCTGGTGAATGGCATTTCGGTTGACGTTTACCGTAAACGCGGCTGGCTTTCGTCCGTCAGCGGGACACAAATCCCCAATCTCAAATATATCGACGAGCGCTGGCTGGACGCCTTCCCCGGTCTCGAGGGTTACGCAGTACCCTACTTCTGGGGCACTATGGGTATCGCCTATCGCAAGGATCTGGTGCCGACGCCGGTGAGCAGCTGGATGGATATCCTGCAGCCGGCCGAGTATCTGCACGGCAGGATCGGCATGATAGAAAACTCCCGCGACGCACTGGGCATGGCGCTGAAAGCACTCGGTTACTCGGCCAACAGCACCGATACCGCGCAGATCAAGGCCGCCGAACAGTTGCTGGTGGCACAGCAACCGCATGTGAAAACCTACACCTACATCGCCCTGAATGAAGAATCCGCACTGGTCAGCGGTGATATTATCGCCACCATGCTATACAGCGGCGACGCGCTCATGGTTCAGGAACATCATAAAGAAATTGCCTATGTAGTCCCGAGCGAAGGCGGCAATATCTGGGTCGACTACCTGGTTGTCCTGGAGAGCTCGAAAAACAAGGCGCTTGCCTGGGCGTTCCTCAATTTCCTCAATGAACCCGAGAACGCCGCGCAACTGGCGGAGTTTGTCTACTACGCAACACCCAACAAGGGCGCCGAAAAACTCCTTCCCGCCGAGTTTCTGGAGGATCCGGTCATCTATCCAAGCCAGGCGGTTCTGAGCAGGTCGGAGTTTTACAAACCGCTGCCACCGCGCGTAAGCAAAAAACGTAACATCGCGTTTTCCAGAGCCCTGCAGTCAATGGACTAATGAAGCTCCGCACAAAAATCCTGCTGCTGCTGATTCCACTGATCGTGGTGCCTATGCTCGCCATGGGCTGGGTTGCCTACAGCGAACTGAACAAAAAATCGGAGCAGAAGGCCTTTGCGGAAATGCAGGCATCCATCGACCATATTGCCGGACATCTCAAGCTCAAGGTGGAGACCGCTGTTGCCAATATCGAATTGTTTGCCAATCACACCCTGATCAAAAAATACATTCTGACAGGCGACGAGGAGGAACGTTATACGCTGCTGCATGGCCCGACACTGCGTGTGCTCCACAGTTTCCAGGAGGCCTTCCCGAGCTACTACGAGATACGCATACTGCTGCCCGATGGCTATGAGGACATACGCCGGACGTCACTCCCCTCACTGGACAACCTGACTGAGGAAGAAGGTCAAAACCCGCTGTTCATAGCGCTGCAGCAAGCCGGTGACTCAGTGTCCAGTCTGATATCCCGCAATCCGGACAACGGCAAACTGGCACTGTTCGTCGGCAAGTCACTGGTGCTGCGTGACCCGGCGATAGACGCGACCGGGGCGCCGCCGACACTGCGCGGCTACCTGGCACTGACCATTGACCTGGAAGAACTGGTGTCACACGTCGGTAACGACGTAATCGGCAACACGGGGTATATGCTTGTCACCGACCGACAAGGTAACGCACTGATCCAACCCGAGAGCGTCACAATCGAAGAATCCGTGCTGCGCAACACCCTGGAAACCATCGCCGCACGTCCTTACCGGGACGAGCCGGTAAAAACCGTCTACAACGGGCAGTCCGCCTATGTAACAGGAATCCCGCTTCTTAATAACCTGCACCTGCTTGCCGTATTGCCCGAACAGGAAATTACACAGATCCGCAACAGGCTGGCCCTGTCTGTCATAACAATCATGCTGGTTACCATCCTCGTCGCGGCGGGCACCCTGCTCCTGGTATTGCAACATCTTGTCATCACCCCAATCCATCGGCTCGGCGTTCTTGCCAGTGAAATCGGCCGGGGAAACCTGGATATCGAAAGCGGCTTAAACTCTAACGACGAGATCGGCAAGCTGGCAACAGCTTTCGAGGCCATGTCCGGAAGTCTTCGCCAGTCCGATGAGAAGATCCGCTATGTCGCCTACCACGATACACTCACCGGCCTGCCCAATCGCGCCATGTTTCAGGAGTACCTCAACCATGTGATCGCACACGCCCGCCGCATCCGGAGTCAGTTTGCCCTGCTGTTTCTGGATATCGATGACTTCAAACGCATCAACGACACACTCGGCCACGAAACCGGCGACCGCTTATTGCAGGAAGTCACGGATCGACTCTCAACCTGCCTGCGTGACGCCGACTATGTTGCGCGCATGGGTGGATCCGACGCGCCCGATGAGTTCCTTGCCCGGCTGGGCGGCGACGAATTCATCATACTGTTACCCGATATCAGCGGCCAGCATGCGCCTGGCGCTTTGGCTCACCGTCTCATAGAAGCCCTGTCACGGCCATTGCTGCTGGAAGATCACGAATTCCACATCAGCGCCAGTATAGGTATCACCCTATACCCGACCGATGGCAAAAAAGGTCATGAACTCGTCAAAAACGCAGACGTCGCCATGTACCATGCGAAAGAACTGGGAAAAAACAACTATCAATACTATCTCGAATCCATGAACACACTGGCCCATGAGCGGCTGGCACTCGAAAACAAGCTGCGCAAAGCGCTGGAAAAAGACGAATTGCGCCTGTATTACCAGCCGCAACTTGAAGCATCCACCGGCCGGATCGTCGGTGTGGAAGCGCTGTTACGCTGGTTCGATCCGGACCACGGCCCGATACCGCCAGACACGTTCATTCCTATTGCAGAGAATTCGGGCCTGATTATCCCTATCGGGGAATGGGTGATAAAAGAAGCTTGCAGACAGGCCAAAGCCTGGCAGACAGCCGGTGTGGGAAAGATAGTGGTATCGGTTAATATATCCGCCGTGCAGTTCGCCAGGCAGAATGTCCCCGAGGTGATTCATGCCGCGCTGATAGAGAGCGGGCTGGCCCCCGCTCTTCTCGAGGCCGAGATAACCGAAAGCGTCATCATGGACCAACCCGAGCGTGCTGTAGAACAGCTTTCCGCCCTAAAGGAACAGGGCATCAGTATCGCGCTGGATGATTTTGGTACCGGTTATTCCTCCTTCAGCTACCTGCACCGCTTCCCGATAGACACGCTTAAAATAGACCGCAGTTTCATCAGCGACATCTGCACGGAAACACAGCACGCTGAAATTGTGGCAGCAATCATCGCCATGTCTCACATACTGAAGCTGCGCGTGGTCGCTGAAGGCATCGAGGATGAAGACCAGCTTCGTCTACTCACCGACAAAGATTGCGACCTTGTCCAGGGTTTCCTCTTCTGTCGCCCACTTCCTGCAAACGAGATCGCACAATTGCTGGCCAGGTCCAAGGTAAAGACAGCATAGAAGCCCCTTTTCCGACTGTATAGCCAACAGCGGAAGCCGACACCTGCAAAATTTGTAGTTGGCGGCACGGCGCGGAACCGATAGCATTGCCTACTTATGACCAACCCTTTCCAGACAATCGGCCTGATCGCCAAGTCCGGCGCCCCTGCGGTCGCCCAGACCCTGACGAAACTGATCGGCGACCTCAGGCAGCGGCAACTCCACGTGGTGCTGGACGAGAGCGCCGCGGTTTACTTCGAGCGGCCTGAGGAAGCGGTTTTAAACCGCTGGGAACTGGCCAAGGGCTGCGATCTGGCGATTGTCGTCGGCGGTGACGGCACCCTGCTGAATGCGGCACGCAGCCTGGCTGAAGCAAACGTGCCGGTGCTCGGGGTCAACCTCGGGCGCCTCGGCTTTCTGGCCGATGTCTCGCCCGATGAAATGCACGAACGGCTGGATGAAATCCTGGCCGGACAGTACGATGAAGAACACCGCTCCCTGCTTCACGCCAGCGTGCTCCGCGACGGGCGGTCAATCAGTGAAAGCGATGCGCTGAACGATGTGGTCATACACAAGTGGGACATCGCCCGCATGATCGAAGTCGACACGACCATCGACGGGCGTTTCCTCAATTCCCTGCGTGCCGATGGCTTGATTGTCGCAACACCGACGGGTTCCACCGCCTACGCCCTGTCCGGCGGCGGCCCTATTCTCGACCCGGCATTGAAAGCCCTGGTACTGGTCCCCATCTGCCCGCACACGCTGAGTAACCGCCCTATCGTGGTCAGTGACCAGGTGGACATTAACATTGCCGTACGCGGCGACAATTCCACCGAGGCGCAGATCACCTGTGACGGGCAGGTGAACTTTGAACTGGCGAGCGGAGATCAGGTGCACATCACGCGCAAGGATCACGACCTGCGACTGATCCACCCCCGCAACCACGACCACTTCGATATCATGCGTAGGAAACTGCGCTGGGCGGAACAGCCGTAATGCTGCTGTCGCTGCATATACGCGATTTCGCCATTATCGACGAGCTGGAAATCGAATTGCGCCCCGGCATGACCGCGCTGACCGGCGAAACCGGCGCCGGCAAATCGATCCTGCTCGACGCCCTGGGCCTGTTACTGGGCGACCGTGCTGACGCCGGAGCTGTTCGCCATGGTGCCAGGCGCGCCGATATCAGCGCGAGCTTCGATGTCTCCGCGCTCGAGACCGCACGCAGCTGGCTGGCGGCACAGGAACTGGCGCTGGATGGCGAATGCCAGGTACGCCGCGTCGTTGTCAGCGAAGGCCGCTCGCGCGGCTATATCAACGGCTCGCCGGTTCCCGTTCAGACACTGCGCGAATTCGGCGAACGCCTGGTCGACATCCACGGACAGCACGAGCACCAGTCGCTGATGAAGCGCGAACTGCAGCGTCAGTTACTGGACAGCCACGGTGGCCATGGCAAACTGCTGGCCGAACTGGCCCGCCTCCATCGCCACTGGAAAGGCACCGAACAACAGATTGAAGCCATTATCGGCACCGGCCAGGACCGTGATTCGCGTCTTGAGTTTCTGAAGTTCCAGTTGCAGGAACTCGATGAACTGGCTCCCGAAGCGGGTGAAGTGCTACACCTGCACGAAGAACACGCACGGCTGGCCAACGCCGGCCAGCTGCTGGAAACCTGCGGCACCCACATCACCCGCCTGTACGATGACGAGCACTCGGCGCAATCGGCCATCAGCCGGGCCCTGAGCGACCTCGAACCCCTGACGCAGATCGACGCGACACTCAAAGAGACCGGCGAGCTGATTAACAGCGCACTGATTCAACTCGAGGAAGGCGTCAACCTGCTCAGGACCTACCAGGAAGGACTGGAACTGGACCCGCAACGGCTGCAATGGGTGGAACAAAGGCTGGACGCCTTACACAAGGTTGCCGGCAAACATCGTATCGAGGCGGAAAGCCTGACCGAGTTCCACAGCCGCCTGCGCCAGGAACTGGGCACGCTGGAACAGGCCGACGAGCAACTGCAGGCGCTGGAGCAGAAACGCCAGCAACTGCTGGAGCAGTTCGACACCTGCGCAAAACAGCTGCATCGCAAACGCGTGAACAGCGCGGCACAGTTATCTGCACAAGTCAGCGACGTCATGCAAACGCTGGGCATGCGCGGCGGCTGCTTCAAGATCGAGGTCAGCGAGGTGGCGACGGATGCCCTGTCTGCGCATGGCCGCGACCAGATCGAGTTTCTCGTCAGCGCCAACCCGGGGCAGCCCCCCAGACCACTGGCCAGGGTCGCGTCCGGCGGTGAATTGTCTCGCATCAGTCTGGCCATCCAGGTTATCGCCGCCACCGATACACACATCCCCACCCTGATATTCGACGAGGTTGACGCCGGCGTGGGTGGCGCGGTGGCGGAGACTGTCGGCAGGCAGATGCAACTGCTCGGCAAACACCACCAGGTGATGTGCGTGACGCACCTGCCGCAGGTCGCCGCACAGGCGCATCATCACCTGCAGGTCAGCAAACTGACCGGCGACAAAACCACGCGCACGCGCATACGCCCCCTGAGCGGTGATGAGCGGGTCGAGGAAATCGCGCGCATGCTGGGTGGGCAGAAAATCACCGACTCAACGCGCCGGCACGCACGGGAAATGCTGCAACTGGGAAGCAAAACAGCGGGCAGACGAAAAGTGAAGCCGTAGCAGCGCTCTCCTGACCGCGATCATTATCTCCCCACGACAGGTGGACAGGTGCGCTTCCCTGCTCAGGTTTTCAGGTTCGGGCAGTTCTTCCTGGTGCAATCGCCGTAAATAATCAGCGAGTGGTCGCGAATGGAAAACCCGGCCTTTCTGGCAACCTTCTCCTGGCAGCGTTCTATGGTCTCTTCGACAAACTCGACGACTTTGCCACACTGATTGCAGACGATATGGTCATGATGGTGACCCTCGTTCATTTCGAACACCGAGTGCCCACCCTCGAAATGATGGCGGCTGACCAGGCCGGCCGCCTCGAACTGGGTGAGGACACGATAGACGGTCGCCAGCCCGATCTCCTCTTCCGCCTCCAGCAGAACCTTGTAGACGTCTTCCGCACTCATATGGCGGGTCTTGCTGGTTTCGAGAATCTCCAGGATCTTCATTCTCGGCAGAGTAACCTTCAAGCCTGCTTTGCGTAATTCGCTGGATTCCACTGTTTTACTTCCTGTCAGCCCGCTGATTCAGTTATCATGCCGTCGGTTTAACGAACAAGCAGTTGTAACTCTAGATGCGAAAGCTTCTCATCCTTATTAGCACAATTGCAAGTGTTTTCCTGGCCGCCTGTGCCAGCGACCCGATCGTCAACCGGCTGCCGTTTGTCTACCGTATCGATATCCAGCAAGGTAACGTCATCAATCAGGAGATGGTGGACAAACTGCGCACCGGCATGAATAAACGCCAGGCCCAGTTCATTCTGGGCGCACCGATGCTGATCGATCCGTTTCACGCCGACCGATGGGATTACTTCTACCGTTACAAACCCGGCACCGATGGCAAGGGCGAGGAGGAACAGGAACGCATCAGTCTTTTTTTTGATCAGGACCGGCTGGTGGAAATCACCGGCACCATGCAACCCGATCCGCAACCGGATGTGCTGCCCACCAATCGGCAGGTCACGTTAACCGTGCCGCGGCAGGAACCCGAAGACATCGGCATTCTGACCCGCACCTGGCGCTGGATGGGATTCGGAAAACAGGACCGAGACTAGGCCTCGAGATCCCCGCCGCCTTTTTTCATCCGTTTGCCCTGCGCGGCACGCTGTTTGCGCACCTGCTTTGGATCCGCGATCAACGGCCGGTAAATCTCAACCCGATCACCGGCGCGCAAGGTCTGATCCAGTTTCTTCAGTTTGCCGAACACCCCCGCTTTCAAGCGGGTGGGATCGATCTCGGGAAAACGGTCGAGGATACCGGACTGTTCGATGGCCTGCTGCAGCGTCGTACCCGGGACCACCTCCAGCTTGAGAATCAGCTGCTCATCGGGTTTCGCATACGCCACTTCAACCGCGATCTGTTCAGCGTTTTCCATAAACCTGTACCGCCCGTTTCATGAAAGAATCGACCAGGGAATTTGCGATCTGACTGAATACAGGTCCCACGACCGCGCCCAGCACACGGCTGGCGAATTCAAATTCCAGGTCGAGTGACACCTTGCAACCGTCCTCGCCGAGCGCATCAAAGCGCCAGAATCCGTTCAGGTGCTTGAACGGCCCTTCGATCAGGCGCACTTCAATCATCTTGTTCTGCTGGCTCCGGTTACAGGTGGTAAACGCCTTCTCCACGCCCCCCTTGGAAAGCTCGATGGTTGCGCGCACTTCATCGTCGCTGCGCGAGTGCACCTGGGTGCGCCGGCAACCGGGCAAAAACTCCGGGTAGGCGTCAATGTCATCAACCAGCGCGAACATCTCCGCCGGTGAATAAGGCACCAGCGCTGACTTGTTGATCGTTGTCATCTGATTATTCTTCGGCCAGTCCGAACAGGCCGACAAAATCGATCAATCCGGTCACATTCAGAAAGACGATCAGAACGGCAACCGGCGTCACATAACGCACCAGCCCATACCAGAGCCGGTAGGCCGGCCCGTCACCCATGTCCAGTTCCTGCAGGCTGTCGTCGCGTTTCATGATCCACACGCTGAACACCGCGATCAACAGGCCACCCAGTGGCAGCATGATGTTGGCGGTCAGGTAATCCAGCAAATCGAATACCGTGTAATCCTTGAATATCGAGATAAAGGACAGCGGCTTGAAATCAGACCAGTTATTAAACGAAAGTATGGTCAGCAGGCCGAATCCCCAGGTTGCGATGCCGGCATAAACGGCGGCGTAGACCCGCGATACCCCCTTGTTTTCGACCAGCCAGGCGACAGCGGGTTCGATCAGTGAGATGGCGGAGGTCCAGGCGGCAAACACCAGCAGCAGGAAAAACAGAGTTCCGAACACTACACCACCGGGCATGTGACCGAAGGCAATCGGCAGCGTCTGGAAGATAAGACCCGGACCCGCACCCGGTTCCAGGCCATTGACAAAAACAATCGGGAAAATTGCCATACCCGCGAGCATGGCGACCAGGGTATCCAGAAAGCCGATGGTAATACAGGTCTTGGCAATAGAGGTACGCTCCGGCAGGTAGGAGCCGTATACCATGATCGCCCCCATACCCAGGCTGAGGGTGAAAAAGGCATGCCCCATGGCGATCAGCACACCGTTGGCGGTAATTTTGCTGAAGTCCGGGGTAAACAGGAAGCGCAGCCCCTGATCGAAGGCGCCCCCGGCCAGCGCATAACCATCGAGCATGATCAGCAGGACAAACAATGCCGGCACCAGGAAGCGGACCGCTTTCTCCAGCCCGCCGCGTACACCGCGCCCGACCACGATCATGGTCATCACCATAAACAGGGTATGCCAGGCCAGCAGGCGCTCGGGGTCGCCGGTCAGCTGCTCGAAAATGCTGGCGATACCCTCAGCTGTCGCACCGGAAAAGGTGCCGGCTGCCGAGCGGAACACGTAAGCCATGGCCCAGCCGGCAATGACGCTGTAATAGGAAAGAATCAGGAACCCCGCCAGCACACCGGCCGCGCCCAGCCACGTCCACAGTCGATGGGCACCCGCCTCCTGCGCCAGGGTGCGCATGGTATTGATCGGACTCTGACGGCCGCGCCGGCCCAGCAGGACTTCCGCCATCATGATGGGAATTCCGATCACGGCAATACAGGCCAGGTACACCAGCACAAAAGCCCCGCCACCGTTCTCACCGGCAATATAGGGAAACTTCCAGATATTACCCAGCCCCACCGCCGAGCCGGTCGCCGCCAGTATGAAGGCAAGACGGCCGGACCAGCTGCCGTGAATGGATTTTCTTCTTTCGCTCATGGGTTTCCCTGTGGCTCGGAATCTGACAGGGGATTGTCCGCAAAATGGCGAAAATGCTCAAGCGCCTGATCACATGCGTATAATGCCGCTATGGCAAAATCAGCAAAGAAAAAAGACAAGAGCAAAACCGGCAGCACCATCGCGCTGAATAAAAAGGCGCGCCATAACTATATACTCGAAGACCGGCTGGAAGCGGGCCTCGCCCTGGAAGGCTGGGAAGTAAAGAGCCTGCGCGCCGGGAAAGTGCAGATGGTGGACAGCTACGTGCTGCTGAAGGACAACCAGGCCTGGCTGTTCGGCTGCCTGATCACCCCGCTGCCGACCGCCTCGACGCATATCCACCCCGACCCGACCCGCACCCGCAAACTGCTGCTGCACCGCGACGAAATCGACAGACTGGTCGGTGCCGTGGAGCGCAAAGGTTATTCACTGATTGCCACGGCACTGTACTGGAAAAAAGGCCGCGCCAAGCTGGAAATCGCCCTCGCCAAGGGAAAAAAGGAACACGACAAGCGCGCCACCCTGAAGGACCGCGACTGGAAACGCGACAAACAACGCATCCTCAAACACGGCTGATGCAGCCCGCCCGTGCTGCGCCGCCCTTGAAAATCTGCTAAAATGCCCCCACTTGTAAAAGTACCTGGGGGCGACCTGGCTTCGACGTGGGTTACGAAACCTGAGGTGCATGCCGAGGAACAGATTACCTCGTAAATCCAGCTGTACAACCTATAGTTGCCAACGACGACAACTACGCTTTAGCCGCTTAAAAACCGGTGTAAAGCCTTCGGCCCGGCGTGTGCCTGTACGCCCGGATCACCGGAGTCATCCCATACAGGATCGCGCTGAAGCTCTTCCGGGGCAGATGCGTTAAAACCTAAGCCGGAATCGCTGTCTGTTTTCCCTGCCCGTCGGGTAGCAGCCGGTTAAATTTAAAGGCGTGGATAAGCATGTAGAGCCAAAGGCAGAGGATTTGCGGACGCGGGTTCGATTCCCGCCGCCTCCACCAACACCAGCCCCGGCAACTGCCGGGCCTTCTTTATAATGTCTCTCCCCGTGGTAACCCCTTACATCAAAGACTGCATGCCATTCAGTGCCTGCACAGCGACCGGCTGACGACTCTGCTGTCTCTCCGGCTCGAACGCGACGCGCACTCTGAGACCATAGGCGGGATCCAGCGGGTCCAGTTTCACCACCGTGACCTGAACAGGGCGCCTGTTCACCAGTGCCTCGCGTACCCGGGCGGTCAACGGCGATTCCGGGAGGGCGCCGATGATGTCGCCACCTTGATGCAGGTAGATACGTTCGTATCCGCGTGGCATGGCGCGATCCCAGGCGACAGACAGCTGGTCACCCACCTGGTGATGGCGACTCCAGCCCGCGGAAAAGCCGATGTTCGCCGGCATGGCGTGAACACGTGTTTCCATTTTTGACAACGAGGCCAGGCACAGGAAACCCGCCAGACCACACGCCATCACCAGGCCACCCAGTAACCACATCCCGCCCTGCCCCATTGAGTTCAATCTGATTCGCTGCATAACGACCTCCTGTGATTGTCAGCAGCAGTGTGCAACAGGGGGTGGCTCATCAAGTGAGCCAGTGTGAACTAACGGTAGTGGCGGAGAATCGCGCCTGCCTGTGCCTGAACCCGCTTGCGCAGCGGTGCCGGTGAAATCACCTCGACAGCCGGGCCCTGCTTGAGAATATCCATAATCAACTCGCGATCATCGCTGTAGGGAAACTCCAGCACGTAGCTGCCGTCATCATCGAACCAGCCTTTCTGCCGTGGATGCCAGGTTTCGGTCGCTACCCAGCGGGCGCGTTCGGGGGTAAAGCGTAATCGTGCCGTCTGCGTATCACGGCCGCCGAAGATACCGTAGCCTGAGGCCAGGGTCCGGTTCAGTGTTTTCTCCGCCACCTGTCGGGCTTTTTTGTCCAGCGGGACCGCCTTTCGCAGCGTCTCGACACTGAAGCTGCGCAGACCCTTGCGCAGGTGGCACCAGGCATCGAGATACCAGTTATCGCGATAGAAAATCAGCCGCTGGGGTGACAGTTCGCGCCCTGTCTCCTGGTCACGCTTGCGGTTGTAGTGGACCACCTGCAGTCGTTTTCCGGCGAGTAACGCGCTACTGATGACCTCGAAGTGCTCGGGCTCCACGGGACGTGCATTCATATGCAGGATACGAATACGCTTGCGTACCTCGTCACTGGTATGCGCCTCACCTTCCAGCAGACCCTCGATACGCGCTTTCAGCGGTTCGATATGCGGGGTAAGCAGGCTGGGTTGCAGCGCGTCGATGAGCTGGTGCATGGTCAATAATGCGTGCATCTCGCGGCTGTTGAACCACAGGCCGGGCATCTCGAACATCTCCGCCTCGGTGTCTGACAGGTCAAAGCGATAACCCCGGCGTTCTCGATCCCAGACAATGGGGGCACCGAGACGGTCGCGAAGGTATTCCAGGTCCCGCTTGAAGGTGGCCGGCGAGATTTCAAAGCGATCCAGAAAGGTCTGTCGTGGTACCACGCGATGCGTTTTCAGCAGCTGAACCATTTTCTGCAGGCGTTCCTGGCTCATAACATGCCCTGATGCCGAACCAATAGACCGAAGCAGCCTGTTACCACAGGCTTATCGATACCCCCGATAAAGTGCATCGACCCAGTGTAGCCTGGGACGAAAGCTATCCACCACGGTTTCCAGTTCATGTGGAATTGATTCCGGCCACTCGAGGCCATACTTGTCCGGCATGGTGAACGGCGCCAGTAATGAGGCGGCGGCAACATCGGCCCGACTGAATTCTGCGCCGGCAAGAAAAGCGGTTTGTTCGTACTGTGTATGCAATTTATCGATCGCGCGCGTCAGTTTTTTCAAAGCCAGCTCTGCCGTTCTGTCGTCAATATGCATGAACTTGCGCATGACATCACGCACCCTGGGAAAAAGCAGACGGAATATCAGCTTCCTGTACCAGGCTTGCCCTTGCGTCAACAGCGGCAGGAGGATATCCGGCCTGTCGAGAAAATGATAATAACAATAGAGCCGAATGTACGCGCCGATATTTTCATCAACATAGTCCTCCCATTGGCGCGCCTGCTCTTCAGTGTCGGGCGATACAGGTGTCAGCAGCCTGTCGGGGAAGGTTTTATCGAGATAAGTGATAATATCAGCAGAGTTCTGCACGACCCTGTCATCATGACATAGAACCGGCACCTCTGATTTTGGCGCAATCTTCCTGACAACTTTAACGTGACTGCCGGGCAACAGATTGATTGGTGTGTAAACCAGACCCTTGTAATCAAGCGCCCAGCGTACCTTTTCGCAATAGTGTGAAATCGGAAACTGGTAAAGTGTCAACATAAACAAGATCCGCTTAGGTTCCGCAAAACGTATACTCAACCACCTCTTCAGGTTCAGGTGCCTGCAGGTACCATTCCTTCCCCTCCTGTTGTACATACGGATCCTGCAGTACGGCATGCAGTTGGTGGAACACGGAAAAATCACCCCGGTCTTCCGCCGCCCTGATAGCCGCTTCAACCTGGTGGTTTCGGGGTATATAGACCGGATTGACAGTCTGCATCGCTTGCTGTCGCGCATCATTAGTTTGCGTTTCCAGCCTTAACCGCCTGCGCCACTTCTCCAGCCAGTCATCGATCCGCCCCGGATGATCGAACAGCTTTCGCAGCCCGTTGTCCTGTTCTGACGACTGATCAGCCAGGCGAGACAGGTGATAAAACGTCAGGGTAAAATCAGCGGCATGATCAGCCATCACATCCAGCAGCGCTTCAATCAGGGTTTTATCTTCATCGCTTTTTGCGTCACTGCAGGCTGTTAAACCGCATTTCGCACGCATGCCCGCCAGCCAGTCCGCTTCATAGTGTTCTGAGTAAGCTCCCAGGACTTCCTGCGCAAGGTTCACCGCCGCCTGCGGGTCGTCGTCAAAAAACGGTAGTAAGGCTTCCGCCAGGCGGGTCAAATTCCATAACCCGATCGACGGCTGATTACAGTAGGCATAGCGGCCATGACGATCGATGGAACTGAATACCTGGTTATGCTGATAGGCATCCATAAACGCACAGGGACCGTAGTCGATGGTCTCACCGGCGATCGACATATTATCCGTATTCATCACGCCGTGGATAAAGCCGATGTGCATCCATTGTGCAATCAGCGTGGCCTGCCGCTCAACCACCGCTTTCAGGAAAGCCGCATAAGGCTTTTCATTATCGCCAAGCTGCGGATAGTTTTTTTCAATCACATGATCGGCGAGTTGTCTGACCGCGGCGTAATCATTCCGCGCAGCGAAGTATTCAAAAGTGCCCACGCGTACAAAGCTCGACGCTACGCGTGTAATCACCCCACCCGGCAATAAACGCTCACGCGCGACAGGCTCGCCGGTCGTCACTGCCGCCAAAGCACGCGTTGTCGGGACGTTCAGTTTCTGCATGGCTTCGCTCACCAGGTATTCACGCAACACCGGGCCGAGGGCAGAACGGCCGTCACCATCACGCGAAAAACGGGTACGTCCGCAACCTTTCAGGTGGATATCGTAACGGGCGCCATCCTGTCCACTGATTTCTCCAAGCAACAGCGCACGGCCATCGCCCAGTTGCGGAACAAAATGCCCGAATTGATGCCCCGCATAAGCCATCGCCAGCGGCTCTGCACCCTCGGGCAGGCTGTTACCCGAGAAAACATCGGCGCCGAATGCGGAAACCTGTTCGGTTGCTAGTCCCAGTTCCCCGGCCAACGCGTCATTGAATTGTATTAAATCCGGTTTTCTGACCGGTTCCGGATTGGACCTGGCAAAGAAGCGCTCGCCCAGGGTGACATAGCGATTATCAAATGGAATCTGTATCAAGGTTTTCTACAACAGCGTTAAACTCTGTGCAGTGTATCTCAGGCAGCGTTATGCAATCTCTGAGAGATACTGTGGTATCAATCAGCGTCTGCGCCTGATTTTTCTATCTTCAGGCGCCTCT
>Ga0316198_10000650_pt1 | contig 18824 bp, 23 predicted proteins | sample OudBieAanoxic_MG_FD_204935 | JGI IMG/M metagenome (GOLD analysis project Ga0316198, IMG submission 204935) | Coastal sediment microbial communities from Oude Bieten Haven, Netherlands - site A anoxic | ecosystem: Environmental > Aquatic > Marine > Coastal > Sediment | place: Netherlands...
GTGCTCCCCGTCGAGCAGATGATCGCATGAGCCTACGCAGGATCAACCTCGCCGCCCTCGATCCGTCCGACTATCGGGCTCTGACGCGCCGATCAGCGGTGCCAGACGCTTCCGTCCGGAAGGCGGCCGCGGATATCGTCGACCGGGTACGAGTCGGCGGCGACGCTGCACTGCTCGCCGCGAACGGCGAATACGGAGGCGGTCCGGCAATCGGTTCGGTACGTGTTCCAACAGAGGTGATCGGAGCGGCCTTCGGCTCCGTCGGACCCGCCATTCGGCAGGCACTGAAGGCAGCCGCACAGAACATCCGGGCGGTTCACGATCGGCAACGACCAGCGGATGATCGCGTCGAGGTGGTGCCAGGTGTGGTGGTTGAGCGCCGGTGGTCCGCGGTCGATCGCGTCGGGGTGTACGCGCCGGGTGGACGTGCCGCCTACCCGTCCTCGGTGCTGATGGGCGTCGTGCCGGCCCAGGTCGCCGGAGTGGGAGACATCATCGTGGTGAGCCCTGGCGATGACGACGGCTCCGTCCACCCGTTGGTGCTCGCGGCGTGTGCGCTCCTCGGCGTAAGCGAGGTCTATGCCACGGGCGGAGCGCAAGCGATCGGTGCCCTCGCCCACGGTACCGAATCGATTGATCCCGTCGACGTCATCGTTGGACCGGGCGGGCCCTGGGTCACGGCTGCCAAACTGGCGGTATACGGCGTGTGTGGTGTTGACCTTCCCGCCGGGCCGAGTGAAGCACTGATCGTCGTCGACGCGTCCGCGAATCCTGCCGTCGCAGCTGCCGACCTCTTGTGCCAGGCAGAACACGGACCCGACTCTCCGGTTGTTCTCGTCTCCGACGATGAGAGAATAATTGACGCCGTGCTCGCCGAGGCCGCACTGCAGCTTGTCCAGCTCGAGCGGGCGGAGCTCATCAGGGCCTCTCTCGACGACCACGGCATGGCCGTGCTTGCTCCCAATCTGGACGCTGCGCTTGAGTTCGCTGAGGCGTGGGCCCCGGAGCACCTCACGATCCAGACCGCCAACGCCTCTCGGGACGCCGAGCGCGTCCGCTCCGCCGGATCGGTATTCGTTGGACGCTGGACGCCCGAGTCGGCCGGCGACTACGCAACCGGCGCCAACCATGTGCTACCGACCGGTGGACTCGCCCGATCGTACGGCCCGCTCGCCGTCGAGGACTTTGGTTCGTGGCGTCAGGTCCAGGAACTCACCCGAGAGGGGCTCGAATCCATCGCTCCGACAATCCGCGATCTCGCAGGGGCAGAGGGGCTGAGCGCCCACGCCCGCTGCGTCGAGGTGCGTTTCGAGGAGCAGGGATGACCACAAAGCGCTACGTCTGGCAACCGACCACCGCCGAGATCGCCGAGCGGTTCGGCATTGATCGCGATCGTGTCGTCCGCTTCGACCAGAACACCTCACCCGATCCGACTGATTGGACTGCGCCGCTCGTGCCGCCCGTCCTTCCGGACCTCAACGAGTACCCTGCGGCGTCATATCGCCCACTACGCGAGTCGGCCGCCCGATACGCCGGTGTAGACCCGGAGCAGGTCGTCCCGGGTGCAGGGGTCGACGAGTTGATCATCCTTGCTGCACGGGCCTTCCTCTCCGCCGGCGGTCGCGCTCAGGGGTACACACCGACGTATCCGCTCTATCAGATCGCAACCGAACAACAGGGAGCCACGTTCGTTGGGTTGTCGGGGCCACCCCCAGAATCGGCACGCAAAGCCGACCTCACCTGGATCTGCGTCCCCAACAACCCAACCGGAAGTCGTCTGCCGGATGTGACGATCGAAGGAGTCATCGAAGCGTCACCCGGGATCGTTGTTCTGGATGCCGCATACGCCGAGTTCACCAACGACCGCTGGGGCGAGTGGATTGGACGTTACGACCACCTCCTTGTGCTCCACACACTCTCGAAAGGGTTTGGCCTCGCCGGAATCCGGGTGGGCTACGCGATCGGCAATCCTGTGCTGATCGACGCGATCGATCGCGTCCGACCGCCAGGGAGCATCTCGAGCGTCTCGAACACGCTCGCCATTGCTGCACTCTCCGATCCAGGCCGCATGCGCCGCTCGGTGGACCGCCTGATCGCCGAACGTGAACGTTTCCGTGATCGGCTCGCCGCTCTAGGTTTCGAAGTGCCACCTTCCGAGGCAAACTTCCTCCTCACTCACGTCGGTCCGGATGCGCAGGCGCTCGCAACGGGCCTGATGCGTGAGGGCCTCGTTGTGCGGGAGTTTCCACACATCCCCGAACTCATCGACCACCTTCGATTCACCGTCCGGTCGGGGACGGACAACGACCGACTCATCAACACGATCGAAAGGATCCGCTCATGAACCGCAGGGCCACGGTGTCGCGAACGACACGGGAGACCAGCGTCGAGATGACGCTCGACCTCGACGGAACCGGGGAAACGAGCATCGAGACCGGCGTTGGTATGTTCGATCACCTTCTCACCTCGCTTGCGCACCACGCGATGATCGACCTGGTGGTGCGCACGGAAGGTGATCTCCACATCGACGAACACCACACGGTCGAGGACACGGCCCTCGTCCTCGGATCGGCTATCGACGAGGCCCTCGGCGACCGCTCTGGAATCACCCGATACGCCAGTGCGACCGTGCCCATGGACGAGGCCATCGCGACATGTGTCGCCGACGCCGGTGGTCGGCCGTACGCGGTGCTGGACCTTGCCTTCAAAGGCGACCGGATCGGCTCCCTCGGCACGCAGATGATCCCCCACGCGCTCGAGTCGCTCATCCGAACGAGTCGATCAACCGTGCACCTGAGTGCCCACGGCCTGAACGACCACCACATTGCCGAGGCGGCGTTCAAGGCGTATGGCATCGCGCTGCGCGGCGCCGCGTCATTGGACCCGCGACGGCAGGGTGTTCCGTCGACGAAAGGCACCCTGTGACGCGTCTCGCCGTCATCGACCACGGAGCGGGCAACCTCGTCTCAATCCAGCGGGCTCTCGAGGTGGTTGGCGGCCGGCCCCGAATCGCGGAGGGACCAAACGGTCTCAACGGGGCCGATGCCGTCGTCTTGCCCGGCGTCGGGGCCACGGGTGCTGCGATGGATCGCCTCCAGCGACAAGGTCTTGTTGAACCGCTCCGCACGTGGGACGGTCCTCTGCTCGGCATCTGCGTCGGGATGCAGCTCCTGTTCGACGCCTCGGACGAAGATGGCGGTGCGTGCCTCGGCTTGGTTCCCGGATCGGTGCGCGCGATCAAAGGCCTGCCCTTGCCCCACATGGGATGGAATGACGTGTGGACGTCGGACGACCCGATCTTCGACGGGATCGCACCAGGCGCACTCTTCACGTTCGTCCATTCATACGCCGCGATCCCGGATGACCCCGGCATTGTGACGGCAACCAGCGACCACGGGGGCGAGTTCGCCGCCGCGATCCGGGACCGAAGCTATATCGGCCTCCAGTTCCACCCCGAGCGAAGCGGAGCGGCCGGCCTCCGGGTGCTCGACAACTTCGTCACGGAAGTGCGCCGTGCTGCGTAGCCGAATCATCCCCTGCCTCGATGTCGCGGACGGCCGCGTCGTCAAGGGCGTCCAGTTCGTGAACCTAACCGATGAAGGCGACCCAGTGGAGCTTGCCGCCCGGTACACCGATGAAGGCGCAGACGAGATCTGCTTCCTCGACATCACAGCGTCCCACGAGAACCGGGGAACACTCCTCAACGTGGTGCGGCGAACGGCCGAGCACGTCTTCGTCCCGCTCACCGTGGGAGGTGGTGTCCGGACCGTCGAAGACATGCGGGCCGTACTGCGTGCCGGTGCCGACAAGGTTACGGTCAACACGGCGGCGGTCGACCGCCCCAGCCTGATCAACGAGTGTTCCGCCGCGTTCGGCGCCCAATGTGTCGTCGTAGCGGTCGACGCCCGCCGATCAAACGGCTCGTGGGAGGTCTACACCCATGGCGGCCGGACTCCCACCGGCCTCGATGCTATCGAGTGGATTCGCGAGGTCACAACACGCGGTGCGGGCGAGGTTCTCTTGACCTCCATGGACCGAGACGGGACCAAGGACGGGTACGATCTCCCACTCCTCGAATCGGCTCGCGAGGCCACGACCGTCCCGATCATTGCTTCCGGCGGCGCCGGAGATCCGTCCGACCTCGCAGCCGCGCTCCAACCGGGTCGGGCCGACGCCGCACTGGCGGCATCCATCTTCCATCGCTCGGAGTATCCGATCCCTGTTGTGAAGGAAGCCCTCGCCGAAGCCGGTATCCCCATGCGGATTGTGGAGGCACCATGACCATCCAGCCCACGTTCGACGAACAGGGCCTCGTTCCCGTCATCGTGCAGGACGCCGAGACGCGAGACGTGCTGATGCTCGGCTACGCGAGCGAGGCCAGTCTGGCGGCCACCGCGGCCACCGGGCGGATGACCTTCTGGAGCCGCAGCAGAGGCGTCCTGTGGGAGAAAGGCGAGACAAGCGGCAACACGATGAACGTGGTCGACCTGCGCCTCGACTGCGATGCCGACGCGGTGTTGGCCCGCGTGAACCCGGCAGGTCCCGCATGCCACACTGGATCGAAGACGTGCTTCGAGCCGACCGCTGCGCCCGTCGACGAGATCGCGCCTCCCGGTGCCGTGCTCGGGCAGCTGTGGGCCACGATCGCGTCCCGGGCCGCCGAACGTCCACCGGGGTCGTACACGACCACCCTGCTCGACGGCGGCGTCGATGTGTGCAGTCGGAAGGTCACCGAGGAAGCCACCGAGGTGTTGATCGCGGCGAAGGATCACAAGGCAGGGACGGGACCACCCGACCGTGTCATCGAGGAATCCGCAGACCTGCTGTACCACCTTCTCGTGCTGCTGGCCGAGCGCGGCATCGGTCTGAAAGACGTCGAAGCGGAGCTCAGGCAGCGGGCCGGTTGACGGGTCACAGAGGTACGCTCTCGTCCGTGCTCCGGATCGTTCCCACCATCGTGCTGATCGCGCTCGCGTCGACCGCCTGTTCGTCGAGCGAACCCGTCGAGGGGATCGACCCCCCGACGCCGGTCACAATCCAGGAGGTACAGGATCTCATCGTGGGGTCACCGGAGCCGATCGTCCTCAACGTGTGGGCATCGTGGTGCACACCCTGTCGGTCCGAAGCCCCGCTCATTGGTCGGGCCGCTTCGCAATTCGATGACGAGGTGGCGTTCGTGGGGCTCGACGTGCGCGATACCCCGGCAGGCGCGACCGCCTTCATCGCTGAATTCTTCCCCGACGCACCGATTCTCCACCTTGCCGATTCCTCGGGCCAGATCCCGAGCGAGCTCGGTGGCTCGCGCGGTGTCCCGCTCACGTTGTTCTACCGGCCGGGCGGGGAGCTCTCGTATCTCCACTTCGGGGTGATCGACGAACGAACGCTGGCGCTCCAGATCGATGAGCTGGTGAACGGCTGATGGAATTCACTCTGCTCGCGGCTGCGGTGATCGCCGGCGCGGCGGCGTACGCCATGCTCTGGTGGGAAGCCCGACACGGCAACGCCGCCCGGTGCAGCGGGAACCTGTGGGAAGCCGGTGTTGTGTCTGCGGTCGCAGGAATCTTCATTGGGCGGATCGTCGCGATGCTGATCGACGGCGTGAACCCGATTGCTCATCCGATGGACGTCATCCTGGTGCGTTCCGGCGTCTCGACGGTCGGAGCGTCACTCGGAGCGCTCGCCGTGTTCGCCTGGCTCGCTCGGAAGGAACCCATCACGATGGCGAACGGCATCTCAGCCGCCGTGCTGGCCGGTCTGGCGGGATGGCAGGCCGGATGTGTCGTCCGCGGCGCGTGCCTCGGGACGGCATCGGACCTCCCGTGGGCGATAGCACAGGCAGGGAGCGACGTAACGCGCCATCCGGTCGGCATCTACGCTGCCCTCATGCTCGGCGCGGCAGCGGTTGGCATCGCCTGGTGGAAGGCCTACCGTCGACCACCCGCGGGTGCGCCGGCTGCGCTCGCTGTGATCGCAGCCGCGGGAACCCGACTCATCGTCGAGCCGCTCCAACCATCGATCTCGGGCGGACCCGTGTGGTTCTACGCCACGGGGCTCGTAGTCGGAATCGCGGCGCTCGTCTGGTCGGCCTTCCGCCGGTAGCGGCTACGCGCCGAGCGCCACGAGCTCGTCGAGCGCCGCTCGCAGCGTTTCCTCGCCGGCGGCTCCGAACCAATTGTCGACCTCGATATCGTTCCCGGTGATCAAGAACGAGACCGGCTGGCCTCGAACACGGTAGAGGTCCCACACGCTCTCATCGAGGCCCCATTTGACGTTCGAGAGGAGCTGATCAGCCTGGGCCTTCGTGGAGGCGAGATCGGATTGCCCGGCAACCGCAATGAAACGAACCGAGTCTTTGTAGTCGGGCGCTACTGCATCGATGACAGGCAACTCCTGTCGGCAGGTGCTTCACCACTCTGCCCAGAAGACCAGGTACACCGGCTTCTGTTCTTCCGAGAGCGTGAACGTGCTTCCATCGTTGAGCGTCATGGTGAAGTCCGGTGCCGGGGGCCCGTCGACGGGTGCGGCCGTTTCCGGCGGTGCCTCCGAGTCGGGCACGGTCTCCGTCTCCGAAGCAGCAGAGTCGGGAACGGTGGTCGCCGTCGTCGACACGCCGGGTTCAGACTGCGCCACGGTGCTCGTGGGCGACGCCTCGCCGGCCGGCGCAGCCGTATCGGTCCCGCTGGAACATGAAGCAGCCGCGACGGCGAGCGCCGCAATCAAAAGAAATGCTCTCCGCATGCGACCACCGTAACGGCGCCGGCGGGATATGGGGACGTCCCTACGAGTGAGCCCTTGTAAACGCTATTGAACGCTGAAGGACCGCGCGTGCATCACCCGAATCGATCGCCTCACGAGCAAGGTCCACCGCTTCGACGAATCCATCCGCAAGGCCGGAGACGACGATTGCGGGGGCGGCGTTGACCACGGCGATGTCTCGCTTTGGGCCCGGGCGGCCGTCGAGAACCGAGCGTAGGATTTCAGCGTTCTCCTCGATCGACCCACCCCTCAGATCGTCCAGCGTGGCACGTCGGACACCGAAGTCCTCCGGCGTGAATTCGGCGGTTGTCACCTCTCCGTCGCGGAGCCGGTAGATGAACGATGGCCCGGTGGTGGTCAGCTCATCCAGACCGTCTTCGCCGTAGAAGACGAAGGCCCGCTCGGCGCCGCGATTGCGCAGCACGTCGACCATCAATCCCGCCATTCTCGGATCGGACGTACCGACCGACAACCGTCTCGCACCTGCAGGATTGGTGAGCGGTCCGAGGAAGTTGAAGACGGACCGGATTCCGAGCGAAGACCGCACCGGCGCGGCATGTCGCATCGCCGGGTGATAGCGAGGGGCAAATAGGAACCCGAAGCCCACTTCGCGAATCATCGCCACGGTGACGTCCGGCTCCATCTCGAGATCAAAGCCCAGCGCTTCGAGCACGTCCGCAGAACCGGTCTTCGATGAAGCTGCACGATTCCCGTGTTTGGCGACCTTGACGCCCACTCCGGCCGCGATCAAGGCCGCCGTCGTCGAGATGTTGAATGTCCCGGATTGATCACCACCGGTCCCGACCGAATCGACGATCGGCTCCCCCACATCCACCCGTACCGAGGCGTCCACCATGGCGTTGACGAGGCCGGTCATCTCTTCAGCGGTCTCGCCCTTCGCTCGCAGCGCCACGAGCAGCGCCGCAATCTGCGATTCGGATGCATCGCCGGACATGATTTCGGCCATCGCCTCATACGCCTCGTCGCGCGTGAGGTCTGAGCCGGAGATGAGCCGATTGAGCGTTGCGGGCCACGAGATGCCGGACATAGATGGAGACCCTACCCGCTCAGCACGCTCCTGAGCGAGGCGGCAGCGTCCGCCGCCGCCGCAGAGAACCGCCGGGGAGGCTCGTCCATGGCCCACACCTCGAATGCTGCGACCATCGCGGCCATTGTGGCGGCCGCCGTGATCCTCGCCTCGATCGGACCAACCATGCCATCACGGACGAACTGCCGAGCCAGGTCGGCCTCGAAGTGCCGGAACGCCTCGCTGAGCGAGGACCGCAGTGCCGGCTCGGCAAGCACAAATCCAAAACGTGCACGCATCTCGGCATCTGACAGATGAAATTCGAGGCCGCCAATCGCCTCAACAACGGCGATCGAAGCATCAACCGGCGAATGCTGCGCCAACTCCCCTTCGAACAACTCCCGGGTCGGAAGCTCCAGTTCGTCCCACAGGAAGATGCCCTCCTTCGTCCCGAATGCCCGGTACACCGTTGACGGCGAAACGTCGGTGGCGGCCGCGATCGCCTCGACGGTGGTGGCGGCATACCCCACCTCGAATGCGCGGCGAAACGCCTCGTCCTGCACGCGCAGCATCATCGCTCGTCGTTTGCGGTCGGTTAGCGTCAATGCGGATCCATTCATCGCGACAGAGACTATCATATGACAGTGACTGTCAGGTAGGAGCATGCAAAGATGAACCCAGCGGTGAAGACCATCGACCTCACGAAGACGTACGGAGAAGGAGAGACCGAGGTTCGCGCGCTGCGCGGCGTCTCACTCGAGATCCCCGGGGGTGAACTTGCCGTACTGCTCGGTCCGAGCGGTTCCGGCAAGACAACGCTGCTCAACCAGATCGGGGCACTCGAAGAACCGACCTCCGGTTCGGTCGAAGCGGACGGGGTCACGCTCGCCGATCTCGACGACAAGGGGCGCACGGCGTATCGCCTCAACTCGATCGGGTTCGTGTTCCAGTTCTACAACCTGGTTCCGACCCTGACGGCAAAGGAGAACGTTGCCCTGATCGCCGAGCTGGCCTCGTCCGACGGCCTTCAACGGACCGAAGAGGTCCTCGAGCGGGTCGGTCTCGCGGACCGTATGGATCACTTCCCGGGACAGCTGTCGGGTGGTGAGCAGCAACGCGTCTCGATCGCGCGCGGCCTCGTCAAGGATCCTCCGTTGATGCTGTGCGATGAGCCGACCGGCTCGCTCGACGTGGAGAGCGGGATCTCGATACTCGATCTGCTGCGCGACGTCACGCGCGACGGCGACCGATCCGTGCTCATCGTCACCCACAACGCGGTGACCGCAAGAATGGCCGACCGCGTCATCCGCCTCCGCGATGGCCAGATCACCTCCCAGGAGACCAACCCGTCACCGGCCGACCCGGAGCAGCTCGACTGGTGAGCTACCTCACGACCAAACGCCGCAGGGACATGCGCCGCCAGCGCTGGCAGTTCCTCGCAGTGTTCGTGACGATTGCACTCGGCGTGATGCTGTTCGCCGCGTCGTACGATGCCTTCCTCAACCTCGAATCGTCGTACAACGGGACATACGACCGTCTCGGGTTCGCAGACATCACGGTGACCGGAGCCGGCGACTCGTTCCCGGAAGAGGTCGCGCAGATCCCGGGCGTCGCCACGGTCGAAACCCGTCGAGTGGCCGATGTTCCGTTCCGGATCGGTGAGGACGTCCTGCACGGTCGGCTCATCGGCATGCCTCCCGCCTCCCAACCGGCCGTCAACGCGATTGATGTCACGAGCGGCGGCTACCTGGACACGGCCTCGCCACAGGGACTGGTCGCAGAGCAGCACTTGGCCGACTACTTCGATCTCGCGGTTGGCGACCAGATAGAAGCGCTTTCCGGGTCCGAGTGGGTCACCGGGTCCGTTGTTGGAACCGGGGTGTCCTCCGAGTACCTCTGGCCGGCGGAAAGCCGTCAGAACTTCTTCCCGGCTCCGGGGACCTTCGGTGTTGCGTTCGTCTCCGAGGATCTCCTCGACACGGCACCGGGGACGGCCGTGGCCGACCAGACACTGATCCTCTACGCCGATGACGCTGATCGCGAGTCGACCGATGCAGCCATATCAGAACTGGCTGCGACCGCCGGAGCGGCCGATGTCATGACGCAGGCAGAGCAGCCGTCGAACGCCGGTCTCAAACTTGACCTCCAGGGGTTTGAGGAGATGGCCATCATGTTCCCCGCGCTCTTTCTCCTCGCCGCCGGCATGGCCACGTTCATCATTCTCACCCGCGTGGTCTATTCGCAGCGTGGACAGATTGGAACCCTGATGGCGAGTGGTGTGTCCCGCCGCCTCATCACCCGCCACTACCTTTCGTACGGGCTCGTACTCGGCATCGTTGGTGCGATCGTTGGTGTGGTAATCGGCATGCTCCTGGGATTTGCGATCACCGGCCTCTACACCGACGCCCTCGGCATCCCGGACACCGTCACCGAGTTCCACTGGGTCACACCCGTCATCGGGCTGGTCTTCGGACTCGCCGTCGGAACGCTGGCCGCCCTGGCGCCAACCCGTGCAGCGTCGCACCTCAGCCCCGCCGAGGCGATGCGAGGAGAGACTCCCGCGCAGGCCGGCGGATCGAGCCTGATCGAGCGGCTGGTACCTCCCGTACGTCGCCTCCCGGTCCGCTGGCTCATGGTCTTGCGCGGCGTCGGAAGGAATCCTCGCCGCAGCCTCTCGACCATCATCGGCGTCGTTCTCGCCCTCACGCTCGTCCTCGCGTCGTGGGGAATGATCGACACGGTCAAGAACCTCCTGGACCGCAACTTCAACGAGATCGCACTCGAGGACGCCAATGTCGTGATGAATGTCGCCGTTGACGAAGCCGAGGTCGCGCTCGTCGAGGGCACACCCGGCGTCTCGGTCGCCGAGCGTGTGATCGGTGTTTCCGTCTCCGCTCGCGGACCGGACGGGACGTATGCGTCGCAACTCGAGGCCTACCAGGGCGGCACAGCCGTCCACGGCTTCGAGACACCGAACGGAAGCCTGCCCGCAGATGGTGTGGTCGTGGGGACAGCGCTCGGCCCCGAGGTCGGTGTCTCACGAGGCGATGCCGTGGAACTGTCGTTCCCGACCCTCGGGACGTCGTTCACCACGACGATCGCAGGGTTCGTCGACGAGCCACTTGGAACGCTGGTCTACATGGATCAGGCGGCGTTCGAGCGAGCGATCAACGCCGCCGAACCATCGATTCCCCCAGAGGTCCTCCGCGAACCGTCGATCTCGCTCGTCAAAGTAGTGGTCGACGACGGTGCCGATCGGGCCGACGTCATCACCAGCATCGAGGAACTCGATACGGTGGCCGTGGTCGTCGACTCGCGAGGTTTGTACGACATGTTCCAGGACTTCCTGGGATTCTTCTATGCGTTCGTCGGAATCATGCTCGTCTTCGGCGCCGTAATGGCCTTTGCCCTCATCTTCAACACGATCTCCGTCAACGTCGCGGAACGTGAGGGTGAATATGCGACGATGCGAGCGAACGGACTCTCCCAGCGAAAGCTGGCCTCCCTGATCACCGGAGAGAACCTGCTGTTGACCGCCCTCGGGATCATCCCCGGTCTCATAGTCGGGTATGCAGTGGCGGCGCTCTTCATGCAGTCGTACTCATCCGACATGTTCACGTTCAAACTCGACATGAACACGTCCACGCTGGTGTTCAGTTCGTTGGCGATGTTGTTCGTCGCCCTGCTCTCGGTGCTCCCGGCCATCCGCACCGTTCGCCGGCTCGATATGGCGAAGGTCGTTCGAGAGCGGTCGGCGTAAAGGGACGCCGACCGAGCAGCCGGGAGGGTTCAGCCCCTCAGCATCTTCCGGCGTTCACGCTCGTTCGTGCCGCCCCACACACCGAAGCGCTCACGGGTCTCGAGGGCAAACTCGAGGCAGTGGTCCGCGACCGCACACGCGTTGCACACCGCCACAGCGGCGCGTTCGTCGGCTCGGGTCGACGCAAAGAAGATCTCGGGGTCAGCGTCCCGACAGGCCGAGTAGACCGCCCACGGACGTTCCTCGAGCACGGGTGCGTCGAGCGCCGGCAGTTCCATTGTTGTATTCATGTCAAGGCCTTCCTCTTCAGTACCCGGCTATGACGCTCTGAACACCAGCAGTGGTTCCCGCCTTTTCCCTCCACACGGCACACGCCCGATCTACACTCGATTCAGGCACCGGGGAGGCGCTCCTGCTCTACTTCGCTTACACCGCGCGTATCGCTCCAGGTGATCTCGACGACATCGCCCCATCGGCATCGTTCGAGTTCGTGGCTCATCTGCCCGAATCCTCGTTGTCGTTCGCGATCGAAGGCAACGGATGGAACGGTGGGCTTCCGACGGTCGTGAGCGAACCAGGTTCAACGGTGTGGGGCGCGGTGTTCTCGATCTCCCAGCGCGAGATGAAAGCGCTTGATGGCATCGAACTGGCAGAACAGCGTCATCGGGTCGAGTCCGACGCCATCGACCGCAACGGCCGCCGCCGCCGCGTCTCACTCCATCAGGCCACCGGTGTCGTCGGTTTGGAACTCACGCCATCCGCCGACTATCTCACACGGATGTTGGCGGGGTCGCGACACTGGCAGTTGCCCATCGGGTGGATTGTCGGCCTCGACGATCGCCTCGCCGGCATGGTGTGATCGACAGACCGAAAACGGGCCTTTCGGCCCTAGTTCAGTGATCGATGATTCGCACAACACGCATATCATGCACGTTGTGCAGACCCAACATGCACACCATGCACGCCAAACGATCTGATGCAGACCATCCCGACATCACCCACGTACCTCACGGCCCGCGACGTTCAGGAGTTGATCCGCGTCGATCGCTCCACGATCTACCGCATGGCCGAGTCCGGTCGACTCCCCGCCATCAAGGTTGGCCGGCAGTGGCGTTTTCCGGCCGACGCCGTACACGCCTGGCTCGAGGCGTCCGGGAACGCCAGCGACGGCAACGGTGCCCGACCGGTCTCATCTGCCCAAGAGGTCACCGACCTCTTCGCCGACCTCTACGGCGTGATGGTGATCGTCACGGATATCGCAGGTAATCCGATCACTGACGTCAGCAACCCGTGCGGCTACTTCTCCGCCGTATCGAGCGAAGCCGCTGCCCTTGATCGCTGCATCGCCGAATGGAACGCCCTGGGCGGCCAATACGATTTCGAGCCTCGCCTGCGTCCCAGCCATCTCGGATTCCTCTGCACGAGGGCGTTCATCCGGATCGGAAACGAGCTCTCCGGAATGGTCATTTCCGGCGGTATCGCCCCGGACGAGTGGCCTCCGTCGGAGGAGCGCATCGAAGAGATCGCTGCGGAGTCGCGTGTGCCGCTTCCGATCGTCGAACAAAGCATCGAAGACGTCCACCGCATCGGACCCGAGGACCAGGAACGATTTCTCGCCGCCATCCCGGTCCTCGCACGGCACCTCTCGAGTATCGCAACTGGAGAACGACAGACCAACCACATGACAAGGAGCAGAATGTGAAGAAGCTCGTGATTCTCGGCGCCGGCACAGCTGGAACGATGGTGGCTGCAAAGCTGCAACCACGCCTTGGCCCGGACGAGTGGTCGATCACGATGATCGACCAACAGCCGACCCACTACTACCAGCCTGGGTTCCTGTTCATCCCGTTTGGGATCTACACGCCCGACGATGTCGTGAAGCCGGAGGTCGACTTCGTCCCGAACGGCGTCAACTACGTCGAGGCGGAGATCGACCTGATCGAGCCCACCGAGAACCAGGTGAGGCTGACGGACGGCACGATCGTCGACTACGACTACCTGGTGATCGCCACCGGCACGTCGATACGCCCGGACGAGACGCCCGGCCTCGAAGGACCCGAATACGGCAAGACGATTCACGACTTCTACACCCTCCAGGGAGCCATCGCCCTTGCCGAGGCGCTCCGGTTCTGGGAGGGGGGAAAGCTCGTTCTCAATATCGTGGAGATGCCGATCAAATGCCCTGTGGCGCCGCTTGAGTTCATCTTCCTGGCCGACGGCTATTTCCGGGACAAGGGGATGCGGGACAAGGTCGAACTCACGTACGTAACACCGCTGGACGGTGCGTTCACGAAGCCGATCGCCGCAAAACACCTCGGCAACCTGCTCGAGGACAAGAAGGTCCACCTTGAGGCCGACTTCTACCTCGAACGCGTCGACGCCGAAGAGAAGAAACTTGTCTCGTACGATGAGCGAGAGATCGACTATGACCTGCTCGTCACCATCCCATTGAACATGGGTGCCGAGGTGGTCGCTCGCTCTGGTCTCGGCAACGAGGGCAACTTTGTCCCGGTCGACAGCGGCAACTTCCTATCGAAGGAACACGACAACATCTTCGCTCTCGGGGATGCCGCCGACCTGCCGACGTCGAAAGCCGGTTCGGTCGCGCACTTCGCCGTCGAGGTGTTCACGGAGAATTTCCTGCGCTACATCGAGGGCCTGCCGATGCTCCTCGAATTCGACGGGCACGCAAACTGCTTTATCGAGTCCGGCCAGGGCAAAGGCCTCCTGATCGACTTCAACTACACCACGGAGCCGCTCCCCGGAAAGTACCCGCTCCCCGGCATCGGCCCCTTCACGTTGCTGCGTGAGACGGAGATGAACCACTGGGGCAAGATGATTTTCAAGTGGACGTATTGGAACATGCTCCTGCGCGGGAAGGAACTGCCGCTCCCCCACGAGATGCTGATGGCGGGCAAGATCGACGAGGGGGTGCGATGACGACCATCTCCACCGACCGGATCGCCGAACTCGAACGCAAGATCGATGTGATGTCCGTCCAAATGGACCTGCTCGTCGGAGAGCTCAGGGAGCAACGCCTACGGAGGCAGCAATGGGACGAGCTGCGCACCGATCTCTCCCCGATCGCCGGCGAGGCGATGACGCTCGCGAGCAACGAACTCGAAGCCATTCAGGAATGGGTGCAACCCGAGGACATGCTGCGCCTGCTGCGGCGCATTCTGCGCAATACGAAGAACATCGAGGACGGCATGGCTCGCTTCGAGAGCCTCATGGACTTCCTCGACGACGCCGGCCCACTCACCAGCGAGGCCGTCACCAAGATCCTCACCACCCTCGAGGACTTCGAGCAGCGGGGCTACTTCGAGTTCGCGAGTGCCACACTCGGCATCGTCGAACAGATTGTCACCTCGTACTCGAAGGAGGACGTTGAGGCGCTCGGCGACAACATCGTCCAGATGCTCGACATCCTGAAGGACCTGACCCAGCCCGAGATGCTCGCCGTTGCCCAACGGATGCTCGATGCTCTCCAGCGTCAGCAGGCAGCGGCCGAACTCGAACCCGCCGAACCACCCGGGTTGCTCTCCCTCGCCGGCCAGATGCGAGACCCCGAAGTGCGGCGCGGGCTTGCACGGGCGCTCAACACGTTCAAGGTCGTTTCCGCCTCGGAGACTGAGGCGGCAGCGACCACCCTCGAGGCCCAACAGACAACCAACTCACCTGAAGGAGGTGCGTGATGCCGGTAACGACCATCGGCAACCAGGAAGTCCACGTCGACGAGGAGGGCTTCCTCACGGAGTATGACGAGTGGAACGAAGACCTGGCGAAGGAGCTCGCCTCCAACATAGGGATTGATGAGCTGAACGATGACCATTGGCAGGTCATCTCGTTCCTGCGCTCCGACTACCAGGAGCAGGGCGAGACGGCGACGCTGCGGCGAGTCACGGCCGTGGGTGGCATCCCCACGAAGTCACTCTTCCAGCTCTTCCCGAAGAAGCCGGCCAGGAAGATGTCCTACGTGTCCGGCCTTCCGAAGCCCGCGGGCTGCATCTAGAGAGGATCGATATGACCGACGCACCAATCGTGCCCGATTTCGGAGACGATGACCCAGAGCGGAAGATCGCCTTCGTCTGCTCGAAGGGTTCACTCGACATGGCCTACCCGGGCCTCATCATGGCAAGCGGGGCGCTTGAGCAAGGCATCGAGACGCATATCTTCTTCACGTTCTGGGGCATGGACATGATCAACAAGAAGACGATGGGGAACCTCAAGTTCTCCCCCGTCGGAAACCCCGCAACGCATATGCCTGCGGCCCTCGCTCCGTTCCCTGGGATGACGACGATGGCCACGAAGCAGATGAAGAAACAGATGGACGAACTTGACATCCCGGACGTCCCGACGTTTCTGGCGCATCTTCAGGACATGGGCTGCCATCTCTGGGCATGCAAGATGTCGGTGGACATGTTCGGTCTCACCGAGGATGATTTTCTCGACGGCATGGACGGCGTGCTGAACGTCGGCGATTTCATGGAGATCATCGACGGCGCTCAGACCATGTTCATCTGAGACGTAGCCCGTAGTCTGTAGCCCGTAGTCTGTAGCCCGTAGTCCGTAACGAAGCGCCCCCGGATCCCCTGGGGGCGTTTTCGGGTGCCGGAACCGACGGCGTGCGGCTAGCGTTTGTGATGCGAGTTCGCGAGGCGGCCGCGGCCTTCGGGTCGAGGAAAGTCCGGACTCCACAGGGCAGGATGCTGGGTAACACCCAGGCGGGGCGACCCGACGGAAAGTGCAGCAGAGAGCAGACCGCCGATGGCGCCTGTCGTCCTACGGATGACCGGTTCGCGGAACCTCTGGTTCCGCGGCTGTTCGAGGAATCGAGCGGCGAACAGGCAAGGGTGAAACGGTGGTGTAAGAGACCACCAGCGCCCCGGGAGACCGGGGCGGCTTGGCAAACCCCATCCGGAGCAAGGTCGAGCAGGGGCAGGGTGACCCGCCCGCTACGTCCCGGGTAGACCGCGCGAGGCCGGCAGCAATGCTGGTCCCAGATAGATGGCCGTCCACGACAGGATCCGGCTTACACGCGAACTCGCACCAGCGGGGGCGTCTCCACGTGGAGGCGCCCTCGATCCACTGTTGGGGAGGGGGTCAGGAGCTTCCGCAACCCGTGACGCGGTAGCTCGTGGCCCTCCGACATCCCAGACCGTAGGCTCTCACCTGATGTCTCGCATCAGCGACCTCGCAGCCCGGACCCCACCGACGCGAAACCGCGCGATCGACTTCTATCGGGCGGCCGCGCTGATCATCGTGGTGGTCGGCCACTGGCTCGCCTCGGCCGTCTACGTCGAACCGGATGGAGCGCTCCGCTTCACCAACATCCTCGAACTCGCGGAGTGGACACACTGGCTGACCTGGTTCATCCAGGTGATCCCTGTCTTCTTCATCGTCGGGGGATACGCAAACTGGCTCTCGTACCACTCGGCCCTGAAGAACCAGCGTTCGGTCGGTACGTGGATCACGGCACGATTCCGCCGCCTGATGACCCCGGTCGTCCCGTTCCTCGCTGTCTGGTCGGTGATCTCCATCGGCGCGGGCCTTCTCGGCGTCGACCATTCCCTCATCCGCGCCGGGAGTTTTGCGGTCGTCACCCCGTTGTGGTTCCTTGCCGTGTACCTCGTTGTGATCCTTGCGGTGCCTGCCACAACCTGGCTCTGGGCCCGTCTCGGGTTGTGGTCGGTCGTGCTTGGCCTCGCACTCGCCTTCGCGGTCGATTGGATCCGCTACACCACAGGGCTCGACTGGATCGGGTGGCTCAATTTCGGGTTTGTCTGGCTCACGGCTCACCAACTCGGCTATCGATGGGCAACGGAGCGCCACCGTCCAGCGACCGCTCCCCTGGTGGCTGCGATCCCGTTCGCTCTTGGAGCCCTCTTGGCTCTCACGGTTGCCGGGCCCTACCCGATCTCAATGGTTGGGGTCCCCGGAGCCACCGAGAACAACACACTCCCCCCGACAGCTGCGCTCGCCGTCCTCTCGCTACTCCAATACGCCGTCATCAGGCTCGCCGAACCGGCGGCACGCCGGTGGATGTACCGCGAGCGGCCATGGACGTTCGTCGTCGGATTCCATGCCGTCATGATGACCGTCTACATATGGCATCTCCCCACGCTCGCCATCATCGTTCTCATCGGATACGGCATCGGCTTCGGGTTCTCCATTGAACCACTGACGACGGGCTGGTGGCTCACTCGGCCCATCTGGCTCGCCGTGCTGATCGCCGCCCTGCTCGGAGTGGTCGCGCTCTTCGGGCGCTTCGAATCGAGGGTACGCACGACCCCGCCGCCTCCGGCCACTCTCATCGGGTTCGGCGTTGTTGCATCGATCGTCGCGATCTCGGCCGGCGTCGTTCTCGGATTCGTGCCGGAAGAAGGACTGATCAGATGGTGGGTCGTGGTTCTCTTCGCAGCCGGCGTGCTTGCGCTCGGCGCCTACCCCACACGTTCAAAGCGGGACGGGCACGAGAGGCTTCCGTAGGCGACACCCTTCGCACGGTTTGTCGGCGATCGCTACTCAGCGTCACCGGTCGTGACGAGTTTGTAGATGCCCCAGCCGAGTGCTGCGCCGGCGAGCGGGGCGATCCAGTACAGCCACTGATCGGTCCACACCCCTCCAACGATTCCCGGGCCGAGTGAGCGGGCCGGATTCACCGACGTCCCCGTAGTCGGGATCAGCACGAGGTGAATCATCGTGAGCGTGAGGCCGATTCCGAGAAATGCCGTCTTCATCGAGTTGGCGCTCTTGGTGACCTTCAGAATCACGACGAGAAAGATCGCCGTGAAGACCATCTCCATGAGGAAGGCCTCCCAAACCTCGACACCCTCACCGAGCGTGGTCATTGTGCCCGCAACGGTCTCAGTGCTCGTTACCACCAGCAGCGTCAGCGATGCGAGTGTTGCCCCAACGATCTGCGCGACCCAGTACCCAGCCATCGACAGAGGGTCCATCCGGCCGTCGAGTGTCATGGCGAAACTCACTGCCGGGTTGTAGTGCCCACCAGAAATCTCACCGAACGCGTACAGGGCGGCCATCAGCGCCAACCCGAACGCGAAGGCGACGATCGCGATGTTCGTCGGAGCGCCGCCCGCTGCCGCTGAGACGATGGCCGCCGTGCCGCCGAGCACGAGCACGTATGTGCCCAGGAGCTCGGCGGCAAGTCTCTGTATGGACATGACGCTCCCTCGGTCGAAACCCTGGTGATTCGATTACGCAGGCGGTGAAGAGGTTACACGGGCGAACGTGAATTCCGGAGTGCAGAACCGTGTGCAT
>Ga0316198_10000651_pt1 | contig 18817 bp, 16 predicted proteins | sample OudBieAanoxic_MG_FD_204935 | JGI IMG/M metagenome (GOLD analysis project Ga0316198, IMG submission 204935) | Coastal sediment microbial communities from Oude Bieten Haven, Netherlands - site A anoxic | ecosystem: Environmental > Aquatic > Marine > Coastal > Sediment | place: Netherlands...
CAGGTTCTGACGCGAGGCCGGCGCCATACGTTCGCCACCGACCAACTGGAACCAGTCTCTCGGTTTAAACGTGATAAAGGCGTCAATCAAACGTACATCGCCGCCTGAATTAACACCGTCATTGGAGAACTCCGTCTGCAGAAACATTTTCCACCAGGGATGGGGTGTAATCCCCAGGCGTATACGGGCGCGCCGTACTTTGTACTCGACATCGTTATCGAACGAACTGTCGTTGAACAGCGTCAGATACTGCAAACGGCCACCCAGGTCCACGACCGTTCCCGATTTTTCGTCTTTAATTTTGACACCCGCTTGCACCGAAGCACTGCTGAAAATGAGTGCGCACGATGAAAGCAGGACCAGACACAACTTATTTGGATTACACATAGTTCCTCCTTCGAAGGATTCAGTGAAGTACCCATTCGTCCAACCAAACCACACTATCGACATAGGCTTACCGAGCACTTTCGCGCAAATAATATTGGCGGCAGTCGGAAAATTATTTATGTATCAAGTTTATCCGACCCATACCTAACGATAAGTCTAAGATGAATAGAGCACACGTGACTCGTTTTTACAACATGAACATGTGCCTAACTATACGGATTAAAGAGGCTTTTGTTTAAGCGCCGCTACTCTGTTGCAGAAATCTGACATGATTGGATATTGAGCCCGCTAGCTAATAATTACATTAAATACAGTATGATAGTTGGCCATTAACTAGAAACATGGGTGCGGTGGGAGGCGAATACAGCAGGGTGGGTCCACATCGCCTGACGGGTTTCCGTCAACGTGGCAGCAGATCGCCGGTAATATTTCGATGAACAGCCTGCCAAATTATCCCGATTATCGGTTTCCGTCGGAGATAATCAGTCGCACGGTGTAGCTCTTCTACCACAGGTTTATCTTGAGCTTGCGCGACATCAGACCTGTTGGCCGGGCGCGGAAGCCACCCTAAAGTATGCTGAAAGCTTCGACCAGAACGACTTCACAGGCGCCGGGGCCCGTATCATCGCGCCTCAGCGAGCTTGTCCAGGACCAGCCGTTTTCTCCATTGATGCGGACCAGGTAACCTCTGAAACTGACCACATCGCCTTCCCCGGCTTCGCGGATGCGTTCATCGATTTCACGATTGGCGGGAATCAGGTGCATGTTTGCACTATGCGAGCTGATCTGTTTCTTCGGTATCGGGAGTTCCTTCACACGCCAGGAATAGAACCGCACTGACTGGCGGATATCGATGTCTTTGAGTATTTCGTCTTCTGACATGAGCCCCCAGCCCAGGGCGAGATCAACAGGCGATAGGCGTGATTCCGCGCCGGACCGATAATGCCGGCTGGCCAGTACCCGTGCAGTGACCTGGAACGAAGCCAGGGGGTGGATGGTGAATTCCTGGAAACGGAAACTCAGGTCCTTGTGAATCTGCTTCTGTACAGGAACCTGGAAAACAGTGGGCCCGTCGTTTCCGAAAGGAACGGCGTGGGACAATGGTGACTCCAGCTCGATCCATTTTCCCTGTGACCACTGGTAGTAGCCCAAAGTCATGGCGCCGACGATCAGTATTTTCTTCCACAGGGTCATAGACTGTCATGCCTGTCACAAAAAGCGGGGTGTACCGCCAAGAGATGTCGGCCGCGGCAGCGCTGGACTTTATGCATTTCATGTTCGCATCGCTCATCGGGCGCGCTATACATGTAAAGCCACTGTGAGGGTGAGCGCGGTGGAGGGGGATACGACAGGATGGGCTCACATCGCCTGGGGACGATGTTCGGGGCGTTGCCCCGTCTTCGCTTCGCTACGACGCCCAAAACGCTGACGCGTTTTGTCGAACGAACAGGCTCTCATCGGCCATCGAGCACACAATACATAGTAAAGCCACCGCGAGGGTGGCTTTACTATGTATGGCGCGCCCGACAGGATTCGAACCTGTGACCCCCGCCTTCGGAGGGCGGTACTCTATCCAGCTGAGCTACGGGCGCATTCGAGGAACATGGAATGATACGGGTTCTGGTGCAAGCCGTCACTACTTGACCCGTTAAGGGCACCCCACAACGCCCCTGCAGCGCACGGATCCTTGGAAAGCGCATGCCATTCCCTGCGCGGCAAGCCTTACGGCTACCGCTTCCTGGCTAACTGAAGGCCGGTACTACCTGTGCGTTGTTCGTCTCGTGTGTTTTTACCTGTGTGCCGGCCCGACATGTCATGGTTGCTGGCTGGAGGTCCTGTTTGAATGCTTCAATTTTGCATCTTTATGGTGCGTACAGGCGCCAATTGGTGCAGTAACTGCCGTTAGTATTGCGGTGAGAAAAAGTTATCGCCTTGTAAAATATAATATTTAATTCAGATGCCTGGATTGGCACGTCGCTTGCTCACCCGGTAATACTAAACCTTAAAAACGTAATACGAGGAGAGTCTGTCCATGTTTGTTTCTATTCGTCGTTTGTTTGCGCCCTTAGTTGGGGCTTTGCTGTGTGCCGTCAGTATGCTCGCCAGTGCCGAGCCGCTGAAGATCGGCTACAGCGACTGGCCGGGCTGGGTTGCCTGGGAGGTGGGTATAGAGAAAGGCTGGTTCAAGGAGGCCGGCGTTGATGTCAAGTTCGATTGGTTTGACTACGTTGCCTCCATGGACGCCTTTGCCGCGGGCAAGCTGGATGCTGTGGCGATGACCAACGGCGACACGCTGGTGACCGGTGCGACAGGTGGAAAGGGCGTGATGTACCTGATCAACGATTACAGTAATGGCAATGACATGGTGATTGCCAAGCCCGGTATAGGGTCCGTAAAAGAACTTAAGGGCAAAAAGATTGGCGTTGAAATCGGCTTCGTCAGTCACCTGCTGTTACTCGATGCGTTGAAACAGAACGGTATGAGCGAAGCGGACGTTGAACTGGTCAACGTTCCGACTAACGAGACACCGCAGGTGCTGGCGTCGGGACAGGTCGATGCGATCGTGGCCTGGCAGCCCAATTCGGGTTCGGCACTGAGTCTGGTACCAGGTTCAAAGGCTGTCTTTACCAGTGCCGACCAGCCGGGGCTGATTTACGACGTGCTGGCCGTGACACCGGAAAGCCTGGCCAACCGCCGCGCTGACTGGCTGAAAGTCATGCAGGTCTGGTACCGGATCGTGGACTTTATCAAGGATCCGAAAACATTCGATGACGCCGCCAGCATCATGGCTTCGCGCGTTGGTGTACCCGCGGAGGAATATAAGACCTTCATCAGTGGCACAAAGATCCTGACACTTGACGAAGCGAAAGCGTTCGTGGGTAAAGCTGACGGTTACGCTTCGCTGTATGGCTCGTCAAAAATCGCCGATGACTTTAATGTGGCCAACAAGGTTTACGACCAGCCTCAGAATATCGATGCCTATATCGACCTCTCGCTGATGAAAGAACTTTGAAACCGGACAACGGCTCGGCGATTGGCCGCAGGCAATACGGGTAATCATCAGCATGCAGTGGTTTTCAGCACGCAAGCAACTCAGGAAAAAGCCACGACTGGTTCTGGGCGTCATGAGTTTTGTCCTGCCGGTATTGATCTGGTCACTGGTCAGCTATGTACCGTGGCTTTGGCACCCGAAGGTTGAGATAACCGGGCCAGGTGATGTGTCGTATTTTAACAATGGCCTGTTGGTAGACAGGGATGTCTTTTTCAATGAAGAATCGAAAATACGTGAAGCGGGAGGTGTGTTGCCCGAGGGACGGCCGGCCAATCCGATTTATCTGCCTGCACCGCACCAGGTGGTAAAGGCGTTTTATGCAGCATTTACGACCGAACCTAAACGGCGCAACGAAAAGTGGCTGCACGAAAGCCTGTGGAGCAGTATTCAGGTTATATTCTGGGGATTCCTGCTTTCATCGGTATTTGGCGTACCGCTGGGTATTCTGGCGGGAACATACGACTTTTTCTCCCGTCTCACCGAACCGTTCGTAGAGTTTTTTCGTTATTTGCCAGCGCCAGCATTCGGCGCACTGGCGGTTGCCATTCTCGGCATTTATCAGGCCCCTAAAGTCGCTATTATTTTTATCGGTACTTTCTTCCAGCAGGTGTTGATCATCGCCAATACGACACGGAAACTGGATCCGTCCCTGCTGGAAGCCGCCCAGACACTGGGGGCGAAAAACCTTGCCCTACTGTTCAGGGTCGTGGTTCCGGGCATTCTTCCGGACCTGTACAAAGATATGCGTATCCTGCTGGGTTGGGCATGGACCTACCTGATCGTGGCGGAACTGATCGGTACCAGTTCGGGCATTACCTGGTTCATTACCCAGCAGGCGCGCTACAAGAATTTCGACAATGTATATGCGGCGATTATGATGATAGGCATTATCGGTCTGACAATCGATATTATGCTCGCACGGCTCGGTCGAAACCTGTTTCCCTGGCAAAGGGCCAACGCCGGCGTATGACCATGCATTCTATCGAATTACCCAGTTATCGCGAACAGTCCGAACAGGTCAGGGATCGTTTTGATCGCCTCAAGCGGCGGCCGGTACGACTGGAAGTGAAAGGCTTGAGTAAGGAATTCGAGACGCCCCACGGCACCATCATCGCACTCAAGAATATCAGTTTCCAAACCCATAAGCGGGAATTCGTTTGTGTTATCGGGGCTTCGGGTTGTGGAAAATCGACGCTGATCCGCCTTCTCGCCGGGCTGGAAACACCGACCCGCGGTGATGTGCTGCTGGATGGGCAGGTGGTGCGTGGACCTGGTCCCGATCGCGGCATGGTTTTTCAGGGTTACACGCTGTTCCCCTGGCGCACGGTGAAAAGAAATGTCATGTTTGGTTTGGAGATGGCGGGTCGTGGCCGCATGCCCGCCGAAGAGGAAGCCATGCAATGGATTGAACTGGTGGGTTTGACCCGGTTCGCCAACAGTTACCCGCATCAGCTTTCAGGTGGTATGAAACAACGCGTCGCCATTGCCCGTGCGCTCGCCAACCAGCCGCGTATCCTGCTGATGGATGAGCCATTCGGGGCGCTCGATGCGCAGACGCGTGCGAAAATGCAGGCTTACCTGATGGAGATCTGGAAAAACATCGATATCACTATCCTGTTTATCACCCACGATCTGGACGAAGCCGTTTATCTGGCCGATCGAATTCTGGTGCTAAAAGCGCATCCGGGCGAGGTACAGGAACTCATCGAGGTGCCGGTGCCCCAGCCGAGATCGGCGCAACAGTTTCTGTCGCCGGAATTCCTGACCACAAAAAAACGGCTGGAAGAATTGATTCATCCTGCGCAGGAGGAAGACGCAAACGGCGACCACCTGAATATGGTTCGTATGGTTTCCGTCAACGATGAAGTTGAAAGTGTATTTTGAGAATACCGGGAAGGGGTGTGAGTGTCATTGCAAAAAACAAGGTAAGCAGGATCAGCGTTTCCCTGCCTGCGTCCTTGTTGCGGCAATTTGATGATATGTTAAGCGAGCGCGGCTTCAAAAGCCGTTCACAGGCTATTGCAGAAATGATCAACGAAAGGCTCGCCGAATACAGGACCCAGCTGGGCGATGAAATCATGGCGGGTGTTATCACCCTGGTTTACGATCATTCCAGGTCCGGCTTACAGAAACAATTAGCCGATCTGCAGCACCGCTATCTGGACGAAGTGATCAGTTCGCTGCACGTCCAGCTGATGCGGGCGCATACCATGGAAGTCGTTCTGGTACAGGGGCCGGCGGTACGCCTGCAGCGGATTGCCGATGATCTGGTGACCTGCCGTGGTGTCATAAGCGGGAAGTTGCAATTATCCGCGGCAATCCTGCCGCCGGTATACCCGTTTCCGGAGTCGCTTGTTAAAGAACGGGAGATGCAAACATGAACGATACCGCTGCTGCAACATTCGATACGTCGCAAGCGCTCTGGGAAGAGCGGGTGCCGGGAGGTGCTCACTGGTCCGGGTTGTTGCGACGTGGTAATACACTGCGTGTTACTGATAGCGAGGGGGGCGCCAATGTATCCATGCTTTTCTACAACTATGAGGATAAGCTGGAGCGTTATAACATGGCTGACACCCTCAAGGGGCAGCACACCGCGTACCTGACCAAGGGCAACGTCTGTTACTCGGACATGGGCCGGGTGCTGTGTTCGATTAGCGAAGATACCTGTGGCTGGCACGACACCATTGGCGGTGTTTCGAATGCCCGTCTGGTGCGTCGTAAATACGGGCAGGCCTGCTACCAGGAGTACCGTAACGAATTCTACCGAAATGGTTTCGACAGTCTGGTCAATGAGCTGGGTAAATTCGGACTGGGCAAGCGCGATCTGGTCGCCAACCTGAATCTGTTCAGCAAGGTCAGCGTGGACAATGACGGCAACATGCAGTTCCGGGAAGGCAACTCCAGGGCGGGTGATTTGATCGACTTGCGTTTTGAAATGAATACCCTGGTTGTTCTCTCGACCTGTCAACATCCGCTGGACAAGGCTCCGAAATACGCTCCCATGGCTATCGATCTTACTGCATGGCGCTCGGGAACAGCCGGACCGGATGACCCGTGCCGTAATAGCTGTGCGGAAAATCAGCGCGCCTTCACTAACACGGAGCGCATGTTCGCCTGATGGGCGACAGTTGCGAGGAGAGTTCACCATGAGGTCAGAACTGACCGAAAGCACCCTGGCGGTTAAGGATGCCTGTTTCCGCGAGGTGGTGGCGGCGGGCGAGCCATTCATGAAGGAAATCAAAAAAGGCCAGATGTTGCGTATCCTGGACCTGGAAGGCAACCAAGCGGTGGATACGCTGTTTTACAGTGCCCTGGATCCGCAAGAACGCTATGACGCCAACAACACCATTCATGAACAGGGCAATATTTATCTGACTACGGGTACAATTTTACGTTCCAACGAAAGCAGGCCGATGCTGACCATAATCGCTGATACCTGTGGTCGTCACGATACGCTGGGCGGTGCCTGCTCGGCAGAAAGCAATACCGTGCGTTATGCGCTGGAAAAACGCCATATGCATAGTTGCCGCGACAGCTTCCTGATGGCTCTGTCCGAGTGGGATAACGGCATGGACAAGCGTGACCTGTCCAGTAATATCAACTTCTTTATGAATGTGCCGGTCACGCCCGAGGGTGGCCTGACGTTCGAGGATGGCATTTCGGAAGCCGGCCGCTATGTGGAGATGCGTGCGGACATGGATGTCATTGTACTGATTTCCAACTGCCCGCAGTTGAACAATCCCTGCAATGCATATAATCCGACACCGGTTGAGGTGCTGGTCTGGGAATCCTGAAAAAATTTGGCTGCGCGGGATGATCCGGTTAGTCATAGACAGGTTGCGAATGATGCATCCGTGCTCAGCTGCATGCGCCCTGTAGCAACGGCCCCCTGACCGCGATCAATCGCGCCGGATGACGGCGCTCCTACAATTTCTGATCTTTCATGTGTTGTGTTCAGACGCTTATGTTTAAAAAAGTTCTCATTGCCAACCGGGGCGCAATCGCCTGCCGAATCATCCGGACTTTAAAACGCCTGGGTATCCGCTCTGTCGCCGTTTATTCACAAGCGGACGGGCAGTCATTGCATGTCAGTCAGGCCGATGAGTCGGTTTGCATCGGACCTGCGCCGGCCTCCGAAAGCTATCTCGACGCCGGCCGTATTTTGCAGGTTGCAAAGCAGACTGGTGCCGAGGCGATTCATCCGGGTTACGGTTTCCTGAGCGAGAACGCCGAATTTGCCGAGTTCTGCGAGGCACAAGGCATAGCCTTTGTCGGCCCGACCGGACAACAGATGCGCGATTTCGGCCTCAAGCATACGGCGCGCCATCTGGCGCAGCAGAACGGGGTGCCGTTACTACCCGGTAGCGGCCTGCTCGATGACCTCGAACACGCCAAGCGTGAGGCGCTGCGCATCGCCTACCCGCTCATGCTCAAAAGCACTGCGGGTGGTGGTGGTATCGGCATGCAGCTGTGCTGGAACGAGAGCGGGCTGTCAGACGTATTTCACTCGGTGGAGCGCCTGGCACGTAATAACTTCAGCCAGGGCGGTATCTTCCTGGAGAAATACGTTGAACGGGCACGTCATATCGAAGTGCAGATTTTTGGTGATGGTCAGGGACATGTGATTGCGCTCGGCGAGCGTGACTGTTCTGTGCAGCGTCGCAACCAGAAAGTGATCGAAGAGACACCTGCGCCGGGTATCAGTGAAGAAATACGCCAACGCCTGATGGCCGCTGCCGTGCAGCTCGGTCAGGCGGTCAATTACCGGTCTGCCGGTACCGTCGAGTACGTCTACGATACCAGGACACACGAATTTTATTTTCTTGAGGTGAATACCCGTCTGCAGGTCGAACACGGTGTCACCGAACAAGTCACGGGCGTTGATCTGGTCGAGTGGATGTTGCGTGCCGCCGCGGGCGAACATGGATTTCTGTACAGTTATCAACATAAGCCGGCGGGGCATTCCATCCAGGTACGCCTGTACGCCGAAGACCCGGGTAAGGCTTTTCAACCTGCTTCGGGTGTTCTTACCGAAATGGTTTTCCCCGCGGGTCTGCGGGTGGATACCTGGGTGGAACAGGGCAGCGAGATTCCGCCTTATTACGATCCCATGGTCGCCAAATTAATCGTCAGAGCAGACAATCGCGAAGCCGCCCGCGGCAAACTGAGCGATGCTCTGGCCAGGACTTCCTTACACGGCATCGAATCCAACCTCGCCTATCTTCGCCAGATATTGAACGACGAAGTGTTTATCAATGCACAGCACGATACACGCTGGCTGGACAGGTTCGACTTCCAGTCGCTGACCATCGAGGTGATATCGCCGGGCACCCAGTCCATGGTACAGGACTTCCCGGGGCGCAGCGGTTACTGGGATATCGGCGTTCCACCCTCGGGTCCTATGGACCACCTGGCATTGCGACTGGCAAATCGGGTAGTTGGCAACAGGCAGGGCACAGCGGCGCTGGAGTTTACCGTGACCGGCCCTGTGCTCAAGTTCAACGTCGATACCGTCATTGCACTAACCGGTGCGCACATGAAGGCGTTGCTGGATGGTGTAGCCCTGGCGTACTGGCAACCCATCGCCGTTAAAGCCGGCGGTACGCTGAAACTGGGACGTATCCACGGATCGGGAAACCGCAGCTACCTGGCTGTGAAGGGCGGCTTCGATGTGCCTGACTACATGGGCAGCAAGTCGACGTTTACGCTCGGACAGTTCGGCGGGCATGGCGGCCGCACACTGCAGGCGGGAGATGTGTTGCGTCTTGACCAGCGTGCGGAACCGGACGGGAGCTGTAAACCGGTGCCACCACAGCTGGTGCCCCAATATGCTGAACACTGGGATATCAGGGTCATGTATGGACCGCACGGGGCGCCGGATTTTTTTACCGAGGGTGATATCGCAACCTTCTTCGCCACCGACTGGGAAGTCCATTACAATTCCAGCCGAACCGGTGTTCGCCTGATAGGTCCTAAACCGGAGTGGGCGCGCCAAGACGGCGGAGAGGCCGGCCTGCATCCGTCCAACATTCATGATAACGCCTACGCCGTCGGCAGCATCGACTTTACCGGTGATATGCCGGTGATACTCGGTCCCGACGGCCCCAGTCTCGGTGGTTTTGTCTGTCCCGCTACTATTGTTCAATCGGAACTCTGGAAGCTGGGCCAGCTGAAACCAGGTGACAGGATTCGGTTTCATTGTATTGGCGTCAACGAAGCCAGTCAGTGCGAACAGGCACAGGACGCCGCGGTTTCGCATCTGTCGGGCAGCTATGAGTTGAAAACCGCGCCATTGCTGGCCGGTGATAGCGCGTCACCGCTATTACATCGTATTGACGAAATGGGCGGGCGGGTCGCTGTCTGTTACCGGCAATCCGGCGACAGGTCTCTCCTCGTTGAGTACGGTCCACCGGTGCTCGACCTGGGATTGCGCTTTCGCGCGCACGCCTTGATGGAATGGATCCAGCGTCAGGGTCTGAACGGCATTCTCGATCTGACACCGGGCATCCGTTCCCTTCAGGTTCACTATGACAGCCGTGTGCTCAATCAGAGAGGGCTGCTGGCAAAACTTGTCGCCGCCGAAAGTGAGTTGCCCGCCATCGACGACATGGAAGTACCAAGCCGCATTGTTAACCTGCCCCTGTCATGGGATGACCCTTCCACACAACTGGCTATCGAAAAGTACATGCAGTCGGTTCGGCCCGATGCGCCCTGGTGTCCCAGTAACATCGAGTTCATTCGACGCATCAACGGCCTCGAGTCTGTCGATGATGTCAAGGATATTCTGTTTAATGCCAGTTACCTGGTGATGGGTCTGGGAGACGTGTACCTGGGCGCACCGGTGGCGACACCGATTGATCCGCGGCACCGGCTGGTGACCACCAAGTACAACCCGGCGCGCACCTGGACACCCGAGAATGCGGTAGGTATTGGCGGCGCTTATCTCTGTGTGTACGGTATGGAAGGCCCCGGTGGCTATCAGTTTGTCGGCCGCACGTTGCAGATGTGGAACCGTTACCGGCAGACCGCTGATTTTAAAGACGGTAAACAGTGGTTGTTGCGGTTCTTTGACCAGCTGCGTTTCTATCCGGTCAGCAACAAGGAACTTACACAGATTCGGGATGATTTCACCCACGGTCGTTTTCAACTCGAGGTGGAGGAATCCGTTCTCAGCTTGCGAGACTATAATCGCTTCCTGCAGGACAATGCACACACGATTCGCGCGTTCAAGGAACAACAGCAGGCAGCATTCGAGGCGGAACGCGAACGCTGGGAGCAAAGCGGTCAGGCACGCTATGAAATTGAATTGCCGGATGAGGTATCCAGTTCTGATGCGCCGTTTGATGTGCCACAAGGATGTATTGCCGTTGCGTCACCGGTGACCGGCAGCGTGTGGGCAATCCCGGTGAAGCCGGGTGACAGCGTTTCGATGGGCGACAAGCTAGTGGTGGTCGAAGCGATGAAAATGGAGATTGCCATCGAAGCCGATGAGATCGGTGTCGTGAAAGAAATGCTTTGCTCGCAGGGCAGCCCGGTCAAAGCGGGCCAGGCGCTGCTTATACTGGAAATCGAGGCGTAACGATGCATGGTGATGCTCAGAGTCTGGATATCCAGGCGCTGCTGACGGGTTATCGCGAGGAACGGTTTAACCCGGAGCAAATTATCGAGCTGGTGTTATCCAGGATAAAACAACAGCCGGACCGTAGAGTGTGGATTACACGCCTGTCACGGCAACAGCTGCAAGTTTATCTACAGGCGCTGGAAGAAAAGTCACCCGATGACTTGCCCCTATACGGTATTCCGTTCGCGATCAAGGACAACATCGACCTCGCCGGTGTACCGACTACGGCCGGTTGCCCGGATTATGCCTATATGCCGCAAAGCCACGCCGTTGTGGTGCAGTGTTTGATTGACGCCGGTGCCCTTCCCATTGGAAAGACGAATCTGGACCAGTTCGCCACCGGTCTGGTGGGTACGCGTTCCCCCTATGGTGCCTGCCAAAACAGTTTTGACGCAGACTACATCTCCGGTGGATCCAGTTCCGGTTCGGCGGTCGCAGTGGCGACGGGGCAAGTCAGTTTTTCCCTGGGAACCGATACCGCCGGCTCCGGCCGGGTACCCGCGGCGTTCAACAACCTCATTGGCATCAAACCCAGCCGGGGCTTGTTGAGTACCCGTGGTGTGGTGCCGGCCTGTGGTTCGCTTGACTGTGTCTCCATATTCGCACTGAATTCAGGCGATGCACGCCGCGTGCTGGAGCTGTGTGCGAACTTCGACGCGAGGGATCCCTATGCGCGATCGACACCGGTTGCCATTCCCGGCTTCAATGCGAAGTGCTTTCGCTTTGGTGTTCCGCAAGCCGACCAGCTCGAGTTTTTTGCCAACCGGGAGGCTGCCGCATTGTTCGCGCAAACCGTAAAACGGCTGGAAGCGCTGGGTGGCACGGCGGTAACTATCGATTTCGAACCCTTTCTGTCGGCCGCGCGCCTGTTGTATGAAGGTTGCTGGCTCACTGAACGTTATGTCGCCATTGAACGCTTTATAGAGGAAAAGCCGGATGCCCTGTTTCCGCTTACCCGCCAGATTATCGAAGCCGGAAAACACGGCTCAGCGATAGACGCTTTCAAGTCTCAGTATCGCTTAATGGAGTACCACCGGCACAGTGAAGAAGCTTGGGCTAAAGTAGACCTTATGCTCACACCGACGGCGGGCACCATCTACCGTATCGAGGAGGTGGAGCGTGACGCGGTCAAGCTGAACAGCAATCTGGGCTATTACACCAATTTCATGAACCTGCTGGACCTGTGTGCCGTCGCCGTACCCGCCGGGTTTCAGAGCGACGGCTTGCCCTTCGGTGTCACTCTGATTGGCAGGGTTTTCGGCGACGCTGCACTGGGGGTGCTGGCCGACCGGCTGCACCGGGCGGCCGGGCTCAACATGGGCGCCACCGGCTTGCCCGTGCCGGTGCTGACCACTCAAAATGATACGCCAGACGGTGTCGTAGCCGTTGCGGTATGTGGTGCCCATCTTTCCGGTTTGCCGCTTAACGCGCAGTTGACCGATCGCGGTGCCTGGTTGATGGAGCGTACGCGTACGGCGCCAAACTACCGGCTCTATGCGCTGGCTGGAGATCCGCCTTTCCGGCCGGGCCTGCTGAGAGCGCAGCATGGGGCATCTATTGAGGTAGAGGTATGGGCTTTGCCGCGCGAACAGGTGGGTAGTTTTCTGCAGCTGATCCCGGCGCCTCTGGGTCTGGGTAAGCTGGAGCTGCTGGACGGTCGCTGGGTCAGTGGTTTTATCTGTGAGCCTTATGCCCTTGAGGATGCTCGAGATGTCACTCGCTCAGGTGGGTGGCGCCACTATCTCGCTGAAAGCATGGACTGATTCAGGCTTTGTCGTCAAACAGTGAACCGATCATTTCGTCCATGGCTTTGAGTACCTGGGTGGATGCCTGTACCTGCAGGCTGTCCTGCTGCAGACCAAGCAGTGGCTCGACCAGGCTGGACGGGTTGTCGGCATTGAACTGGTCGGCACTGGCAATCCGGGCTGCGTGGTGCTGTGCGTTATTCAGGCCGCGTTGAATACCGCTAATGGCGTGTGTAAGAGCGCCGTCGATTTTCATAGTTGCCACCTCAGGCGAGAACGTCGATCAACTCGCCAACCGGAGCAGGCTCGGTGCTACGGTTGAAGCGAGTGTCGGTTTGCAGCGCATGGGACGAATTACCTTCAACGCTCTGGCGGTCGATCTTCTGTTCGGTCAGTTCCTGACGTGCCTCGGCTTCCATCCGGTTAGCCTGGGTGGCCACTGCGCGGTCCTGGCCGGATGGCTGCGCAGGCGCGTTGGCCGCGCGGCGAATTGTCTGAGCCTTGCTTATGGTGGCTTGCGGATCACCGGAAACCTTCGACGTATCAATGCTGACTTCCCCACCGACAGCATAGCGGCGCCCGTCGGGGCCGGTTTCGAATTCAAACTGTGCGCCACCTCTGGCCAGGTTACCTGCGGCTGCTTTGTGGGCGGCTTCGTGAGCGCGTACTTCCCGGTCGCGTGCCTTGAGCTTTTCCAGTTCGCCTTTTTCTTCCGCGTTGAGTTCTGATTCCTGGCGCACACTATGCGCTTCATGTGACGGGCGCCGGGTCTCTTTCTGCGCCTCGCTATGGCGGGCATTTTGTTCGTTCCGGTTATTGGCCGGCTCGATGTGATGGGGTCTGTCGACGGGGCGAGCTGATGCCTGTTCAGCACTGGCATGTGCCGGCCGGCTGGGCAATGTTGCAAGCGGTGCTTGCGGGAACTGTGTGTCAACGTTCATGGCTCGTTGCCTCCAGGCAGTCCATTTGCGGTTTCGTGTTCCCTCGCAAAAAATAACGGCTGTTCAGCATAATACTTTAGTTCATCGGAGGGTTTTTCTTTCCCAAACAGGCATTTGCAGCTATAATTGCCGGCCAGTTTCGTATCCGCTGCCGCCATAAAAGACAAGGCGGCCTAACTAACCAGTTGAATTTCAGGGGGTTCAGGTGAGCCACGAAGACAAGACTTTTTTTCGTTCCATGACCGGCGTGCTGGTCGTATTAGTGCTGATCGCGGTTGTTTTCTATTTCATCGCAGGCGTCGTGACCGACGACCTGGATCCCGGTGGGGATACCCGCCAGGCCAGAGTTGAAGAAAATATCAAACCGGTGGGGCAGGTAAATGTCGGCTCGGCGCCCGTCAGTGCCGGGACGACCGAGGCTGTTGCAGCCGGCCCGCGCAGTGGTGACCAGGTCTATAATGCAAGCTGTCTGGCTTGTCACAGCACAGGTGTCGCCGGTGCCCCTAAATTGGGTGACCAGGCCGCCTGGGCGCCACGCACGGCCAAAGGACTCGATGGTTTGCTGGCTACGGCTGTCAGCGGCCTCAATGCCATGCCACCCAAAGGCACCTGTGCAGATTGCTCTGACGAGGAGCTGAAAGCTGCGATCGAATACATGCTGTCCCAAAGCGGCTATTAGTCAGGCGTCATTGCTGATTTGAAAAGGCTGCCGACAGGCAGCCTTTTTTGTTGTTGCGATCAATCACGACAACAAACCGCGCAACTGGGCCAGGTGTGCCTGACCGCGCTGTTTGCGGATCTGTGGATTCCGGACCGTCCCGGGTTTGTCCCACTCCAGGTCCTCATGCGGCAGTTCCGAGAGAAATCGGCTCGGTTCGCAGCTTTCCCACTCACCGGCGCGCCGCCGCTTACCGGCATAGCTCAGGGTCAGTGTCTTCTGTGCGCGCGTAATGCCGACGTAGGCGAGTCGGCGTTCCTCCTCAAGGTTGTCTTCTTCGATGCTGCTGCGGTGTGGCAATATGTTTTCTTCAACACCGACCATAAAAACGTGCGGAAATTCCAGGCCCTTGGCGGCGTGCAGAGTCATCAGGCGGACGCAATTGCTGTTACCCTCATCATCGCGATCGAGACGGTCAAGCAGGGCGATTCGACTGACGATATCGGCCAGGCCGCGCTTATCGTCGCCCTTGTCCGCCAGTCGTTCAATCCAGTCGAGCAGGTCGTTGACGTTCTGCTGGCGTCGCTCGGCATCATTCGGATCCTTAGCATTATCACTCAGCCAGGCGCTGTAATCGATGTCCTGAATGAGTTGGCGCACCACCGGCACGGCCTCGCTGCGCCGACTATCATCGGCGAGCATGACGATCCACTCGGCGAATTCGCGCAGCCTGCTGCAGGCGCGCTTGTTGAGCACGGATTGCAGGCCGCTTTCAAAACAGGCGGCCAGCAGGCTGAGTTCGTGTTCAGAGGCATAGGCGCCGAGTTTTTCCAGCGTCGCTGCGCCCAGCTCGCGGCGCGGGGTGTTGACGACGCGAAGAAACGCTCGGTCATCGTCTTCGTTGACCAGCAGGCGCAGATAAGCCAGTAGATCTTTGACTTCGGTGTATTCAAAAAACGAGGTGCCGCCGCTGAGGTGGTAGGCGATACTGTGTTCGCGCAACACCTTCTCAAAACCGCGTGACTGGTGGTTGCCACGATAGAGGATAGCGTATTCACCATGGCGTGTTGCGTGGGTGAACTGGTGATGCAGGATTTCCGAGACCACGCGTTCGGCTTCGTGATCGCCGTCGCGACAGGCCATGACTTTAAGTTGGCTGCCGTAGCCCAGTGAACTCCACAGGCGCTTTTCGAACAGGTGCGGGTTATTGGCGATCAGCTGGTTGGCGCATTTCAGAATACAACCGGCCGAACGATAGTTCTGCTCCAGTTTGATGACAGTGAGGCGCGGAAAATCATCCTTCAGCCGTTGCAGGTTTTCCGGGTTGGCGCCGCGCCAGGCGTAAATGGACTGATCGTCGTCGCCGACCGCAGTGAACGGCGTGGTGTTTCCCACCAGCAGCTGTACCAGCCGGTATTGCGCGCTGTTGGTGTCCTGGTATTCATCGACCAGCAGGTGTCGCACCCTGTTTTGCCAGTGTTCACGCACTTTTTCGTTATCCTGCAGAGCCACTACGGGTTGCAGGATCAGGTCATCGAAGTCAAGCGCGTTGTAGGCTTTCAGGTTGCGCTGGTACTCGGCGAATAACAAGGCAGCGGCAGTTTCAAATTCAGTCGTTGCCTGCTTGACGGCCAGCAGCGGCAATACCAGTTCGTTCTTCCAGTGGGATATCTGGTTGCGCAAGGCGTCCGGCGCAAAGGCGCCGGTTCGTTTGCGCAGCAGTTCGTCGATCAGATGCAGGCTGTCCTGGCTGTCGAAAATGGAAAAATTACTTTTGTATCCCAGTCCCGTCGCCTCGCGCCGCAATATACGCATGCCGAGGGTGTGGAAAGTCGACACCACCAGACCCCTGCCGGCGTCCTTACTCAGCAGCCTGCTGACGCGTTCGCGCATTTCGCGTGCGGCTTTGTTAGTGAAGGTGACGGCGACGATGGTTTTTGCCGGCATACCGCACTGTTCGATCAGGTAAGCGATCTTTTCCGTGATGACACGTGTTTTGCCGCTGCCCGCACCGGCCAGAACCAGCAGGGGGGACTGAACTTCGCGCACCGCACCGCGTTGCTGGGGATTGAGTTCTGGCACGGGGTTAACAACAAGCAGGAAAACAACGCATGGCCGGTATTGTAGCGGGCATCGTGTTGCGGTGGCAGCTGAAATATAAGTTTATTTAGTATCCGGGCAAGGCGCTCGATTTATCCAGGCAACGGTAACTGATCGCTTCCTGCAGATGGTGGCCGGCGATGTACGGGCTGCCGTCCAGATCGGCGATACTGCGTGCGACTTTCAGTACGCGGTGCACTGCCCGCGGCGACAGGGCAAAACGCCCAACGGCTTTTTCCAGCAGTCGTTGCTCGTTAGTGGCCAGGCGGCAGTCGAGATTGATCCTCTCCAGGGGCATGTGTGCGTTCAGGCAGCCGCGTTGCCCTTGAACCTGGCGTGCGCGTTCAACCCGGGCGCGAACCGTGGCGCTGTCTTCGCCCGGCTGCCCCTGCAGCTGGCGCCAGGGAATGCGCGGCATTTCGATCTGCAGGTCGATGCGGTCCAGCAAGGGGCCTGAAATGCGCCCACGGTAGCGCGCCAGTTGCTCGGCTGTGCAGCGGCAGCGTCCGTCCGGGTCACCGTGGTAACCGCAGGGACAGGGGTTCATAGCGGCGAGCAGCTGGAACTGTGCCGGGAACTCGACCTGGCGGGCTGCCCTGGACACCGTGATCCGGCCGGTTTCCAGCGGCTCACGCAGTACTTCGAGTACCTGCCGCTTGAATTCGGGCAATTCGTCCAGAAACAGCACGCCATGGTGGGCCAGCGATATTTCACCCGGGCGTGGATCGCTGCCGCCGCCGGCCAGTGCGGCGGCTGAGGCCGTGTGATGGGGTGCCCTGAACGGTCGACGTTTCCAGTGCGACACATCAAACCCGTCGCGGCCGACGGACGTCACTGTGGCGGTCTCAAGGGCCTCCTGAACTTGCAGTTCCGGCAGCAGTCCGGGCAGGCGGCTGGCCAACAGCGTCTTGCCGGTGCCGGGCGGTCCGATCAACAGCAGACTGTGAGCCCCGCTGGCGGCGATTTCCAGCGCGCGACGTGCCTGCTGCTGCCCGCGGACCTCTCTCAGATCCGGTGCCGGTGCACGGGCCGTGTCGGCATCCAGCGTCGCTCGGGGTAGACAGGCCTGGTCGTGCAGGTGCTCACAGACTTGCAGAAGATGGTCGGCGACGAAAACCCTTTGCGGGTCGGCTAGCGCGGCTTCAGCACCGTTGTCGGTGGCGCATATCAGTCGGCGCCGGCTGCCGATGGCGCCGACGGCGCAGGGCAATATGCCCTGGACCGGTCGGATGGCGCCGCTGAGAGCGAGTTCGGCCACGAATTCATAGCCATCGAGGAGCGTGCCCGGGATCTGGGCAGACGCCGCGAGTATGCCCAGTGCAATCGCCAGGTCATAGCGGCCGCCCTGTTTGGGCAGGTCGGCGGGCGCCAGATTGATGGTGATACGTTTGGCGGGAAATTCAAAACCACTGTTCAGCAGGGCACTGCGTACCCGGTCTTTGCTTTCTCGTACCGCTGTTTCCGGCAAGCCGACCATCGACAAGCCAGGCAGGCCATTGGACAGATGGACTTCGACGCTGACCAGGAGTGACTGTACGCCCAGCTGGGCGCGGCTGTAGACCACGGCGAGAGACATAATATTCCATCCTTGGAGACATCATGTTTGGTTCATATCAACGTAGGAGCGGTCTCCCGACCGCGATAACTTGTGAATTTCCAACAAATCGCAGTCAGGAGACCGCTCCTACAGGTTTCATCGTCATCAGGCATGATCAACCTTTGCCTGTCTTGAGCAGCTTCGCTTCCAGCTCCGCCACCTGCTTCTCCAGCGCTTCGATTTTGGCGCGCGAGCGTGCCAGCAGTTTGCGCTGCACGTCGAACTCCTCACGCGTTACCAGGTCCAGCCTGGCGAAGGTGGCCTGGGCGGCAGCACGCAGGTTCTTCTCCAGGTCGTCCTGCACGGCTTGCGCAGAGGCGGGCATGGCGTCACTCAGGCGACGGGCTATGTCATCGAAAATTCTGCTATCCGGCATGTAGTAACCATAGCGGAGCCGAATTACGGCGTCCATCTCTTAAAATATGCAAAGGTTGCACTTTTTCTGTGCACTATTTTAGAGCAATTCGCCTAATGGCACAGAATCGGTGCATAAGTGAATTGTCAGAAATCGGTGATTCGAAATATCTGATTGTAATCATTGAAAATAATTGGATGGCACGGGAACTGCAAAAGCATCGGCTACGTCTCGGGTGGAAGCGTCTTTGTCCACCTGGCCAGTGTTTTCATCTCGTATTACTAAAACGCAAATATAGGAGTCCATATACCATGACGTGCACGAAAACCCTCCTGGCGACAGCGCTGCTGGCTGGTGCTGG
>Ga0316198_10000652_pt1 | contig 18813 bp, 19 predicted proteins | sample OudBieAanoxic_MG_FD_204935 | JGI IMG/M metagenome (GOLD analysis project Ga0316198, IMG submission 204935) | Coastal sediment microbial communities from Oude Bieten Haven, Netherlands - site A anoxic | ecosystem: Environmental > Aquatic > Marine > Coastal > Sediment | place: Netherlands...
AGCGAATGGCCCGGCCGGCGGGGGCGTGGGGGGTAGACGAGTACCGCCGGGTCTGCATCACGGTCGGACGCCGGGTGTCGTACCCCTCGGGATCGGGTACAGCTATCGGCATCTCGGAAGACGGTGCGCTCCTGGTCGAGACGAACGGCGATGTCGTAGCTGTCAACAGCGGCGAGGTTCGACTCCATGACCCCGCTACGCTTCCCGGCGATCGGAGGGGCACATGAGCATCGGCAAGGCCGTCGTGACCGGCGGGGCGGGATTCATCGGTTCGAACCTCGTCGATCGGTTGATCGACGAAGGCACCGAGGTGTTGGTCGTGGACGACCTGTCGAGCGGTACGTTGTCCCGACTCGCCGCGGCGCGGTCGAGAGGTCGGGTCCACTTCCACCAAATGGACATCCGCACGCCCGAACTGCGCGACGTGCTGATCGGCTTCGCTCCCGAGGTGGTGTTTCACCTTGCAGCGCAGATCGACGTCCGGTCTTCGGTTGCCGATCCCGTCGGAGACGCATCGACCAATGTACTCGGCACGATCAATGTCCTCGTGGCGGCGCGCGATGCAGGTGTCGATCGGATCATCTTCGCGTCCTCGGGCGGTGCGACGGTCGGAGACACGGCGGTTATCCCCACACCCGAGTCGGTCGAGCGCAAACCTGAATCCCCGTACGGTGTCGCCAAGATGATCGTCGATGACTACCTCGGCTATTTCCAGCGCGCGGCAGGACTCGACTACGCGTCACTGGGGTTCTCCAACGTGTACGGACCGGGACAGGATCCTTTGGGTGAAGCCGGCGTGGTCGCGATCTTCAGCAGTGATCTCCTCGGCGGGCGCACGCCCACGATCTATGGAGACGGACTCCAGACGCGCGACTACGTGTTCGTGGAAGACGTCACCGACGCCTGCTGGCGTGCCGCGTTGATGGGCGGGAACCGGTACTTCAACATCGGCACCGGGATCGAGACCACGGTGGTCGGCCTCTACGAACGGATGGCGCGCATCGTTGGGTCTCCGGCTCGCCCCAACCACGCGGCTGCACGGTCCGGGGAGCAGCGCCGCTCGTGTCTCGACTCATCTGACGCGCGCGAGGCCCTCGGATGGGAGCCGTGGACCAGCCTGGACGACGGCCTGGTCCAGACGATCGACTGGTTCCAGCAGAATCCCTAGTGCCGTGTCCACCAGCGTTCGAGGTGTCGATGTCGAGCTAGGGGCGTTGGTCGCAAGGACGAGGACGCCGCGAGCGGCGTCCCTGGCCGGCAGAACAGCGCAAAGGTTGGTGGACACGGCACTAGATCGTGTCGTCGAGGTGTTTCGGCCAGTCGTCTTTAAGGAGCCGTGAGAGGGCTCGGTCGGCCAGGATCCGTCCGCCGGTCTGGCATCCGGCGCAGTAGTTCGTCTCCTGGCCGACGTGAACGATCCGTTGCACCGGTGCACCACACTCGGGGCACGGTTCGCCGTATTTCCCGTGAACCGCCATGTCAGGATGAAACGCCGTGACCTTCGTCGGGAAACCGTCGCCGACCTCCTCGACGCGGAGGTTTGTCCACCGGGCCAGCGTGTTGATGGTTGCGCCGTAGAGGCGATCTACTTCGTCCGGATCGAGGTTGGTGCTCATTTGCGTCGGCGAGAGATGGGCCGCCCAGAGTATCTCGTCGGCGAAGGCGCCACCGATTCCGGAGAACAGGCGGGGATCGGTGAGCGTCCGCTTGAGGGCATGGCGCTCTCTGGCAAGGCGCTCTCCGAACTCTTCGACGCTGAGGTCGGTGATCTCGCGGCCGCCGGGATCGAGATCCGCCAGGCCGTCGTCGTCTACAAGATGAATCGAGGCCTTTCGCTTCGATCCGGCCTCGGTGAGAAGCAACGTGCCATCCGTGAAGTCGAACGCTGCCAACCCTGAGCGGCGTGGGATCGCTGCGTCGGGAGCGAGCCATGCAAGTCGGCCGGCCACCATCAGGTGAACCACGATGTGCAGGCCGTCGCCGAGGTGAAACACGATCCGTTTCCCCAGGCGTCCAACACCGTCAACACCTACGGCGGCGACGGCGTCAATCGGGGGGTCGTATGTCTTGAGCACCGAGAAACTCTGGATTCTCACCCGTTGAAGCTCCGACCCAACCACTCGCGGCCGCAGCGCGTGCAGATACGCCTCGATCTCAGGAAGCTCAGGCATGGCGAGACCCGAGACGAGAGACTCGAGACATGAGACAGGAGATCGCAGACATGAGTTTCGACACGAGAGAAGCGACGTCACAACGGATTTGGTCTCGGGTCTCTGATCTCGGGTCTCTGATCTCGGGTCTCATCGAAACATGTCCTCTTCGGGGGGGCGGATCAGGTCGGTGGCGCGTCCGTCGCCGATGAGGTCGATGCCGCGGACCACGGCAGCGGGGATTGCGTCTGCCTTGCCCATCACAAGATCGGCTGCGGCTGCGATCTCATCGACGACGGCGATCTCGGTCACATCCATTGTGCGATTGTGTGCGTCGGGGCTTCCGCGCAGGTCGAGGATGGCCGGGAGGCCCGAGACGCCGATCGCGACGTCGACGAGGCCTCGTCGCCATGGCCGGCCGAACGTGTCCGTGACCACGACGGCGACCGTCGCCCCGGTCGCCCGTTCGAGCTTCACCCGGATGCCATGAGCTGACCGATCGGAGTCGATAGGCAGGAGTACCGCGTGCCCGTCTGGAACATTGGACCGATCGACGCCGGCATTGGCACAGATGAAACCGTGTTCGGTCTGGGCGATGATGAGATCTCCGCGACGGCGAAGGATCGCTCGCGCCTCACGTTCGGCCAGCCGCCGATACTCGGCGTCGTCCACAGCGGCCTCGATCCGACCTTCCGCCTTGGAGACGACCTTGTGGGTGACGACCACAACGTCGCGGTCGATCAGAGAAAGGTCGGAGGCCGCCAGGCCGCGCAGGATGATCGCCGCAAGGTCATCCCCTGGGGCGATTTCGGGAATCCCGTGAATGGGGAAGATCTCGATGCTCATGTGAAAGTCCGCTCGAACCATCGGCCAAAACGTTGAGACGAGTCGTGTGAGGCCAGGTGTGTGTCGGTGATGTGAACATCGACGGACTCGGAGAGCTGGTCGGTGTCCGACGCGTCGCCTGCGTCGATGACGAGATCCGTGATCAAGCCGTCGTACGCGGCGGCTACGCCGGCGTTCCCGCTCGGGTAGCCGAGCGAAGCCATCACACGATCGGCCGGGCCTTTCAGAGCTCTCCCGCCAAAGAGCGGGCTGATGGCTACGACCTTGCGATGTTCAGCTACGGCGCGAGCGATCGCCCGTACTTCGAGGATGGGTCGGATCGAGAGCGGAGGGTTCGAAGGGGCGATCACGACAATGGCTGCGGATTCGATCGCCTCGATGACTCCCGGGGCCGGCTCGGCGCTCTCGGCGCCGGCGTACTCGATCGCGGCGACCTCGTCTCGATGGCCACGTTCGACGAAGTACTCCTGAAACGACAGCCACGAACCTTCGACGGTTCGGATGCGTGTGCGGATTCTGTCGTCCGAGGCGGGGAGAACCGGCGTGTCGACGCCGAGTCCGGCCCTGATCGATGTTGTGGCGCCGGAGAGGGTTCCTCCGGACGTGAGCCACTGCGATCGGAGAAGACACATCGATAGGTCACGATCGCCCAGCCGGAATGACGTGTCAACGCCGAGCGACTGGAGATGATCCATCACCGCGAACGTGTCGCCACGGATACCCCAACCCTCGGGTCCTTCGATCCCGGCGAGTGTGTACACCAGTGTGTCGAGGTCGGCTGACACCGGCACCCCGTACATGTGGTCGTCGTCCCCGACGTTGCCGACAACCGTCATCTGCGCCGCAGTGAGCCGGGTCCGTAGGGACTGTGCCGTGCGTGCTCCGCCGACTCCGCCGGCGAGCAGAACGGCGAAAGGATTGGAATATGTCGACTTCGAGCCTTGAATGGCCTCGTTCATGTCATCTCCGGAGGGTGCACCCCCCACCTCAGTCGCGGTCGCGATCCTCGCGCGCAGCGGTACAGATCTTCCATCCACCATTGAAGCGGTCCGTCGACAAGTGTACGGACCACAGCGGATGATCGTGGTTGGAGGAGAAGGTGACGCGCGCCGCATCGCAACCGAGCACGACGCAGGCTGGATTGCCAACATCGGAGGCGCCGTTGATGCATCCATCGACGCAAGCCACCTGTGGATCGTGCGCGAAGGGGTCGAGCCGCGCCCGGACGCACTCGGATCGCTGGTTCATGCTGCGACCCAGCTGGACGCCTCCGTCGCCGGATCCAAGGTGCTCGACCTCGATGATCCAGACCGGCTGTTGTCGGTGGGGTTCGCTACGGACATCTTCGATTCTCCGTACACGGGCTTCGACGGCGAAGAGAGAGACCAAGGGCAGTACGACGTCGTTCGCGATGTAGCGGCCGTCGGAGGACAGTCGGTCCTACTCAGGCTCGATCTGGCGCGGGGGCTTGGTGGACCCGATCGGTCGATGGCCCCGTTCGCAACGGCAGTCGACTTCTGCCAACGCGCTCGACTGCGCGGCGCCAGGATCATTCTGGTCCCATCTTCTGAAGTGCTCGCCAGCGATGACTGGGGGAGCATCGACCGGTGGCGTGAGCGAGGTGGTCGCCTCCGGGCGATGACCAAGGTCTACAGTCCGACAACGCTTCTGTGGGCACTCCCCATGGCGTTCCTGTCTGGCCTCCTTCAGTCGTTTCTTTCGTTGTTCCTCGGCAAGTGGAGATTCTTCGATTGGCTTCGGGCGTGGGCGTGGTTCCTGATGAAACTCCCGAACACCTTGCGTGCACGGAGCACCGCTCGGCGGGGCCGTGTTGTCGGTGATTCTGAGCTGTTCCGGTACCAGGTCACCGGCTCTGTCGCACTCAAGTCCGTCGTCTCGCAGCTCTCCGCTCGGATCCGCGATCGGCTTCCCGGCGAGGATCGGCTATCGGTTGAAGCTATCGGCAGCGAGCTCCGGCGACCGTCGTTCGTCGTTGGAGCGGTCGCCTTCCTGTTTGTCCTTCTTGCAACTCGCAGTATCTGGGCCGCCGGTCTTCCCGCGATCGGGTACAGCCTGCCGTTCTCCGAATCGGGTCCCGCTGCCGTCGGGGCCTACGCAGGAGGATGGAATCCCGCTGGACTCGGGTCGGTTGAGCCGCTTCGCCCCTTGATCGGGTTTGTCGGGCTGATCCAGACGATCCTGCTCGACAACCGTCGTATTGCCGAATTCGTGCTCACCGCCGGCTCGTGGCTTCTCGGAGTATGGGGCATGGTTCGGCTCCTTCGAACCTGGGGGGTTGCCGCGGTGGCCGGGACGCTCGCAGGTGTTGTGTACGTCTCCGGCTCGGGAGCCCAGGCTATCGCGCAGCACACGAGTGTCGGTGTCGTCTTTGCAGTTGGCCTCATCCCCTGGGTTATGCGTTTCTCGCTGGCTCGGGTCCCGGCGTCGTGGCTCGGGAGGGCGGCGAGAGTTGCAGCGGTGGCTGCGATCTCGGGCGTTGTAGCTGTGTTCGCTCCGCTGGCCTTGCTGATTGCTCCCTCGGTGCTCGTCGTCTGGGCGCTCCTCAACGTGACGGACCGAGCCGCCTGGAGAGCGGTCGCCGTGTCGGGAGTTGCAGCGCTCCTTGCCGTGCCGATCCTCTTCCCGTGGCTCGGTGCCACTGATCTGTCCCGCTTCCTCACCGACGGGATTGCCTACTGGCCCATCCCGGTCTTCACTGCCATAGTCGCCGGTGTCGCGGCACTTGCCACCCTGCTGGTAGCTCCTCAGCGGCTCGCTCTTGTGGCAGGTTGGGGAGCAATCGCAGCGGTCGGCGGTGCGTTCGTTGCGAGATCTGTCGGTTTCGATTCCGGACGAGAGGTCGAGGGCGTCGGTCTCGCTCTTGTCACGCTCGGCCTTGCGTTGATTGTCGGGCCGTCGTTCGAGGCGATCACGAGAACACGCGAAGTCGGAGGATGGCGTCGTCTCGTCGCCGGCGTCGCCGTGGCCGGATCAGTGTTTCTCGTAGCTGCCTCGGCGCTGACGGTTGTTGGAGGCCGGGCTGGTTTTCCCGCGGACGAATACCGAGATGCTTTCACGTTCACAGCGGCACGGCCGGGAGATCCGTCAGCATCGCGCATTCTCGTCGTCGGAGCGCCCGGCGGGCTTCCCGGCTCGAACCGGACGGTCGACGGCGCGGCGTATCGGCTGGTTTCGGCACCGATGCCGGCGTCCTGGGAGGCGTATCTGCACGAATCCCGGATCGGCGACGAAGCACTCGAAGAAACGTTGCGGCTCATCATCGGAGGAGAGTCAAAACGGGCCGGCGAACTTCTCGCGCCCTACGGCATCCGGTGGATCGTTGTCCTCGATGATGAGGACACCGATTTTTTCGCGAGCGCCTGGCGAACCGTCTTTGTCGGTCAGTTGGATCTGGTGCCCCTCGGTGGTGGTCTCGACAGCACGACTTTCGAGAACGAGGTAGAGGGAGCGGCGCGCGCAATCACCAGCAGCGGTACCGCGTGGGAGCGAAATGGCACGGGGTACAGCGGGAAGGCCGACTTCGGTTCGGATCTCGAGATACGTGAGAACGCGAACGCTCGTTGGGGACCGGGCGAGTGGCAGCAAAGTGATTGGGTAAACGTCGTGCCCGCCTCGGCCGGCCTGGCCGAGTTCGATCCGATTGGATCGCGTCGTACCCAGGCCATCACAGCTGCGGTATGGCTCATCGCCCTTGCGGCATTCTCATGGGCCGGGAGGAGATTCGGATGAGGCGTGTCGCGGTTGTCATCGTGGTCGGCGTGCTCGGGATGCTGGCATTTGCGCAGACGGCTCCTGTGGCTTTCAGCCCTCCGAGTTTCGGGACCGTGTCGGACGATGTGGGCGCGGCGACCGGGGATCCCAGTGCATGGTATTGCCCGTGGGTAGCTGCCGGCGCCCTGAGAGACTCGGCATTCAACCTTGCGTCGGTGGTCGACGTCGGCGCGTCGATCACCCTCCCGAACCCCAATCCAACTGAGGAACCGGACGGGCGGGACATTCAGCTCCGCGGTCCCGGCGCACGCAGCATGGATACTGGAGCGATCGTTCGGCGAGGCGCTTCGCCGGGTGTGGTGGAGTTTGACGACGGCCCTGCGGTCACGACTTCGGCGATGTGGTCCGAAGAGCTCCTCACCGGCGACCGGTGTGTGGTCTCGGTTCCCAAGGTGTGGCACCTTGTGGGAGGGATCACCGCCGAGGGGTTCAGTCTTGAACTCCAGCTGTTCAACCCGTTCGCCGAGAGTGCCAAGGTTCGCGTCGAGGCCATCACCGAGTTCGGCAGCTCGCCGCTTGCCGGATTCGAGAACATCGATATCCCCGGTCGATCGTGGGTGACCGAGGATCTTTCCCGGGTGATCCCCTTCCTGGACAATGCCAGCTTCACGGTGACGTCGGAGAGCGGCATCGTGATCCCGACCCTCGTGTTGAACAACGGAACCGATGAAGCATCCTGGCCCGGCACCGGTCAGTCGACAACGTGGGACTTCCCGGTGACGAGCGTCCGAGGTTTGGTACCGACACTGGTCCTGTCGAAGACCGGGAGTTCGGGAGCTACCGTCGCGATTGACCTCTTCACCCCGGATGGCCCGATCCTCGACGCGGACGGGCGGAACGTGTCACCACTTGAACCGGTTCGCATCAACCTGGCCAACCTGGCAGAGCCACCATTTGCCGTTCGTGTCCGATCCGATGTTCCAGTTGGTGCTGTGATCCAGGCAGGACCCGAAGGGACGTTCCCATCGACCGACGTTGTGCTCCCTGAAGATGATCACGGTGGCGCCACGGACGAGGAGGCGCCATCCGAGGATCCTGCCGACGAGGAGTCGACGACGGAGACGACCGTCGCCGGAGATGAAACTTCCGATTCGGAATCGGAAGAGGGTGAGGGCGAGGAGCCCGAGGAACCGGTGTCCTATGAAGGACTTGCTGCAATGCCGGGGAACGCCGAAACGCTCGAGCGGTGGCTCGTACCCGGACTGGGCATCGTGCCGGGGGCGGACACGTCGGTTTGGATACTGAATCCCACGGGTGACGAAGCCACCGTCACACTGAGTCCGCTCGGCGTTTCCTCGGACAGCCCGGAGAAGGTGCTGATCCCGCCGGGCACATACCTCGAAGTGCCCGTTGATCCGTTGTCAGAAACCGGCAACTCGGGCATGCTTGTCGAAGCGAATGTACCGATTTCGGTCGCAGTAACGATTGCCGGTCCGCAAGGTGTCGCCTTCATCGGCGGCGTGGGGATTGGATGAACACGTTCCTCCGGGTAGCCCTCGTGCTTGTTCTGGTTGTGGCGGTGATCATCGTGGTGCGCCTCGTCGCACGGTGGCAGAAGCCGCCACACCCACCGCTGGATCTTGATGGGCTCGGCGACCGCCCCGGCGTCGTGATCTTCACCTCAACCGATTGTTCGACGTGTGTTGAGGCCATGCGGACCGTGGGCGGAGTCAGCGCACCGATCCGGGAGGTCACATGGGAGCTGGAACCGCACCTGTTCGACCAGTACCACGTCGAAGCGGTTCCGCTGATCGTCGTTCTTGATCGGACAGGGCGCTCGACAATGTTCGAGACCGGCGCTCCCCGTCGCAGTCGTTATGCCAAGGCGGTTCGGGCGGCAGGAATCAACTCGTGAGAATCGAATGCTTGGTCCGAACCCGACCTGCTCCTAACGTCACGCGGCCATGACGTGCGTTCGCTGTTCATCGACCCCCACCTCAAGCCTCACGTACGCGTATGAGCGCCGGGAGGCGTGGCTGGTTGATCACGAGGGGTCCCTCCAGCCCGGGACGCGATACGCCTTGTGTACCACGCACGCCGACCGTGTCACGGCTCCGGTCGGGTGGGTGCTTCACGATCGCCGGTCACAACCGACCCTGTTCACTTCCGGAACGATGTAGAGGAGCAGGATGCCTATCGACCGCGATGTTCTCGAAGCCGTCAGAGAGATGAACGAGCACGAGCTGCGGCGGCTCTACATCCTCGCCAAGGCTCGGCTCGAGGGCCGGGGTGTGGACCTGCCGGGATCCGGGCCGGAGGTCAAACTCAGGAAGCAACTGGTCCGGTGTGGGAAGGAGAGCTGTACGCGGTGCCCACACGGGCCCTACTGGTACGCATACTGGACCGAGGATGGGAGACGTCGGTCGCGCTACCTTGGCAAAATCGAGGATGTTCCAGAGGCGGTGGGGCCCGCCTGAGGCTACGATACTGACCTGGGAGGCAGACAATGAATGATGGACTCATCTGCAACACGTGCGGTCAGAGCTCCGTGATCGAAATCGAACTCACCCTTCCCGATGGCTCGGAAGTGGTGTTCTGCTCGTGTCACCGGTGTGAGTCGAAGTGGTGGGACCGTGATGGCGAGGTGCTCGACCTCGACGCGCTCATCGACGTGGCCCGCCGCGAGGCCTAGACCCGCCCTACTTCGCGTCCTTCGCTAGCCTCCCGCCCGTGACCTCTCCGTCCGCGTCCGCGCTCAAGGAACCTGAATCCGCGCCGCCGTCGGCTCCGGACACCGGTGCAGTCCCGACGTGGTTGATCGTCGTGTTGGTTGGTGCGCCGACGCTGCTCATCCTGCTGATCATGTCGGGGGTTCTCGGCGTGATCGGGTCCGGTTCGCTGATCCGCTTCCCGCAGATCCTGGTCGCGAATACGCCGACCGGCGGTGACATGGGTGCGCACGTGCTCCTGCCCCAGGTCCTGCGCGATGTGCTGCTCCCGTCCGGCCGGATCTTCGGGTGGTCGAGCACCTGGTATGCCGGGTTCCCGGCCCTCTACTTCTACTTCCCTATTCCTGCGCTCGTCACCGTGCTGCTCGACGTGTTCTTGCCGTACGGGGTCGCGTTCAAGCTCGTGACCATTGTGGGATTGGTGGGACTTCCGGTCGCTACCTACGGGTTCGTGCGCCTTCTCGGCTTCTCGCGATCGGTGTCGGGGCTCGCGGCGCTCACCGGATCGATGTTCATCTTCATGGAGAGCTTCTCGATATTCGGCGCCAATATCAAGTCGACGTTGGCCGGGGAGTTCTCGTTTTCGTGGTCATTCGCCCTGTCGATCCTGTACCTCGGCATCATCTCGCGCGACACCCGGCTCGGTCGGAGGTTCACACCACTGGCAGGAGTCATCCTTGCTCTGACGGCGCTGACGCACATCGTGACAGTGATGATCGTGGTCGCCGTCTCGGTCGCGCTGTTGTTCCGGAGAAACGGTCCGCGAACGGTGGTTTCGTCGTGGGCGCTCGGCTTCGCCCTGAGCGCGTTCTGGGCCCTTCCGCTCGGCCTCCGGGTTTTGCAGGGCATGACGACCGATATGGGTTGGGCTCCCGTTACCAATGTCGTGGGCGACTCAACTCCCGGGTCTCCCTTCCCCGGCGAGTTCATCCCGATCCTCGTCCTTGGGCTGATCGGCATGCTGTGGACGATGCTCCGGCGCGACGACGTGGTGGTGCTTGCGTGGCTCACGCTGCTGCCACTTGCCGGCTACTTCTTGCTGCCAAAGATCGGCGTGACGGTTCTCTACAACGCCCGTCTGCTCCCGTACTGGTACTTCGGGATGTACGTATTCGCGGGGATCGCGCTCGGTCTCGCCGTACTCGAGGTTTCGCGCCGGGTTCCGCTCCGAAACTCCGTGAAGATCGGCCTGTCGCTCGGCGCAGGGCTCATCGTGCTCGTTGCCACCGGACTCTCGATCCACGACATTCCTGGATGGGTCAAATGGAACTTCGAGGGGTACGAAGGTAAGGCGGACTACGCCGAGTATCGGACCCTGATGGAGACCGTGGACACGCTGCCGCCTGGACGCATCATGTGGGAGGCCAACAACGAGATGAACAAGTACGGGACTCCGATGGCGCTCATGCTGTTTCCGTATTGGAGCGAAGGCCACCCCTCGATGGAGGGTTTGTTCTTCGAGTCTTCTCTCACAACCCCGTTCCACTTCCTCAACGCATCCGAGGTCAGTGAGAAGCCGTCGAATCCCGTCCGTGGCCTGGACTACCGGGGTTTCAACATGGAACGCGGTGTTGAGCACCTCGCCGTCTACAACGTCGACTACTACGTGAGCTACACCGAAGCGGGGGCAGAGGCGGCGCGTGCCGAGGGCCTCCTCGAAGTGGGTGTTGCTTTGCCGTGGCGGATCTTTGCGCTGCCGCCGTCGAGCCTCGTCGACATCGCCACATCGGAACCGGCGGTCTGGGCGGCCGGCGGCAACTTTCGCGATCCGGCGCTCGAGTGGTACGACGATGTCGACAACATGGACAAATGGCTCGTCGAAGATGGGCCGACCGACTGGAACAGGGTGGCGACGGTCGACGAACGGCTCATGTCCGTCGAGGAGGTCGCCGGTTCCGGTGTGGTGACCGACGTCGTCAGCGACGATCACAGGATCTCGTTCACGACTACAGCGGTCGGCGTGCCGCATCTCGTGAAGGTGTCGTACTTCCCGAATTGGACCGCCGAGGGAGCCGAGGGACCGTATCGGGCTGCACCGTCGTTGATGGTGGTCGTTCCAACGAGCGAACAGGTGGTCCTTGAGTTCAAGAACACATCTGCCGAGAACCTCGGGATGGCCCTTACCTTGATCGCATTGGTGGGATTGGGCGTGTACGCGTACCAACGCCGCCGGCACCGCACCGTCGCGAACGTCACATGAGGAACTACTTCGCCAGCTTCTTGACGAAGGAAGCACTCGAGCAGTTCGTGAAGGTCGGGCTTGTCGGTATTGCCAACACGGTTGTCTCGTTCTTCCTCTTCAACGTCTTCCTTCGGATGGGCTGGTGGTCCGTCATTGCCGTGAGCGCTGCGTTCGCTCTGACGACATTCATGTCATATCTCCTCAACCGCGCGTGGACCTTTGAGATCAAGGATGGGAAGGTCTCCGGGCGCGAGACCGCCAACTTCTATATGGTGAATCTGGCTGCGTGGGCCGGAACCGCAGGGACGATGTGGCTCGCGGAAGCCCTTCTCGGTCCCCTCTCGACCGTCGCCGCCAATGTGGTGTATCTGGTCACGTCGATCGTGATTCTGATTCCGAAGTTCGCGTCCTACCGGGACCTTGTGTTCGGCAAGGCGATCCGCAAGAAGGAGAGCACCGACGCAACGCTGGCCTGACCTCGCGCCACCAGGCAAGCCGGATGGCGTTCACCTTCAGGTATCCAGACTGCCTCGGATTCGCCACACACCTTTGAGTGTCCGCGGTACGCGTGTGGCAAGGCTCGTCTTTGCCTCGCGCTTCTCTTCAACCAGGGCCGGGACCTCGACGATCTGAAAGTCGGCGCGCTCGGCCCGGACGACCAGTTCTGTGTCGAAGAGGTCTTGGGTCGAGATCACGTCGGCGGCGATCTCGTCGATCACGCGTCGGCGGATCGCCTTCATGCCATGCGTGTCGGAGACCCCGGACGACAGTACGAACCTGAGAATCTGGTTGAACGTATACGTTGCAAATCGGCGGACCGGGCTCCTGCGATCGTCGGCACCGTCGGCTCGCTTCGAGGCCAGCACGAGATCGACGTGGGGGCCGACGTCGAGCACGGATCTGAGGAAGTCGGCCGAGAAGTAGTCGATGTCGAAGTTCACGACCCACGCGCCGTCCGTGGCAAGAAATCCTTCGCGCATGGCGGCGCCGTAGTCCGGTGTCGGGAGCTCAAGCAACGCAAGATTCGGATAGGTCGGCATCAGCCGGCGGATCTCGTCGGCCGTCCCGTCGGTCGAGCCGTTCTCGGCGATGAGCACGGTGATTGATGCAGGGAGATCGGCGATCTCGTCGAAGAGTTCCTCGATCGCGCCGGCGATGTAGTCGGATTCGTTGTGAACGGGGATCACGACCGAGATGGTCGTCCGTGCTTCAGAGGCCATGGTGCATGTGAGTGTAGGAAGGGCGTGGGGACAGAAACCCGGCCGGCGCACGATCGACCGTACAATCCTGGCATGGAACTCGACACCATCTTCAAGGCCTACGACGTCCGCGGAATCTATCCGTCCCAGATCAACGAGACCGTGGCACGTGCAGCTGGGTATGCATTCGCCGTCTTCGCCGGTGTCGACCGGATCGCCGTTGGACGCGATTGCAGGATCTCGTCACCCTCGATCGCGGGTGCGCTCATCGACGGGATCACCAGCGCCGGGGTTGATGTCGCCGAACTTGGTGAGATCACTACCGATGCGCTCTACTTCGTCTCCGGATCGATGGACCTTCCCGGTGTCATCGTGACTGCCTCACACAATCCCGCTGAGTACAACGGGCTGAAGTTCTGTCTCGCCGGTGCGGCTCCCGTTGGCGAAGAGACCGGGCTTCGGGAGGTCAAGGAGCTCGCAGTTGCGCCGCAGCCGGGCGCGGCCACGCCGGGCTCCGTTGAAGAAGTGGGGATCCTCGAGGGGTACGTCGATCATCTCTTCACGGTGGTCGACGCCGACGCTTTCGCATCGCTGACCGTTGTGGCCGACGGCGGCAACGGGATGGCGGGTATCGCCCTGCCATCGGTGTTTGATCGTCTTCCCGCGCGTCTGATCGGGCTCTATCTGGAACCGGACGGGACATTTCCCAACCATCCGGCGGATCCTCTGCGGCCCGAGAATCTTGCCGACTTGCTGTCGTTGATGGACCTCGAGGGCCCCGATTTCGGGGTCGCATTCGACGGAGACGCCGATCGTGCGTTCTTTGTCGACGATCAGGGTGTTCCGCTTCCCGGATCCACCACGACCGCTCTCATCGCCGACTGGTTCCTCAACCGCGAGGCCGGCGCCTCCATCGTCCACAATCTCATCTGTTCGAAGGCAGTGCCCGAACGAGTGGTGGCAGCCGGTGGAACGCCCGTGCGAACCAGGGTCGGCCACTCGTTCATCAAGCAGGTGATGAAGGAGACGGGAGCCGTTTTCGGTGGCGAACACTCAGGCCACTACTACTTCAGGGACAACTACCGGGCAGACTCCGGGATCCTCGCACTGCTTGTGCTGATGCAGGTGCTCTCCGAGGACGGGAGGCCGCTGTCTGAGATGAGGACCGACTACGAGCCCTACGTCGGCAGCGGCGAGATCAACTACGACGTGTCGGATCAGGACGCCGCAACCGCCGCCGTCGCAGATGAGTTCGGTCATGCGGCGATCGACCATCTTGATGGCCTCACGGTTGATCTCGGTGACCGCTGGTTCAATCTGCGACCATCGAATACCGAACCGAAGCTGAGGCTCAATGCGGAGGCCCCCGATGCCGCCGGCGTTGACGAACTTGTCGCCGCCGTGGCTTCCATCATCGAGGAGGGAACGTGACCGACCATCTGATCGATCAAGATCTGCTTGAGATCATGCAGTGCCCGTCTTGCGCGGGCACGCTGAAGGAGCGTCTCGAACCTCCGGCCCTGGTGTGCGCGAACTGCGGCCTCCAGTACCCGGTACGGGAGGGCATACCGGTGATGTTGATCGAAGAAGCCACCCCCGCAGAACGATGACGATGATCAATGACATTCTGAGCCTGCCCGAACAGCTTCGGTGGGGCACCGGGCTCGAACTCGAGCCGCTTCGAACCGACGGACCGATCGTGCTGCTTGGCATGGGCGGTTCGGCCATGGCCGCGACGGTCGCGGCCCAGGCCGCCTCACCGCGAGTGCCCATGGTCGTTCATCGTGGTTATGGGTTGCCGAACTGGGCCGCCGACAGCGGTGCCTCGGTGATTGCGGTCTCCTACAGCGGCAACACCGAGGAGGTGCTCTCCGGCGTAGACGCTGCGATCTCCGAGGGGCTCTCCATTGCCGCGGTGGCATCAGGTGGGCGTCTCGCCGAGATCGCATCCGATCGTGGCCTGCCCTATGTCCAGGTCCCCGGTGGCCTCCAGCCACGAGCCGGGGTTGGCTTTCAGACCGCAGCCGTGGCTGCGATGCTGGCCGCCGCCGGTCAACTCTCCTCGGTCGACAGAGCCTTGGACGAAGCGGCGGACACGGTCGAGCAGCTCCTCGATGGGGGCGAGGGCGGAGCGTTCGTGCTCGGCAGAGATATCGCAGCCGGTCTCGCGAACCGCACCGCAGTCATCTACGGAGGCCGCGGCGTCGGCGCTACCGCAGCGTATCGCTGGAAGACTCAGATCAACGAGAACACCAAAGCCCCGGCCTTTTCGGGGACCGTGCCGGAAATGAACCACAACGAACTCGAAGGTTGGCGCCCTGAGGCCAGCGGAGGGTTCGGGCTGGTCTACCTCCGGGATTCCGGGGATCACCCCGCTGTGGTGAGACGCCTCGATCTGTGCGGAACGGTCCTGTTCGGCAATGTGCGCCGGGTCGGTGAGGTTCGGTCTGCCGGGATCGATCCGTTGGCGCGGTTCTTCAGCCTTGCCGTCGTTGGGGATGTCGCCTCCGTCTTCATGGCCGAGGACGCAGGCGTCGATCCGACACCCGTTGAGACACTCGAGGAATTCAAGATCATGCTCGCGAAAGGAAAGCCGTGAACTACGACATCGCCGATCCAACCCTCGCCGGAGAGGGACACCAAAGGATTGCCTGGGCCGATCGCAGGATGCCGGTCCTTGCGACGATTCGAGAGCGCTTCGAGGCGGAACGCCCCCTCGAAGGTATTCGGGTTGCGGCGTGTATGCACGTCACCACCGAGACTGCGGTGCTCATGAAGACGCTGCGTGCCGGGGGAGCGGAGGTGGTGCTCTGTGCATCGAATCCGCTGTCGACACAGGATGATGTCGCCGCGGCTCTGGTCGACGACGGCATCCCCGTCTATGCCGTCCGAGCGGAGGACTCGGAGACGTTCTACCGGCACATCAACGCGATTCTCGACACCGAGCCGCACATCGTTTTCGATGACGGGGCGGATACCACAACGGTGCTGCACAGGGAGCGGACGACTCAGCCGATCCTTGGGGGACTGGAGGAGACGACCACGGGTGTCCTTCGCCTCAGGGCGATGGCAGCCGCCGGTGTGCTGCGGTACCCGGTGGTCGCGGTCAACGACTCTGCGACGAAACACCTCTTCGACAACCGGCACGGGACCGGACAGTCCTCTCTGGACGGGATCCTCCGGGCCTCCAATATCCTTTTCGCAGGCAGAACGGTGGTCGTGGCAGGATTCGGTGATTGCGGGTGGGGTATCGCCCGCCGTGCGGCGGGTCTCGGTGCGAACGTCGTTGTGATCGAGGTTGACCCGATCCGCGCCCTCTCTGCGGCAATGGAGGGGTACCGCGTGATGACGGCCGCGGAGTCCGCCCCGGTCGGAGACGTGTTCCTTACCGCTACGGGCGACATTCACATCTTCCGACCCGAGCACTTCGCCGTCATGAAGGACAACGTGATTCTTGCCAACGCCGGGCATTTCGACGTTGAACTGGATCTCAAGGGACTCGACAGGATGGCCGTTGCCCGTAGGGGGATTCGCGACAACCTCGAGGAGTATGAACTGGCCGATGGTCGGCGGATCATCGTGGTGGCCGAAGGCAGGCTGGTGAACCTCGGCGCCGCCGAAGGGCATCCCGCCGACGTCATGGACATGTCGTTCGCCGACCAAGCTCTCGCGGCTGAGTGGCTCGTGGACGGAGGCGGTGACCTGCCGCCGGATGTCTACACCCTGCCGCGTGAACTCGACGAAGACGTTGCCCGTCTCAAGCTCGCCTCGATGGGCGCGACGCTCGAGACACTGACCGAAGAGCAAGCGAAGTACCTGGAGTCGTGGGAAGAAGGAACGTAAGCGAGACCCGAGACACGAGACTCGAGACACGAGACTCGAGACACGAGACATCTTGGCCGCGGCGGTCTTGTCTAGCGTCTCGGGTCTAGGGTCTACTGGCTGAGAATCTGTCCTACCCGACCCGTACCGTGGCCCTATGTTCTGTCTCGCCTGCACCATGCCGTGTTCTGGGGATCTTTGTGCTCGCTGCCGTCTTGGGCTTCAGGGTGGTCCCGAGGTGACGGTTGAGCCGGGGTTGCTCGGGGTAGCCGGGTACCTGCATGAAGGAACCGCTCGACGGCTTGTCCATGCGTTGAAGTACCGGGCGGTGGTTGCCGCCGCGGGGCCTCTCGCCGACGCCATGGCGGATCGTCTTCCTGCCACAGCGACCGCGCTTGTGCCGATACCCCGAGCGAGGCTCCGAGCATTCCGATACGGCGTGGACCCCGCCGCAGTACTGGCAGCCGCAATCGCACACCGAACCGGCCTGCCGGTTGTTGCCGGTGTCCGGCCACGCTGGTGGTGGCGCCGACACGCCGGGCGCGCCAGAAGCCAGCGGTCCGCCATCTCGTTTGCAGCGACGGGAGAACCGGTTCCGCAAGGTGCCGCACTCGTCGACGATGTCCTCACGACCGGAGCGACGGCCCGTGCGGCAGCGGTCGCACTTCGGGGTCTTCCGACTCTTGTCGTGGTGGCGACCTGCGCGAGTAGAGTGGAACAAGGAAGTGGCCCATCTGGAGGTGTAGTGGCGGTTTCACCGTCAAGCGGTCGGATCGACCGGAGCACCCTCCGCGCTCGAATGATCGACTCAGTCGGTTTGACGCGTCCGAATGGGCCGACGCTGGGCCACGTGTGTCACGGAAGGGAGCAGGAGTGAACGTTCGGATCCATGCGCGGAATACCGAGATCGCCGACGATGTCCGCGAACTCGCTCACGAGAAGGTCGAGCACGCTGGGAGGATCTTCGACGATGTCACCAGCGTTGACGTCGAGTTCTCCGAAAACGGGAACCCGAGGCAGACCGATGCCCGGTATCGCGTTGAGATCACGTCCAATGCTGCTGGGCAAATCGTGCGCGTCGAAGCCGACGCCTTTGACGCTCGGGCGGCTCTCGACACCGCATCAGACAAATACGAACGCCAACTCCGAAGGCTCAAAGAGCGACTCATTCAAAGATCTCGCAAGGCAAGCCACAAAGACCTCAACCCGATGGTGGATCCGGTCGATGATTCACTGGACCGAGATGCCGTTGTTGTGAGGAAGAAAAGATTCACGATGCGGCCGATGTCGGTCGAGGAAGCTGCACTGCAGATGGAGATGCTCGGACACGACTTCTTCGTTTTCCTCGACGGAGACACAGGCAAGCAGTCGGTGATCTACTACCGACGGGACGGCGATCTCGGGATGATTGAGCCGGAATAACCGAGCCGGGGTGGCCGAGACGATATGAAGAGATTGCTCGTCGTAGACGACGTACCGCTGTTCCGTGCGGGCCTCGCATCCGCACTCCGCGATGCTGGGTTCGAGGTTGTTGCCGAGGCCGGTGGTGCGGAAGCCGCTGTCACGGCCGCTGAGGAACATCAACCGGACTTGGTCCTTCTCGACATCCTGATGCCGGGAATCTCGGGTCTCGAGGTGGTCGAGAAGATCGGCGCGGTTGCGCCGAGCGCGAATGTCATTCTGCTCACCGCCAGCGAGTCCGAGGAAGACCTGCTTGTGGGGGTCAAAGCCGGTGCTCGTGGTTACGTGACGAAGGATGCGCCGTTCGAGGACCTCGTGGGTGCACTCAAGGCTGTTGACGGTGGGGGAGCGGCCGTGTCTCCGAACATGGCAGGCAAACTCCTCGACGTGACCCGCCAGCTCCTCCGGCATCAGGAACTTCTGCAATCGAGGAAACCCGTTCTCACAGGGCGTGAGATCGAGGTGCTCTCCCTTGTGGCACAAGGCCAAACGAGCCGTCAGATCGGAACGCTGCTCTTCATCTCCGAGAACACGGTGAAGAACCACATCCGCAACATCCTCGACAAACTCGGCCTGCACTCGCGAAGCGAAGCCGTGTTGTACGCAGTACGTGAGGACCTGATCACACTTTCGTGAGCAGCGGAGTCGCCAGCTACCGCCAGATCCCGCAACAGCAGGGTCCCTTCAAGGCG
>Ga0316198_10000653_pt1 | contig 18806 bp, 15 predicted proteins | sample OudBieAanoxic_MG_FD_204935 | JGI IMG/M metagenome (GOLD analysis project Ga0316198, IMG submission 204935) | Coastal sediment microbial communities from Oude Bieten Haven, Netherlands - site A anoxic | ecosystem: Environmental > Aquatic > Marine > Coastal > Sediment | place: Netherlands...
TCGAGGAGGTTGACCCTGCCGACCACGGGGATCGCAACCTCATCCGGTGAAACGAACATCTCAGCCATGCCGGAAGCCTAGGAGGCGCCTCGAGCGACACGGACTCGTCGATGTGTGTTGCCCTTGGTCGACGCCGCTTGAGCGGTTCACTCCGTGGTCTCCCGCAGCAATCAGACCACCCGCCAACCGCCGCGACGATGCCAAGGAGTCATTGCCGCCGGGAAAACGATGGTGCGATGCTTCTGTGTGGAAGCGAGGCATTCGCCGGTCGATGGCGCGGACACCACCGGAAGGCTCGCCGCTCGCGTTCGGTCACGTCGGCAAGAATGTCTGCATGTGGCGTCGCGTTGTGCTTCGATAGCAAGCGAGAGGCGGTGGCTCAATGAATCAGTCCGGTCGTCCCCGCCGGGTAGAGGTGAGACCGATTCCGGCGAGTCGACGGGTCGTGACTTCGGCGTTGCGAGCCGGCCGACGGATCGCCCCGATTCACGGTCTGATCAGCGTGGATGTCACCGAGGCCCGGCGTCGCCTCGAGTCGGCTGAACCGCCACAGTCGTTCACGGCGTTCTTGGTGGCGTCTGTGGGTCGGGCGGCTGCTGCCCATCCCGAGGTGCACGCCTATCGGAATTGGCGGGGCCAACTGGTCCTCCACCACCACGTGGACATCGCTGTGCTCGTCGAAGTTCACACACCGGAAGGCTCGTTCCCCCTCGCCCACCTGGTCCATGATGCCGACCTGCGGTACGTCGACGATATCAGCCTCGAGATTCGGCGGGTCAAGAGCGACCTGACGTCGAGTCGGAGTGGTCGAATGCTCGCTCAGGTAACGCCGGTCGCCGCCAAGATCCCCGGTGCGGTTCCGGTGTTCTACCGGTTGATGGCACGGTCGGTCCGGCTGCGTCGTATGACGGGCACCGTGGCCGTTACCTCGGTTGGGATGTTTGCCGGGGGCGACGGCTTCGGGATCGGGTTTCCAACGGTGCTCACGCTCAGTGTGCTGGTCGGTGGGTTGAGCGAGCGCCCCCGGGTCGTAGACGGCCAGGTCGAAGTTCGCCAAGTGCTCGATCTGACGGTCACGGTCGACCACAACGTCGTCGACGGAGCTCCGGCGGCTCGATTCGTGGCAGACATGCGGCGGCTGATCGAAACGGCGGAAGTCCTTCAATAGGGTGCATCACCCGGGTCTCGGCATGATCTGGCATTGTCAGGGGGGACGAAACGGCTGTGGGCCACACCGCGAGAGGGTGTGGCCCACAGGTCGTGCGGGGTGGAGGATGCCGCTAGTTGCCGTGCGGGTCCAGGATGCGGCCTTCGACGGGATAGGGTTGATCGCCGCGAAACGTCATCTTCATCTTCATGCCGGCGAAATCGCCGGTACCGTGCGCAACGGCCTTGTAGTACGCAACGCCGTTGATCATCTTTCCTTGCCATCTACCTACCCAGGTACCCTCCCCGGAGTCGTTGTCGACAGCTGTCACGGACGTGCCGTGCATGGTCGCATTGACCGGTACGAGGAACCCGAATAGATCGAAGAATCCAGGGAACGGTTCGGTTGATTCCTTGATGATGATGGTTCCTGACACGGTCGTCTCACCAGTTGTCGGAAGGTACAACGTTGCCATATCCGGGAGAAAGCTCTCGTCGTGGTAGACGCTTTGGAAGTCGACCTTGACGACCGGCTTGGTCCAGTCGGCTGGGCCGAAGTTCGGCCCGTCGGTCTGGAGTGAGGTTCCGATGTACTCGGCGAATTCGGCCTTGGCCGTTGCTGCGGCGGGAAGCGCCAGCAGCGCCGCCATCAACCCGACCGCAAGAATGAGTGCGAATATCCTCTTCATCTGTTTCTCCTTGTCGTAGCCACCGTGCTCGTCGTGCCCCTCACCGGTCTCCATACGTCTCGGTCGCCCGATCGCTGGGCAGCGCATGGGCAGCAAGCGTTCCGTCTTTCAGGTGACCTGTGTCCATCCACCCCCTTTGGTGTTGATGTCTCGATGATGCGCCTCGGACCTCAAGAGAACCCAAAACCCTCACCCTGGTAGAGGATCGAACAGCCGCACGTGGGCGACAAGAGTGGGAAATCACCCGCCCACATCCGATTGGGTGGGATGACGAGGTTGGTTTTGCACGCTCCGGTTGGGCGGTGCTCGACGGCGAGCCTCGACTCCCGCGCCTGGTGTCGCCCCGCCCCAAGCGTCGCGACCCTGCAGCCCGTGCGGTCCAAGATATGGCGGGGAAACTCCCGTCCGCACGAGGCAGGGAGGCAACACCCATGAGCTGACGCTCGGACCGAGCCGACCCGCCCGCTTCCGGAAATCGGGGCGGTTGGATCCAATCCCACGGGCCGCACATCGGTGCCGATGTGGGCGGGCTCTTGAGCTCGTCTCATTGCCAAGTGGCCGACCGAGTGATCTAATGGATACGTGCCCACTGTTGTCACCGTCGTGGATATCGGCGCCACTCCTGAGACAGTCACATCGGTCCTCCTCGACGCGGAGGCGGCTCCACTCTGGACCCGAGGTTTGGCACGACTCGAACTAGTCCACGGTGTTGTCGGGGAGGCCGGGAGTGTGGGGTTGGCACACTATGTGGAAGGGCGACGGCGGTACACACTTCAGGACCGCCTCATCTCTGCGACCCCGAACCGCCGATACGTCTCGGAAGTCGCCGGCGGGGGTCTGAACGCGACCATCGAGACCTCGCTTGAACCGTTGGAGACCGGGACACGGATGACCGTCAGCTGGTCCGGACATGGAACGAACCCTGTGGCCCGCCTGACGCTTCCACTGCTGAGACCGCTCATCTCGCGGCGGTCCGAACAAGATCTCCATGCTCTCCGAGACCTCGTGGAATCGACTGACTCACGACCGGCACCGTGAGCGGTCAGTCCACTCTGAACGTCGCCGGCGATGTGGGCCGAGGTGGGCGGCCGAGGCGGACTCCGGTGTTCTGCACTCGTTGAGCGAGCATCGGCTGGAGAGAGGTACCGGAGTCATGCGTGGCGCTCGCATCGGTCGGTTGCTGCTGGCTGCAGGGTGGGTTGGCTTGGCGGGCTCGGATTGCTGATTGCGCAGAACCTCCTGTTGTGGTGGCTGATGGCGACGGGAGTCCTCGTTGTGAATGCTCTGCTGTCGGCTATCGATGAGAGTGGCATCCTCGACTGGCTAGCTCTGGCTGGATCAGTCGTGGTGTTGGGACTGGTACTTGCCGCTTGGGTCTCGATTCGCAGATCCTGAGGCTGCCATATCCGCCCGTCTGCACACCCAGATGCGGCGAGATGGGCGATCGTACATCGAGCGCCGTATGGGCCAACATTCACCGGCGGTTGCTCTGACCTGGGTTTGCCTGGGCTCCCCGACTCACGCGCCAGTGGTGCCCAAGATCGTGTCCACGAGCACTTCCTGGTCCTCGTCGCTGAGACCAAGGTGGGCTGAGTCCTCGAGGAATAGCTCGGTGGCGTCGAAGCCGTGTTCCTCCATCGCCCCGGCGAGCACCGTTGTGGCTTCCTCGATGTCCATGCAGCCGTCGTCGAGCGCATCAAATGCGTCGAGTCGTTCGCGGAACCAGCCGTCGGGATCTCGCACCCAGAACGTGCTGACGGCGTCGGTCACGCCGCATCTCGTGTAAGTGCGTTTGGCCCCGGCAGTGGTGACCAGGGTGACGGGCATGGTGGGGGCATCTGTGAGCCAGGTCCATGGAGTCGTGATCTCCAAGAGTTGCGGCAGGTCGTCCGCGTCTTCCATGTCGCCGCCCAGCAGCCAGTCACCTTCAACAAGGACCATGCGATCAGCGACGAATGGCGTCATCTCAACGGCGCAGTCATCGATCGGTGTCGCGTCGTGCACACCGACCATCGCTGCCGCGCTTGCTCCTCCTGAGTGCCCGAACAGCACCAACGTTTCGGGATCGGCTCCGAACTCGGCCGCGTTCGCGAGCGCATACGAGACGGCGCAACTCGCCCGGTCATTGTCGGCGGACCCGGTCTCCAGATCGGGAGACCCTCTACCCCGCCAGTTTGGGGCGAATACGACGGCGCCCCGTTCGGCAATCGCCGTCGCCAAGCTTGGGTAGTAGAGGGAGTGCTTCTCTACGTCCTCGCCATGGAAGAGCACAACGACCGGTCCACCCTTTGCTTCCGTCGAGTGGTAGACGTCGATGGCGGCGAGAGCCGAATCGTTGATTCGGTAGGAGAGGTCCGCCGCCACGTTCACCGACTCGGGTTCCTCACTCGTAGGCGTGATAGCGGCGGACGTCGCTGAAGTCGTGGCGGGGGTCGTCGTTGTAGTCGAAGATGGAGCTGCGGCGGTCGTGGTCGGAGAGGACGCATCGCTCGTTGTGTCTTCGCTTTGTGAACAACCACCGGCAACGAGTATGACGACGGTGATGAGTACGGACAATCGAAGCAACATGGTGCACCTCCACACACCTCTGTCCCCAGAGATGGAGAGACTCCGGCGGGCTACGGAATCGTTTGGATGGAATCGGTTGATGGCTGCCGTATACGGCATGAGACGGTGTCGAGTTCGCGCCATTCGGTGAAGCCCTTCATGGTGACGGACCATGCTCGCTCGATGGTTTCCTCGGCGATGTTCACGATCGCTACGGCGTGTGTTTCGGGTCTCGTTTGATCTTCGCCTCCGGCGAAACACTCGGTGATGAGGCGCCGGTCGGCTTCGATGTCGTGTCGGATGGCGTCGATGACCTCTGATTGGGCCGTTGGGAGACCGGGGTCGGTGACGGCCAGGAGCAGGGCGAACGCGACGGAGGCTCGGTGCATCGGAAGCTCATCGTCGTCGTAGCCGTTGGCCCATCGTTCGACGCTCCGGATCCGACCTTGGGTGTCAACGACTCGCTGATCCTCGCTCGCCGGTGGCGGCGCCAACAGCGATCCTGGGTTGTCGCCGTCGGCCGGCGGGTCGTAGAGGTCCATCCCCCAGGAGGCGGTGCTGACATACGTTCCGTCGGCCTCGAGCCAGTCGCGGGCGTCGCTGCGTTCGTCTGCACGAATGGATCTCGGGAGGATCGTACCGATGAGGTCGGATGCCTCCGTTCGGGTTGGCGTCGCCGTTGCGTCGACGGCCTCGTCGCCGAGAGAACTGGTCGGCGCGGTCCAGATCCGCCAGTCGTCTCCCGTCAAATCGGGATCCTGGGGCATCCCGGGGATGACCACCATCTGGTTGCGGCTCGGGTCGTGGATCATCCGCGCGGCGTTTCCGAGATCGCGTGCGGATCCAATCCGAGTCCAGGTATCGGTCTCGAGATCAAACGCGAGGACAACGCCGGCGCCGACCCCTCCTCGGATCCCTGAGTACTCAATGATCCGCTGTGATGAGGGTTCGTACGCAATTGACGTGGTCCAGACATCCTCGAACGGTCTTGTCCACAGTTTGAGGTCAGGGGGCCCGCCACGCCACGCACGCTGGCCCATGTCGAACACCTCGACGTGGGTACCTGCCGTGACGGCGAGAACGAGACCGGATGCCCCGTGTACGACGGCACTGCCGGGTATGTAGCCGCCGTCCCAGGGCATGCCATGTTCGCTGTAGTGCTCCCAATCGTCGGCCTCGTAGTCATATGCCCAGACTCCGTCGTTTCCGATGTAGACGACTCGGTCGGAGGCTTCGTGGTAGACGAGATCGTGCGACGTCGAAGGTTGCGGGGATCCCGGGGGAGCCATCTCCTCCCAGGTTTCGGTGAGGGGATCGAAGGCCCAGGTGTCGCCGTAGGGCGAGTCTCGACTATCGGACCCGCCGAACAGGATTACTCGATCCGACTGCCGGTCGTAGGCGATGGCATGGTTCATCCTCTTGGGCGGTCCAGAGATGTCGAGACGATCGGCGGTGAGTGTCTCGAGGTCGATCAATACGGTCTGATCGCTTCCCAGCATTTCGCGGTCTCGACCGTGCATCAAGACCTTGTCAACCGAATCCACATACACAACCGCGTGCTGAAGGCCCGAGGTGAGCCACATAGCGTTCCCTGACGGCGTCAGCTGCACAACACCGAACGGCTCGGCCGAAGCGGCCTGCGTTGGCGTTGTTGGCTCAATCGGTGTGACAAGACCGGCTGTGGTGGACACCGGCGATTCCGTCGCAGGTGGCGAATCCGTGTCCCGCGAACCGACGAGCAGCGGCACAACACCGATGGCGACTACAACCGCAGCGGCTGCGGCGGCAGCAACCCAGACCTTGGGTCGCTGGCGAATCGGGACAGGTGCGGGCGGCGGCAACTCATGCACGTTGCTCAACGCGGCGGCGACCTGATCAGCGGTCACCGGACCCTGACGTTCATCAACCTCTGTGAAGTAGGCGTCGAGGTGGCTCATCAGGTCACGAGTCACAGCATCACCCCCAGCTTCCGCCGCAGCCGCTTGAGCCCTCGTTCGGCGTGGGTCTGCACCGTTGCCTTCGAGACTCCGAGAAGGTCTGCAACCTCAGACATCGACCACTGGTAGCCGTACAACAACGCCACCACGATCCGCTGCTGCTCCGGCAACCCGCCAAAGGCGTCCGGTAGCCCAGGCTCGACCCACGGTTCACGATCCTGATCAGGCGACGGGAACCCGATCTTCTTCGACGGCATGCGCCGCGCCCGGTCGTACCCAACGCGATACAGATAGCCAGACGGGTTCTCCATGGCGGACACGCGATCCCAGTGCTCCCAGCCATACGCCAGCGCCTCCGCGGCGGCATCCTTGCCGCGCTCCATCCCAAAGACGGCGGTCAGCGATTGGCGCACCCTTGCCTCGTTCTCAGCTACGAACTCGGTGAACGAGTCGGCTTTGGCTTTGTCCACAAGCACAAGCCCTCACTTCGCTCTCACCCATACAAAGCAGGAACACCACCAATCGTAGGACACGAATCTCGGAGTGAGCCGACGAGTGTCCGGCTTCTTGGGAGTGCCTACGGTCGGGTCGGAGGACTCACCCCTGCTCTCTGCGGTACCGACGATCACCGCTTGCCGAACTCGTCGTTCGGGCGATCTGCGGGCCAAGCGAAGGACGATGCCCGATGAACGCATGCGTGCGGCATCGACCATCGTGTCGCAGAGCCGTGTGCAGCTACGCTCGCCCGATGATGACTGTGGCTCGGCTCGATGATCTCCGCCCCAACCGTCGGCGTTCGGCCGAGTTCATGAATCAGGTCGGAGAGGTTGCTGCAAACACGGTTGGCGAGGTTGTTCCCGCGATCGCGCGCGTTGAGCAGGCGGCGGCCAATGGACTGTGGTCTGTTGGGTATGTCGGCTACGAGGCTGCACCGGCGTTCGATCCGAATCTTGCGGTCCGGTCGCGTCCGCCAATCGGATTCCACGGCGACTTGCCACTTGTGTGGTTCGGATTCTTCGAGTCCCGCGTGCTGAACCCGAGACGTCGCGCCGATCTGGGCGACTACCAGATGTCTCGTTGGCGTTGGGTCGATGATCGCGATGCCTACGAACACGCGGTCGCCACCATTAGGGAGCACATCGCTGCGGGCGACACGTATCAGGCCAACTTCACCACTCGCTTGCGTGCCACCTTCTCTGGCGATCCGGTGGCGTTGTACCACAACCTCGCTGCGGCCCAGTCGGGCGGGTACGGCACCTACCTCGACACCGGCAGGTACTGGATCGTGAGTGCCTCTCCGGAACTGTTCTTCGACCGTCATCCCACGAACGGGAATCCAGACAGACTGGTCACCCGTCCAATGAAGGGCACCGCGCCGAGGGGGCGGTGGTCGGCCGAGGACCTGATCCGGTACGAGGAATTCAAGAATTCGGCGAAGGAACGCGCCGAGAACTTGATCATCGTGGACCTTCTCCGCAACGACATCGGTCGCATCGCCGACTTCGGCACTGTCGCGGTTGAAGAGCTGATGGCGATCGAGCGTTACGACACGGTCTGGCAGATGACCTCAACGATCGTTGGCGGCATCGATTCGTCAGCCCCATTGGTCGATTTGTTTGCCGCTCTGTTCCCCAGCGGTTCGGTTACCGGCGCTCCCAAGGTGCGATCGATGGAGGTGATCCGCGACCTCGAGACAGAACCCCGCGGTGTCTACACAGGGGCCATCGGGTTTGTCGCACCCGCTGGGGTTCCCGGCCCCAGTGCTTCTTTCAGCGTCGGCATCCGCACCGTCGTGATCGATGTGTTATCCGGTGACGCTGAGTACGGGATCGGAGGAGGGATCACCTTCGACTCTGATCCGAGTGCCGAGTACAAGGAGGCTGCCCTCAAGTCGAAGATCCTCACCCATGGCAGATCGGATTTCGAACTCATCGAGACGATGCGGTGGGGGCCCGGCAAGGGCTGGTACTGGCTGGACCTCCACCTCGACCGGCTGGAGTCCACTGCGGGCTACTTCGGGGTTCCGGTGCGTCGGCTGGGCATCGTCGCTGAACTCAACGCTGCGGTCGACGGTCGCGGGGAGTCGCGGGTGCGTCTTGCAGTCGACCGTCGCGGACGCTTCAGCGTCAGTGTGTGCCGGTTTGTCGAGGACGATCGACAACCTGTCGCGGTTGCCATTGATCGAGAACCGGTCGACACGTCGAGCCCATTCCTCTACCACAAGACCACGCGGAGGGAGGTCTACGAGGAGCGACTCGCGCGGCACCCGACCGCCGATGATGTGCTTCTGGTGAACGGACGCGGCGAGCTCACCGAATCAACGATCGCGAACGTCGCCGTCAAGGTCGCAGGGCAGTGGCGTACACCCCCGATGGAAGCCGGTTGCCTCCCGGGTGTCTACCGCCGGGTGCTTCTGGAGGAGGGCGAACTCGTCGAGCGACCGATCCGGCTGGATGATCTCGCCGCCAGCAGCGAAATCGCTCTCCTGAACTCGGTTCGGCTGTGGCGAGACGCTTTCTTGCTGAAGGACTCCGAGTAGCCCCGGCTGATGCTCGTGCTGAGCGTTCGTCTGGTCTCATGCGCGGCGAACAGCACCAAAGCCATGCATGCGCCGAGGAGCCATCGAACCTTCACCCGAGCCCTCCCCGAGCGTGGATGAATCGCCGCTCGCGACCCTCCCTCCCGCGTCACGGAAAGGGTGGGAGGTTGGTGGAGGCACGTTCTGCGGTTGAGCCGTCGCTGCTTGTGTTGTCGTGGACGAGGGTCACCCATCGACTTGTGGCACGAGAAGTTCGCCTGACATAGGCTGGGTGTTGGACATACCTCTACTGAGAAGTCCAGGGGATGCTGATGCAGCCTGAGGTCGCCGACCAACGGTTTCGAGAGATGTACCAAGCTACCGAACGCGACGTCCTGGCGTATTTCCTTCGCCGAACCGATGCGACCTCCGCTCGAGACGGTGCCGCCGAGACCTTCCTCGTGGCGTGGAGACGAATCGATGACGTGCCGGCAGGGGATGAGGCCTTGCCCTGGCTCTATGGTGTGGCGCGTCGAGTGCTCGCCAACCAGCGCCGGAGCCACAAGCGCTACGCCGCTCTCGGTCGGAAGCTGAGCGGCGTCGGCGTACCCGAGGATCCATCGCCGGAGGTGATCGTGCTGCGACGGTCTGAGGATCAGGAGATCCTCGATGCCGTGGAGCGGCTCCGCCCCGAGGACCAAGAGATTCTCCAGCTGGCGGTTTGGGAAGAGCTCCCCCACCGCCAGATCGCCGAGATGATCGGGACATCAGCTCACGCCGTCACCCAGCGGATCTATCGCATCACAAGGCAACTCGCGGGTGAGGTCGAACGGTCGAGTCCGGGCGCCGTCCCACGGGCTGGGCCGCCCCTATCCGAGGGAGGTGGCGGATCGTGAAACACCCCGAAGACATCATCGATCGCATGGCAGCCGCCAACCCGGTGCCCGACCTCGGCATGATCACGGACGGGCAGTTGGCTGAGCTCACGCTTCAGGTCGAACAAGGCCGAACGGCATCCGCTCGGACCAGAGAGCGTTCCATCGAAGCCCAGGAGCGTCGAGCATCCGGCAGAGCCGGTCGAGGTCCGAGATCGCGTTGGTTCAAGCCGGCTGTCGCTTTCGCATCGGCGTTGGTGGCCGTGTTGGCGGTCCTCGGCATCGTTGGGCTGCTGCGGCCCGATCCGGCGGCCGTGGTCGATGAGCCGGCGCCGAGCCTGACGACCGTTCCTTCTGCCACTTCGACCATGGCACCTGAGACTGCGACGGCACCGGTTGCCCCGCCGCCGGGCGCCTCCACTGCGTCGAGCGACCGAACCAATCGGATCAGGTCACTGACCGTGGCCGGCGACGAGAGCTTGTGGGCGGCGACCGCCGACGGGGTTGTCCGATGGGACCTGGATACGTTGACACCAATGGTCTACACCACCGACCACGGACTGCCATCCGGGGGCGCAGCGTTCGTCGAAGCGGGTCTCGACGGGAGCGTCTGGGCCGGCGGGGAAGGTTGGATAGCTCGATTCGACAGTGCGCTCACCACCTTCTCAGTTCCCGTTGACCACCCGCTCTATCAGGTGGCGGTCGGCCCCGATGGAACCGTGTGGGCCGCGTTCGAAACGGGCAGACTCGGGCGCTTCGACGGGTCCGAATGGCAGATGCTCGATGCCCCGGCGTTCGCCGAATCGCAGGACCCCTGGGCATCGGAGCTTGCCGTAGCTCCCGACGGGACCTTGTGGGTCGGGCTGTCCGACGAGTCCATGGGCGACCCTGAATCGTCCAACGTGAGCAGAGGCGTAGCGAGTTTCGACGGATCCGCGTGGACGGTCTACACCGCTGCCGACGGGTTCCCGCCGCGAGTGGGCAACCTGATTGCCGTTGCGCCGGACGGGACCGTCTGGGCGGGAGCAGCCGGATCGGTCGGGTCCGGCGGCTCTTCGGTCTCGGGCGGGGGAGCGGCCAGCTTCGACGGAACAGTTTGGACCGGCTACACCGTGGCCGACGGGCTTCCTTCGAACGATGTGGACGTGATGGTCGGTGCCGACGGATCGGTATGGGCCATCAACGTGTGGGGCGACGGTGTCGCCCGCTTTGACGGCACGGCCTGGATCCTGCACCCGGACGTGAACGGCTTCGGGGTTGTGGATGCCGACGGCACGTTCTGGGTGCCCTCCGAGGAAGCCGGCGGCGGGATTGTCGGCCATGACGGTGCGCAGACGACTCGGCTCTCGGTACCGGTCGATGAATCGACGGCCGTGACCTCGACAACTACGGTCGTTGCGGCAGCCGGGGATTGGAACCCGCTCCTCGCCACCACACGTGCCAGACCTGCGGTGGTGGCTGCCACCTGCCCCACGGGAGCCGATCCCGATGTTGCTGGATCGGCGATCCAGGATCGGCCCGCGGGCGGATGGGCCGGTCTACTCGCCGGCGCTTTCGACAACCGCACCGGTCGCATCGTCTACCTCGACGAGGCTCGCGAGACATGGACCTTCGACGTGTGCACGAACACGTGGCGGCAGATGAGTCCAACGGGGGAGGTGCCCTTCGAACTGAGTGGGGGCCTGGTCTACGACGTCGACTCCGACGTGACCGTCGCCTTCGGCTACGGCGGAATCTCGGTCTACGACGCAGGCGCCAACACCTGGACCTGGCAGGACCACAATCCCATCGGACAGTTCCCTCCAAGCGGTGCCGTGTACGACCCCGTTTCGGGCCTCATCGTCACAACCGTTCTGACCGACAGCTATCTGGATGCCTGGGCCTACGACGCAGAGACAAACAGCTGGGCGCTGATCGGGCGCCTCTGGGAAGGGGGAGAGGACTACGTCTGGTTTGAGCTCCTCGGTTACTCGGGAGAGGTCGACCGTCTTGTCTTCGCCTCCCTCGACAACGTCACCGCCCTGGTTGACCCCCGCACGGGTACGAAGACCATCATCGAGACTCCAACTCCCGCCATTTCTTTCGGGTGGCCGAAAGCGCAGTACGGCCAGGCTGCCGACTCGACCTTTGTCGCAGAGGGTGTCTGGGTGGGTGGCGGGATGTTCGATACGCAATTCCCCGACCAAATCTGCGGCTTCGACATTGACACCTCAACGTGGACGTTGTGTCTCCCAATGCCCGGCGGCTCGAAGTACGCGGCGTTCGCCGCGATGGTCGACGACCCGATCAACGACCGACTCGTCCTCGTGCACGGTGTCTATGGGAACTTCTGGGGGCTTTCGGATGACGGCGTGTGGGCGGTCGCTCTCGACACCGGCGAGACCATCGAACTCCTGGCCCCTGGCGAGAGGCAAGAACGGACCGGTCCGTCGTAGGGGCGGCGTCATTTCCCGCGAATCGCTCCGCTAGCCGGCCGTACTTCTGGCGCCGGGAGCTATCTGGGCGTTACGCGGTCGTTCCATCGCTCATGGTGCCCCCCGGTTGAGTGAAGTTGCTTCCCTGGCTGGAGTACGTAGCTGGCAGGTGCAAGAACTTGGAGTACGTTCTGATCGTCCATGAGACGGGGCCGCGGAAGAAGTAGGCCTCGGGCACCGCGATCTCGTCGATGTCCTTCTTGTACTTCTCGGCAGTGCCCTTTGACAGATGGAACTTCAGTTCGTCGCTGGTTTCGAACACCTCGTGGATGATCAAGGCGTCCTCGCCGACGACCTGGTACACCTCGAACCTGAGCAGACCCTTCTCCATCGAGTATGCGTCGGTGCCGACGCGCTGCCACCAGTGCTTGAGGTCGTCCAGGCAGGTAGAGACGCCCGGCTTGCACGTCCACTTGGCGGTGACCATGATCGCCGTCTGTCTTTCGGGGCGCCGGTATCCCTCTTTGACATACCCGAACAGCAACTCTCCAAACGCCGCAGGCACGTTCTTCGCCAACATGGCTTCCCTGACGGGAGCGGGCACGCTGACTCCACGAACGATGTGCAACTGAGCTTTGGCGACCTTGGTGAGCGCCCCCATGTGCTGGGTGGCGGTCGTGGAGAAGTAGTGGATGACGGCGTCAGGGTCTTTGAAGACGTGGTGAACGAGTACGGCGTCTTCACCAACAGCGTGATTGATCTCCGTTGACAGCACCCCAGCGTCGCGTTTGGCACCGGTGTGGATGTCTTCCCACTCGGCGAGCATCTCGTTCGACTCCGCGGATTTCCTGAATCGTCCACCTTGTTTCGTGGGGATCCATTTGCCGGTGACGCTGATCTCCTGCCCGATCTTGGACGGCTCGGCGAGGAACGGCGGCAGGGGTTCTCTGGTCTGTGTGATGGTCTCACTCCCTTGGGGTCGAACGGTGGCGGCGTCTGCAGTTTGTGTATCGCCCATCCGCATCCTTGCACGTCACACCACGATGCGGGCAACGAGTATGAGCCCGAACTCCGAATTCCCCGCTCCTTGGCGATTCGACGCTGCTGCCGCAGGCCCGGCATGCAGGACCGGTCACTGCTCATTCGCCGTCGTACGCGCAGTCCACGCCGGCGCTGATAGCCACGGATTCTGCGTCGTCAGCCGGTTGCGTGGTCAGGCCCGTGTCGAAGCACAGGAAGCCGAACTCGGCGTTGCCGGCTTCGAGCACCCAGATCCCTGCAAGGGTCGATTGAACCCAGCCGTATTGGTCGAGTCCAACGTCTGGCCGGTAGCCGCTCACTGCGGTGACCACCTCTCCGATCGTGCTCCCTACGGTGATGCCGTCCATGACCGTGAAGATCCCACTCGGAGAGCCGGCATACGAGTGTGAGACGAAATGGCGGACGGCGCCCTCTCCGGGAATCTCAGAGTCGTCAAAGGTGAGCACAAGACTGTCTCCCCACAGCACCGATCGGAACTCGCCCGTCGAGATCGGGTGGGGCCCCCATCCCGAGTCCATCGTCGCTGGACCGAGTGCACCGGTGACCGCTGCGATGACCGGATCGGGATCAGATCCATTCTGTCCGGCGTAGTACAACTCGTCGTCGACGATTACTCCGGCGTGGGCGAGGGTGACTTCGGCGATCTGTCCACCAGTCGTCGTTGTCGGCGAGCTGGTAGTGGTGGCGGGACCCGTTGTGGTCGCCGCTACGGTTGTTGTGGTCGCGGTTTCGGCGGCCGTTGTCGACGTGGTGGAGTCGCTGCTCTCACTCGTCGAGGTGCAGCCGGCCGCCACCAGCGCCACAGCCGTGCACGCGCCAAAGAACCATCGAATCTTCACGAGAACACTCCCCGAGTCTGGATGAATCGCCTCTCGCAACCGTACACGGCCCGTCGTGGGTTGGGCAGGAACTGGTCGAGCTGTTGCAGGAGGCGAAGGCTCGAGGAGTCGAGTTGATTCCCTTGTCTGCTGCAGAGGCGTGCCAGCCGCTTGGACCCATCGACACTGGCAAGGTGCACACGATGCTTGACGTCGTTCGACTTCTTCCCCGATTACCGATCCACCACGAACAGCCGACGTTCAGATAGGTTCACTGGTAGCCGACAACGTACGTAGCGTGCGTTGAGGGGCGCAGATGTGAAGTACCTGGCGTACACGAAACGAATCGCCGCAGAGACCCCGCCCACGCGTAATCGGGTGGTCGATTTCGTGCGTGTGGTTTCGATCCTGGTGGTTGTGTTTGGGCATTGGTTTGCAGCTTCGATCTGGCTCCTCCCCGACGGCGAGATCCGGCTGATGAACTCGCTCGAATGGATCCCGTACGCCGGATGGGTCACCTGGATTGTCCAGGTGATGCCGATCTTCTTCCTCGTGGGCGGATACGCGAACGGTCGTGCTCTCCATGCGAGGGAACGCGCGGGTGTTGACTACAGCGAGTGGGTCACGAAACGCGTGCGGCGGTTGTTCACCCCGGTGATTCCGCTGCTCGTCGTGTGGACGCTGCTGATCGTCGTTGTTGGGCCGTTCCTCCCCAACGATGTAGTCCGAGCCGGTGCGATGTCGGCGACGGTGCCGCTCTGGTTCATCGCCGTGTACGTTTCGATCACGGCCTTGGCGCCGCTCACGTATCGCTGGTGGAAGTCGGCAGGTCTGGCGTCGGCGGTCGTGTTGCTCGGCATCGCCATCCTTGTCGACGCGCTGCGTTTCGCGGCCGACCTGCCGGGCATCGGCTGGACGAACTTCCTCTTTGTCTGGGCCGGGGTCCACCAACTCGGCTACTGGTGGGCGTCACGAGAGGCCACAGACCGCCCCATCTCACCATCGACCGGCGGGGCAATAGCTGCCGTGTCGTTGGCCGTATTGATCGCGATCACATGGATCGGCTGGTACCCGGTTGCCATGGTCGGGATCCCCGGCTCTGAACTCACGAACATGACACCCCCAACGTTCGCCATTGCCCTCCTCGGGGTCGCTCAAGGAGGTGTCATCTGGCTCCTGAACGACCCGATCGCTCGCTTGGTGCAAGGAAAGGGGTTGTGGCATTGGGTGGTGGCCGTGTCGGGCGTCATGATGACGATCTACCTGTGGCATCTGACCGCGATGACCCTCGTCGCCTCGGTCTTCCTGTTCGCCTTCGATGGTGCGGCATTCCGAATCGAACCGGGGACAACGAAGTGGTGGCTCACCCGGCCGATCTGGATTCTCGCCCTGATCGCCGTCACGATCGTATTGGTGGCGGTATTCGCCCCCTTCGAGTGGAGGGTGCGACAGACGCCGCCGCCCACGAACGTTCGGTATGTGGCCGTGGGTGTCCTGCTGGTTGCCGGCGCAGCAGCGGCCGTCTCCTACTTCGGTCTCGCAACGGCAGACGCAACGGTCAACTGGATCATCCCCATCGCGGCGTTCTCCGGCGCGGCGATCATGGGCGCCTATCCCGCCAGAAGCCGTCGTCGCAAACGGTCCGAGACGGGCTCGACATCCTGACCGCCGATCCGCAGGGACGGCGGTGTCTGGGCTGAAGACGCACGATCGTGTCTCGATCGAGCGGTCCTTTGATCTCTCGCTCAGCGTTTCTCGGCGAGGAGTCGGTCGACGTAGATCGACTTCATCTGCCGGCTGGCGAGCGCCTGCTTGACCGGGGGCGCCTTCAAGATGACACCGAGGATTGCTGCCATTGCCCGGTGGCTGGCAAGGGCGTGGTTGTCGAAAATCAGGTTCTGCAGCTTGCCGCGCTCAATGGCCATCATCACGGCTCGGCGTGTCGAGTCGACCGGGGTGATCACCCGCTCGGGGCGGGCGACGAGGCGGATGCCGTCGCGTTCACAGCTACGCACGCAGACGCCGCAGCCGAGGCAGAGGCGCTCGTCGAGCTTCGCTTGTTTCTTCTTCGGGCGGCGCGGGTCGTTGGCCGACGTCAAGCTCATCGCTTCCACCGGACAGACGTTGACACACTTCGCACAGCCGTTGCAGAGGTCGGCGTCGACCTCCGGGAGGTAGTTCGACGTGTGGATCGGATTCAGGACGCCGAATCGGCGCGCCGCGATCATGGCCTCACAGCAGCAACCGCAACAGTTGCAGATGAAGTTCGGGCTTCGCTGGACGTTCTCACCGAACTGGATCAGGTTTCCCTCTTGGGCTTCGGCAAGGAGGTCGAGCCCCTCCTCGACTTCGACCTCGCGGGCGAAGCCGTGCTTGATCAACGACGCAGCCGTGTTGTTGAAGGTCATGCAGATCTGGCGCGGTGCGTCGCAACCGCGACCGTTGTGGTCCATCTTGTGCCGGCAGTAGCAGATGCCGACGCCGCGGTGTGAAGCGCTACGGACGACCTCGCTCGCTCGCTCGTGGTCCAGGACCTGGATTCCGTTGTCGAGCGGCAGGACCGTCTCTTGCACGAAAACTCTGCCGAGCTGTGTCTGGCCCTCTGCGAACAGCGCCTTGATGAAGTCCTCCTCCACGTTGAGGTACTGGTGGAACAGCTCGGAGAGGACCTTCTGATCGAGGTCGCCGCGCACACGCATGAGCGAGAACTCGAAGAATCCGGCCATCGGCGGCGGCAGTGCAAAGGTTCGCGTGCCGTTGGCGGATTCCATGTCGAGGAGGATCGCGCGCCCTGCCAGTTCCTCGAGGATCGCCGTGGCCGCGGCCGGCGTCGTCTTCCACACGCGGGCCGCTCGTTTGGCTGTGAACGGCCGAACCGGGAGGAGCGCCACGAGTCCGGCCTCTCGCTCACTGAACAGCATCTTGAGGATGGCGTAGAGGACGTCGGAGGGCGGCGCGCCCTGTGGGAAGCGGTTCAGGCGATCGACGAGCTGCTCGTATCCCGCTCTCACCGTTTGATGAGCCATACGTGGCCTTCCCTCGCGCCGAGGGTCACAGTTTCACCGATTCTCGGCCAACGGTCCACTCCCGATTCGGCAGCGCGTCCCCGGTCCACCACTCCGCGAGCGGGGGTAGCCGTTTGCGCCGCCGGCTACTCGCCCTTGGTGAGATCCCGGTAGGCGTGGAGATGCTGCACTGCGAGCGCAGTGTCGCCGAGCTCCTCATACAAGGTCGAGAGGTTGTAGAGCGCATCAGCGAAGCGAGGCGCGAGCTCGATTGCCCGTTCATAGGCAGCTACTGCGTCGTCGATGTTCCCCAGATCCTGAGAGGCAACGCCGATGTTGTAGTGGGTAACGGCGTCTTCGCTGTCGATCATTCCTGCGGCACGGTATTCGTCGAGCGCTTCTCGAACCGCCCCTGCAGCGTGGAGCAGTCTGCCCAGGTTCAAGTGAGCGTCTGCGAACGTGTCATCGAGTTCGATCGCCCGCCGGTACGCCTCCTCGGCGGCGCGTGCGTCTGATGATTCGACCTCATCTGCGTATACGTACCACTCGCTCGCCGTACGTTCGTGTGCCGCAGGAGGTGACGCGTCGGCGACAGAGGTGACGCGGTTGGTCGTTGCTTCAACATCGAAGTCGAGAACGAGCTGCCGCGTCACCGGATCCCAGGTTGTTTTGTCGACGCTCACGACGACCGACGTCCCACTCGCATCGAGCGATGCAGCGGTCAGCGATGCGCTGTCCGGAAGCTGATCGAGCAGTGACGTGACCGCGGCTCTGACTTTGTGGAGCGCCACCCCGGACCGGATCAGCTCAGCAACCGACCGCAGGACTACGAGATCCTGAAACGAGAACAGAAACTTGCCTCGTGCGCCGATCGTGGGTGTGATCGCTCCGTCGGCGACAAGCGCCCGAATCTGGCGCGAGGACAAATCGAGCATGTCAGACACCTGCCGGACCGAAAACTGGCCGTCCTGATCACCCGTGTCGTGAGACGCCATCACTCGCAGCGTTCGTCGTCAGTGCTCATTTCTTGGCAGCTGTGCGCTTCTTCGCCAGTGTCGCCGATGAAGCCTTCTTTGCGGGCTTGCGCTTGGAGGTCGTCGCCGATGAGGCCTTTGCCGACGTGGCCTTCTTGGTCGGCGCGCGCTTCCGCGGGGCGGTCCGGCCGGTCTTCTTTGGAGCCGTATCGGCTTCGTCTCCAAGACTGGCCTTGAGGGCAGCCATCAAATCGATGACCTGCGCCTTCGGCTCGTCCTTGGCGGCGAACGTCAGCTCTTGTCCCGCAACCTTCTGCTCGATCGCAGCAAGAACCTGATCCTTCACGCTGTCGCTGTAGCCCTCGGGGCTGAACGTGTCGCTGGCGATCTGGTCCACGAGCTGGACAGCAAGCGCGAGTTCGGCCTCGTCGACCTCTGCATCACCCGAATCCACATCATCGAACTCGCGGATCTCATCGGAGTACCGCAGCTGTTGCATGACGATGCCGTCCTCGAATGGACGGAGAAGCACGAGGTAGTCCTTGCCACGCGCCGCGTAGCGGGCAAGGGCCGCCCGTTCTGTTGACTTCATGGCTTCGGACAACAGGGCGTACGGCTTGGCTCCACCCTTGTCCGGTCCGAGGTAGTACGCCTTCTCGAAATAGAGGGGGTCGACCTGGTCGAGGGGCACGAACTCCTTGATGTCGATCGACTGGGTCGAAGGCACCTCGATTGCCTTCAGCTCCTCGGGCTTGAAGGTGACGTATTGATCCTTCGCGAACTCGTACCCCTTGACGAGTTCGTCACGGGATACTGTGACCTCGTCCGTCGGGCAGTACAGC
>Ga0316198_10000654_pt1 | contig 18798 bp, 20 predicted proteins | sample OudBieAanoxic_MG_FD_204935 | JGI IMG/M metagenome (GOLD analysis project Ga0316198, IMG submission 204935) | Coastal sediment microbial communities from Oude Bieten Haven, Netherlands - site A anoxic | ecosystem: Environmental > Aquatic > Marine > Coastal > Sediment | place: Netherlands...
CGCCGATGAGGCCGTGCTCACCACCGAGATGGTTCGTAGCGCTGGTGCCGCCAACGCATCGAGGAGGCCGCTGTACGTCGTCGACATCGGGGTGCCGCGCAACGTCGCTCCCGCGGTGGGTGACCTCCCCGGTGTGACGCTGGCCGACCTCGACGACCTGCGCGACTGGGCCGATCGTGGTCTGGCCCACCGTGCCGCCGAAGCCGAACGTGTTCGGGTGATCGTCGCTGAAGAGGCCGAGCGTTTTCTCGTCGAGTCCACCGCTCGCCAGGCGGCGCCGCTCGTCGCGTTGATGCACGGCGCTGCCGATCGGGTCCGTCGTGGCGAACTCGATCGATTCGCCGCTCGGGTCGGCGACCTCGACGCCGGCCAACTCGATGCCGTCGAGTCGCTCACGAAGGCGATCGTCGCCAAACTCCTGCACGAGCCGTCGGTGCGGCTCAAGGCGCAGGCCGGCACACCGCAGGGCGAGCGCAATGCGGCGGCCATGCGCGACCTGTTCGACCTCGGGTGAACACGCCGTGAGCGGCGATCGACTCGCCCCGCTGCGCCTGGCCACGCGCGGCTCTCGCCAGGCGCTCGGTCAGTCCGGCGCGGTCGCCGAAGCGATCACCGCAGCCACTGGTCGCCCCGTCGAGTTGATCCCGGTCGAGACCACCGGCGACGTCCGTCTCGATGTGCCGTTGCACGAGATCGGTGGGCAGGGGGTGTTCGTCAAAGAAGTCCAGCGGGCGGTGCTCGACGGGCGCGCTGACCTCGCTGTCCACTCCGCCAAGGATCTGCCCTCGGCTCCGGCCGATGGGCTGATCGTCGCGGCGTTCTGCGAACGTCGCGACCCCCGTGATGCGCTGGTCGGTGCTGCCCTCGGTGCGCTCGCCGAGGGGTGCACGGTTGCCACCGGGTCGGTGCGGCGCCGCGCGCAACTGCGTCGGGTCCGACCCGACCTCGAGTTCGACGAGCTGCGCGGCAACATCGATCGCCGGCTGTCGAAGATCCCTGACGGCGGAGCGATCGTGATGGCGGTCGCCGCCCTCGACATCCTGGGTCTCACCGACCGCATCGCCGAGACCCTCGATGTCCACGATTTCGTTCCGGCGGTCGGGCAGGGCTGTGTGGCCGTCGAGTGCCGCACCGATGACTCGTCGACGCAGGAGACACTCACAGCGATCGACCATGCGATGACCCGTCACGACGTCGAGGTCGAGCGGGCGTTTCTCGCCGAACTCGGCAGCGGTTGTTCGCTGCCGGTTGGCGCACATGCCAGCGCCGGGACGTTGTGGACCTTTCTCGCCGATCTCGACACCGGCGTCTCGGTGTCCGATGAGATCGAACTGCCTGGCGGAGCTGCCGACCTCGAGATCGCGCGGGAGGCAGCGACAGCTGCCCATCGGGCGCTCTCGTGAGGAGTTCTCCGCCGTGACCGGAGCGCTGGACGGTTGCCGGGTGGTCATCACTCGGGAACGGCCCGGCGAACTCGGCGCGATGCTCGCCCGGCGAGGTGCACTCGTCGTGCACGTGCCGCTGATCGAGGTGGTCGAGCCCGCCGATGGTGCCAGCGCACTGAATGACGCACTGGCGGAACTGGACGACTACGACTGGTTGATCGTCACGTCGGCAGCGGGCGCTGAACGTGTCGGCGCAGCAGCGCGATCGGCCACCGGAGTCGGCCTCGCTGTGGTGGGAACGGCGACAGCGCAGGTGCTGGCGCGTGAGAGCGGTCGCAGCGTCGACCTGATGCCGGACGTGCAGCGCGCCGAGGCCTTGGCCGAACGATTCGTCGCCGACACGCCGTCTGGCCAACGCATCTTGATCGCCCAGGCCGACATCGCTGCGCCATCGTTGGCCGAGACGCTGCGCCTGGCAGGACATCGCGTGACCACCGTCACTGCCTACCGGACGGTGGCGAGAGCACCGGTGAACGACGCCGGGCTCGACGCCGATGCGGTGCTGTTCGCCAGCGGATCGTCGGTCGAGAGCTGGTGCCGCGCATTTGGTCCGACCGGGCCCCCACTCAGGGTCGCGATCGGTCCGTCGACGGCCGCAGTTGCCCAACGATTGGGTCTCAAGTTGTCGGGTGTTGCGTCCGATCACTCTGTGGAAGGACTCGTGACCGAGCTCGAACGCCTGCGCAGCGATCCTGCTGCGACGGCCACCGATCGGTCGCCGCGTCCGAATTGAACATAAACCTGTAAGAATTGTCAGCAGCATCGAAGAACAGGACGGGCAACACGAGGTGAGGAGCGAGGTGACCGATCGGACTGGGCGTCGGCGCGCGGTCGTCGCCGCGGCCGGCATGTTGTGCGCAGGATTCGTCCTGAGCGCGAGCGCCGTCGATGCCCGAGCATCGGTTGGCATCCGCGATCTCGTTGCATCCGGGGCGGTGTCGGCAGCGTCGCCGGAGGGGCCATTGTCGGGAGCAGCCGCGAGCGTCTCGGGCGACGGTCGTTTCGTCGCGTCCGAGGGGTTGCCGGGTGGAGGCGATCCGGCCGTTGTGGCTGTCGACCCACGTACCTCCACCGTGTACCTCACCGATCGTGAGCTGGCGACCACGATCGAGATCACCGTGGTCCCCGAGGGACAGCGGTCGGGCAACTCGATCCACCCGGTGCTCTCCGGTGACGGTTGCAGCATCGTGGTCACCACCGAACTCGCGCTCGACGTCTTCCGCGACGACGACACCGGGCTGCGTTGGGACGTCTATCGCCAGCGCCTCGAGCACTGCGGCGGCACCCCGGGTGACTGGGAGCTCGTATCGACTCGCCCGGGCGGCGCCACGATCGCGCGGGACGACGTGGACATCTCCGATCCGCCGGCGGTGTCACGTGCCGGCACGCTGATCGCGTACACCCATCCCGCCACCGAACTGCTCGACACCGGCGACATCACTTCGGTCAGCCTCGTCGATCTCGGCCAACCGGTCGGAAGCCCGAATCGTTCGCGCACCGTGGCCGGCACTCCGATCGTCTCGCCCGACACCGAATACGTTCACCGGGGGATCGACCAACCCTCGCTGTCCGGCAACGGTCGCTTCGTGGCCTTCCGCTCGGATGCGGCGTCCACCGAGGCCGTCCCTGGCTGGGGCTATGGACCCGAGGCGGGCGGTCCCGCAACGTCACAGGTCTTCGTGTGGGACCGCGAGCAGGCCGATCCGTTCGAGGCCGTCAAGCTGGTCTCCACACGCGTCGACGGCTTGCCCACCATCGCCGGCGCCTCCGAGCCGACGCTGTCCCGCGACGGTCGCGTGGTGGCGTTCACGAGCAGCGATGTGGGGCTGGTTCCCGCAGTGTTCCCGCCCTGCGCCGATGGCTGCCCGAGCCAGGTGTACCACCTCGACCGAGACGTCGATGGCAACGGGCGCTTCGACGAACCCACCAGTGTGCTGATGACGTTGGTGAGCAGCGAACCCGCCACCGACCCGGCGGTCGCCGGAACGGCGCCGTCGTCGCAACCGTCGCTCAGCGCCGACGGCCAACTCGTGGCCTTCGTGACCAAGGCAGCCAACCTGCAGGTCGTCGAAGCAGGCGGCGGAGGTGCAGCCACCGATGGCGACCTCCTCGTCGCCGACGTGTCGCAGGGAACCCTGCGACGCGTGACGATGACCGAGGACGGCATTCGCCCCGCCGTGGCATCGCATTCGGGTCCCCAACTCAGCGACACCGGGCGAACCATCGTCTTCGACACGCTCGCAGCAGCACAGCTCGTGCCCGGCAGTGATCCCGGCCGCCAGGTCGTCAGCATCGAGACAGCGCCGTCGCTGGCTCTGGCCGAAGGCGACCTCGGCACGACGCTCGTCGGGTTCGAGAGCGACGAGTGGTATGTCGCGGTCAACAACGACGGCCCGACCACCTTCACTCCGTCGCAGGTCTCGGTGTCGGACCGGCGCTTCCGGATCAACGAGGAGCTGAGCACCTGCGCACTCGGCGCACCGGTGCCTCCCGGTGGCGATTGCACGGTCCGGCTCACGTTCACTCCGACCGAACCCGGCCCGGTGAGCGCAACGCTCACGGTTGCCGAGGAAGGGTTCCGCGCCGTCTCGGTGTCGACCACGGTCCGCGGCGCAGGCGGCGATCCGATGCTGCGGACCGATCCGGCCGGCCAAGCGCTCGGCTCGGTCGTGGTCGGCGAGGCGAGCGCCGAATTCTTGTTCGACGTCGAGAACATCTCCTTGGTGCCCACCTCCGTGGCCGACATCAGGGTGGTCGGCCCGCACCCAGGTGACTTCGTCGTCACCTCGAACAGCTGTGCCGGTCGCTCGCTGAACCCTCGCTCGACGTGTTCGGTCGGGGTCACCTTCACCCCAACGGCATCCGGGCAGCGTTCGGCGGTCATCGAACTGGCCACTCCGACAGGGCAGTACACCGTGATGGTCCCCGATGGAGCGGGCCGCTACGACCCGAAGTTCGCACTCGACACCGATGAGGTCGAGGCCGGTCGCGAGTTCGGCGTCGGCGGCGCTGGGTTCCCACCGTCCACACCGGTGTCGATCCTGTTCGGCGACGACCCGCGCAGTCGGCTCGATCTCGTCACCAACGAAGACGGCGGATTCCTTGCTCTGGTCCCGACACTGTCGAGTGAATTCGGCGGCGAGCGGACCGTTGTGGCACAAGCAGCAGACGGCACGACGGCGTCGGTGCCCCTCCGAGTGATCGCACGGCCGGAACCGATGGCCGGACTCCCCGGGTTCGGCCTCGGCGGCTGATGCTGCGCTGACATCGCGGGAGCGCAGATGCGCTTCCGGGTGCGCCTGCGGGTCTCCCTGCCGGCCGGCTCAGCCGTTCGAGTCGTCGACCAGTCCGCCCATGTTCAGTGCGGTGGTGCACGTCGAACGGCTGGCGTCGCCGATCTCGTCGCACCTGACCGAGAACGTGACGTTGTCGCCGGGGTCGAGTCGAATCGGCGTGATCCGCGGCTCGAACCAGACGCCACGAACGTTCTCCAGCGACCAGATGAAGATGGGTTCGGTGTTGACCAACAGGGTCGCCACGCCACGATCGTCGAATGGATTCTCGACGCGGAGATCGGTCAGGTCGAACACGCCGGTGTCAGGGAGGGTCGTGGACTCATCGGCGGTCTGCGTGAGCGGGGCCGCGACCTCGAACCGGATGAACGTCGGCTGGCCCTCGGTCTCGGGGTTCTCGACGTCGGGAGGTGTCGGCGAGGGCACCGTGACCTGGGGGCCACCGGTGGCGTCGGTGGCGTCGGTGGTGTCGTTCTCGGTCGCCGCGAGATCGGCGATCTGGCGATCGACCTCATCGGCGGCCGCATCCTCGATCGTGGGTTTCACGACAGCGAACCAAGCGAGCACGATCGCTGCGAGCAGTGCCACGACCGCGGCCGCTCGTGCGATCATCGCGCCAGGGATTGTCGGCGACTGGACCAACGACATCGGTGAGACAACCGGGTCGAAACCTTGGCGTGCAGCCTCGACTTCGAAGTCGAGTGTTCGGGTGGTTCGCCGCAGGCTGTGCTTGGTGCGTGCCTTGAGACGTACCAGCGTGGCCGAGCCAGGCCCCACACCGACAGCGGGCGGGTCGAAGTCGCCGTCGACCCGCTCGCTGGGATCGACGAGGTGCAACCGGCAACTGGCGACCGTGTTGCCATGGTTCTCGACCATGAACTCGAACGTGGCGCGATGTCGAGCTCGTTGGATCGGTTGGAGCGCAACGATCCTGCAGTCGTCGAACTGGGTGACCATGAGTGTGGTCTCGGCCACGACGGCATCGTCGGAGTCGCCGAGCGGGATGATGCGGATGGCGATCGATGTCGGCCCGGCGGTGGTCGACGGCAACGCCGGCGGAGCAATCGTGACCTCGACGACCTCCTGCGAGCCCCCGAACAGGGTGAGATTCCCGGGGGTGACCGTGGTCCAGCTCGCGGTGAGTCCGGCGGGGACAACGGTGAACGACTCGGTGTCGTCTCCGAGGTTGTGGATCGTGAGCGGCAGGGTCAGCGTGCTCCCCGGAGCGAGCGCCACATCGTCATTGGAGAACCAGGCGTGGACCGACATCGCCGAGCACGCTACCGCGTGACCGCCCGTGGAACCGGTCGTCGGTCTCGGTGCGGCTGAGTGCCACCGTTAGGCTCCACCGTGTGCCCAGCTCCGAGATGCCGACTCCGACGGTCAGGCCGCGCCGTCTCCGCAGGACCGCAGCGATTCGTGATCTCGTAGCGCAAACCCACCTCCGCGTCGATGACCTCGTCGCTCCACTGTTCGTACGTGAGGGCATCGACGAGCCGCAGCCGATCGAGTCGTTGCCGGGCGTGATGCAGCACACCGCGACCTCGCTTCGATCCGAGGTTGCCGCTCTCGCCGAGCTGGGGGTGCGCTCGGTCGTCCTCTTCGGGGTGCCGGCGTCCAAGGACCCCACCGGAAGCGGCGCATTCGACCCGGACGGCATCGTGCAGATCGCGTTGCGCGATCTGCGCAGTGACTTGGGCGACGACATCGTGGTGATGGCCGACCTGTGCGTCGACGAGTACACCGATCACGGCCACTGCGGCATCGTCGGTGCGGACGGTGACGTCGACAACGACGCGACGCTCGAGCTCTACGCCCGGGCCGCCCTCGCACAGGCTGCTGCCGGTGCTCAGGTGGTGGCTCCGAGCGGCATGATGGACGGCCAGGTCGCAGTCATCCGGGACGCACTCGATACCGCCGGGTTCACCGACGTGGCGATCATGGCCTACGCCGCGAAGTTCGCGAGCGCGCTGTACGGGCCGTTCCGTGACGCCGTCGACGTCTCGATCACCGGTGGTGGTGACCGCAAGGGGTACCAGCAGGACTGGCGGAACTCGCGCGAGGCGCAGCTGGAGATCGACCTCGACGTGGCCGAGGGTGCCGACATCGTGATGGTCAAGCCCGCGCTCGCCTATCTCGACGTGATCGCCGATGCATCGGCCCGCCTCGACGTGCCGATGGCGGCGTATCACGTCAGTGGCGAGTACGCCATGATCCACGCAGCAGCCGAGCGCGGGTGGATCGACGGCGACGCCGTCGCGCTCGAGCATCTCACCGCCATCAAACGAGCCGGTGCCGACATCGTCCTCACCTACTTCACGCGATGGTTCGCCGAGTCCGTGGCGAACGGCTCGGTGGCGTCATGACGTCGGCGACCGGCATTCCGTTCTGCGATCCAGTCGCGTGTGAGGCTGCTGGGTGCACGCCGACGGTGTGCGTCGGCGCCGGCGTCACGTCGAACGCCACGCTGTTCGAGCGGTCTCGCCGGGCCATTCCCGGCGGAGTGAACTCGTCGATCCGGGCGTTCAAGGCCGTTGGCGGTGAGCCGTACGTCGTCGCGAGTGCGTCCGGTGCGACCATCACCGATGTCGAAGGCACGACCTACTTCGACCTCGTGCAGAGCTACGGCGCCGTGATTCTCGGTCACGCCCATCCAGCGATCACCCGAGCGATCACCGCCGCCGCCACGAGTGGCACCTCGTACGGCGCTCCGACGCCGCGTGAGATGAAGCTCGCCGAGGCGATTTCCGCTCGAGTGCCGAGCTGCGATCGGGTGCGGTTGATGAACTCGGGCACCGAGGCGACGAGTACGGCGATCCGCCTGGCCCGTGGGGTCACCGGACGTGACCGCATCGTGACCTTCGCCGGCAACTTCCACGGCGCCACCGATGCGCTGCTCGTCACCGGCGGCAGCGGGGTGGCCACGCTCGGATTGCCCGGCACCGCTGGGGTTCCCGACGCAGCGGTCGCAGCCACGATCGTCGCGCCCTACAACGTCGTCCCCGAACTCGACGATCGAGTTGCCGCAGTGATCGTCGAGCCGGTTGCGGCGAACATGGGCGTCGTGGCGCCGGCGCCGGGATTCCTCGAGGGGTTGCGGGCCGAGTGCGATCGGGTCGGCGCCCTGTTGATCTTCGACGAGGTGATCACCGGGTTCCGCCTCGGAACCGGCGGTGCGCAAGCCCGCTACGACGTCCGCCCCGACATCACTTGCTTCGGCAAGGTGATCGGCGGTGGCCTTCCCATTGGGGCGATCGGCGGCTCGGCCGACGTGATGGAACACCTCTCGCCGATCGGTCCCGTGTTCCATGCCGGCACGCTGTCGGGCAATCCGATCGCCACCGCCGGTGGTCTTGCAGCGCTCGACACGCTCAGCCCCGACGTCTACATCGAATTGATGGCCCGCACGCGGCATCTCTCCGCACTGCTGCGCGATGCCTGTGCGGCGGCCGATTTCGACGCCACGTTCCCGGTCGTCGGCACACTGCTCGGCATCGTGTGTGGCTCGGCTGCCGGCGCCGTCCACAACTTCGATGACGCCAAGCGCACCGACGAGCGCGCGTATGCTGCCTTCTTCCAGGCGATGCTGGCCGAGGGCGTCGCCCTGGCACCCGGCGCCTACGAGGCGCTCTTCGTGGGGCTCGGCCACACCGACGAGGTGCTCCAACGGATCGGCGATGCGGCCCACCGGGCCGCGGTCGTTGCCCGTGCGGAGCTCGCTACGTTGGAACCGTGAGGCAGGTCTTCAACTGGCGTTTCGTCGCCGCCGTGGTGGCGCTCGGCGTGTTGGCGTTGCTGGCGCGAGCGATCCTGGTCGATGACAACTCGATCGAAGCGGTGATCGAACCGGAGATCATCGAACGCCAGATCGACCTGATCGAGCCGATCGTGTCGGTGACAGGTGCCGATGGAGCCACCCAGCTGCCCGGTGGGGTGACGACCAGCTCCATCGAACTCGTGCTCGACGCCGAACGGGTGTTGTCGATCGCGCCGGGGACGTTCGGTGAGATCTCGTGCGAAGAACTCGACGTGGCGAATCGGTGCGCCGTCTTTGCTGACATGCTCGGCAACGCAGTGGTGTGGTTCGCGATTCTGCCGCAGGCGGCGCGCTCGACGGTCGAGCTCGAGCCCATCATCGACCTCGACGACGGTCGAGCCGTCTTCGACAACGGATGGCGCATCCCGTACGCCCCGGTGATCGAGCGGGATTGTGGCGGCGAGGACATCCCGACGTTCAGCGACTTCCTGCGCCGCTTCGGACCCGACAGCGTGACGATCGTCGATCTCGAGTCACGTCAGGTCACTTCCGTTCGCTGCGGCGACGAAGTCGACGGCTGACCGCAGCTCGCAGTCGAGGTCGTCAGCCGACGAGCGCGTGAGCGGCGGCCAGGCCGGAGTTGTGGGCGGCCTCGACGCGAGGACCGTCGAAGGCATCGCCGGCCAGCACGATCGTGCCACCGGGAGCCACCCAGCAGGGATCCGGCCACGGCGATCGTGGCGTGGCGAATCGCCACTTCTTCACCTGCGCTTCGACGATGCGCGCCGCGCCGATCCAGCGGCTGGACAACTCGATCAGCAGCGCACGAAGGTCGTCGAGGTCGTCGTCCCAGTGCTCCTCGCTCCAGCTCGCGGATGCGTGCACGGTGATCGCCGGGGCGGCGCTCACCCCTTTTGCCTGGTTGTCGGCGACGAAACCGATGTCGGGGTTCGGTCCTTGGACCCCGCCGGGCGCCGGGATCTCGGGGGTGCCATCGAGCGTGGCGAGGAGCGCGATCGTGCGGTCGTAGTCGGTCCGAATCATTGCCTCGTCGAGCTCGATTCCCGAGTCGACGAGCAGCGAGAACGCTTGGGGCAGCGGCGTGGTGACGATCACGGCGTCGCCGTCGATCGTGCTTCCATCGTCGATCACGACCTGCCACGCTGCCGCGCCGACGCCGGTATCGCCTGGTCGGATCGTGAACGCCATGGTCGAGCAGCGAACGTCGAGGCCGACCGCAAGGTCTTTGGCCAGCGAGTTCATGCCGTTGGCCGCGATGTAGCGGGCATGGCCGTCATCGGAGACGAACCCGTGCGACCAGATCGACACGAGGCCCCGGTCGACCCAGTCGTCGACCTGGCGTTGGAAGGCCGGGGTGCGGATCGTGAAGAACTGCGCGCCGTGGTCGAGCGTGGCGTCGCCGATTCGGCGGGTGGCGAGCCGACCTCCTGGAGCACGTCCCTTGTCGACAACGGTCACGTCGACTCCCGCCTCGACGAGTTGACGAGCGGCGACAAGACCGGACAGGCCGGCCCCGACGATTGCGACGCGCATCAGCGGCCGGACTCAGCCGGCGAGGGCATCGTCGAGCTCTGCTCGTTCGGTCACTCGCTTCTGGTGCGCGCGCTCGGCCCGACCGAGGAACTCGAGCAGCACGCGATTGAACGTCGACGCATGCTCGACCATGAAGCCGTGTGCCGCTCCACTGATCACGACCAACTCGGCGGTGGGGATGGTGGCGGCCAGGTCCTCGCTGTCGCCGCGAGGGGTGAGGATGTCCTGATTGCCGACCATCACCAGCGTGGGAACCTCGATCGTGGGGAGCAGATCGATCAGCTCTTGGTGCAGCTCGCCAGCGGCCAGGATCGCATCGCACTGTGCGGCGAAGGCGTGTGAGGGACGTCCAAGTGCCAGCGGGCCCAGCCAGCCGATGGCAGGGAACAGGCGGCGGAACGAACGCGGGCCGATCATGAACCGTGCGGCGTCGTGGCCCATCGAGCCGATCCCGCGCTCCAACGCTGCGTCGCGCCAACTCGCGAGGAGTTCCTCGCGCCACGGGTGGTTGCGCCCGGCAGTGCACGCCAGAGTGAGCGAACGGGTGCGCTCGGGGTATTTCACCGCCACGATCTGGCTGATCGCACCACCCATCGACGCGCCCACCACGTGGGCGGTCTCCTCGCCGGCGTCGTCGAGTACGGCAATGGCGTCGTCGGCCATCTGTTCGAGTGAGTACGGGCCGTGCGGCTTGTCGCTACGGCCTGCGCCACGGTTGTCGAGTGCGATGCCGCGATACCTGGGTGCCGTCGCCAGACGTTGCAGATTCCACCCGTTCTTGTCGGCGCCGAGGCCCTGGATGAACAGGATCGGCGCACCGTTGGGTCTGCCGGTGATCCGGTAGTGGATGCGCGTCCCGTCGGTACTTCGAATGAAGCTCATCATGCACCTCCGAGGCCGGTGAGTGGCAGCCAGTCGAGGGGCGTCCCCGTGCGGAGATTGCCCATTTCGGCGAGCAGTAGCTCGATGTCGCGTCCGACCTGATCGGACAGCTCGAGTTCGGTGAGCGGTCCACGCCGACGTCGTGGCGAACGCGAGGGCGACCCGATCTCGAACCTGGCGGCACGACCGATCGGGTTCGACGAGGTGGCGGCGGGAAAGACCTTGACGCCGGCGGCCAGCGCGGCGCCGACCAGCGAATGGTCGACCCGTCCGACCCGGCGAAGTCGTTCGTTGTGGGCTGCGCCCATGATCACCAATTCGCCGGCGGCGAGTGCGCCGGCGACCTCGTCGGGATGGTCGAGCAACCCGCCGATGCGGCGGGCGAGTGCGCCGATGGGGGCGGTGTCCGGCCGTCCGACGAAGCGCACGGGCCGGTCGACGGCCTCGCTGAGGGCGAAGGCCGAGTAGATCGGTGCGAGCGCCAGCGTTCGTGCGTTGACCACGATCAGCGCGCCCTTTCGGCGCGGAAGCCGTTGATCGCCGCCGACGGTCACGTCCCAGCGCAGGCGCGCCGCACGAATCATCGCTCGCACGAGCGCAGGGTCGCGGCCCCAGTCGTCGACGACACCGGCTTGCTCGTCGGTCAGACGACTGACCGACGCATTGAGATCGGCTGCTGCGCGCGAGACGGCCGAGCCGGCGCGCGATGCGGTGTCGCGGACGGGGAAGTTCACGACGCGTCCGAGTGTGGAGGTCATCAGGCGACCTGCCTTCGCGCTGGTTGATGGATGATGCTGGGCCAGTGGTACAGCCGATCGATCACGTCGACCGTGCTGTGCTGGGGAGTGAAACCGAGCAATTCGAGCATGCGCCCGTTGTCGGCGAGGCGACCGCGGTGCAGGGCCTCGGAGACATGGTCAGGGATCGGCGCGCCGAGGAGGAAGCTGAGCGCCCGTGCGACACGCCATTCGGGTCCGATGAGCGGGATGGGAACACGTCGTCCGCGACGGGCTGCTTGCAGGGCGGTGATCGCACCCGAGGCGACCACGTTGACCGGTTCGCCGAGCCCCACCCGTGCCGCGGAGACGATCGCACGAGCGGCATCGTTGTCCTCGATCACCGCGAACGGTGGATCGGCGAGGGCGCTGAACGGCACCCCGGGTTGGCGGAGCAGCCGGCCGAGCGGTGACGGGACGTGCGGGCCGAGCACCGGGGCGAGACGAACCGCTCCGACGGTGACACCGACGCGTTCGCCGACCTTGGCGGCGGTGTGCTCGATCGCCGCGACCGTTCGCCCCCAGTCGCTGGTGGGAGCGATCGGTGCCGACTCGCTCGGCCTGGTGAGCGCTCCTCGCAAGCGTCCGTAGATCTCGATGCCGCTGCGCACCACCACGTGTTCGAGTGCCGAGCACTCGGCAGCGGCCCCGAGGATCGACGTGGCTGCCTGGTCGGTCAGTGTGGCGGCAACATGCGGTGCGGCACGCGCATCGGGCTCCCACACACCGACGTGGACCAGCACATGCGGATTGAACGATGCGACGGTGTCGACGATCCGATCGTGCTCGTCGGGGTGAATCCGGTGAAACACCGTACGATGGAGCCGGTGCCGGGGCGGATCGGCATCGATACCCGAGAGTTCACCAACCCACGACTCGGCCTCGAGCAGGCCGGCGATCGTGGTGCCGAGTTCCCCGCCCACACCACTGACGAACACCCGTTTCCCAGTCATCACCATGAACGCTAGTACCACCCGCCGTCAACTGATTGGTTCAGCTGCTGCGCTCGTCGGAGTCGGAGCGGTCTGGTTTCGCGGCACCGCTTCGCCGGCCGTGGCGATCGACGCAGCCCCCCGACTGACCTCGGCTGCGGTTGCGCTCGATCAGGCGGTCAGACTCCGGCTGAACAGCCAGGTCGGGTTCCCGGTGCAGTTGCCCGGTGATCTCGTCCTGCTCGACAACTTCGGTGCCGATCGTCTGTTCGGGTCGGGTGCGCACGAGGGCATCGACATCGGTCGTCGTGACGGCCAGTCAGGTCACCCGGTGGTGGCCTGCGTCGACGGTGTGCTCGTCGCGCAGGAGTTCCTCGAGGGCAACCAGGGCAATTCCTGGGTGCTGCAGGATGCCGATGGTGATGCATACCGATATCACCACCTCGAGGAGTTCGCCCCCGACTTGACCGTCGGGACCACCGTCGTCCGCGGCCAGGTGCTCGGCACCATGGGGAGCACCGGGAACCCGAGTGCTCCCCATCTCCACTTCGAGGTGCGGCGTGGTGGCCCGATCGGCACACCCGTCGACCCCGTCCCACTCCTCCCGCTCCCGCTCGATGGTGTCACGGTTTTCTGACCCGTTCGGACGCGGCCGGGTCAAGTCGTCCGGCCGACGAGCCGATGATGATGGCATGGTCGAACGCGTATCTCGGTCGAGTCGCCGTCGATTCCTGGGCACCATGTTCGGCGCTGCCTGCGCGTGCCACTTCGCGGCCACGGCGTCGCCTCGGGTGGCAGCGAGCACGGAGGGCTCGATCGCCCGGCTCGATCAGCCCGGGAGTGCGCTGCAGACCGCCGAACGCCTGATGCTTCGGCCGCCACCGGTGCCGGACGGAAAGCTGATGTTCCCGGTGGCGGCTGCTTCGGACTGCTACGTACTCGACAACTTCGGCGATGCTCGCGGCAGCACCCGACTGCACGAAGGCATCGACATCATGGGCTCAGCGGGCAACGAGGTGTTCGCCGTTGCATCCGGCGTGTTCACCAAGCGCTACACCAACACGGGAACCGCCGGTTGGGGCTGGACGCTCTACGACGAGTCGACCGACACCTACTACAAGTACTTCCACCTGGCCGAAGACGCCGGTGGCTTCGACGAGGGCAGCTCGGTGAATGTCGGCGACACGATCGGCTACGTCGGCAACAGTGGCACGTTCGGCGTGGACAACTTCCACTTGCACTTCGAGGTGCGGCCGAACAACGTCGCCATCGATCCGCTGTCGCTGCTCGTGGTCGATCGCAACGCCTGCGGCGTCTCTCCACCGATTCGCGCCTGACGGTGACGATTGGTGTGCTCGACACCAATCGTCAGATCACCGCAGGGTGTGGGCGCGCAGGATGATCTCGCGAGCGAACGGATCGAGTTGACGCCCTGCCAGGCGTTCGGTGACCTGGATTGCCTTGGTCGGCTCTTCCACCAGGCCGGCCCAGCGGATGTAGCCACCCATGATCCCGATGATGCGATCGCCGACCTCGTCGCCGTGCACCAACACCTTCGTGCCGTGCTTGAGCAACTCGCGGAGCTCGGTGTACAGCGCAGTGAGGTACTGATCGGTGTGCTCGGAGTTGAACGGGCGGTGCCGGTACGGCAACTGCAGCTCGTCGTAGTTGTGCAGGTTGTGCGGTGCGACGATGATCGAGATCACGCTGCCGAAGCCGTTTTCTCGCAGCCAGATGATCTCTTCCTGGCGACGCACTCGGCGATGGCTGTCGCCGACCCCGCCCGGCCGCTCGCAGATCGCCAGCTTGTCCTTCAAGATCCACGTGAAGTTCCGTGGTGTGATCCCCAATGCCCATTTTCCACGCAGACGAGGTGGCATCAGCGGGCAGCTTCGTGTTCGGCGGGGCTCGTCATAACGGGTGGCCAGGCTAGCGGTTGGAGGGTCGCGTCAGACCAGGTGGAGCCGACCGCTTCGGCGCTCGATCCGCCGCCCGCCTGCGAGCTCGCATGCGGCGCTGTGCCCTTTGGCGACGGCGAGGACTCGTTGGACGGCGTCGGCGTCGGGCGGGTAGCCGTCGAGTTCGATCCAGTGTCGGATCGCTCTGGCTGCGAGCACGCCGGGGGCGGTGGCCAGTTGGTGGGCGTCGGTCGGATCGATCGACGCGGCGAGTTCGTCGAGGAACTGCTCGTCGGCTCGTAGGAGGTCGGCGGTGCGGTTGAGGAGCACGGCAACATCGCGTTCGGCGATGTCGTCGAGCAGCGGGAGCAGTTCTTTGCGGATGCGGTTGCGGCGAAAGCGGCGATCGTCGTTGGTGGGGTCCTCGGCGACGGCGAGGCCGAGTTGCTCGCACACCGCTGCAGTCTCGACGCGACGCAGCGCCAAGATGGGGTGGCGCCACCCGGGCCCGATCGCGCCGAGACCGGCGGCTCCCGAGCCTCGCAGGAGCGCAAGCAACAGGGTTTCGGCCTGGTCGTCGGCGGTATGGCCCGTCATGGCATCAGGGCCGAGCGCGGCGCGGCGAGCGGTGCGTGCACGCGCTTCGAGATTGGAGCCGTCGGGGACGTCGACGGCGATCGAGCGGAACCCGACTCCCAGTTGCGCGGCGGCGGCCCGGGCGACATCGGCGTCGATGTGTGCCGAAGCTCGCAGGCCATGGTCGACGTGGACCGCGGTGACGTCACAGCCTGCGGCGACTGCCAGCGCGACGAGCGCTGTCGAGTCGATTCCGCCGGACAGCCCACAGATCACGGCTGCGCCTCGAGGCGGAAAAGTGCAACGGTCGAGGAGAGCGGCGATGTCGAGCAGGGACGCCGTCCTCGGTCAGCGACGTTTACAGGTCGGTGTGGTGGGCCGAGCGCTGGCCGCGGGGCGGATGCTCCTTGGCCGTGACCGACTTCAGGTAGCCGCCGACGAGCGCCACGATCGTCAGGATTGCGAGGAGCACGAGCGCGAGGCCGATCCACCAGTGCCAGATGTACGCAGCGAGCATGAGGGCAGAGGCTAACCCGTCCGACCCGGATCGGTCGAAACGATGCGTGACCGCTCGTTGCTCAGCCGATCTTGCCGTCGCCGTCGAGGTCGGTGCCGAAGCACTGTTCGATCTTGCCGAGCAATCCGGGGGGCATCTCGTCGTTGTTGCACTTCTGGGCGACGACGATCTTCAGCTCTGCGTGGAAGTCGAAGGCCCCGAGGCAGTCCATGCAGCCTTCGAGGTGATGGTGGATCGCCGCTCGTTGATGATCGGAGAGCTCCCCGTCGAGGAAGACGTCGAGTTCTCGGAGGGTGTCGGCACAGTTGGAGATCACTGGTTCGTCGGTGGTCGTCGCCTCGTCGCTCATGTGTCGCTCATCTCTCGCTCTTCGTCTGCGGTTTGGGCTGCGATCAGCCCTCGCTCCAGTCCGAATTCATGCAACGCCTTCTGCATCGCCTTTCTTCCCCGATGCAGTCGCGACATCACGGTACCGATGGGGATGTCGAGCATCTCGGCGATCTCCTTGTACGAGAACCCTTCGACGTCGGCCAGGATCACGGGCAGGCGGAAGTTGTCGGGGAGGTCTTCGAGTGCCTGTTTGACCTCGTCGTCGGGGAGGAGTTCCATCAGCGACTCTTCGGCGGATCTGCCGACGCTTGCGTCCTGGAGGGCGCCGAGGTTCTTGTAGAGGTACAGGTCCTCGAACTCGCCGAGTTCGGTCTCGTCCGGCCGGCGCTGCTTGGCTCGGTAGGTGTTGATGTAGGTGTTCGTCATGATCCGGAACAACCACGCCCGGAGGTTCGTCCCTTCGGAGAAGGTCTGGTAGCTCCGGTACCCCTTCAGGTAGGTCTCCTGGACGAGGTCTTCGGCGTCGCTGCGGTTGCGGGTCATGCGGAGTGCACCCGAGTAGAGCTGCGGGGCGTACTGCATTGCTTCCTCGGCGAATGTTGCCTGGTCGGCCATGGGGCGACTGTACCTGGCGTCGGATCGCCCAGGTCAGCGCTCTCGCCCGGTTGTCAGTTCGTTTCGGTGTCGGGGGTGTGTGTATTGGCGGTGGGAGTCGCGTCGGCGGTGTCATCGAGGCGTTCGACGACGTCGTCGATCGACGAGATCAGCCGGTCCATGAGATCGGCGAGCTGCGCTCGTTCAGCCGGATCGAATTCGCCGAGGATGTGCATCATCGCGGTCGATCGTCGACTGGCGACGGCGTCGTGGCGCCGTCGGCCCTCGTCGGTGATGCGCACGAGTACGACGCGGCCGTCCTCCGGCGACGTGAACCGCTCGACGAGGCCATCGTTCTCCAACCGCTGGACCCCGCGGGTGGCGGTGGACGGCTCGACCCGGAGGCGAGCGGCCAGCTCCTTCATCGGTCGCTCGTCGCGTCGCATCAGCAGATCCAGGGCATCCATCTGGCCCTGCTCGAGTGCCTTCTCGGTGCCGAAGAGGTACGACCGCAGCGCCGATGCCGCAGCCCCGCGCCGGAGCTCGATCCAGGCGCGACCGATGCGGCGAGCGTGCTCGCGATCGGTGCGGTTGCGGAAGTCGACGGTGCTGGTTCCGGTGGCTGACCTGGGCATGTGCGTTTGTACGCTAATCATCCATGGCCGACGGCAGCGGAGCGGACGCACTGGCCGACCCGTCGGATCCGACGGCGCTCGAAGCGCTGCATCCGCTGGCATCCGTCGATGTCGAGATCGCTCCCGCTCTCGTTCATCGGGAGGTGTACACCCAGCGTGGACTGCTGTCGGTGTTCCACCACGAACCGGTCGGCGAGGCGCTGCCCGCGGCGATCGTGGCCTGCGGCGGAGCGATGGGTGGTGTCCTCGGGCCCGGACACGGGTTGTACCAACGTCTCGGCGAGCGCTGGGCCGAGCGGGGGGTGCGGTTCGTCCGAGTCGGCTACCGCGAGCCGAACAACCTCGATCTGTGTGCCCACGACCTCGCATGCGGCGTCGAGATCGCCCGAGATGCCGGCGCCGAGCGGGTGGTCGTGATGGGCCACAGTTTCGGCGGAGCGGTGGCGGTTCGGACCGCGGTGATCATGCCGGTGTCAGTGACCGGTGTGGTCACCTTCGCGACGCAGTCGGCCGGCTGTGAGGTCGCCGGAGCACTGGCGGGGCGGCCGTTGCTGCTGTTCCACGGCGATCGCGACGAACTCCTGCCGGCCGATGCCAGCCACGTGGTCGCCGCGATCGCCGGCAACGGCGAGGTCGTGATGCTGGCCGGAGACGGGCACCTGCTGGCGAAGAGCGACGACGTCATCGCCGAGCGTCTCGACGTCTGGCTCCCGGGAGCGCTCGGGCTCTGACCGGACGAGACCTGGAGCCCAGAATCGGAATCGAACCGACGACCTACGCATTACGAATGCGTTGCTCTACCAACTGAGCTATCTGGGCGGGTGATGGGTGGAACCGAGGGGAGGCTTCCCGACGGTTCACCGACCGTAGTGTGGCGGCGAAGCGTATCGCTCTCCGGTCTCGGTGCCGACGCCGCTGCGTGCAGACCGTTCTGTATCGGGGGGTAGCCAGTCCTGGATCGGCATCACATCCACGGGACGTCCACCCGCTCAGGCCGATGTCGGTGCTGTGACGCCCGCCGCGGCGGCCTGCTCACGATCCGGACGCCGGATCTGAATGGCCTTGTCGATGCCGACCACCAGCGGCGCCACCAGCGAGAGCCCGATCACGAGGACCCATTGGGCGCCCGTGAGCGGCACGGTGTCGAGGAGGCGCTGGAACATGTTCAGCTCGATGGCCCCCCACGTGAGGCCCCAGCCGAGCATGACCCATCCGAGGAAGGGAAAGAGCGGGCTCGACCACGGAGCCTGGCGCTCTCGGCGCATGACCAGACCCATGTTGACCGCGCTCAACGCCACGACGGCGAACGCCATGGTCATCGAGGTCGACGGGTCGGTCGTGCTCGGCTCGCCCGGCCCCCACGAGAGCAGGGCGAGTGCCGAACCGGCGATGATGAAACCGCTGATCAGCCAGCGGACCGTCTGCGCTCCGGTTGCGATCTTCGAGCCGGGGGTTCGAGGCGGACGGTCCATCACGCCGGGGTCAGGGACATCGACGATGAAGCCGACGACGACGGTGGCGACGACGAAGAACTTCGCGAACAGCAGCTGCATGGGGAACAGCGCCACACCGTCGTTGACGTTGAGGATCGTGGCAATCAGCATCAGCT
>Ga0316198_10000655_pt1 | contig 18777 bp, 23 predicted proteins | sample OudBieAanoxic_MG_FD_204935 | JGI IMG/M metagenome (GOLD analysis project Ga0316198, IMG submission 204935) | Coastal sediment microbial communities from Oude Bieten Haven, Netherlands - site A anoxic | ecosystem: Environmental > Aquatic > Marine > Coastal > Sediment | place: Netherlands...
CCCGTGCCCGTGCCCGATCCCGTTCCCAACTCAATGTTCGTCTTGCTTCGGAGTGCGTGGTGCCACCCTTCGCATTGTTTGGATTTGTCGCGTCCTGTATTGTCAGCGTCTGCAGAGCAAACAATGCGAAGAGTGGCACCTGTGCCGTCGAAGTGGCAATGCGCGCCTGACTTTACTCTCAACCCTTCACTCTTTACTGCCTCGGATACACTTCGAACATGATGGAATCTCGAATATCTCTCGCGCTGGGTGGCGGCGCGGCCAAAGGTCTCGCTCACGTCGGCGTCCTGAGAGGTCTCGAGGAAGACGGCATTGAGGTGGCGGCGATCGCGGGGACCTCGATGGGCTCCATCGTCGGTGCGCTTTTCGCCCGCGGCATGGGCGGCGCCGAGATGGAGACCTTCTTCTCTTCGGTCGACTGGGCCCGCCTTGGCCGTATCATGCTTCGTTCGCCTGGAGGCGCTGCCTTTCACGACCTGTTGCGGGAGACCCTCGGGACCGAACCCATTGAAGAGCTGGCCATTCCTTTTGCCGCCGTGTGCTGCAATCTCGAAAACGGCGAGGAGGTGGTCCTGGGGCGGGGAGACCTCGCTGATGCCGTCCTCGCCTCGTCGGCGATCCCGGGGATTCTGCCGCCGTTGCGTGTTGACGGCCGAACTCTGGTTGATGGCGCAATGGTGACACCGGTGCCGGTGGCGTCCGCGGGGGAGCTGTTCTCGGCACCTGTCCTGGCAGTCAACGTGCTCCGGCCTCCTTCCTCAGGTCACACGATCAAACCCGTGGTCAAGCGGCTGTTGGAAGGCGCTGCACCGATTCAGCTCCTGAACCGCGTCGAGGCGTTCCTCAATAATCACTCGCTCCATATTTTGCGGCGTAAACCGGACTTTCCCAACCGGCTCGAGGTGGTCATGCGTTCCTTCCACGTCATGCAGTACAACCTGGCGAAGCAAGGGCAACGGGCGTTTCAGATTGTGGAACCTGAAGTCGGGGGCATTGGCTGGTTCGAGTTCGAACGGGCACGCGAGATCATGGCCGAGGGCTACCGCGCTTACCGCGCAATAGCGAATGACTGAAGGTCGAAGGTCAGAGGTTCGAGCCGACGAAATCCCAGTTCACGACATCCCAGAAGTGCTCGATATACTTGGCGCGCGCGTTGCGATAGTCGATGTAGTAGGCATGCTCCCAGACATCACAGGTGAGCAGAGGCTTGTGGTTATCCCGGAGAGGATTGTCGGCATTCCCGGTGGAGATGATGGCGAGACGGCCCGACGGCTCCCCCACCAGCCACGCCCACCCAGAACCGAAATGAGTCAGCGCTGCTTCGGTGAACTTCTCCCGGAAAGTAGCGAAGTCCCCGAAACTGTAGTTGATTCTGGCCGAAAGAGGGGGGGGTGCTTCTCCGCCACCCGTTGGACTCATGCAAGACCAGTAGAAGGTATGGTTCCACACCTGGGCGGCGTTGTTGAAAATGCCGCCGTCGGCCTTTGCGATGATCTCCTCCAGTGTGTTCCCCTCCCAGGGGGTCCCCGCAACCAGGCGGTTGAGATTGTCGACATATGCGCGGTGATGTTTGCCATGGTGGTAGGCGAGGGTCTCGACCGAGATGTGCGGGGCGAGAGCGTCGTCCGCAAACGGAAGATCCGGCAATTCGAACGCCATGATGTCCTCCTTGTGATTGGTGGGACCATCATATACCTATTCCGTCCCATAGAAATGTCTTGAGATGAAAGATTGCATTGAGTTGAGATTACTGAGAGGGATTCCTGGCGTCTTAGCGTGACTCGGTGCCGGATTGGTTGTCGGCAGCCGCTTTTACGGTCTCGTTCGTGACCTCCATATTCGACATATCGTAGGGCTCGAGGATTTCGAGCGGCCGACCCTCTTTGACGAGAAGGACGAGTCGATCACTGTTCCCCAGTCGGGCGTCGCCGACCTCGAAGACGGGCTCGTTGCGCGTGAAGGCGACCAGCCGGATGACACTGCTGTCGGACTCTTTCTCGACCGCCCGTAGGGCCGCAACCGCATCCGTCGATTGTGGATCGATGGCCAGTTCCGAGACCCGTCCGTTCTCGATGCGACGGATCCACTCTGGAACATCGATTCCCGTGCCGCCGAGCACGTCGATCCACGCTCGCGATCGTCGACCGAGGTCGTCGGGAGGACGCTGCATCGCCACTACCGGATGCTCAACCCCAAACTCGTTTCGTACCAGTTCCGCAACCAACAGATTGAGCTCGTCGTTAGTCGTACCCGAGATCACCAGTGAGTCGCGTTCGACTCCAGTCTCTTCGTAGGTTGCGACATCGCGGGCATCGCCGATCTCAGTCGACAATCCGGCTTGACGGAATCGGTCGAGCCGCCACGCCGACGCGTCGACTGTGATCGTCGTCCGACCGTTGGTTGACAATACGTGAGCCAGCGTTTGAGTCAGGGCGTTGGCGCCCACCACCACGGCCCGACGTCGCGCCGGATCGGAGGTGTATCCAAGGACCCAGGGCAGAACCAACGCTCCAACGGTCGACCAGGTGCCGGTGGCCAGGATCGAGAGATAAACGAGGCCTTCCATTTCAACGGCTCCACCGATTCCGGCCTTACCCATCTCGTGCGCGGCCAACGACGCGACGGCTGCGGCGACGATCCCCCGGGGCGCAGTGAGAGCAATGACGGTGCGTCCCCGCACGTCAAGCTGCCCCGGCCAAATGGAAAGTGCCACCGCGAGAGGGCGGACGATGATGATCAGTCCGACCGCAACAGCCAATCCGCTCCATCCGAGGGCAATTACGGTGTAAAGATCCAGCTGAGCCGCGAGCAGGATGAAGAGCATGGAAATGATCAGGGTAGTCAGCTGGCCCTTGAATGCGCGCACTGAAACCAGGTCCGGGAGTTCGGCGGCGGAAATGGTGAAACCCATCACAACCGCTGCCAGGATGCCGGACTGCGGCACCGACCCCGGTCGCCGCAACACCGATCGTAAGCAGGTTTCGAACCGAGGCGCCCACCTTCACCAGACGCTGCGGGTCGAGCGAGAGGCCGCCTTCGAAGAGAATGATCGCCACCCCGAGGTGGATAAACGCCTCGAGGGCGTCTCCGAGCGCCTCGGGGTGGACGAGACCGAGCCCGAACGGGCCGCAAAGAATGCCAAAGACGAGCAGGGGCAGGATCGCCGGCAACTGGAATCGCTCGGCAATGATCTGGCTCGCGATACCGAGTGCGATGGCCGCGACGAGGGTTGTCAGGATGGTTTCCACGGTGCCTCTTCGGTTTCCATTTCTCTCCAAGTGCAGATCATCGGCGTTCTGGTGTTCCTCCCGTTGTCGCGATCGAAAGTGGTCTGGGCGTGGGCGTCGTGCTCATCATACAGGCGAGGTCGAGGGCGCGGCGGCTGACGATTTTTCAGATCCAGCCGCGGCGGCGGAAGTAAAAGAGGAGCCCGGTCACCATCAGGAACATGACCAGCAGCAGCGCCGGATAACCCCAGTACCAGCCGAGCTCGGGCATGTTCCAGGGGCTTGCCTGGGGGTCGAAATTCATGCCGTACAGCCCCGCGACAAAGGACAACGGGATGAAAATTGTGGCGATGATGGTCAAGACCTTCATGACCTCGTTCATGCGGTTGGAGATGCTGGACAGGTACAGGTCATTGAGGCTCGAAACCATTTCGCGATAGGTCTCGATGATATCCAGCGCAAGGGCCGCGTGGTCGGCGACGTCTCGGAAATAGGTGCGGGTCTCATCGTGAAATAGAGACGACTCGCTTCCCATCAGAGTCCGGAGCATGTCCCGTAAAGGCCACACCGACTTTCGCAGCATCAAGAGATCGCGTTTGATGTGATGGAGGGTCGCGCGGTCGTCTTTTGTGGGTTCTTCGAGGATCGACTCTTCGAGTTCTTCGAGCAGATCTCCGATACGGTCGAGGACCGGAAACAAGTGATCCACGACCGTGTCCATCAGCGCATAGGCGAGATAGCCTGCACCGCCACCGCGGATCCGGACCTTGCCCAGGCGAAGGCGCTGCAGCACCGGATCGAAGAGCCCGCTCTGTTGTTCACGGGCCGACAGAACAGATCCGCGTTGGACGACGATACTGACCTGTTCCTTACCGAGAATGTAGTCGTCGTTCATCGTGAAATTGTCGAGCACGATGAAGATCGAATCATCAAAATCCTCGACCTTGGGTCGCTGCCCCACATTGACCACGTCTTCGAGCACCAGGGGATGGATTGCCAGCTGATTTCCAAGATCGGCGATGTGTTGGACGTCCTGGCCCTGGACATCGATCCAGGAGGTGAGTGACTCGGCAGCCAGTGAAACGGCCGCCGCACCCGGCAGCTCCTGCTCGTGAATCTCGTCGAGTCCGTATTGGACGAAGTGCACGCTTGTTGGTTCGGCCCCTCCGGGACGTTCGGGAAGGGTCCCAGGGGGGGTTCCCGGAGCATGCCGGTCCTTTCGAATTCGCATCCGACCTCCTCAAGTCCCGTCGGCTGCAGCCGCAGGTCAAAGTGGCTCTTTGATGATTGTAGCGTGCCGAAAACCGGCAGCCGCCAGGTTACAGAAGCCGTCGCTCCGACCGCTCGGCGAGGCGCAGTCCGCCGGAAAAGTGCTCCGGCACCTCCGCCGCCGGACATTGAGCATTGAAACCGCACCAGGCGCAGAGGATGCCGGGTCGAGCGGGAAACTCTCCAGCTGCGGCCGCTTCGTTCGCAAGATCGAGGAAGCGCTCGAGCAGCTGCGTGGCGCGTTCACCGTCGACCTGCTGCCAGCGGGTGGTGCCGTGCCGCAGATAATGGTAGCCGGCGAGGGCCTCCTCTTCTCCGTGGTCGGCCAGCACACACGCGGCATACAGCGGCGCTTGCAGCCCCTCTGAATATTCTGAACCGTCGCCTTCTTTTTTCGAAGTCTTGTAGTCGATCACGAAAAGACGGCCCTGTTCTGTGCGGCCGACCCGGTCCGCAAATCCGGTGAATACGACAGTGTCAGACAGTCGAACCGAGAGCCGTTTTTCGAGGGCCACGGTTTCACTACGGTCGCGGGCAAAGGTGTCACGGAAAAACCGGATCAACATTTCCCGACCCGTCTTCAGATAGCTCTCCTCCGAGTCATCGATGCGGATGATCGCAACCGCATCGTCGCGATTCTCGGTCCAGCTCGTCGCAAACCGGTCCAGCACCGCAGATTCATCCGCTTCCCGGCCTCTGTGGCGTTCTGTGTAAATCCATTCGAGGGCATCGTGCACGGTGTTTCCGAGAAAGGACTCGATCGAGCGAAATGCCTCCTTGATGCCCTGGAGATACCGGTAGCGATAGCGCAGGGGACATTGGTGGAGACATTTGATACGCGAAAACGAGAAGGCGTTCCCCGGGGTCGGTGCGAGCTTAGTGTCAGTCATCGGCAGGAGTGTAACCGAGCCAAATTAGGAATGAGGAATGAGGGATTAGGAATGCCGCCTGCCTCCCGAGGGAGTTTTGAGTTACCACCTATAGTTCCCGTTCTCAAGGGGCGAGGGGAAAATCCGAAATCCGAAATCCCAATTCCGAAATCAGATTGGGTTCGGGATATCGACGAACTCGACATCGAGACCGTGGTGGTCGGAGATCCAGCGGCCGAGGGCACGGATACCAAAACGCTCAGTAGCGTAGTGGCCCGCGGCAACGTAGTGGACACCGTCTTCGGCGGCCTGGTGCATGACCCACTCGGTGGCCTCACCGGTCACGTAGGCGTCGAGCCCTGCGGCCACCGCCTGGTGGAACTCACGTTGAGCGCTGCCGGTCACGATGCCCACCGACGACACCAAACCTTCGCCGCCGGGGAAGACCTGGGGCTCGCGATCGCATGCCTCGGCGATAGCTGCAAAAAACTCCTCCGCCTCGACAGCCTCGGGGAAAACACCGCACACCCCGGCCGGAGCGCCACAATGCACTCCGAAGCCTTCGAGTTCTTCAAGCCCCAGGCGACGGGCCAGTTGGGCGGCATTGCCCAGCTCAAGATGTCGATCCAATGGCAGGTGGTAGGCAATCAGCGAAATTCGGTTTTCGATCAGATAGCGGATGCGTTCCCTGAATGACCCGACGATCCTCGGTGCTTCCGATCCGTTCCACAGGATTCCATGATGAACGATGACGGCGTCGGCCCGGCGATCGGCTGCGAGGGCGAAGAGCTCTCGCGAGGCGGAGACCGCGGTGATGATCTTCTCGGTCTCCGGCCCCCCCTCGACCTGAAGGCCGTTGGGACAGTAATCAGTTGTCCCCTCGGCCTCGAGTAGCTCGTCGAGCTCGGCTACCAATTGCAGGAGATCCACGGACTCATGGTAACGCAGCACGGTTCGATCAACGGTAAAATGGTCCTTGTTGTGCGCAAACAATCCTTCATAGCCGTTTCCATTGTGGCAATTTTCACGTTGCTCATGTCTTCGTGTGGCCGGGAGACCCAACCTCCGGACACGAGGTTCTCGGTTCGCTTGCTCGCAGCGCGGCCGGTCTCCGAACGATGGGAACGGGCGGCAGAAGGCGGGTTGGCCCGCATCGCTGCGGAACTGGACGCTGACGTCGCTCGGGTTCGCGGCGACGAACCTGAAAATGAACGGAATATGCTTGCCGAACAGGGGCGAGCCCAAATCAGCCTCGTGTTCTGCATCGGAGGGTACTCCGAAACAACTCTTTACTCCGTGGCAACAGCGTTCCCGAAAACTGTGTTCGTGATGCTCCCGGGCCGAGCTCGGGCCAGAAACGTTGCTGGAATCACGTTTCTTCCGGAGGAAGTCGGTTATCTGGCCGGCGCGGTTGCTGGAGCCCTCAGCCCGGATGGTCAACTCGGGCTCTTGCGGGGCGACGGGCAGCCCTGGCTCGAACTCCTCGAGGAAGGCTATGTGGCCGGATTCAAGAGCCGATGGAGTCGGGCTGAACTCAAAGTAGGGGAGGGGCCGGACGGCGCGTGGGAGCTGAGCTCGTCCGGGGTTCTGATTGCTCTCTACGTGGCTGACCGGGCCGATCCCGAAGTCCTCGCAGCGGCCCATAACGCTGGCCTGCGGATCCTGACCACCGATCCGGAACACCTCGATACGGAGTCGGATACAGTTGTGGCTGCGGTCGACTTCGATGTCGCCGAAGCCATGTTGAGGGTCTCCCGTGAGGTCCGCGACCATACCTTCCAAGGCCGCGTTTTTGCCTTCGATCTCGGCTCAGGAGTACTTGATGTTGTTGTCAATCCGGTGCTGGCGCCGGACACCCGTGCGATCGCCGAGGGAGCGCTCGAGGGAGCCCGGGCAGAAATCACAGCGGGTCTCGTCGAGTTTGATGGGCTCGGGCTCTAGGGCTCAACGTCTATAAGGCTATTCGGCAATACGGGTTCACTGCTTATCCGGGCCGCCACCCACCCTTTGACACAAAAATTCGCCAATCGACCATCTCGCTGCATCCTGCATCCTGCATCCTGCATCCTGCATCCTGCATCCTGCATCCTGCATCCTGCATCCTGCCCCCTGCATCCTGCATCCTGCCCCCTGCATCCTGCATCCTGCATCCTGCATCCTGCATCCTGCCCCCTGGCGGCATAGTTTATGATCCCTCGTAAGGAGAGAACACCAATGGGAATCGTGGTCTGGCACAACCCCCGCTGAAGCAAATCCAGGCAGGCGGTCAGCCTGCTACGTGAACACGGAGTCGAGCCTGAGATCGTTGAGTACCTGAAGGAACCGCCGGGCACGGAGGAATTAGACGCCGTACTCCGGGTCCTCGGGATGGAGCCTCGCGAACTCATGCGGAGCAAAGAAAAAGAATACCGGGAGCTCGGTTTGAAGGACGAATCGCTCTCCCGGGATCAGCTCATCGCTGTGATGGTCGAGCACCCGCGTTTGATCGAGAGGCCGGTCGCGATATCCGGTGATCGCGCAGTCCTCGGAAGACCAACTGAGAGGGTGTTGGAGCTTCTCTAGAGAATAGATTGCCAGACCGTTTCGACCCGATTGAAGACGGTGTTCCAGCTGAAGTGGGCCAGTGCCTCGGACATCGTCTGAACGGGGTCGCCGATTGGAGGCGCCTTGAGGGCGCCCTCGAGGGCGCCCTCGAGGCGGTCGACAAAGGCTGGCAGGTCGGCGGGGTGGGGTTGGTCAACGATTTCGAGACGAGGCAATTCGACCATTGTCAGTGCGTCACCCAGACGCGGCGCGAGCTCCTCGAGGATTCCTGGGAGCTTGGTAGCGACCAGCCGACAGCCGCTGGCCAGCGCCTCCACCAGTACCAATGGTAGGCCTTCGTAGAATGACGGCAAAACGCATATTGTCGTGCGTCGGGCAACCTCGGCGAGTTCGGGCTGTGAGAGCTGGCCGTGTTGGACGATTGACGGCGCCATCCGGCACATCCGCGCACGCAGGGCGTCAGCTTCATCTCCTGTACCGCCGCCAGCGACATGGAGCTTGAGCTCGGGTCTGCGAGCCGACACCCTTTCAAATGCGTCGAGCAACCATGGAACTCCTTTGGCTGCGCTGTATTTGCCGACGAAGAGGAGAGCTGATTCCGGAACCGACACAGGGGCGAAAAACAGATCGTCTCGGTAGCCGGCGCCGACCTTGTGAATGCGGTGGCCGCTGATTCCCAGGCGCCGCTCGAGTTCGCTGGCGTGGCCACGGTGGAGGACCGCAAAGGCGTCGATGTTCGAGCACCCTTCACGAACTTGATCGGCGAGATGTGGGCAGAGCTCCATCTGGCGGAAGCCGGTGGCGTGGCATTGGGTCAGGACCGGCGTATCCGGTGCAAGGTCCTTGAGTATCGCCGACATCAGCCACAGATGGTGGGAGTGAATCACGTCAGGTCTGAAGTCCGAGAGGATCGGCCGCAGGTGATTGGCCCACGTGGCCCGGTATGTATTGACCTGGTCCTCCGTAAGTTCCGCGAACCGAGTGCTCGGGTAGGGCATGACGTCGCTCATACCGGGCACAGCGAAATCGAGCGGAGGCTTGCCGAATACTAGAGGGTAGATCTTGTCTGCGGCTAGGCCACCAACCACTGGCCGTGGATCGTCGACAGGTACTCCGACGACCACCCGCTGGTCATGACCAGCGTCGGCAGCACGTCGGACAATTGCCTCGAGAGTGATGCCGCTACCGGTCATTGATGGCCGCTGGGACAGGGCGTGAAGAATACGCACGCGAGAATTATGAATGAGGAATGAGGAATTAGGAATTCCGTCCAGATACGAGATGCGAGATACGAGATGCAGGATACAGGATGCAGGATGCCGCCAGATGGTACATCCACCCTCTCGTGAACGAACTTCTCTCTGACAAACTCGAAAACCTCCCCCGCGGATCACGCAGATCACATCTCAACGGTCTGGGTCTATATCTGCGTTATCTGTGGGCAGGATTGAGCGGGTAGGCGGAAAATCCGAAATTCTCGTTCGCTGGTAGGAGTTGACGTAGGATGAGGCGATACATTGGAAATCGTGAAAGACGAATTACTTGGTTTCTGGTTCGGAGATGACCCCGATGATGCGGCGGTCGCGAAGGCCAAGGCTGAGCTCTGGTGGGGCCATCGCCAGGAAACTGACGAGTTGCTGCAGTCGAATTTCGGTGCTGCTGCGTCTTCGGCCGCGGCCGGAATTCTGGATCACTGGACCGGATCGCCGCGAGGTCGGCTTGCGCTGATTCTGCTGCTCGACCAGCTGCCGCGCGCCATTCACCGCGCCACCCCGGCGGCCTTTGCCCAAGACCCCCAAGCCCGGGCTGCAGCTGAACAGGGTTTGGCCTCCGGAGCAGATCGCCTGTTGAGGCCGATCGAAAGGCTGTTTTTTTATCTCCCGTTTGAGCACTCCGAAGACCTGGCCGACCAGGACCGGAGTGTGGGACTTTACCGCGAACTCGTGACCTCGGTGCCGACCGCGCACCGGGAGACTTTTGCCGCCTTTGTCGATTACGCCGTCAAACATCGGGATGTCATCAGGCAGTTTGGACGCTTCCCCCACCGTAATCTCATCCTGGGCCGCGAATCCTCCCCGGAGGAAAGGACCTTCCTCGAACAACCCGGATCGTCGTTCTAGGTTGGGGAGATAGGAAACGAGCTCTTAAAACCGGATACAAGATGCAGGATACAAGATGCAAGATGCGAGTCCGTGGTTGCGGCTGGATGGGCGAAAATCCGAAGTCCGAACCTGCCGGCGGCTGCTGAGGCGGATCAGGCCTCATCTGAAGGAGAAGGCCATGAGCCGCCCGCATGCGACGGTGCGACGCGTCGGCCGGAGGCCGACAGCAAATCCGAAATCCGAGATCGGATGGACGGCTGGAATTCCTAATTCCTAATTCCTAATTCCGAATTCCTCTCTATACTGTCCCGATGGCGAGGAACTCACAGACCGAAACGACCTGCGCGCTGTGCGAAGGGACCGGCTGGACCCTGATCGAAGAAGATGGGGTGGAGCTGGTCCGCCGCTGCGAGTGTGCTGCAGGTAGGACGCGACAGCGGCTCCTCGAGCAAGCGGGGATTCCAGCCCGCTACCGTCACTGTACGCTCGACAGTTTCGAACTCTGGAACCCGGAGGACCCGACCCTCGCCAAGACCCTGCGCGCAGTCCAGGATTTTGTCGACGTCTTTCCTGCCGAAGACAAGGGTCTTCTTCTAATGGGCTCCGTGGGCACTGGTAAGACTCACCTCGCTGTTGCTGCCCTGCAACAAATCATGCGCGAGAAGACGCCGCCGGTGCGCGGCCGATTTGCCGACTTCACGGCCCTTGTCCTGGAGATTCAAATGACCTTTGATGGCTCCGGCTCGAGCCGCGAAATCCTCCGGCCGCTGATCGAAGCAGATCTCCTGGTTCTTGATGAGCTCGGTGCCGGCAAAACCACACCATGGGTTATGGACCTCCTCTATTATCTGGTCAACACTCGTTACCTCGAGGGGCGAGTCACCCTTTTCACCACCAATTTCTCTGATTTCCCGAGGGGCCAGACAGAGTCGCTGACGGATCGGGTGTCGGCGCGCATCAGATCACGCCTGTTCGAGATGTGCCGCCGGCTCGAGCTCCGCGGTCGTGATTACCGCGCCGAACGCCTCGCCTCCCGTGAGGGGGGCCTGCGCCTGTGAGGGTTCGAAACGCAATTGGGTTGATGCTGTTGATTGCTGGCTGCGCGAGCGCACCGCCGGCCACAGCCCCACCGCCGACACCGGCACCGACTGTGGCGCCACCAACGTCGCCGACGCCTTCCGGGACTCCGCTGCCGCCGATGCCGACCGCGGTTCCCACGATGCCGGCTCCCTCTGTCATGCCAAACCGGGACACCGACCCACCGCTGGTTCGTGTGCTGCTCCAACGATCAACTGGCGCGGTCGAATTGCCGCAACCGGGGAGGGCCTACCGACTGCATTTCGAGGGGCGCACCGAATGGATGTGGGGGCCGCTGAAGCTGCGGGTGGCTGCGGCCGGGCCGAGATGGTGGCAGGTCGGAGCATGGAGTGATCCGGCCAATGCTTCCGTTGCGGCCGAAACGATCCGAGGAGCCCTTGGGGCCGGCGCCGACGTCAGAGTCGAGCCTGCATCCGGCGGGCTGACCCGCGTCCGGGTCGGCTGGTCATCGGCAGAACCACGGGATTCGGCGGCAACCCTTGCCGCGCTCGGATTCGATGGGGCCTATTCGGTCCCTGCGATGGGGGAGCTGCGGATCGAGGGCGCGGCCGGTGGTATCGTCACCAGCAGTGAAGAGGTTCTCATCGAGCCGGCAGGCGAGTGGCCGGTGGTGGTCGGGGGCTGGCGCCGTTACCGCGGTCGGGTGCGAGCGCGTGCGGTAGGAAACGAGACCCTGGTCATCAACGAACTCAACATGGAAAGTTACCTCAAGGGCGTGGTGCCGGTCGAGATGGGTCCGTCGCAGTTTCCAGAACTCGACGCACTCAAAGCGCAGGCTGTGGCCGCGCGCACCTACGCTGTGGCCCACCTCGGCGATCATGACGACGAAGGCTGGGATCTCTGCGCGACGCCGGCGTGCCAGGCATATTACGGGAGGAGTGCTGAGCACTCTCTCTCGAACAGGGCTGTGGAGGAGACCTCAGGTCTGGTGGCTGCGTACATGGGCCAGCCGATAGACGCGATGTACACCTCCACCTGTGGCGGCCATACCGAGGACGCGGCAGTAATCTTCGAAGACCGCACTCAGCCCTACCTTGTCGGCGTACCCTGCGCCTGGGAACGTCCGATCTCCTTGACCGGCAGTTCAGACCTCGGCCCCTGGGTAGGCGCGACAATTTTCTCTGCGGCAATCGCTCGTGAGGTCCTTGGTCTCGAACCAAGGGCGACTCCGGCCACAATCCTTGCCCGAGTCGTCGAGTGGACCGGCGTCACAGCCCACTTACTCGCGCCAAATGACGTTGAGTCATTCGCGGCCGCGGTGCTTGCGGCAGCAGGGCTCAACCCGCCGACCGGCATCGCTCCGGCCGATGGAGGTCTCGAACGGTTGCTCTTTCTCGCCGACCTTTACAAGATTCCACTCGATCCACCTGCGGAGGGGCTCGACAGCGACTGGCCGGCGGCGGCGGCGTTGGCCGCCCTCGAGCTTCGCGGTGAGGTCGTGCGCGACAGCGGTGAAGCCGTGCCGCGCCCTGGGGGTGCCGGGATTTTCCCGCGCCGGGCCGAGCACGGCGAGGATCTACCGTCACCGCTGCCGTTGTGGCAACGTTGGAGCGGTGGATTTCGGCGGCTGGCCTCAGCTGAGGTCCTGCCGGGGACCGAACTCGAGAGGATTCGGGTCGGGGACCGTGTGGCCGCTCTTGTGGTGCGGCGCTCGGGAGGGGACGGTGAGGCTGATCGGCGTTCGGCGTGGCGCGAGTGGGTCCGTGAAAAGAGTTGGACCGAGCTTCGCAAACTGACTGGTGTGCCGACGCTTGAAAGGCTGACCGTAACCCGACGGTCGCGGTCCGGACGGGTCGTTGGCCTGGTTGCGGTCGGTGCGGGAGGGACGACCACCGAGTGGACAGGATTCGAGATTCGGAGGGTCCTCGAGTTGCCCGAAACCCTTTTTTCGATGCATCTTCGGACCGATCCGGACGGCGAGAAAATGGTCCGCTTCCTGGGTCGTGGGTGGGGTCACGGCATCGGTCTTTGCCAGAACGGAGCCTATGGACTGGCGCGGGCCGGGATGACATTCGACCGGATCCTCGGCCACTATTACACGGGTATCGAGATCGTCCGCTGGGACGGTCTGCAGACGACGCAGTAGCGGTAGAAGGGAGATCGCGTGGACTTCCAACTGGGCCAAGATCAGCAGACTATCCGTGCCATGGTACGCGATTTTGCGCGCAAGAAGATCGCGCCAAATGCGCTCGAATGGGATGAGGCTCAACACTTCCCTCGGGAGCTCTTTACCAAGCTCGGGGAGCTCGGCTTGCTCGGAGTGGTCATCCCGGAGGAAGACGGTGGTTCCGGGCTCGGCTATATCGACTATGTCACCATTCTCGAAGAGATCGGAGCCGCAGACGGCTCGATTGGACTCTCGGTGGCGGCACACAACTCGTTGTGCACCAACCACCTCTACCTCTTCGGTTCGGACGATCTCAAGCGTTCGTTCCTGCCCAGGCTCGCGTCTGGCGAGTGGATCGGAGCGTGGGGCCTGACCGAGCCGCAGGCAGGGTCGGATGCCGGCGGCACCCGGACGACGGCTGTCAGGGATGGGGACGAATGGGTGCTCAATGGCTCCAAGACCTTTATCACCCATGCGACGGTTGGCGATGCCGCGGTATTGGTGGCGCGGACCTCCGCCGAGGGCGGCCACCACGGGATCTCGGCCTTCTTCGTTCCCTTTGACCGCCCGGGTGTGTCGCCGGGTAAGAAGGAAAATAAGCTCGGGATGCGAGCCTCCGATACGTCCTCACTGGTGCTCGAAGATTGCAGAATTCCCGGGGATCATCTTCTCGGCAACGAGGGTGAAGGGTTCGTGCAGGCGATGAAGGTCCTCGATGGTGGTCGCATTTCAATAGCGGCATTGTCCGTAGGGATTGCGCGAGGCGCCCTCGATGCGACCCTCAGCTATTCGACTGTCCGTGAGCAGTTCGGAAAGCCGATCTCGTCTTTCCAGCTCACCAAGGCAAAGCTCGCAGACATGGCGACCAACGTTGATGCCGCACGGCTTTTGACTCAGCGCTCGGCGGCCATGAAGGACGCGGGGTTCACGACTACTCGTGAATCGGCAATGGCAAAGGTCTTCGCGTCCGAGGTGGCCGTGGCGGTCTCTGAGGAAGCGATACAGATTCATGGCGGCTACGGTTACACCAAGGAGTACCCGGTGGAGCGCGCTTGGCGCGATGCCAAGCTGTGCACGATCGGCGAAGGAACCTCCGAAATCCAGCGTATGGTCATCGCTCGCGAGCTGCTGAAAAGCCTCGGGGGCCCGAAATGACTCAAAAGCCGGCACTCGATCACATCGGCATCGCGGTCGAGTCGATCGACTCCGGCCTTGCGGTTTATCGGGCGCTCGGTATCGAGGTTGAAGGCATCGAGGAGGTTGCTGATCAGAAGGTGCGGGTGGCGTTTCTGCCAGTCGGTGATACCCGCATCGAACTCCTGGAGCCGACCGATGCCACGTCGCCTATTGCCCACCACCTCGAACGGCGGGGCGCGGGCTTGCACCACATTTGTTTCGGGGTGCCGGACATTCGAGCGGCGATGGCGCAGCTCTCGGAAGAGGGGTACCGGCTGCTTTCGGAGGAGCCGCTGCAAGGAGCGCACGATTGTCTGGTGTGCTTTGTCCACCCAAAGTCCGCCAGCGGAGTTCTGATCGAGCTATCTGAATCCATTAGCGATATGGACGAATAGCGGGGGTGCGAATCGTGCGGAGGAGGGAGGGTGGGGAATCCACCACCCACCCAGAAATATCGCTAAGGCCGCAAAGCCCGCAAAGAGAATCAAAACCTAAAAAGAACTTTGCGTTGTCTTTGCACTCTTGGCGTTCTTCCGGTTCTGGATGAATTGCGGAGCTTTTTGATTTGAATCGGGGCACTCATCTGGTTTCAGGCCGGATCAACGTTTTTGTGAGATATGCAGGCCGGAGGTGCGTGCTAGTCTCGAATGGTGGACGGTATCGAAGTAGGCTCGCTGGTCATTCTCCACTGTGGCAATCCGCGCGAAAAGATGTGGGGTTTGCTGATGAGGCTCGATGGGGTGGGGGCCGTGATTCGAGGTCTCGACCTCGACTCGGTGGAGGACTGGTTGCGCCAGGAAAAGATCGGTGGCGAACGGATGATCGGACCGACCACCTTTTTCCTCCCGATGAATCGGGTCTTGCGAATTGACCTTGATGAGAGCACCACTGTCATCAACAGTTACGGTGACCGATACCGAACCGCGTGTGGTCGAGAAGTCCGTGACGCTCTGCTAGACGACGGCGGAATCGACGCGTGACGCAGCGCCGTGTTCTTATTTTGGTCCTGTTCACAGGAATCTGCATGGGGAGCGTGCCCGCCGCAGCCCAGTACAAGGGGCAGGTCGATGTCAATGCGGTGGTGGTTCCCGTCACCGTACGCAACAAGGCAGGTCGAGTGGTGACCGGTGTGGCGCCCAAGCGTTTCAAGCTCTACGTCGACGGATTCGAGGTCCCGATCCGCGATCTTGATCTGGAAAGCGACCTCCCGATCAGCCTCGGTTTTATCTTCGACACCTCGGGCTCGATGATGGGTCGTAAGATGAGCGGAAGCCAGCAGCTCATCATGGCCTTTCTGGAGCACAGGAGGGCGGACGATCAGCTTGCCCTGTGGACCTTTGGTGATGATCGGGTAATGGAGCGCTTCCCTTTTGGCATGGGTTGGTACCTCTTGCCCCGGGTTCTTGAGACCCTCAAACCGTGGAGCACGACGGCGCTCTATGACATGGTTTTGCGGGTGCCGGAAGTCCTCGAGAAGGCGCGCCACCATCGGCGGGCAGCGATTTTACTCACTGATGGTGTCGACAATGCATCATCAATCAGCGCTGAACAGGCGGCGGCGGTTGCACAGCGCATCGACACCCCGATATATGTCCTCGGAGTCGAACCCCCACCGGCGATGGCTTCCCATGACGGACCATCCTTCGAAGAGATCCTGACCCTCGTCGCCGATGCCTCGGGCGGCCACTACCGCCGGATTCCGCAGGCCGAACAAATGCCGCAGGTGGTTGACGAACTCCTGAACGAGCTGTCGTCGCGCTACATTTTGACCTTCGAGACTTCGGGGGTCGGCGCCCGCAAGTGGCGCACCATCGAGGTCACCGTGGACGGGTACCAGGCGACGACACGTTCGGGGTATACGGGGACCCTGCCGTAAGCCAGCCCGACCCCCAGATCCTAGATGCTGGATCCGCCCACCCACCCCTTGACAAGACATGTACAGGGTTATTTCATCCAGCATCCAGCATCCAGCATCCAGCATCCAGTATCCAGTATCTAGCATCCGGCTCCCTTCCTTGACAGCTTGAGACGCGATCTTCATAGTGGTTCAACTTGGAATTCACAACGAGGAGGTTCCCAATGAGATCTTTCAGACGAGTCGCTCTCATTCTGTCCATTCTGGTGCTTGTGGCGCCGTTTTCCGCGGCCACAGATTTCGAGGCTGACCCTGACGGCCCGTGGATCAACGTCGACATCATCGACCTTGTCGACTATGGGGACGCCACCTACCTCGACTATCTCGGAGAGGGCTATGTCGCGATGCTCGACGCCCTCAAGTCCGAGGAAATGATTCTGGACTACGGCGTGATGATGAAGACGACGGGGAGCACCAGTGAGGGTGACGTCGTGATCTGGTGGTCAGTCAATAGCCTGGCCGACTACGAAAAGGCGCTCGAGCGGATGGCAACACTGGCGGGCGAGCTGTGGACCGAAGGCGAGCTGGCGGAACTCTGGCCAAAACTCGAAAAGGTTCGGAAGATCAAAAGCTCGAATCTCTATCGTGCCGTGCTCTGGAACAAGGTTACAGAGTAGGTTTTACCAAAAAGACCGTCGATAATCGGCCTCCGGTGCGTGGATTCCGCGCCCCGGAGGCCACTGTATTTCACCCAAGAAGCAAGGCAAACTGGGCCAAAGTAGTGGATTTTGTGCGCTGTATCACGATCGAACGCTATGAGTAAGTGACGAAACCTCAAGATCTTGGCCAGTTTCGATCGGCAGATTGTGGATTTTTGGGTTACAATATTTAGCAGGGAAGGAAAAGCGATTTCGATCGATTAACCGATGGAATTCCCGTGGAGGTATGCATGCGTAAGGCTCTTTTAGTTCTTGGAATCTGCATCCTGGCGACCCCGGCCTGGGCCGGTGGCGGGTACAGCCTGTTTGGCTCTTATGGCAGTGTCGACAACCATGAATTTGCAGTCGGCGCCGGAATGCGACTGACCCTCGGCGGTGAAAGATGGATGGGTGATCTTACCTGGACCTGGTATCAGGAAGTGACGGGAGTAGGTACCGTCGCGGGCTTCGATGACAACATCCAGGTCATCCCAACCGAACTTGGTATTCGGTACGTGATGAATCCCAAGGGGAAGGTCATCCCGTATCTGGGCGGTGGTCTTTCCTTTTTCTATGTCAATTTAAATGACGGCGGTGCGAGTAATCCTGTGGGAGGCTACGCCATATTCGGCATCAACTTCGGTGCCAAACGAACCAAGTTCTTTGTTGAGGCGCTGTATCGCTATGGCCAGTCCGATGTGAGCTATAGAAATGGGGGCGCCGAGCCTTGGACAGGAACCATGGATGTCGGTGGCTTTGCGGCCAATGCCGGCGTCGTGTGGACGTTTTAGAGGAGCCCTCAGCGATCAGCCGTCAGCTGTCAGCTCATTACAATTCAAGGTCGGTCCTCTGTTGGGCCGGCCTTTTGCTTGGGCGTTTTTTCGGAACGATGGCGCGAAATTCAGCGCCAGAAAAGCTGATAGCTGATGGCTGACGCCTGATTGCTATCTTCCACTGGCGAACAATCGATGCAGAAACGATTACTCCTCTTCGACCACAACCGCAGTCCCATACGCGAGCAACTCCGCTGCGCCCTGCATCAACATAGATGTTGCGAAACGCGTGCTGATCACCGCGTCGGCGCCGAGCTCCTCGGCCTCTTCGACCATCCGGTCAAGGGCTTGTTCCCGCGCTTCTGCCATCATCTTGGTGTACTCGGAGACCTCGCCGCCAACAATATTCCGAAGGACGGCCATGACGTCCTTGCCCAGGTGCCTGGCGCGGATGGTGTTTCCGCGAACCAGACCGAGGGTGCGGACAACGCGCATGCCGGCGATCTTGTCATCGGAGACGACAATCATTTCTCTACCTCCCGATAGGGATCGGTCCTCGCTGCCCGCAATCGATCGAGCAGCACTGACGTAAAGAGTAGCGCCAGAGCGCTGAGACCGCCAAATACCAGGATCCGTTCGAGGAGATCGGCAGACCCCTGCCAGAATTGCCACAACGCGAAGCCTCCGAAGAACACGGCCCAGACAATGGCGATGATCCAGCCGGTTCCCCTGGCGACGAGACTCAGACCGGTCTGCGGGCCTTCATCCCACTGGGAATCGGCGGGTGTGTGAAACTCCGTCGACATGGTGGTTTCCCGCAGTGTCCGAAGCTCGCCGAGCACCGTTCGGCAGTATTCACAGTCCTCGAGATGAACGCGGACCTTCTGCTCGGTGGCCTGCGTCAGCTCACCGTCGAAGTGTCCGGAGATCATCGTCTCATCAAAGCTTGTGGGGCAGTGATCAGCCATCCCTTGCCTCCTCGCTGCTGGGCCGGTGCTTCCGTACCTCCTCCTGCAGGAGGCGACGGGCCCGGTGCAGGCGCGACATCACCGTTCCTCT
>Ga0316198_10000657_pt1 | contig 18748 bp, 15 predicted proteins | sample OudBieAanoxic_MG_FD_204935 | JGI IMG/M metagenome (GOLD analysis project Ga0316198, IMG submission 204935) | Coastal sediment microbial communities from Oude Bieten Haven, Netherlands - site A anoxic | ecosystem: Environmental > Aquatic > Marine > Coastal > Sediment | place: Netherlands...
CTCGGAAGGCGGCTTTTTCGAGCTAAGTTATTGGTGCGAAAGGGGGGACTCGAACCCCCACACCCTTGCGGGCACAAGAACCTGAATCTTGCGCGTCTACCAATTCCGCCACTTTCGCACGCAAGCGGGACGTGAATGTTAGATCCAGGCCGGACGGGTGTCAAGACGGGAATGGCTGAATGGCTATATCTCACGGGGCAGGTCGCTGTTACCCTTGCGCGAAGGAAACAAACAACGAAGAAATACGAAGGGGGTTCGAGATGCGGTTGAACACCAAGGCGTTTGCGTTGACCTGTGGGATTCTCTGGGGGGCGGCGGTTTTGTTTGCCACCGTGTGGTTGCTGATCTTCGGATACGAGGGTCAGGTGATGAGCAACCTCGATCATTTCTACTTCGGTTATAGCTTCACCTATTTCGGTGCGGTGATCGGTGGAATCTGGGGATTCGTCGATGGTGCGATTGGTGGGTTTGTCTTCGCGTGGCTGTACAATAAGCTTTCCGGCGCGCAATAGCGCGCCGGAAATTTCGGATTTCGGATTTCGGATTTCGGAATTTTCGCCCAACCCCCCAAGAAAACCGAGGGCGGGTGGTGTCATTCCTAATTCATAATTCCTCATTCCTAATTCGAGTGGCTGTGTTTCAATACCACTAATGACGAAGAACTCTGCTCACAACGAATTGAACCCCACCGACCTCCTTTCCGCGATTCGCAAGCGCGGGCCGCGTGGTCTGACCGTCCAACAACTCGTCAACCAGCTCGCAGCTGAGTGGAGGATCGGAAGGTCGGAGGTCAGGCATAAACTGCGCCCGGTTCTGAAGTCGCTGCAGCGCGACGGCCAGCTTGTGCTCGGCCGTGGCAAGCGCTACTTCGTGCCCGAGGTTTCGGATCTGTTGACCGGGCGATTGCGTCGCGTGGCCGGTGGAAAGATCGAGGTCGCCGTGGAGGGAACACACGATGCGCCGGTGCGGGTGCCGCCGCAGGCGGTCCGGGGAGCGTTAGAAGGCGACACGGTGCTCGTACGGCTGGAGAAGCCGCGCAAGCGGGCCCGGGCCGACGGCGTTCGCGAGGGTGTGGTGGTGCGGGTGCTCGAACGCGCCCGGCGCGAGGTCCTCGGCCGTTGGGTCGTGAGTAGCGGCCGGCCCCACGTGCGCCCGTTCGAACGAAAGCTGCGGTTCACGGTGGTGCCGACCGGGTCCAAGGTCGAGGGCGAGCCCGAGGAGGGTGAGCTGGTGGTGATCTCGATCGACTCGGTGGATGCCCGCGGCCGTCACGCGAAGGGCGTGCTCCTCGAACGACTCGGACAACCCACCGATCCGGGCGTGGTCGAACAGGCGGTCCTCAGGGCGCACGGCATTCCGGTGGAGTTCCCCGCTCAGGCCTTGGCTGACGCTGACACGCTGCCGAGTGAGATCTCAACCGAGGAGATCGGCCGCCGGGAGGACCTGAGATCGGAGCCGGCGATCACGATCGATGGGCGCACGGCACGTGACTTCGACGACGCAGTGAGTGCGAAGCGAGGCAAGAAGGGCGCGATCGAGGTTGCGGTGCACATCGCCGATGTCAGCCACTACGTACGTCCCGGCTCGACTCTCGACGGGGCTGCAAGAGCGCGTGGGACGTCGGTCTACCTGCCAGGGCTTTGCGTGCCGATGCTGCCCGAGCAACTCTCGAACGATCTCTGCTCGCTGCGCGAGGCCGAGGACCGTCTCACCTGGACTGTCTGGTTCTCGGTGACTCCGGACGGAAAGCTGACGGGCCGAAGGGCGGCGCCGACGGTGATCCGTTCCCGTCGCCGCTGCACCTACGCCGAGGTCGCGGAGTGGTTCGAGCATCCGCGAGGTCAGTGGCCGGCCGAGGTCGAACCGTTTGCGGATTCCCTGGAGCTGCTGGCGGAGGCCGCTGACCGCCTTGGAGGGAAACGGCGCGAGCAGGGAAGCCTCGATTTCGATCTCGCCGAACCCGAGTTGCTCCTCGATCCCGAAGGGCGGGTGGTGTCGATCCAACCGGCGGCCCGCAACCGTGCCCATCGTCTGATCGAGGAGTTGATGGTGGCAGCCAATCGTTCGGTGGCTGAAATTCTGATGGCTGCCGACCAGCCGGCGCTCTACCGGGTCCACGACGAACCGGAGCCGACGCGGGTCGAGGAGCTCAAAAGCGTTGTGGCCGATCTCGGCCTGCGGTTGAAAGGCGACCCGAAATCCATGCCGCCCGAGGCGTTGCAGGCCTTGCTCGAGGCTGCCGACGGCCGGCCCGAGGAACGGCTGGTCGACATGCTGGTGCTGCGAACTCTTGCCCGAGCTCTCTACACCCCGGAGCCGCGCGGTCACTATGCCCTGGCCACCGACGAGTATCTGCACTTCACTTCGCCAATCCGTCGCTATCCCGACCTGGTGGTCCACCGTATGCTGCGCCGGTTACGGGAAGAGGGGGCACTTTCCGAAGGCGAGGAACGCGAGGCGCTGGAGACCGAGCTGGTCGCGCTCGGTGAGACCTGCTCATCGGCCGAGCGACGCGCCGAAGCTGCCGAGCGGGCGGCAGTCGAGTGGAAGACTGTGATCTATCTGCATGAGCGTCAGGGCGAGGTCTTCGCCGGCCACATTTCGGGGGTCACCGACTTTGGGCTCTTCGTCCGCCTCGACGAGCTTGCGGTCGACGGTATGGTTCACATCTCGGAGCTCAATGACGATTACTACAACTTCGACGATGGCAGCCACCGGCTGGTGGGGGAGCGTAAGGGAAGGGTGTGGCGGCTCGGTGATCCGATCGAAGTGCGGCTGGTGAGGGTCGATCTCGACGCCATGCAGCTGCAGCTGGTCCCGGTGGACATGAAGCCGGACGCAAGAGCAGCGCGCGCGGGTCGCGGTAGAAGGTCCAGACGGTAGAGGTCGCGCGCGTCGATTTCGGATTTCGAATTTCGGATTTCCGTCCACCCGCCCGAGAAGAATGAACTCCGCACACTACCGAATGAGGCGCGCCTACGGCGCTCGCTGAAGGTGGGACGACCGGAAACCGGCCGAGTATTCTCTCAGTGTTTTATTGGCTTATCGAAAACTGACACCGCTGGTTGTGAGAGTGACCTATGTTTTTGGGCACCTGCTTTCTGATGAGCCAGCAAAACTCTTGCTCGACTGGGTTCCTCTTTCAGCAATTCGCGTAGCGAATTGCCTTGACAAGTCTCAATTTCGGCATTAAGTTACAAAACGAACGTTCGGTTTGTAACAAAAGAATGCCGAGGGGAACCAACGGACGCCAGGCCGAAAGGTCTGAGGTCGCCACCACCAAGGTCTTGGAGGTGGCGCTGGAACTCTTCTCGACCCACGGTTACGGCGCGACCTCGATGCGCCAGATCGCCGAGGCCTGCGATCAGTCGACCGGCAATCTCTACCACCACTTCGGCTCCAAGGAGGTGATCTTCCAGCGTCTGATCGATGACTACTGGGAGCGCCTCCTCGATCCAGAGAACCTCATGGAAAAGGTCTTCACAAAGGCCAATTTCCCGGACGATCTGGAGGAGTTAGCGGCCGCGATCGAGCAGACGGTCGAGGAAAACAAGGCCTCCATCCTGCTCGTGTTCGTAGATGTCATCGAACACCAGGGACGCCACATCCGCTGGTTCTACGAAACCATGGCCGACCGTTTCCGGGAGAGATACGGCGCCCACTTCGAGGAGCTCGAACGCGAGGGCCGGCTCGCCGATGCCGACCCGATGGTGGCGGTGATGGTCGCCACCCGCTGGCTCTTCTGGTTCTACACAGTCGAAAAGTGTTTTGGAGTGCCCATGCATTTGGGCATGGACGCGCAACAGGCAGTCGATGGCTTTATCCGCATTTTGCGTAACGGGTTGCTTCGTCGCGATGTGAGCGGCGTTCCATCCACAATACAGAGATAGAAGGGGAGGACTTCATGAGTGATCGATGGATCCAGAGGGTGCTGCTGGTAGCAGCCATCGCCGTGGTGCTGGTCTGCGCCGGTCCGGCTCTCGCCCAAGAGGCCGAAGAGGCGCCTGATGAGGCCCAGACCGAAGAAGAAAAGGCCATTGAAGAGGCCCTCGCGCGGCAGCCGTTTGCCGGCGAGATCACGGTCACTTCGCGGCGGCGCGAGGAGGCACTGCAGGAAATCCCGATTGCCGTCTCGGTGGTCGCGGGTGACCAGCTCGAGGACCTAGCCGCGTCCACCATCCGCGAGCTCGAGGGCTATGTTCCCAATCTGTCCATCTACCAGGGGCGCAACCAGTCGTCCACGTTGACAGCATTCATCCGTGGTGTCGGTCAAGCGGATCCGCTGTGGGGCGTGGATCCCGGCGTTGGTCTCTATATCGACGACGTCTATATTGCCCGCGCTCAGGGTGCTTTACTAGACGTATATGACGTCTCACGGGTCGAGGTTTTGCGCGGCCCGCAGGGGACCCTCTACGGAAAGAATACGATCGGCGGCGCGATCAAGTATGTGACCAAGCCTCTGTCGGACACGCCCGAGGGCCGCGTCACCTGGAACCCCGGGACCTTTGGCACCCAGGAAATCCGGGCGACGATCGCCGGGCCGATTGTCACTGGCAAGCTACGCGGCAAGGCGTCCTTTGCCAAGCTGACGCGTGACGGCTACGGTACGAACCTCTACCAGAACAGGGACGTCTCGGACAAAAACAGCACCGCCTATCGCCTCGCCCTGGAGTGGCTGCCATCGGACAAGGTGACGCTGCGAGCGGACTTTGACAAAACCAAGGACGATGCCGAACCAATCGGTCTAACCCGCCTCGCTGAAAATACACTGTGCGCGTTTTACGTTCCCGGGGGCTGCCCGCCGTATGACAACCTCTTTGACACCGAGAGCGGAATCGATCCTGTTAATGATGTGGATTCCACGGGGTACTCGCTGACGCTGACATGGGACGTCAACCCCGCGTTGCAGTTCAAGTCCATCACGGCCCGCCGAGAAACCGATGCCAGAAACTGGATTGATTTCGACACAACGCCTGCGGCGATCGCCGACTCGGAGGCGACCTATTTCGACGACCAGACCACGCAGGAGTTTCAACTCGTCTACACCGGCTCCGAGAAATGGAGCGGTGTCGTCGGGTTTTATTACTTCGACGGCACGGCGGGAGGCGAGGTCGAGGCCATCTTCTTCACGAACTTCCCGAACACGACGACTGGAGACACGAAGACCAAATCGTACGCCCTGTACGCAGACGGCGCCTTCAAGCTCACTGACCGTCTGACCCTCAACGTGGGCTTGCGGCCGACCCGGGAGACTAAGGACGGACGGGCCTTCAACGTTTTCAACACCGACAACGACTTCACCGATTACTACTTTGTTGCAGGAGAATTCGACGAAAGCGCGACCTTCACCTCCTGGGCTCCCAAAATCGGTTTCGACTATCAATTCAACCCGGACGTGATGGGCTATTTCAAGGTCAATCGCGGTTTCAAGAGTGGCGGTTTTAACGTCCGTGCCCAAAACAATCTCAACCCTGTTCCCTCTGTGGTCGTCGATGACGAGGTCATGACGGTGGCCGAAATCGGGGTCAAGTCGGTGCTCGCGAATCGGTCGCTCGTCCTCAACGTCGCCGCCTTCTACGGCGACTACACCGACATCCAGGTCAGCACCTTCACCGCCTACGACTCGGATGGCGACGGCGTAGACGATTCCTTTTTCGGAGATTTCCTCAACGCGGGGGATGCCACCATAAAGGGCCTTGAGGTGGAGTACAACTGGGCTTCAAAATCCTGGTTCGGACTGTCGGGTTTCCTCGCCTACCTTGACGCTACCCCCGACTCCTTCCTGGACGAAAACGGGGACGGCATCGTTGACACTCAGGTGATCACCAACGCCCCCGAGTTGACCGGCGCGATCCGCGCGAACATCGACTTCCCGGCCTTCGGGGGCCTGATCACCGGTAGCCTTGGCTACAGCTATCGCGACGACTCGATGCTGACCAACGAGGGGGTCAATCCGATCATCCAGCCGGCATTCGGCCTGATGGACGCCTGGATTGCGTGGTTGTCCAGCAATGGCAAGTGGCGATTTGGTGTCAGCGGAAAGAATCTCCTCGACGAGGAGTATCTGACTAACGGCTATAACATCCCGGTGCTCGGAGTTTTCCAGGGTTCGTACGGTATGCCGCGCACCTTCATTGCGACCTTGGAGTGGCGCTTCTTCTGATGTTTTTCACGGGGGCGCCACGCGGCGCACCCTGTTTTTGATTTTTCCGGCTGGGCGGGCGCGTCACCGTGCCCCGCCCTGCTCGTTTCCAGATTTGCGGAGGAACCATGATCGAAACTGGACTCAAGGACAAGGTTGTCGTCGTCACCGGCGCGGCGGCCGGTATCGGAAGAGCAACGGCCGAACGCTTCGTTGCCGAGGGGTGCAAGGTTGCGGCGTGGGACGTCAACGAGGCGCCGGAGAGCGCGGGCGTCTTTCAAAAGGTGAATGTTGCCGACGCGAGCGAAGTCGAGGCTGCGGTTGCCGAGGTGGTGGATCGCTGGGGCTCGATCTTTGTGCTGGTCAACAACGCCGGCATCGTCCGCGACTCCCAGCTCGTCAAGTACAAGAACGGCGAGGTCGTCTCGCAGATGACCGACGAGGCCTGGGAAGCCGTGATCGGTGTCAACCTGCGAGGGGTCTTTAACTGCACCCGCGCAGTGGCGCCCCATCTCATTGCGGGCGGCGGCGGAGCGGTCCTCAACGCGTCATCGGTGGCTTGCCTCAACGGTAACTTCGGTCAGACCAACTACGTGGCGACGAAGGCAGGTGTCATCGGCATGACGAAGACCTGGGCCAGGGAGCTCGGGAAGTTCGGTATCCGGGTCAACGCGGTGGCTCCCGGCTTCATCAAGACAGAGATCCTTGGCGCGATGCCCGACAAGATCCTCGACGCGATGGTCGGCCACACACCGATGGGCCGGATTGGCGATACCGCGGACATCGCCGAGGCCTATCTGTGGCTGGCATCCGATGCCGCCAATTTCGTGACAGGAACGACATTGAGTGTTGATGGTGGGCTGGTCATTGGCACGTAGATTTCGGATTTCGGATTTCGAATTTCGGATTTGCCGCCACCCACCCCGACGAAAGCCGGGAGGGCGCGGGTGCGTTGACCGGAGGTGCCTGGCATCCCGATTCGCCGCGAATCGGCGTGCCTGGCATCCTCTCGGGGAGCGCGTTCAAAGGAGATCGCACCGAAGTAAGGAGCGCACATGAAACGTTACGCAACCATTGTTGCGACCGGCAGATACATCCCTGAGATCGAGGTCTCGAACGACGAGCTGCGCAAACGCTTTGCGCACATTCCAGACTTCGTCGACAAGATGGAGGAGTCATCCGAAATCCGAACCCGCTGGTGGGCACCCGAGGATTGGTGCACGTCGGATATCGCCTTGCCAGCGGCCCAGCAGGCGTTGGAGAAGGCGGGCCGAAAGCCCGAGGATGTCGACCTCATCATTCTCGGCACCGATTCACCCGACTACATCACACCGGCGACCTCGGTCGTTCTCCAGCACAAACTGGGCGCGGTCAACGCCGGTACTTTTGACGTTGGCTGCGCGTGCGCTTCGTTTCCAACCGGCGCATCCATAGCAGCCGGTCTGATTGCCTCCAACCCGGCGCTGAAAACGGTGCTCGTGGTGGGTGTCTACAACATGCAGAAGCTGGCCGCGGATGGCGATCCGATGGTCTTCTTCTACGGCGACGGCGCCGGCGCTGCGGTGCTGGAGCCGGCCGACGAACCGGGCTTCGTCTCCTCGGCGATGCGTGCCGATGGCAGCTATCACGGCCACTGGGGGATCTACGCCGGCGCGACCTTTGAGCCGGCCACCGAGGAGGCCGTGCGAGAAGGTCGGACGACGGTCAAGATGGTCGAGCGCTATCCGCCCGAGGTCAACCATGAGGGCTGGCCGAAGGTCGTGCGGTCGTTGGCGGCCAACGGTGGTTTTGAGGTCTCGGATATCGACTTCACCATCTTCACCCAGGTGCGAAAGCCCTCGATCGAGCTCGTGATGTCGGACCTCGGCCTGCCGATGGATCGGACGCACACGGTGATGGAGAAGTGGGGCTATACGGGGTCTGCCTGTGTGCCGATTGCATTGGACGACGCGATCGAGCAGGGGAAGATCTCCTCGGGCGACCTGCTCGTGTTGGTCGGCTCCGGGGTAGGGTATAACCAAGCAGGAGTCGCGTTCAGGATGAAATGAGTGCCTGCGGGGAGTCAGTTGTGAGTTCTTAGTTTTTAGTTTTGAGTTTCCGGCCACCCTCCCGAACTCGAGGGGCGGGCTGGGGAAAACTCAAAACTCATAACTCAAAACTCATAACTCGCGATGATTGGAAGTTGTCTATGAGCAAGATGCTGCCGAAGGTTCTCTTGGCGATAGGAATATTGCTGGTCGTGGCCATCATCGCGACGGTGTGGATGGTCTGGAAACGGCCACTCAAGGTCGATGCCATGTTCAGTCGTATGGCGCTCGGCAAGCTGGGCTTCGAGAAGACGTCGATTGCTTCCCCGGACGGCCAGATGACGGTGTGGGTTGCCGGCGAGGGGCCATGTATGGTGTTGCTCCACGGCGCCGGCGATCAGGGCGGGGCCTGGGCACGGATGGTACCGCCACTTCTTGAAGACTATAAGCTCGTGATCCCTGATCTCCCCGGCCACTGGAAGAGCGATCCGCGCAAAGGTCCGATAGGAGTCGACCAGTTGCTGTCCGGGGTCGAGCTGGTGATGGACTCGATTTGCGCCGGCGAAGAAGCGGTGCTGGTCGGCAACTCGCTCGGCGCTTGGTTGGCGATGCTCTTCGCCCACGACTATCCTGCGAATGTGACGCGGCTGGTGGCGATCAACGGTGGTGCGATCACGAACGAAGATCCTGCGGTTAGTGTTTTCCCGGCCAACCGCGAAGAGGCGCGCGAGACCATGAAAGGGCTCATGGGCCCGGCGACGTTGCCGGTGCCCGACTTCGTCCTCGATGACATCATCCGCCATGCGCGAGTCGGTCCTGCAGGTCGATTCGTGCAAACCATTGGAGAGTGGGGACCCTACCTGCTCGATGGTCGCCTCGACGAGGTGGTGGTGCCGGTCGAGCTGGTGTGGGGCGATTCCGACGCTCTCATGACCCTCGACTACGCACAACGCCTGCTTGACGGAATGCCGAGGGCGCGGCTGCACGTGGTGAAGGGCTGTGGACACGTGCCGCATCGCGAGTGCCCGGACAAGACGCTCGAAGCTATCGAAACTGCTTTGGCGATGCCTCCTCCAGAAATGACTGTCGAGGAGGTTTCATCGGACGAGGCCGAGCCGTGATCTGCGCCGACATCATCGGTGAGCGCAGCCGCCTGTCGCCCGACCGTACCGCGGTGATCGATGTGGCGACCGGCGCCCGCCTCAGCTATCGCGAGATGGATCACCGGGCAGCGACCTGCGCACGGGCGTGGCTTTACGAGCTTGGCCTCAAGCACGGCGATCGCATCGGCATCCTTTCCGAGAATCGCCTCGAGTTCCTGGACGCGTTCTTCGCGGCCGCCAAATCCGGTGTCATTCTGGTGCCGCTTGGCACCCGGCTGACGGCGGCGGAGCTGGCGGTCGTCGTCTCCGACTGCAATCTATCGGCCCTGATGTATGGCGCCGAGCACGCGGAGACTGTGCGCGAGTTGACCGCGGAGGTAGGCGTGGGTCGACTGGTAGCTCTTGACGGGGAGGGCGAAGACTTGACCTGGGAGACGGTCTTGGCCTCGATTGGCGAAGGCGAGTACGTACCGCCGTTATGCCGACCCGACGACCCCTACTGTCTTCTTTACACCTCCGGTACGACCGGCCGGCCCAAGGGAGTGATCACTCCACACCGCATGGTGGCGTGGAACGCTTACAACACGGTCGCCTGCTGGCAGCTGTCGGAGGATGACGTGAGCCCGATTTTCACCCCGCTCTATCACGCGGGTGGGCTCGGGGCTTTCCTGATGCCGATTCTCCTTGCCGGTGGCACTATCGTTCTGCACAGGGAGTTCGACGCCTCCGAGGTGTGGCGTGTCATCGAGGAAGAACGCTGTACGGTCGTGCTTGGAGTGCCGACGATCTGGAAAATGCTTGCCGATGCGCCAGAGTTCAAAACGGCTGGGCTCGGCCGCGTTCGCTGGTTTATCTCCGGCGGTGCCCCGATGCCGCGCCACCTGGTCGATATCTACCGCGAACGCGGCATCGTCATGCGTCAGGGCTACGGCCTGACCGAAGTTGGGGTGAATTGCTTCGCAATGTCGGACGATGAGGCCTGGACCAGAGCCGGATCGATCGGCCGGCCGCTGATGTTCACGGAGGCGCGGGTCGTTGACGAGGGCGGCCAGCTGCTGCCGGCAAACGAGGTTGGCGAGCTCTGCTTTCGCGGCCCGCACGTCAGCGCCGGATACTGGAACAACCCCGAGGCGACCGCTGCGTCTGTCGATAAAGAGGGCTGGTTTCACACTGGAGACATGGCCAGGTGTGACGAGGATGGCTTCTTCTACATTGCAGGTCGCGCGAAGGACATGTTTATCTCGGGCGGGGTCAACGTCTACCCGGCGGAGATCGAGAACGTCCTCCTTCAGCACGCGTCGCTCGCCGATGCTTCGGTGATCGGGGTGCCGCACGCCACCTGGGGCGAGGTCGGCGTTGCGTTCGTCGTGGCTGCCGAAGGAGCAGCGGTGACTCCTGATGATCTGGGTCAATTCGTTGGTGCCCGTCTGGCGCGTTACAAGATTCCGAAAGAATTTCGTATCGTCGACGCTCTCCCGAGGACCCCTTACGGCAAAGTAGTGAAAGGGGAACTGCTGGAGGCGTGGAAGATGGAGCAAAAATGACGATTTCGGATTTCGAATTTCGGATTTCGAATTTTCGCCCAACCACCCTCGGTGCGATGCGGGAGGGCGTGGGCGCGATGACCGGAGGTGCCTGGCATCCCGATTCGTCGCGAATCGGCGTGCCTGGCATCCTCTCGGGGAGCACATGATGAGAACAGCGCATTGAAATCAGCAACGCCATGCCGAAGCCTGTGCTCGGCGGCACAAAGGACACCACGGAGGTAACGTGAAGAAAATCTATATCGCCGCATATCATCAATCGAAGTTTGGAAAGCTCTTCGACAAGACGGTGCCGGAGATCGTCACCGACACGGTCAACGAAACCTGCGCTGAGATCGGCGCCGAACCTCAAACGATCGACGTCGCGTCGGTCGGCGCGACCTGCAACTTTTCACTCAACCAGCAGGGCCTGCTCGCCGGTCTCGTGGCGATGGTGCCGGGGCTCGGCGCCAAACCGATCGAGTCGGTGGAAAACGCGTGCGCCACCGGCGGCCAGGCGGTCTTGAGCGTGATCGGCAAGATGCAGATGGGTCTCGGCGATGTCGGGCTCGCGGTTGGCTTCGAAAAGATGCGCAACGACGAGGGCAAGATGGATGGTGCCTTGATCGGCGAGGTACTGGGGTACTTTTCCCATCCGGACGAGCGTGAGGGCAAGGTCTATATTTTCCCCCACCTCTTTGCCGAGGTCATGCGCGATTACATGGAGGCCCACGGCACGACCGAACGCGAGTTCGCAGAAATTTCATCTCGCGAGTACGCCAACGGAAACCACAATCCGTATGCCCAGATGCAGAAGATCCAGGTTTCCCTCGATGAGGCCGCGACCGCAGAAGGCCGCAACCGATACATCGTCGACGGCCTGCCGCTCAAGACCTACGACTGTTCGCAGATCACCGATGGTTATGCCGGCATGATCCTCGCCACCGGGGAGGGGCTGGCGAAGCTGGGCGTCGAAAAAGCGGACTGCGTCGAGATTGCGGGGTGGGGACAGGCGACCGACCCACTCAAAAAGGAGGGCCGCGACATCCTCAAACCCGAGGGCGCTTTCCGTGCCATGAACGCTGCCTACGAGATGGCCGGGGCGAGCCCCAATGATGTCAATGTGGCCGAGATCCACGACTGCTTCACGGTCATGGGGGCGATCGGCACCGAGGTCATTGGCAAAGCGGCCTATGGTAAAGGGGCGCGCTACTGGGCTGACGGCAAGGCCGACGCCAAGGGCGAGTGCGGTATCAACACCTCTGGCGGACTGATCGCCAAGGGACACCCGGTGGGCGCCTCAGGGGTAGCCATGATTGGTTGGAGCGCTTGGCAGCTCCAGGGCAAGGCGCCGGCCGAGTTGCAGGTGCCAGATCCCAAAATGGCGGCGACCTTTAACATCGGTGGACCGATATGCGCCTCAGTATGTACTGTGTTGAAACGCGCGTAATCGCCTGTCACCCTGAGCGAGCGAAGCGAGTCGAAGGGCCTCCTGAAGCGAGGCGCTGCTGACCTCCGGGGGTCCTTCGACTCGGCCCTGGGGTCCTCGCTCAGGATGACGAGTACGGAGGATGAACATGGCAGACGAGATCACGCCTGATCGAAGTGGTCACCTCGAAGTCGACGGCCAACAGGTCTGGTGGGAGTACCACGGCAAGGGAGACCGCGAGGCGGTGTGCTTGCTCAACGGTCTCGCCATGCACACCAAGGCCTGGTATGGGTTCCTGCCGAGGTTGACCGACGACTACGATGTGATCCTCTACGACTTCCTCGGCCAGGGGGAGTCTTCAAAGGAGGATATTCCGTATTTTATCGATGAACTCGCCCGCTATCTGGCGCTGATCATGGACGAGCTCGGGGTGGAGAAGGTCCACCCGATGGGTATTTCCTACGGTGGTTTCATTGCTCTTGAGTTTGCTCGGCTCTATCCCGAGCGACTCCACACCGTGGTCCTGTCGGGCATCCTGGCCAGCCGCGAGAAGCTCTTCCAGATGTACCAGGACATATCGTTGCGCTTCTACCGGGGTAACAAGGGCGAGTTCGAGCTCTACACCCACTACATGTACGAGAAGATCTTTTCCGAACGGTTTGTCAAAAACATCCCTGACGAACAGTTGGCGGCCATGCGGCAGCGCTTTTATGACCGGTATATTGACTATCGCCACTGCCTGATCCGGCTCACCGAGGCGCAGGACCCGTTCTTTGAAAATATCGAGGAACGGGTGGAAGGGTATCGCAGGGTCACGGCGCCGACATTGATCCTCGCCGGCGCTCACGACCGTGCAATCCCTCTCTGGCAGCAGGAGAAGCTGGCGGAGATCTTCCCAAACAGCCGGTACGAGCTGGTGGCGGAAAGCGGACACGTCGTCTATATCGAGCGGCCGGATATCTTCATTCCGGCGCTCAAAGCCTTCATGGCTGCCAAGAGTGTCGATTTCGAAATGCCGGACGGTGAGGCCACGGCGTGACCGCACGATCGGCCGCTCTCTTCTCGATCAGCGACGGAGCCGGCGTACCGCTGGTGCTTCTCAACGGTATCGCCATGACTGCGGTCTCGTGGGAGGTGGTGGCGAGACCTCTTGCAAAACACTATCGGGTCATTCGCTGCGATTTCCGTGGCCAGCTCATGACACCGGAGCCGCCACCGGGAGACTTCGCCGAGCACGCCGACGACGTGGCCACCCTCCTCGATCAACTGGAGATCGAAGCTGCGCACATCGTCGGCACCTCGTTCGGAGGAGTCGTTGGCACCCTGCTGGCGGCTCGCCACCCCGACAGGGTGTTGTCCTTAACAACGATTGCCTCGGCTGATGGCTTCGACGAGTTGATGGCAGACGAAGTGGCACGCTGGCGGGCCGCGTGCGTCGAGTCCCTAGAAAGTGCTGACCGCGGCCATCTCTCGGACATCCTCGAGCCCGTCGTCTATTCGCCGGCATGGGTCGAAAAACACAGGGCCGAGCGAGCGCAACGCCGCGCACAGATTTCGGCCCTGCCCGACACGTGGTTCAGGGGCCTCATTGGTCTCCTCGATTCGGCCCATTCGGTGCGGCTGCGTGATGAGCTCGATCGGGTTCGCTGTCCGACCGTGGTGATCGCAGCCGAGCTTGACGGCTTCGTGCCGCTGGACCGGGCTCGCGGTCTTGCGGAGGCCATCGACGGTGCGAGCTTCATGTCGATAGAAGGTGCAGGCCACGCCGTGGTCGTCGAACAGCCACAGCGTGTCGTCGACCTGTGTCTTGAGTTTTTAGGAACCGTTGGTCCTTGGACGCCTTGACGCCCGATGTGCGGCCGAGACGGCCGCACCACAATTGTCTCCTGAATTTCTGTGCCGATTGTGGTGCAGGCGTCTCGCCTGCACATGGTCGAAATCTTGAAGCCCGACGAATAGCGAGAAGCTCTGACATAATCGGCGGGATGCTTTCTATGCCACTTTCACGTGCAAGGGCCCAATGCTGATCGCCACGGTCGCTTCCTGGGCGCTCGCCGGGGTGGTTGGTGTTGCCATGACGACCGCTCTGATCCTCCGTTCTGTCGGGTGGATACTGCCGGAGAGGAAGGCGAGCGGGTCGTGGATGGCATGGCTCGTAGTTGGTTTCGGTGCCGCCATCGGCCTCGCCGGTATGCTCTGGGTCGGCGCTCCCTACGCAGTTGGCGAGGCCTTTATCGCTGCAGGGCTGGTCATGCTGGCGCTGACTATGGAACCGACCGATTCGGATGGCAGTCGCCATGTTGTCGGTTGGACGCTCGGCGCTACCGTTCTTCTGGCTGCCAGCGCTGTGATGCTGCCGGCGGTGGTGTGGCGCGGCCTCTTCGGAATGGTGCTCTTTCTGACCGCCGTTTGGCTGGCGACTCGGGCACGCGGCGACGACCGGCGACTGGTTTTCGATCTCGCCGTCGCCCCGATTGCTTTCGCCGGAATCGGTCTTATGCTCGGCGTGATTCGACCCTCTTTCGCGATCGCATCCGAAGCCGCGGTCGGTCTGTTGCTTGTGGGCGGAACAGCAACCCTTGCCGCGGCCACGGTGCTCACACTCGTGGGCTCCGAGATCAACTTGCTGCAGACAGATCTTGCGGATCTCGAAGACGAGCATGGCCACCTTCTCCGACTCTCGGAGTCTGACCCGTTGACCGGCTGCCCCACCAGGCAGGCATTGCGCGCCTGGTTCGAGCGATGGGATGCCGCTGAACCGGTGTCGGTCGTTCTGATTGATATCGACGAGCTGAAACGGATCAACGATCGCCACGGTCACGATGCCGGCGACGAGGCCCTGCGGCTGGTGGCGGGCGTGCTTCAACAGTCCATTCGACCAGGCGACCTGGTAGTGCGGTGGGGCGGGGACGAGTTCGTGACCGTCCTTCGAGGCGCCGGCCACGACGCCGCCAAGAGACGTTTCACCGGTCTCATCCGGGTTCTCGAGGAGGCGACTGCCGACTTTCCATACCCGGAACCGCTGCAGGTCAACTGGGGGGTTTCCTCCTGTCTAGCAGCGTCGGACATCTCCCGCACGCTGGCCGAGGCCGACGAGCGGATGTACGCGATGAAGAGGCGTCGGCGCCACGAGGCGAGCAGCGAAGACGCGAAAGATGCATAGCCTGAGGCGTGAGCCCCAGGTTGAGGGCAAAAAATACTCCCGAGCCCGGAGGGGCGACTGATTGAAGCTGCGGCGTGGGCCGCAGTCATTAGTCGATTACAACGACTGTTCCCGCGGCCTCCACGGTCAGCTGAACTTCCTTGGCGACCCTCAGAACGAAGGTGCTCGGATCTTCGAGCCCCCAGCCTACGTAGGGAATTTCGAACTCCATGCTTGCGGTGAAGTGATCGCCTGCGATCTCGATGTGTGCTGGGACGCCGATCGCGTGTGACTGACCCAGGATCTCTATTGCGCCGTGCAGCGTCACGTCGCTCACTCCCTGCAGCGCAAGCTCGCCATCGAGACGCCGGGTTCGGAGCACGATTTTTGGATGGTCTGCCGTTGCCAGAACTTTGCCGTGCATCTTCTTGTCGCGCTTTTTGTTGCCAGTTTCAGCGGTGGTCGCGTCAATTGTGACAGCGCCCGTCATGTCTCCGCTTTCGGTGTTCAGGCGAAGCGAGCCGGCGGTCAGCGCCGCGCTGCCGTGGACCGAGTGCAGGGTGGCCTGCAGCCGGAATGAGATCGAGGTGAGCTCCGGGTCGAGATCGATTTGAAGCTCGCCCGCTATCAGAGGTGCGGCGAGGGCGAGTATGGTGAGGGCTAATGATGCCGTTTTTTTCATAGGGTTCTCCGATGGTCCACAGCGGTAGTCATAGATCGAATCGCAACATGGTTCGGAGGTTCAGCAGAGGATCGTTCTCGGTCGAGGTCGACGGAGGACGAAGGACGGAGAGAGGGGTGTAGAAGAGCTCTACAGCGAGAGAAGTCCGCCCACCGAGGGACCACGACGCGCCGCCGTTCAGTGACCAAGTCCATCCGTCCGCGAGCAGCAGACTGCGGTCGATGAGACCGAAGGTGAGAGCGTCTACCTGGAATTCCATATCCATGTAATTGGCGGCCAGACCCCAGTGAAAGTCTGTTTTTCGATACCGGTAGCCGCCGGTAAAGGCCGCTCCGACATAGTTGAGGGTGACCACGTCCTCGGATGGAGCTTCGCAACCCCAGATGTTGTCAGGCGGACCGGGTGGGTGTGATGCCTCCTCGGCGGAACAGGTGAAATCGCTCTCGATTTCTCCGATCTGGCCGAAAAGGCGGATCCCCAGGGTCCACGGACCGGTCGAGTACACAGGTCGTTCCAGCCCGAGGGCGAAGAGGTGGGACTTCACTCCGCGCACCTCGAGCGGTGGCACGTAGGCGAGGTCGAGCGACCATTTGGCCGGCAGACCGATGGTGAGCCGAGGCCGGAAAAAGGCCGGTAGCCGGTTGAGGTCCTCCACTTTCGCGCCACCAAAACCGACCCTCCGTTGATCCTCGTCGAGGCTGGGAATGGCGTCGAGTTCGAGGCCGATCTCGAAAGACCAGGCCTCGCGGGCACGGGGAGGACCAAGGCCGGTCAGGAGGGAGACCGAGTTGAAGTACTTCATCGCCCAGGCTTCGGGCCGATCCCAGTCCAGCTCCTCGACGTCGTCAATGATTTGGGCCGGGGCCGTCCCGGCGCCGGCGAGAGCGATCAGGAGCGTCAGCACGATCGGGAGAAAGTGGGCGTTGTCGAATATTCCTTCTTGAGTCATCGCGGTTGCCGTCCAGTCTTTGAATAGAAGGCCGGCGACACCAGGGTCACCGGCCTCCTGCGTCATTTGAGCTCAGTCGTTGGGAGCGCCACGCTCGATCCAGTCGCGCAACAGGTCGATCAGATCCTGGCTCAGAGCAGCTCCACCGCGCGGCATCCTGCTGCCGGTGATCGATGAATCACCAGTAACTTTCAGGTACAGGTAGCTGTTGTTGGGATCCGAAGGTTCGATGCGGTCGAGCGAAGACATCTGGCTCGACCGCACGTTGACGATGTCGCCGTAGGAGTCTCCCGAAGCGAGGCTCATCCCCTCCGCCGGTGAGTTGCCGCCGTGGCATCCGGAAAACGCGCAGCTCCCGTTGAAGATCTGCTGCTGGACAGCGGTGAAGGTCGCTGTCTCCCCGCCGCCCCCCTGAACTGTGATGTTTCGGGTGTCGGGGGTCGGGTCGGATGCGCCGTTGCTGTCGGTGACCGTGAAGGTCACTGTGTAGGTGCCGGAGTCGGAGTAGGTGTGGTTGCCGGGTACCAGCGCAGTGGTGGTGATCCCGTCGCCAAAGTTCCAGAGATATGTCATGTCGTCACCATCAGGGTCTACAGCGGAACCCTCGAAATTCACCGTTCCCCCTTCTGAAATCGTCTGGTCTTCGCTTGGCGCGATGATGGTTCCGTTCGGGGGGTTGTTGGCGCCACCGCCACCGTTCATGACCGGCGGAGCGAACGACGGCACTACGTAGAAGCCGTCATTGGTCGCGTTATCAACCGGAGTCATGGCCACCGCCACGGGTGCATCAGCGGTGTAATGGACAGTGAACGCGTCCTGCGTCCGTTGGTTGGAGGGCACCGAGGAGATCAGGCTAAACACGCTCCGAACGCGATTGCTGAACGGTTCGAGGGTCATGGTGTCGCTACCAAGGACGCTGCCAGCCGGTGTTTTTGCGGCCAGGGTCAGCTGGATCGCGAATGGGTTCGGATTGAAGAGCACGAGGTTGGTACGGAAGCCGGTCCCTGAGGACGCCGGCCGGTTCGACCCGAGGAGCAGCGCCCCCGACTCGGGCATCTCGGTGGGGCCGAAGGAGGGCACGAAGAGGCCGAAAGTGCCACCGATGTCCGGATTGTCGCGTTGATCGTTGACGACGTGTGCAACGGCCACAAAGGGCTCGGGCGAGGAAACGATCAGCGCACCATTGCCATCGGCGCCGAAGAGGTCGTTGACAGCGTCATCGATCACCTCGGTGGAATCGGCACCAATAGCGACCGGCGCCACGCCGTCGGCGGCCTCCAACCCATCGTTGTTGGCCGGAAACCACTGTGCCCAGGCGGTGATGTCGGCATCGGTGAGGTTGAGGATGTTCAATTCGGTGCTCCAGTTGCTGCCCGCCTGGCCGCTGGTCCGGGAAATCACCGGGAACACTCGTACGGTTTCGGTGGTTCGCAGCTGGCCTCGTACCGCGCCGGTGGCGAACTCGGCGTTGTGGACGTTGAAATAGAAATTGTGAGGCGCAGCCAGAATCTCCCGCGCGAGATCGTCGTCCACGGCGACCGTGGTGACGGCCACACCGCCGCTGAAGCTCGCGGAGGGATCAATCACGATCGAACCGTTTTCACTCGCGTTGCCACGGTGGATGTGGGCGGCGGTGGGTTCGGCTGTGTTCATGACGTTGAAGTAGAAGTGAGCCGTGCCGTCGTCGAAAACGGCGCTCGCAAAGCCCTCCCCGTCAGGATCGCCGGCGTTGTCCACCTCGCGGTCGCCGT
>Ga0316198_10000658_pt1 | contig 18722 bp, 16 predicted proteins | sample OudBieAanoxic_MG_FD_204935 | JGI IMG/M metagenome (GOLD analysis project Ga0316198, IMG submission 204935) | Coastal sediment microbial communities from Oude Bieten Haven, Netherlands - site A anoxic | ecosystem: Environmental > Aquatic > Marine > Coastal > Sediment | place: Netherlands...
TGTTGGGGCGTAACGATGAATGACAACCCATTGATTCATTTTGAAGATACCAGACGCGTGGTCGTCAAAGTCGGCAGCAATGTTCTTACGGCCGACAACGATCTCAACCGGAAAGCCATCCGCAGTATCAGCCGGCAAATTAGTGAGTTGATGCGGCAGGGCATACAGGTGATTCTGGTCTCCTCAGGGGCTATGGCTTCCGGGATAAGAAAGCTTGAATTATCACGAAGGCCGGATGAAATTCCGAAACGCCAGGCCGTAGCTGCCGTCGGTCAGGCCGGCTTGATTATGGAATACGAAAAAGCTTTCGCTCGTTACAAAAAGAAGGTTGCCCAGATCCTACTAACCAGTGAAGATCTCTCTAATCGGCAGCGATATCTGAATGCCCGGAATACGCTCAACACATTGCTCGCCTGGCAGGTCGTACCGATCATCAACGAAAACGACACCGTGATGGTGGAAGAGATCAAATTTGGCGATAATGATACCCTGGCCGCAATGATTACCCTGTTAATGGATGCAGATCTGCTGGTCAATCTGACCGATATCGATGGCCTTTACACTAAGGATCCGAGGCAATTCAAAGACGCCGAGCTGATTCCGATCATTTCTCGAATCGTCAAGCGAATTGAAAAGCTTGCCAGCGACATACCGGGGGCGCTGGGCACCGGAGGCATGCTGAGCAAAATAAAAGCTGCCCGAAAGCTGAGTGCAGTAGGAATTCCGATGGTGATTGCCAACGGTATGAAGCCTGACATTTTGAAAAAGCTTTTTTCCGGGCAGCCGTGTGGCACTTTTTTCGTTCCTAAAAAGAAGAAACTTGCCAGCCGCAAGTGCTGGATTGCGTTCAACCTCAAACCTCAGGGTGTTCTGGTAATAGATGACGGTGCTGTCGACGCCCTACTGATAAACGGCAAAAGCCTCTTGCCCAGCGGAATCACAGCCGTTGAAGGAGAATTCAACGTCGGTGCCCCCGTCGCCTTCACGAGTCGGAAAAAAAGGGTGGTCGGAATCGGGCTTGTCAATTACAGCGCATCCGATATACAGAAGATCAAGGGACTCAAGTCGAATCAGATAAAAAACTGTCTCGGCAACAAACCCTTTGATGAGGTGATTCACCGGGACAACCTTACGATTACGGTGGAATTGAACGACTGACGTCGCTTCAGTTCCTAAAACCAATCAGAACCACAGGGAGCTTTGAGCAACACAATAAAGAATATCGGTTTGTTTGGCGGAACTTTCAATCCTGTGCATTTCGGACATCTCCGCACAGTATTGGAGGTTATGGAAGGCTTCCCCCTGGACGAGTGCTACCTCGTTCCGGCAGCAACCCCCCCGCACAAGACCACCGGTGATATGGTCGCCGCGAATACCCGTTTGGAAATGATCCGGCTGGCCGTATCCGGTCATCCCGGCTTAAAGGCCTCCGATGTGGAACTGAAACGGCCAGGCCTGTCTTACACTGTCGATACGGTTCGGCATTTCAAATCCCAACTGCCGGAGGAGACCCACCTCTTTTTGATCGTTGGGCTGGATGCCTTTCTGGAGTTCGACACATGGAAATCTCACCGTACTCTTCTGAAAACCGTTACATTCATCATCACTTCCCGCCCTGACCCACAACAAAAGAAAAATTTAGAAAAATGGCAGACGCTGAAGGACTATCTCAGCAGAATAATTTCCACGGAATATGTTGCCTCGGGTGCTTGCCCTGTTTTTTCCCATCCGCTTTTTCTGCCGATACACGCTTTTGATGTCACCATGCTCGATATTTCTTCATCAAAAATCCGGGCCTTGATCCGACAGGGATACTCCACAAGGTATCTGGTTCCTGATAAAGTGATAGACTACATCACTGTCCGAGGACTCTATTTATGACCAATTCGTTTATCGATAACCTCGATGTCTACGTCCAAGCCGTTCTGGGAAAAAAGGCCGGAGAGTTGATCGTCCTGGATGTTCACAACCTGTCCTCTGTCGCCGATGCTTTTATCATTTGCAGCGGCCGCTCGAACCGACAGGTACAGGCCATCGCCGAGCACATTCGGCAGGAGTTGAAAAAACACCATCTGAAACCACTAAGCATCGAAGGTATTCAAGAGGGACACTGGGTTCTGATCGATTACGGCGATGTCATCATTCACGTTTTTTACGAGCCGGTGCGGTCGTTTTATGATTTGGAAGGTCTATGGACAGACGCAAGGCGCGTCGAAACCGAGAGTATGAAAAATATACCCCCACCCGATCCAGCGGAGGACACTTTCGATGAATAGTCCCAAGCCTTTAATACTTATCATCCTGGATGGATGGGGCGTTAATCCCGCTAATACGGGCAACGCGGTTCAGATTGCCCGGACCCCAAACCTGGATGAACTTAAAAATATGTATCCGTCAACCCAGCTGCAATGCGCAGGCCAGGCTGTCGGGCTTCCGGAAGGTATTATGGGTAACTCCGAGGTCGGACACATGAATATTGGCGCCGGCCGAATCGTGTATCAAGACCTTCTGAGAATCGACCAGGCCATCGCCGACGGCTCCTTTCATAGGAACACCGTTCTGCAGGCCGCCATATCGAAAGTCGCCCAGCGGCGGTCCACATTACACCTGATGGGCTTGGTGTCTGACGGTGGGGTTCACAGCCAATTGACCCATCTCATGGAACTAGTTGACATGGCCCGACAGGCAGGAATAAAAAATGTGCATATACATTCCATCCTTGACGGCCGTGATACCCCTCCAGACAGCGGTGTCATCCACCTGGCACGACTGCAACGGCATTTAGATTCCGATGGCCATGCTAAAATCGCTTCGGTCTGTGGGCGCTATTACGCCATGGATCGTGACAACCGCTGGGAGCGGGTTGAAAAAGCCTACCGGCTATATGTGCATGGCGAAGGTCGCAAAAGCCACAATCCGATTGCCGCAATCAAAGATTCTTACCAGCGGAATCAAACCGACGAGTTTATCGATCCGGTCGTTGTTACCGACACGGCCGGAATCCCCCTGATGCCCATCACGGACGATGACGGTATCATTTTTTTTAACTTCCGGGCCGACCGTGCCAGGGAAATTACCCGGGCCTTTACCATTTCGAATTTCGACGGCTTCAGAAGGGATGTTTTCCCCAAACTCTGCGGTTTTACCTGCATGACGCTCTACGACGAGACATTTAGATTGCCAGTTGCCTTTCCCCCAGTTCATTTAGAAGGGCTTCTCGGTGAAATATTCAGTCGGGAGCACTTGCGGCAGCTACGGATTGCAGAGACGGAAAAATATGCCCATGTCACCTATTTTTTTAACGGTGGCGAGGAAAAGGCCTTTCGGCTTGAAGACAGGTGCATGATACCCTCGCCACGCGATGTCGCAACCTATGACCTAAAACCAGAAATGAGTGCCGTACCGGTCACTGATGAAGTGCTTGCAAGGTTGAAATCCGGTCGCTACGATGTCATCGTCATGAACTTTGCCAACATGGATATGGTCGGGCACACCGGCGTGCTGCCGGCAGCTGTCAAGGCCTGTGAGTCGGTAGACCGGTGTATCGGTCGTATTATCGAACAGATAAGTACCATGGGCGGGGTGGCGTTGATTACGGCAGACCATGGAAATTCGGAGAAAATGGTCGATAAAGAGGGCCGGGTCCACACCGCGCATACCCTCAACCCCGTCCCCCTGATTCTAGTGGACGACTCTCGCCGTGGTATCGTTCTGCGAAATGGCATTCTGGCTGATATCGCCCCGACAATCCTTGAATTACTCGCGATCGAAAAACCTAAAGAGATGACGGGGTCGTCACTACTAAGGCCCTCGTGAGCATGAAAAAAGGAGTTTAGGAATGACCGAAATACTCAAACCTTACCGAATGATTAAAGATTTCGTCACGGGCAAGGACATTCCCGAAGTCGGCGCAGAAGCGAACCGCCAGGCAGTAGAACGGCTGCTGATCCAGGATAAAGGCTTTACGCGGGATGATATTGAGGTGGATACGGACATCGCTTTCGAGGTGGCCGGTGAATGGTACGCCTCTGTGGTTGACCTTGTGGTCAGCGTCGACGGAGACGCCCATCGCTGCATGGTGTTCAAATGTGTTCCCGGATCATTGGCGTCATGCGAGAGGGAAATTGTTGCAGCGGCGCGGTTGTTGGATGAACGCTATCAGATTCCACTTGCCGTCGTGTCGGACGGTACGAGCGCCGTGGTCCTCGATACAAAAACGGGGAAAAAAATTGGCGACGGTTTGGTGGCGATCCCGAACAAGGCCGCAGCTCGCCAAATGATGGCTACCCTTCCGTTGCAAGCGTGTCCTGACAAACGCATCGAACGAGAGCGCCTCATTTTCCGTACGTATAACTGTGAATATGTAAATGTGGCCAAAAACCTGCCGCCACGGTAATGAAAGACCTTACCATACCGCTTTTCTGCCAGGAAAGCTTTTACGCCCTACTCCTCGAGGGCGCATTCTGGTTCGGGACCGCATATTGAATGCCCGAGCCTTTGTCTTAAGACTCAAAGCCCGGCCACATCCGCTCCACAGTATTTGCATTTCTTGGCGCGGCTTTTGATTATTTCGGCGCAGAAGGGGCACTCTCTTGTAAAATTGCGTTCATGTATTTTTGTTACCGCTTCCTTAAGCTTCGTCTCGAGTATCTGGTTGCCGACCTTGAGATTTCGCAACGGTTCGATCGCATCGATCTCCCCGATGTCACCAAGCATCTCCACCGCTTTGGTGCGCACACGCATCGGTTCGGTTGGGTCAAGCAGTAATCTTAATACCGATGGACCGTCTTTTGTGACGTAACATTCCGAAAGAAGCGAAAATCCCCGTTTTATGGATTCTTTCAGCGCCTCCTGAGCAGCCACGGCAGCCTCATCGATGATCTGGCCCTGAGCACCCATAGGGCTGAAAACAGGCATCAGCTCAAACTGACTCGTACCAGGGTAGTTCATGCACCTGTATGAGGCCGTGTGGGCATAATTTTCTTTGAGGTGATCCCATCCCTGGGTGTATAGTGAACAGTTATCGTTGAAACAGAGAAACAGGTAAGGTGCTCCCCAACCCAAACCGTCGCTGAAATTTAGGGGGGGGACTTCCCACAAATTCATTTCTTCGTCACAGTGGGGGCACTTGGGCTTCTCCATTGCAAGCACACGCTCAAGCACTTCCTCCTTGGTCTCAAATGCCATGTACATCCTCCATATCTGACTGTGGTCTCGTGCCCGGCATAGCAACATCCTCTCGGAATGACCGGTTTCGCCAGGGCGGGTATTTGTTTCGAGATACGCGGTAAACGTAATCCTGAATTGCGGATTGTCAACAATGTCGGAACGATCGCCGCCGCCAAAAAGAATACGCGTTCGAGCCATGCATCGGAAGTCCCACCGGAAGCTATACCATGGCATTCACTCCAATCCACACATATGTAACGGGATACGAATCCTATTGCAGAATGCATAGAAAATACGCTGCGGCGAAACCGCGGTTACAGAAACAGTGTATTTGAACGATACCCGGTCTGAAATATAACGACAGCCTCACAGTAATTAACACTTTTAGCCGTGAACATTCACTTCCGCATCAGCAGCTGAAATGCAAATCGGATTACATACCGCATCGGTGCTATTGCGCGGAATGTCGGCATTGTTGACGGGGACGTTCGCATGCGGATACGCCTGTCGGCGACCGGTAAAAGTATCTTCTCAATCGCTAAAAAAAGGTATGAGAAGGGTTCAATTATTGAAAGGAAAACAAAGAGGGGAAGGGGTAATGACCATCGATCGCTACATAATGGCTTTCGCCGGAGGATTCATCATTATCAGTGTCCTGCTGGCTGTATTTCACAGCTTGAACTGGCTTCTATTCACAGCATTTGTGGGATTCAATTTTCTCCAGTCTGCATTCACGGGGTTTTGTCCGTTGGCGATTGTGTTGAGAAAGCTCGGGATTAAAGCCGGAGCGGTCTTTTCTTAATCTACACCCTTGCTGGAGGAATTGTTGAATGGTCTCGTCGAGACCTCTGTGCCTCAACGCGTGGAAAAACCGCCAGTTACGGATAGATCGTCATATCGCATCAGGGGAATGAGGCGGAGTAACCGGCGCTCGCAAGCCGGTTGCCGATCTTTCGGCCCCGCTCATTTCCCAACGAGAAATATACCGTAAGTGGCCCGCAAATTCTGCATCCATTGAACGGTCCTGCCTTTGCGGTCGTGGATACTGATGGCTGTTTCCTTAAAGATTTTGAAACCGACGGTGCGGGCGAACTTTCTGAAATCTTTGAGGGATATTACGCGGATATTGGGCGTGTCATACCACTGATAAGGGAGTTGTCGCGTGACCGGCGCATAACCGGTTGTCAGAAGCTGAAATCGCACCTGCCAATGGCTGAAGTTCGGGAAACTCACGACGGCTTTTTTCCCAATGCGTAAAATCGAACGGAGCAAAGCGGCCGGTTCATAAACCTGCTGCAGGGTTTGGCTCAAGATGACATAATCGAAAGCACCGTCAGGATAGTCAAGGACTTCAGCATTGATATCTCCCTGGAGAACTGTCACACCTTTTTCAATACATTGAGCGACCTTCTCTTCATCATGTTCGATGCCGGTTCCGCGAACTTCCTTGCGCGACTTCAAATAAAACAGCAGATCCCCCTCGCCGCATCCGAGGTCCAGCACCCGGGTGTTCGGTTCGATCCACGAAGCAATAATCTGAAGGTCGAACCGGATCCTATTATTGTCGAAATTCAGAGTGGACACGTCCTAAAAACCCTTCGATCAATTTTGTCAGCCGTTCACTGGGGAGGAGAAACGCATCGTGTCCCCAGTCCGCCTCAATTTCGCAAAAACTGACCTCCAATCCGTTTTTCTTCATGGTCTGCACTATCGACCGGGATTGGTAAGTCGGATACAACCAGTCGGACGTAAATGAAATCACGAAATATTTGGCAACAGCGCCTGAAAAGGCTTCGACCAGCGAACCGCCACCGTATTGTCGCTCCAGATCGAAGTAATCAGCCGCTTTGGAAATGTATAGAAAACTATTGGCATCGAAGCGCTCGACAAATTTGGTCCCTTGATATCGCAAATAACTCTCAACCTGAAAGTCAGCATCAAAGTTAAAAGAAAGGTCATTTTTATCCTGTAGTCTGCGTCCAAATTTTTGACGCATGGCAGCATCGGAGAGATAAGTGATGTGACCGATCATTCGCGCAACAGCCAATCCCGTATCTGGTCGCTGTTTACCATAATAGTTTCCGTTGTTCCAATTCGGATCGGCCATAATCGCTTGTCGGGCGACCTCGTTAAACGCAATGGCCAGCGCTGAATGCCTGGTGGTGGTCGCCAGCGGGATGGCGGCATAAACCATTTCCGGATACCGGACAGTCCATTCCAGGACTTGCATACCACCGATGGATCCGCCGATTACCGCCAGGAGTCGATCAACACCCAGGTGATCGACCAGGGCCTTTTGCGCCCTAACCATATCACCGATGGTCACCATTGGAAAATTCTTACCATAAGGTCGCCCAGTGGCCGGATCAATCGATCGCGGGCCGGTTGACCCCATACAGCTGCCAAGAATATTAGAACAGATGACAAAGTATTTATCCGTATCGATTCCCTTACCGGGCCCCACCATGATGTCCCACCAACCTGGTTTCGGATCCTCCGCGCTGTAATACCCGGCCGCATGAGCATCACCGGAAAGGGCGTGGAGCAAAAGTATGGCATTCGATCGGTCAGACGCAAGTGTCCCGTAAGTTTCATAAGCAATCGAAATGGGTCCCAAATGCGTACCACTCTCAAGGACCATCTCGTTCGGGGATTCTGCAAAGGTGAAGGTCTTTTTCACCACGATACCAACCGACCGCCCTTGGGTATCGTGTTCGATGTATTCACTCATGGTAAATATGTTATACCGCTTTTCAAAAATAAATTCCGCAATACAGAAGGTTGGTATAAGTGGTTGTAGAAAAAAACGTTCGCATAACGGAACGTTTTTTTGACAACCACTAGATCAAGAAAACCGAGTCGCCTATAGTCGCGTTGCATCTTATTCTGAACATTATTCATTAATTTGGCGGGGAAACTGCTACGGGTCGATCGAAGGGAAGGCCTCGACAACCATGACCATAAAACGTATAGGGTAATGGGGTCAGCTGGCCAACACCAGCAACGGATAATTGGTCAGGGGGGCTATGTAGCAGTCAGATTCTTGAAGATCTTACAGGATCGACAAATGGCCATTTTTTCTTTCCATGATTTCTGGATCGTGCCGCAGCAAATCGTTCCATTGATGAACCAGCACATCTTACCGGTTTGAAATTCCCAAGCCGGACAGTTTGTCCTGCGTTCGTCTGGACATTTTTTCGCCTGCCAGCAATTTAGGGTAGAATGACCATCTGGCCGTTTTCGGGAAATGAGGAAAAATACCTGCCGCTCGACGGAAGCCGGCACGGACCGCCATCCCTGCTCGTAACTGTGAATCGCTTTGATGGATACACCAAGCAATTGGGCCATTTCTTTTTGAGTTTTTTCAAGCTTCTTGCGGTAGAGTTTAAATTCCTTGTTGTCCATGCCCGATCCTTTTCACCCGTTTCCGTCCGGCCCTGCCGCAGAGAAGCGCTACAAATCTGAGGGCACTCTATACACCGGAATTGCTTGTATTATGTTGCACCTAAATATTAATTACTCCCACATTGTGGCAATATCTGTCAACAGGAATTATGTTCCGCTACATTTAAAAGCAAAATAAATATTTTCGTGTTAAGATTGCACTCTTTTTGAAAGGGCTGAAAAATATTCATTAAAAATATGGGCCATAGGTATTATATCATCGTAACAAAGGTAGGCGGATGCATCTTCATAAAGTAATCATCGCAAACAGCAGGTTCCCGACCGTCAAACACTTTCCCTTCAATCTAACGATCTTAAGGCGGACGGCATCCCTTCACTTTCACACACCGATCACTTTTTTTTCCGGCGAGAACGGCACCGGCAAATCGACCCTTCTTAAAGCGGTCGCCCGACGCAGCGGTGTCAACATCTGGCAGGGAGAACAACGCATCCGCTACGCTGCCAGTCCCTATGAAAATTACCTGAGCCAGGCCATCGATCTGGAATGGATTGGCAGTCCTGTCGGCGGTTCCTTCTTTGATTCACAGGTATTTAGGAATTTCGCCCAGATATTGGACGACTGGGCTGCCAGCGACCCCGAAGTGCTGGTATACTTCGGCGGCAAGTCGCTGATGCAGCAATCGCACGGTCAATCTCTCATGTCATTTTTTAACTCGCGCTTTAAGATTGAAGGATTGTACATCCTGGATGAACCTGAGACCGCACTTTCGCCCAAAAGCCAAATAGAACTCTTAAAGCTTCTCAGAAACATGGCCGCGGCCGGCCACGCACAATTTATCATTGCCACGCACTCACCGATTCTCCTGGCCTGCCCGGAGGCCAAAATTCTAAGTTTTGATCACGCGCCGATCCACACAGTTAAATACGAAGAAACCGACTACTATCGCATTTACAAGCAGTTTCTGGACGATAGATGGCACTATCTCTAATTCCCGGTGCCCAGCAAGGCTATCATCTCGCCTGAAACGGCTCATCCTTGATCGTTAAAAAATGGTCGGGCGTCAGTGGCAGTTTGCTCCGGAGACGAAAAAGTGGTCATGTCACCCAGCATGACTTCATAACCGGTATGATCGCTACGTACCCAGCAGGCATGGTTCGAGCGAGCCAGAATAACGGTTCGCAGTTCAAGGCGGCTGTCCGGTTCCTCTACGGATAAAATCCCCAGGTTGTATCCATTGCGACCGAGGCTACGGTAATAACGATGGATGTTGAGAAGGCCCTCGGAAAGGTATAACCAATCTTCTTGGCGAAGATTTACAAGGGAACACTCACCGGGTAGAATCCCCCAGACCTCGTAGAATCCTTCGGGTGCAAACGCTGAGATCCACTCCCAATTACCGGTCCGACCAATGTAACGTTTACCGTCTGTTTTCTCGTGTTTCAAATAGCTGCTGAAAAGGCGGTGACCAGAAAGTCGGTAGAACCGGTCCGCCTGAGCTTGCAGAAACCGGTGATAGTTGGGGGGAAATCTGTCGGCATTAATTTGCAGATGGGGATGAAGCAACGACCCGCCGGCCGATGGTAAATGGTTCTGGGTAATAGCCGTGTAAACTGCCGGTGGGTCATGCCCGCGGATCCGACGGAGGTAATTTCCGCAGTTGATGAAGCTATCGGTGTAGGTTGATGCAGAGGCTGTGCCGATTTCAACAAAGTGCGCATCGTCAATCAGGCTGACGGCCGAATAGCTGCCGTAAGGGTACAGGTTGGGAAACAGAATCGATTCTCCCTGCACCAGGCGACCTTCCGGAGCCAACAAGGGATCTATGCGAGGGGTTTGTGTAACCACCTGCGGCCGGCAAAATGGACAAGAAACCCTGTCATTCCGGTCGGGAGGTGCTTCGGGTAAGGTTTCATTTCCAATATCTTTTTCATTCGCCCGGCTAAAGGCAATTCGGCAGGTCCGACCGGATATGGGATGTATTCGGATCTCTATCACCCTCTCCACCGGCTGACCAGCGGGATCGACAAACCGTGCGGTAATTCTTTGGCCTTCGAACGTTAGTTGTGACTTCTGCATAGGCAGATCTTTCTGCGAACGGGCGGTCGCTTACCGCCTATTCTCATATTTCAGTCCGTTTGTTCGGGGGCGGCGGAAAGAATCTGCACACCGAGCTTGCCGATTATGTGCACCAGAGGCAGCAGATCATTAAGCGCATCACCTTCCACTAACTTTATATGGGTCGCATCGGCCGGGACTTGACTGAAAATGGGGTCCACCGCCACCCAACGGCCTTCAATTAAGCTCTCGTCCCAGCTGTGGTATAGAAACCCGGTTAAACGGGGAACATATACAATCCCGTTGACGACGCGGGTTGGTATGTCCAGACTCCGCGCAAACGCCGCAAAGAGCATGGCGTAACCCTGGCACTCTGCCCGACGGTTTTTTAAAACGTCAAAGGCAGTAAATACATCGACCGCCTCGCGTTTGATATGGGTCTGCATCCAATCGATCAATGTCTGCACGCGCTCCTGATCATCTTGCGCAGCCGCTGCGATCTCGAGGGCCATTCGGCGAATATCGGGGTGTTCCGAGGAAACACTTAACGAGGGAAGCAGGTAACGGTGATCGAAATTCTCTCCCCCCGACAGCCGTTTATTTTCAGATCCGGGGGCAATGGACGCTTTCGATATCTGACAGATCTTGGCATTGCCCCAGCGGTGGCAGGTTTGTCGTTCATCATCGGGCAGACCAACGGTATCGGTCAGACCTGAGATAACCACTGTCATCGATTGAAGTGTTTCGGGTGCGTGGTCAAGACTGTCGCTTTTTATCAGGCTGAAGTCGAGCAGAGCCTCTTCTTTGTTAAAAGCGGCCTGGGTAAGGTATTGCAGGGCGTCTTTCTGTCTCTCGAGGGCCGATATGACAGTTCCGCCCAGTGACATTTCCAGCTGCGGCACCCCCCGGTTGTCCATCCAGGTTGTCACCGTTTGGCCCCTGAACCGGGTCTGGATTTTAAACGCCGGGCCTGTAAACAGCTCGCTTTCTTCATAAGCGGTAATTTCCTGTTCCACGCGCTCTATTTTCTGTGTCTGCCCGTCGAAAACATCATACCTGTATTGGCGACCGACTTCAAGCCCGTGAACCAGTGGATAGAGCAGAATGGCGCTTGAGGGATAAACCGGGGATGCGGTCGGAATGCTCTGACGAATCGTCTCTCCCCCACTGTGGATGGTCATCGTCAATTGGTTCCCATTCAGCTGGCCGGATACCGCTAACTGACTCTCATCAAGACCAATGGTGTAATCGAAACGAATGAGTGAAAGGTCAGCGGCAACCAGGTCATGAGATTTAAGGTTAACTTTTTTGTCTATCAGCAGGAAACGGAATTGGAAATAGGCTTCTGAATATATGTCATAACGGTTCTGGTCGTTTGGGGATGGCGATCGGTGGAAATGGGAGAAGCCGATTTTGGTACCGTTGAAAACGATGCCGGTCCAATATTCAGATACAGGCTGTTCGAATAGGAGCATCTGCGTCAACCGTGGAGCCTGATCAACTTTGCGGAAATATCGACCGGTGCAACTTCCCAAAATCAGAACACAAACCAGAACAGTGAGGGGATAAAGGTATTTCGGCTGTAATTTTGAGTCCATGATTTTAACGGTCGAAATGTAATTCCCTTTCGGGCAGAATGGTGAAGAAGCTATCCGGCCACTGCGGGATGCTCCGAAAGAACTGGTTTTCAGGGCGATTATCCGGTCTGCCTCAAATCGTGCGAGAATCAAGGTGGCAGGGACTTCGGCCCATGCCTCCGGCTTGACACCCGGGATAAACGCTCTTAGTCTCTCTCATTGCTAACATAAAATTGGATCTTTGGGAAAAGAGTGTGTGTTGACGCCGCCACTCTACAGCCACTGATACCACCCTTCCAATTTCTGGATCTTATTTTTGAAAAGCAGTTTGTAAAAACAAGAGGCACTTATGAAAAACAGCGCATTATCTAAACACAAGTTCATGATCGATCTTCAGAAACTCAACGAGCTAAACGCTGAGGGCTGTCCTGCTTGCGGAAACAAGTTCACTCTGGGGGAGACCGCTGTGGTCGCCTGCGGCGCGTGGGAAGGTGGGTCGAAAGCCATTCACGAAAACGAAGCGGTTTGGGACGATCAGCAGCGCGGTTATGTCGAACGGCGATGTTTCGACTCTCGAAGAGGCAAGATCGGCTGATCACCTCTCGCGGATTATAATATGCATTTCAGAGCAATCGCTTTGCTGTAGTGTAAAGTCTCAACCGTTCAAACTCTGGCCAGAGATAACATCTTTCCCAACATCGCGACGATATCACCCCACAGTGGAATAAAAGCCGCGACCGCCGGATTTAAAGGCCCCGCCGCCAGTCACCCTTTAATTCTGGTTCCGAACAGAATAATTTCTGTTGACAGACCCATACGCCATAGGTTAAAACCCCCAAAATTTTTCGCCGCAAAATCATTGATAGTGGGCATTCATTCCGGTTGCGTTGGAGTTGTTGCGAAACTCTTCTCGAGCGATTGTTCCTGTGGACTGACCATACTGACCTGTGCTGAAGCTGTGCTGAGCTGATCATGTTCCGATTCGCAATGCCCGTTTTGAACCCCCGAGGGCTTCTGGCTCTCGGGGGTTCGCATTTCGTGAGTTCCTCATCTCATCATGCGCTGCCGCAGCCTTATAAAGGTTGTCAAAAAAACGTTTCGTTATGCGAACGTTTTTTCTACAACCACTGATACCACCCTTCCGTATTGCGGAATTTATTTTTGAAAAGCGGTATAACCGCCATCCTGTTCGCCTATCGACCCGTCCTTAAATGACCTGAGAAGATTTCACGCTTCGAACCAAACGACGGCTTTCAAGGCAAGACATTTTGGAGCAACTCTGTTTCCACTCGCAGTGAACCGCCAATATACCCCGGCCACGAAAATCCCGCGTTTTACCCACTACCCGCGCCAAAGGCGCAGTGCCACTCTGCCAACACCCGGTCTGGCGTAATCTGTCTCAACAATGCAGGTTCGAAGTAACCTGTACTTGCGGTATTTGTGCAAGGACAACAGATTTCAGGCGGTGTGACAACCCGCACATTGTCACCAAATGGGCGCCAACGCACGGAATCTGACGGCCCGAAAATAACCAAAGTCGGCAAACCTAAAAATGCTGCCAGGTGACTGATACCTGAATCATTCCCAATGTATCCATCGGCAGAATTAAGAATGTCAATTAGCTCCGGGAAAGACGTGCATTTAACAACGCCAGGCTGGGTTTCCCTGCGCTGTTTCAGGGCCACTTCGATATCCGACTCGGCCGGCCCCAGAAGCATCACCAAACGCATTCCTTGAGATAACAATTTGGCAGCGACGACAAGAAACCGTTCCAGCGGCCAGCGCTTTTTTATGCTGCCGGCTCCCGGACTGAGAATAAGCGTTGCCCCCACCGGGAGTTTGGTCGGCCGGCTTTGCGCCGCAGCACAAAAAGTACGATAGAATTTATCACGCTCCCCAGACGACAGGATGCCGCATTTCTGTGTTCGGTTCGCTAAAAATTCAGTTACTTGTAGCCTGTGCGTCTCCTCCGGCCAAGGCTCGATACGAAAAACCCGGTCTGCATTGATTCTTTTCATGGAAAATTCAAGAATCGCGGAGAAAGAGATCAGCAGAATGTGACTATAGGCAGATACGAGCTGACTCATTTCGGGATCGATCCGGTTGGCGTATAAACTTGAAACACGGGCGGACTCCAGTGGGTGGTGACGATCCAAGACACCGACTTCGACAGCCAACTGGCCAAAAGACGCTCGGCAAATAGCGTCGACACGAGAGAATGACACCCTGAGGGCCTTTAGGACGGGAAATGTAACAATGAAGTCGCCGAGAGCACCCTGGTGAACGATCAACAAGCTTTTCTCAACTTGCGGTATACGGTCCAAATTCATGCGAATCTTTTTCCACGCTGAGGTGAACCTTTCATATTTTGACGAAAAAGATTATATAATGGTTGTCAGAAAAACGTTCCGTTGTTCGAATGTTTTTTTATACAACTACTAATACCACCCTTCCGTATTTTGGAAATTATTTTGAAAAGCAATTTAACACCCGCTAACGATTCTTTCGGGCTGCCAATATGCGATCGCGCACTCAAATCCGGTAGCTTTGGAGAATCTGCAACAGGTATCGGCTACACGCTGATCGATACGTGTGGCGTATTCTGCTGCCCGACATCAACGTTTCCAGGAAATGAGGATCGACCATGACATTTGGCCGCAATTTGTTAAGAATATGTGTTGCGCTCACTTTCGTTTTCTTCGTCGCTACCTTGTATGCAGCTGAAGGCAATAATGATGCCGACAAAAAAGTGTCAGTTCCTGAATTCAGCATCGGCCAAGGGATGCAATCGACTATAAAAGAACAGGCCGAAAATGTCAGTGAAGAGTTTGCCAAGCAAGCCCGTTCTCTATTCGATTCCTCACCGCTGGGATGGAACATGAAAACCCTGCACGACATTTATACGTGGACGCTCGAACTCCCTTCATTATTACCAGAATTGGCTCAAAAAATCATGGAGCAGAGCCGAATCTTGGGAATGATCGGCTCTTTGGTCGTGTTCACCTTTATTGCCGCCGTCATTTACAGCCTCATCGGGCGCAAAAAGGTTTTGAAGCGTATCGAGGGAATCGTGCGGCCGTTTGAGCAGAAATTACCCCCAAAACTGTTTCCCTATTTTTTATCCCTTTTGAAGGTGGTCGTTGCCGCACTGATACCGTTGTTACTTCTGGGCGCATTTTCTCTGATCAACGCCTTTATGACCTACCCGGCCGCCTGGTTTCAATTGACGGGACGTCTGTTAGGACTTTGGGTCGTTGGTGCGTTAATCACCGGTCTGTTGCGCGAATCTCTGACCCAGAATCTTTTCCCGCGAACCGCCCGTTATGGCAGAAAAATTTTCAATCTGGCGCGCCTGACGCTGTTCTATGTTCTGGCCGGATTTATCGTCATCTGGAGCGCAGAGGTTTTTGATATCCGCCCCGATATCGTCGCCCTGCTTAAATTCGTTATCGCCGTATCGATTGTGGTGGTCCTATTTCTGCTCCATCTGATGAAAAAAGTTTTCATGTCGTTGCTGCCCGACCTCCCTTACGGCCCTTATCGGATTTTCATCCGCCAATTGAGCCGGTTTTACTACCCCTTCATTATTCTGTCATTCATTGTAGCCCTGCTCTGGTGCATCGGATACCACCAGCTCGGTCGTGTGGTGCTCCTGAAAACCTGGTACACCGGTGGTGCCTATGTACTTATCATGCTGGTTTACCACAACCTGACGGTGCGGCTTGAAAAATGGCATGCCGGTAAGGATCGCTCCGATGATACCGTCCGTTTACTCCATAAATCACTGAAATCATTACTACTGTATGCCACGGTAACAGCGGCAACCGGAATTGTTTTGAACCTGCTTGGGCTGCTCGGACCTCTGGTGCAGATCATCTCCTTTCCGGTCGTCAAAATCGGCACCAATGACATTACTCTCTGGATCATCATCAAAGCCATTTTAATTCTTTTGGCTTTCGTGTTTTCGACACGCCTTCTTCAGGCCTACCTGGACTATCGGGTGTATCCTTCCTTCGGCATCGACCCCGGTCTGGGATACGCTGTTAATATCTCCCTAAAATATTCGCTGCTGTTGATCGGATTTCTGATATCGCTCAAAGCCGTCGGAATCGATTTGCGGTTTTTGCTGGTGTTCGCGGGTGCTGCTGGTATCGGCATCGGACTTGGTTTGCAGCACATGGCCGCAAATATCATCAGCGGCTTTACGATCATCTTTGGCGGGCGTATTCGAAAAGGCGACTGGATCGAGGTCGAAAACACTCTGGGCATCGTCACCGACATTGACCTGGCATCGTCCCGGGTCAGAAATCGGGACGATATCGAATATCTGATCCCGAACTCGAATCTCATCTCGAACACGATTGTCAATTACTCTCTGACCTCGCCGATGATCCGGATCGAGCTCCTGGTGGGTGTGTCATACAACGCAGATCCACGAGTGGTGGAGAAGATTATGCTGGCTGCGGCCTCGGCCGAACCTTTGGTCGCCGATCATCAGCCGCCGGTGGTGCGCTTTGTGGAATATGCAGACAACTCGATTAATTTCGAACTGCTGTTCTGGATCGATGTGCGCGAAACGCCTCGGAGAAAAGTTCGCAGTGCGCTCTATTTTGCCATTTTCGATGAACTCAAAAAGGCGGGAATCGAGATTCCATATCCGCAACGGGACCTTCACATCCGCAGTTCCGATTTGAAACAGTTGACTTAAGCGGCTGTAATACCCCGCATAGAGGTGTTTCTATCCGCCTGCCGACATCCAAAACGCACCCGCCAGCAACCCGATCGTCAGACCGGTACCCGTTTTCGATCAAGACTGCGGTACTGAACCGCTTCGGAAACATGTTCCGAGGAAAGGGCCTCAATTCCGGCAAGATCGGCGATGGTGCGGGCAATTTTCAGAATCCGATTGTAAGCTCTTGCAGATAGTCCAAGTTTGTCGATGACGGTTTCCAGTAGTCGTCGCGAACTGTCGTCGACACCGCAGAACCGCTTCAGTTGGCGGCTACCCATCTGGGCGTTGGCATAAATTTTAGAGCGATGGAACCGATCGGACTGAACGGCTCGAGCCTTGTTGACGCGGGTTCTGATGTCCGCCGATGATTCAGCGCTGTTTTGCGCTGCCAGATCTTTGTATGGCACAGCCGGAACCTCCACATGAAGATCAATACGGTCGAGCAAGGGGCCTGAAATCTTGGAACGGTATCGATGAATCTGTTGATAGGTGCAACGACACTGGTGCTTTGTATCGGTTAAGTACCCGCACGGGCAGGGATTCATGGCAGCAACGAGCATCAATCGCGAGGGGTAGGTGATGGTCAGGGCCGCACGGGAAATGGTGACGCTTAAATCTTCAAGCGGCTGGCGCAAGACCTCCAGCACATGCTTTTTAAATTCAGGCAGCTCATCCAGAAACAGAACGCCGTTGTGGGCCAGACTGACCTCTCCCGGTCTCGGTATGTGGCCGCCACCGATCAATCCTGCATCTGAAATCGTGTGGTGGGGCGAGCGGAACGGACGCTGAGTGATCAGGGTCTGGTTGCGAGCCAGCAGACCCACCACACTGAAAATTTTGGTTGTTTCAATTGCCTCCTCGAAGGTGAGTGGTGGCAGGATTGTCGCTAATCGCTTCGCAAGCATTGTTTTACCGGAGCCGGGAGGGCCGATCATCAACAAGTTGTGCCCACCTGCGGCAGCAATTTCCAAAGCACGCTTAACATGCGCCTGCCCCATGACTTCACTGAAATCCAAATCCGGCCGCCGGTCGTGGTTGAAGAGCTTGTCCAGATTGGCCTTGAGTGGTGAAATACGGACCGCACCACGCAAGTACTCTACCAGTTCCGCGAGCGTTCTTACTGGAATGGCATCAATTCCGCTGACTACCGATGCCTCATGCCCGTTTCCAAATGGTACGACAATACCGGTATAACCGGCTCCCTTTGCCGCCAATGCCATGGGAAGAGATCCATTGACCGGTTTGATTCGTCCGTCCAGGGAGAGTTCACCCAGCACAAGATGTTCGGTTAGTGATTCTTTGGGCACAACACCGGTGGCGGTGAGTATTCCGAGAGCGATAGGAAGGTCAAAGCCCGTGCCCTCTTTTTTTATATTTGCGGGTGCCAAATTAACGGTGATGCGATCATCGGGAAAAGCGTAGCCGGAATTATTTATGGCCGCCTTTACCCGTTCCTTGCTTTCCTTTACCGATGCTTCCGGCAGCCCGACAATGGTAAAAGTGGGCAACCCGCGGGCAATGTCCACTTCGACTTCGACCAAATAGCCGTCGATTCCGATCACGGCGCTGCTCAGAATTTTGGCCAGCACATTGCCTCCAACGGATAGGAATTCGATGCCAAAAACTAAATCTTTTTAACTATTCGGGCCACAGTACATAGCAATTTTACACGCTTGAATAACGTTTGATAAATGTCTGACAGCATGTCTATTTCATAACCTGCAGCGAAACATTATATAACAAGTCAGGTTATTAACCAGAAACCGCTTAGCACACCAAGCAA
>Ga0316198_10000659_pt1 | contig 18715 bp, 12 predicted proteins | sample OudBieAanoxic_MG_FD_204935 | JGI IMG/M metagenome (GOLD analysis project Ga0316198, IMG submission 204935) | Coastal sediment microbial communities from Oude Bieten Haven, Netherlands - site A anoxic | ecosystem: Environmental > Aquatic > Marine > Coastal > Sediment | place: Netherlands...
GTACTCGTCGTAGGCGCGCCACATCAGGCCCTGCATGATGCCGGAGACCCACATAGCGACGATGTAGACAACAGTTCCGATGGTTAGGGCCCAGAAGTGGAAGTTGACCAGCTTCTCGGAGAACATCTCCGTGTGCCACAGGCGGGTCATCAGGTGGTAGATAGAGCCAATGGCGACCCCGGCCACCCAGCCCAGCGCCCCGGAGTGCACATGTCCGACGGTCCAGTCGGTGTAATGGGACAGGGCGTTAACGGTCTTGATCGACATGACCGGGCCTTCGAAGGTAGACATGGCGTAGAAGGCCAAGGCGACGATCAGGAAGCGCAGGACGTAGTCGGTACGCAGCTTATCCCAGGCCCCTGAGAGGGTCATCATGCCGTTCACGGCACCACCCCAGGAGGGGATGATCATGGCGATGGAGACGGCTGCACCAAGTGAACCAGTCCAATCCGGCAGCGCGGTGTACTGCAGGTGGTGGGCACCAAGCCAGACGTAACCGAACGTGAGCGCCCAGAAATGGATAACCGACAAGCGATAGGAGTAGACGGGACGGTTGGCCTGTTTGGGAACGAAGTAATACATCATGCCGAGGAAGCCGGCGGTCAGATAGAAGCCCACCGCATTATGGCCATACCACCACTGGATCATGGCATCCTGAACACCGGAGAAGACGGAGTAGGACTTGAAGAGGCCGACTGGGATGGCCAGGCTGTTGACCACGTGCAGGTAAACGATCATGACCATCATGGACAGATAGAACCAGTTCGACACATAGATGTGTGAGGTCTTACGGATGGCGAGGGTCATGATGAAATTGATGGTGAAGGCCAGCCAGACCACGGCGATTGCCAGGTCGATGGGCCACTCCAGTTCAGCGTATTCTTTGGCCTGAGTCAAACCCAGGGGAAGGGTAATGACAGCAGAGACGATAATGGCGTTCCAGCCCCAGAACACGAACCAGGCCATCTTGTCGCTCCACAGCCGCACGCCGCAGGTACGCTGGACGGTGTAAAAGGCCGTGGCCATGAGGGCGCTGCCGCCGAACGCGAAGATCACCGCGTTGGTATGGAGCGGACGCAGGCGCCCGAATGAAAGGTAGGGGCTGTCGAAATTCAGGAACGGCCAAGCCAGCTCCGATGCGATATAGACCCCGACGAGCGCGCCTACCACTAAGTAGACGACTGCCATGATGGTGAACCAACGTACAACATCGAAGTTGTACTTCTGTTCGAGTCCAGCTTCCATAAACCCTCCCCGAAATGACTGGGAAAACGACACAGGTGAGAAGCATCCTTGCCGGGTTTCTAGGCATCCGATTCCCTCGGCACAACCGGGGTTATGACACTGGATTCAGGCGCGAAAGTCAAGATTAGCAGTATCTAATAGTCACCTTCGCACGTCATTTCCCACATCATTTCTTGACCTGGATCAGTTGCAAAAAATAGGCACGGAAGCGAAGAAAAATGTCAATCAGAAAAGGGGGCTTATCGAAAAAAACCGGAGATCGAAATCCGGTCGTTAGCGATCAGTGGACAGCAGTTGGCGGCAAGGTACCTAGCGGCAGCTACGCTCCGGGAAGGCGCTGGAAAAATGTTCGGGGTTTACTTGAAGAATGCATCCATGGAAAAGCCATCCTTTTCGAGGATATCGCGCAAACGGCGCAGGGCATCCATCTGGATCTGACGCACACGCTCACGGGTGACGCCAAGTTCCTGCGCGACCTTCTCAAGGGTCGAATGCTCGTAACCATGGATGCCGAAGCGCCGTTCCACCACCTCGCGCTGCTTATCGTTGAGCTTGCCGAGCCAGTGATCCAGATGGGTGAGAATATCCTGATCCTGAACCTTGTCAGACGGATCGTCCGCGGTTTCGTCCTGAAGCATGTCCACCAGAGGCTTGTCCGCATCCTTGCCGTAGGGGGTGTCCACCGATGCGGTGTGCTCATTGAGGCCAAGCATGCGCTTGACCTCGCTGATCGGCTTGTCGAGCAGCAAGGCGACTTCTTCTGAGGTCGGCTCATGATCCTGACCCTGAGCCAGACGCCGTGTTGCCTTGAGATAGACGTTGATCTCCTTGACGACATGAATCGGCAGCCGCACCGTTCGCGTTTGGTTCATGATGGCGCGCTCGATGGTCTGGCGAATCCACCAAGTCGCATAGGTCGAGAAGCGGAAGCCGCGCTCCGGATCGAACTTTTCCACGGCACGGATGAGTCCGAGGTTACCCTCTTCAATCAGGTCGAGCAGAGGAAGCCCACGGTTGAGGTAACGGCGCGCAATTTTGACTACCAGGCGCAGATTGCTAACGATCATGCGCTGACGCGCGGCATTGTCCCCCTTTTGAGCGAGCCGTGCATAGTGGACCTCCTCTTCGGCGGTCAGTAGCTTGGAAGCGCCGATCTCGTTGAGGTAGATGCGAGTGGCGTCGAAATCGCCATCCTCGGCAGCGAAGCGCTTCGGAATGGAGGCGACAGCGTCCGGCTCGCTCTCGCTCTCACTGTCGCCGGAAATCACGCCATTACCCGAACCGTTCGCTTCGATGCCCTCGCCTTCCTCGGCAGCGAGAATCGCCAGTTCCTCGGGATCGACGCTGTCCTCCTTGTCTGGATCTTCATGTATTTCTGTGATCGCCATGCAACTTCGTTCCCCAGCGGCTGACGCACTCATGGTAGCGCGGGTAGGTAATCGAGAGGATTAACAGCTGTGCCGTCCCTGCGGATTTCAAAATGGAGAAGGTAGTCGCCACCCGCTGGCTGACCGACCTCCGCCACGCTCTGGCCGCGTTTGACTCGTGCACCCTCAGTGGTAAGCAATCGGCGATTGAAACCATACGCACTTAAATACTTATTATTATGTTTGATGATGATAAGGTTTCCGTATCCTTTCAGTCCACTTCCGCTATAGACTACCGTGCCCGCCTCCACTGCAGAAACCTTCGCGCCTGCTCTCCCGACAATACGAATGCCCTGGCGTGTACGATCTCCTCGGTTAAAGGTCTGAGCCACGCGTCCTTGCAGGGGCCATCGCCAATTCAATCCAGAAGCGGCAGCTTTGGCTCCGCCCTTTGCTGATGCAGCCTTGGCGGTAGTCTTAGTTCTGCCCTTTGCTGACGAAGCCTTCGTGGCAGCCTTGGCATCGCGCTTTGTCACTGAGGCCTTCGCTACTGATTTGGACTTGGTGGGAATCGCTTTCGCCTTCGCGGTGTTTTGCATGGAGGACTTGGATTGCACACTTTTCGTCGGTGGCGATTCTTCGACGATGACAATCGCAGGCTCAGTCCGCTTGACCTTGCGCTCCTGGTCCGGCGGTTCCAGGCGCAAGAGCTTGCCGGCACGAATCCCGTAAGGAGGCTCCAAGCCATTCCACCGCGCCAGATTATCCATGGCGAGATGTTGCCGCGCGGCGACCGTGCTAAGCGTATCCCCTGGCAAGATTCGGTAATAACCCTGCGGGGCTGGTCCATAATCCTCGCGACTGCCCACTGGGGCCGGACCTTTTGTCCCGCAGCCTGATGGCATGAACAACGTCAGCGCAAAGATGGCGAACAGCGTCCGGCGCACCAGACCCGACATTCAGACTATGCCTCCAAGCAAGGGGACGAAGATAACGGGTTCCAAAATCTCGTGGGTGTAGCCATCCTCCGTGCGGATCACGCGCACCAGAACCTGCTGACTGCCATGGCCGATGGGTAGGATCATGCAACCGCCGGGTGTTAATTGGTTCACCAGGATGCGGGGGATGCCCTCCGGAGCCGCGGTAACCATAATGCCGCCAAAAGGAGCGTACTCCGGCCAACCAGACCCACCATCGCTGTGACGCAGGCGCACATTGCGCAGCTTGAGTTCGCGCAGACGGCCTCTCGCCTCATCCAACAACACCTTCACCCGCTCGACGCTGTAGACGCGGCGCACCAGAGAAGCCAACACCGCGGTCTGGAATCCGGAGCCGGTACCGACCTCCAGTACCGTATCCGGCCTGCCCCGCTCGAGCAGGGCCTCGGTCATGCGTGCCACCGTATAGGGTTGGGAGATGGTTTGCCCATGTCCAATGGGCAGTGCCGAGTCTTCGTAGGCACGGCTGGAGAGGGCCTCGTCGACGAACAGATGGCGCGGCAGACGACGCATCAGGTCCAGCTCAATAGGATCTCTGACACCCGCCTCTTCGAGACGCTGAATCAAGCGCTCCCGCGTTCGTTGGGATGTCATCCCGATCCCCTGATCGCGCGCACCCATGGTCATCATCCACAAGCCTCCAACCATTCCGCCAACGGATCGAGCAACGCATGGCGCGTCAAGTCCACCTGCAAAGGCGTGACCGAGACGAAGCCGTTTCGCACTGCATGGAAATCAGTACCCAGCCCCGCGTCTTGCTCCGGTCCAGCGGGTCCGACCCAGTAGATAGGATGCCCCCTGGGGTCCATCGCCCTGGTCACCGGTTCTGCCTTGTGACGATGCCCGAGACGTGTTGCACGCAACCCCGCGATTTGATCGAAGGGCAAATCCGGTACATTCACGTTGAGGATGACATTGTTCCCTAGGGCGTCGCGCGTCAAATTATCCACCAGCGTTACCGCGATGCGGGCAGCGGTCTCCAGGTGTTCGGGCGCATGGGAGTCGATGGACACAGCCATGGCTGGGAGCCCGAGAAATCTGCCCTCGGTGGCCGCCGCCACAGTGCCCGAATAGATGACATCATCGCCCAGGTTTGGTCCATGATTGATACCGGCGACCACCAGATCCGGCTCCTCGTCCAGCAGGCCGGTGATGGCGAGATGCACGCAGTCGGTGGGCGTGCCCTCGACACAGATACGGCCGATATCGATGTGCCGTGCGCGCAACGGGAGCGTGAGCGTCAGGGAGTTGCTGGCGCCGCTTCTGTCCCGGTCCGGGGCCACGACTACCACCTCGCCGAGACCGGCAAGCGCGTCGGCCAATACCAGAAGGCCGGGGGACTGATAGCCATCGTCGTTGCTAATCAGAATTCTCATGACAGCGTCCGGAACGCGGGCTGCAAGGGCCGCAGGGGAATGGCAACTTGCTGTAGAAACCAGGATCTCGAGTCGGCGCCACCGATCTGACCCGAGCTCAGGCAACTCGCATCGCAGCGCTGGATCATACTGGAATCCGCCATTGGGGACACTCGGCACTTGCCCTGGGACCACTGGTATACTGTGACATGAAATCACCTGCGGACAAAGACGGTCGTTCAAGTTGAGCTGACTGACTTGAAGCGCCTCGGCTGAAGCATCGCCCTGAGCGTCTTACTCGCCACTCACCATTGCGAAAGCCCAGTGAACAAGCAGCTTGACGAAACCGATGCCAAACTTTTTCGCAAATCGGTCGAGGACGCCGAACCGCTGATACAGGAACGTCCCGAGCCCTATCGCCAGCGTCCACCTCCCTTTCCTATCGAGCAGCCCAAGGCGCTGCGCGAGCACGAAGATCGCGCCACGCTCTCCGAGGCTGAGGTAGAAACTCATGAATTCCTGCTGTTTTCCAGGCCCGGCATCCAGAGGCGCCTGGTAGCGGATCTGCAGCGGGGATACATTGATGTCGGGTTGGAGCTGGACCTGCACGGTTTGACCAGCGCCTACGCCCGCGAAGTCTTCGATGAGTTCCTGTTGGAATGCAAGCGTCGCCGCGTACGCTGTGCCCGCATCATTCACGGCAAGGGTTATGGCTCGCAAAAACGCCAGCCGGTGCTAAAAAGCAAAGTCAACTATTGGCTGCGCCTGCAAGAGGATGTGCTAGCGTTCTGTTCGGCAACGCGACGCGATGGCGGCACGGGGGCTGTATACGTGCTACTGCGCAACCCCAACAAGGGCAGCCACGAGCGGCGGAGGCGGTGAATCCGATAGTAACCGGTCCAACACACGAGATTCTGTTAAGCGTTCTGGTCACCGTGCGGCTGGGACCAATCGACGATCTCGCGGAGGACGGCGGTAGCGTAGGCACCAGCGGGCAACTCGAACTCGAGCGCCAAGGTATCAGCCTGTTGGCGTACAACCAGATTCGGAACAGGCGAACGCATAGAGCGGCGTTCCTGCCGCAGTCGTGCCGATTTCAGCCCATTTGCCCATTTCGGGAAGCGCAGAATGATCGCCCGTTCAAGTGCTAGCGGTTCTCCGTCACTCAGTTCATTGCCCTCCCCCCAGAGCGGTCCGGTGGGATGGACATCGAATGCGCTCACCCGGTGACGGATCGTATTGTCCCCCATCTCAGCGAGAAAATGGGAGTGCGAGCCGTCCAGCTGAAGCCGATCCCCGACCAGCGCCCGATCCCAGTCGCCGCGTTCGACACGCCTGGCAAGGACCTCATTGAAGAGCTGGGAGCGAGCGGCGGATATCAAAAGCCCGCGCAGATGGCGCCCGACCCGCCTCTGTTGCCCGGAGAACAAGGCATCCGCCGCGTAAAGGTTGCCGTCGCCGTTGCCGAAGCGTTGTTGGCCGAAGTAATTCGGTACGCCGCGATTACGCACTGCCGTGACGCGTTTTCTGAGCTCATCGCGCGGGGCATCCCACTCCCGCAGGCGTATCAAAAAGCGATTTCCGCGCAAGGCGCCACGCCTGATCTTGCGACGGTGACGATGATGCTCCAATATCTCGATGCCGTCTGTATCAAACGTTCCCCAGTCCGGCTCCGCGCGTGGCCCGAAATGCATGGAAAACCATTGTGTTGTCACTGCATGACGGTCCTTGAGGCCGGCGAAGCCCACTGCAGACAGCGGAAGACCAGCGTGAGACGCGAGCCTACGCGCCACCCACTCAGTATTGGCGCCGGTCTTACGCACGCGCAGCACAGCATGTTCCCCTTCGCCGTCGGGCTCGAAAGCGGGAATCTCGTCCACGCGAAAGTCATCCGGGGATACGCGCAAGCGCCCGCGGGCCAGCGGTTCGCCGAACGCCCGCGGAAGATCGGCAAAGCTGCGCCAGCGAGGTCGTTCATCCGTCGTCATTTTAGATGTCGCGCAACCCCAGGACATCCTGCATATCAAACAGGCCCTTGTTCTTGGCGGCGATCCAGCCCGCAGCACGTGCGGCCCCGCGCGCAAAGGTCATGCGGCTAGATGCCTTGTGGGCAATCTCCACGCGTTCGCCGTCGGCGGCGAACCAGACGCTGTGCTCACCAACCACGTCCCCTGCGCGAATAGTCTCGAAGCCGATAGCGCTGCGCTCGCGCGCTCCCGTGTGACCCTCGCGACCATAGACGGCGACCTCGCCCAGGTCGCGACCCAAGGTCTCGGCGATGACCTCACCCATGCGGATGGCGGTGCCGGAAGGCGCGTCGACCTTATGACGATGGTGGGCCTCGATGATCTCGATATCTACATCGTCCCCGAGCACACGCGCGGCAATGCCGAGCAGCTTGAAGCAGAGATTGACGCCAACGCTCATGTTCGGAGCGAAGACGATGCCCGTGTCCTCGGCGGCACTCGAAATGGCCGCGCGCTGATCCGCATCCAGTCCGGTCGTGCCGATGACCATGCGCCGGCCACCGCGGCGGCATAATGCCAGGTTTTCAATGGTGGCGGCGGGGGCCGTGAAGTCGATAAGGACATCGAATTGGTCAAGCACCGGCTTCAGATCTGGACGCAGCTCGACACCCAGGGGACCGACGCCTGCCAGCTCGCCTGCATCGGCCCCAAGCATGCTGCTACCCACCCGCTCGCTCGCCGCGGACAGGGTCAGCATGTCCGCATAGGTGACCGCCTGTATCAAGGTGCGACCCATACGGCCGCCAGCACCGGCAACCGCAACTCTGATCTCGCTCATCTACCGACCTCCATGAGTAAAACTTCTTGGTGCGTTCGATCCGCCTGACAGACTAGGCTGCCCGTACTCGCCGGGAGACTGGGGTCGCGGAGAAGCACGTCGAAGACGGCATCGTACCCGAATGCTACCTCTGTTCCGAACGAGAATTGCCCATATTGGGCGCGGTCCTTGGTGCCCTTTGCCCATTGGCGGATCTCTTTCCCGGAGCGAAGATCATGGCGCTTGCGTTTTCCCATGCCGACGCCGCTGAGGCAAGTGCATCTTCATCTCCCGCCATAGCATGGGGCTCGAAAATCCTTGCCATCCCCACCGCAGCCAAGCGATCAAGCGAAAGGCAAGCCACAGCGCCCAGGCGAGCATGAGCCCACGGTAGACCACCACGGGTACAGACACTACCCAAAACTGCGGCAGCTCGTTAGCGGTGCGATCCTGAAACCAGACCAGATTGCCACTACTCGAACCGTTGCCCTCGATCTGCATCTCGGGCAGCCCCAACAGGCCCTGCTCAATGGCGCCGACAAGGGCGACCAAGGCCCCCAGGCTGAGCGCAATTAGACCGACCTGCATCAGATTGAAGCGCCACGGGACCAAGTCTTTATCCCAACGGCTGCGCAGGCCCAGGGCAAGCAGCCAAACGGCTACCAAGATACCGGTCCCGATCCCGGCCTGACTCAGTCCAAGGCCGAGCAGCAACCAGTCCCAGGTACGCAAGGGCGTCAGCCGGCTATGTCCGAGCCCAATTGCGATGAGCACGAGTACGAACACAAACCCCCAGAACAACACAGCAGGTCCCAAAGTCGGCCCGCCGGTGAACAGCACCCAACGGTCCTGGCCGAGCTCCATGCGCAGTTCGGCGTTGACCCCGGAGACGCCCGGCTCGGGCAATTGAGGGGCATAGTGGAGGGCAATGGGGGCCGGCTGGCTCCATTCGATTGCCACGCGTTGCTTCGTTGGCACCAGCGGCAGGATGAGTTCGCCATCCTCCAGACGTAGGGGCCGCTCCCGCCCATCGATGCGTACGGCAGTCAAGACGGCTCCCTGTGGCAGCCGGATGCTGTGGCGCCCACCCTGGCTGCTGAGCAGGGTAAGATCCAGGGCCGCGTCTGCCGATCGTCGGCCTGGGGCGATTCGGTACTTGCTTTCGGTCAGGGTGAGGGTCGGACCCGGCACTCCGGCGGGACGAGACACCAGCAGGGTGACCTGTTCCCCAGGCCAAGGTCGCCAGGTGGGTAGCCAACGCTGTAGCTGGCCCTGATGGTGGACGACCGGGATTCCCTCGATGTCCAAATGCCATTGCGGACTGACGTCCACGCGCCATTCCTCGCTGAGGCGCGGGTCATTGTCGGCGCGCAACTCGATGCGGTCTACCGCCGCCAAACTCGACGACCAGCCTATTTGCATCCGACCTGCGGGCAGGCTCACCAGCAGACGACCGCCCTCGATGCGAAGATCCGCGTCCAGGACCTGCTCCCCCTCGACCAACGGGACCTCCAGAACCAATGGAAATCGAGACGAGGATAAACGCGAGACATGGGTTTCCACCCGCCAATCCAGACCTAGCTGCAGGGTGCGTACGATGCGCACCAGCGGCGGCACCTCCGCCGGTTCCAGCTCGTCGTCGCTGTGCGCATCCCTAGCCACGCGCACAAGCTGGATTTGAGCGCCAGGGCGTCCATCCGCATCGATGCCTTGTACGCGGAAGTTCGGTGCATCGACTATCACCTGGCGCGGACGGAGCGGCAACGGAACTTCCACCTGCGCCCGTGGCGGCAACGGACCGATCAGCTTGACGCGCCAGCGCCCAGGTGGAAGCGCCACCAACAGGTGGCCATCATCGGAGCGGCGCAGACCGTCGAGGGCTGCGCCATTGAGGTGAAGTTCCGACGGGCCCCAGGTCGAGAGTGAGCCAGGAACAGGCACAGCCACCGCTTCGGCCGCGTCCAAGGTCAGCTCCAGGTGCAGATTATTTCCTTCGGTGCGCAAGGTCATGAGTGGGATGTCTGCGCAGGCGGGTAAACAGTCCGCTGGCTCCAGCAGGCGCTCCCTCAACTCGTTCAACAGCTCGCTTGAAGGGAAGTCCCCGGCATCCGCGGGAGCGGGCAATCCTATCGCCCCGGCAACAAGCACAACGGCCGCCGCCGTTGGCAAGGTCCTTCTCAACAGTTTCAGCAGGCCCGCAACCTGCAGTACAAACAGCAGGACCAGGGTGATGCGAACAAAGGTCAGAATCAGGTTACCACCAGGTGGGACCAACCAAAGTCCGATTCGATGATCCCTCGATACAGGTCCGTTCCAGTCCAGGCGCACCCGGGTCCAGGTCCATGCGGGCACGCCCGGACCGGTCTGGACCATGGCATCCGGATCGATCTGCGCGATCGGCTCCGGTGCTTGGCCCTTTAGCTTGGCTCGTGTCCGAGAGACCGAGGACATGGCCTTGTCGTGCATGGCCTTCTGCGGAATCGTGGCAACCGCAGGAGCTGGTTGCTCGGCACGAGGAGCCAGCTCCATATCTCCGGCTTCAATAGATCCGAAAGAACCGGGACCGGATTGTTGCAACTGCGGATAGATCGCAAGCCGTGTCTGTTCTACTAGAAACGGCAAGGCGAGTGCCGCAAGGACTAGCAGACTGGCACGGTAGTAGAGACGCACAAGGCGACGCAGGCGAGCCAACGCCGTGCCCTCTGGCTGGGACGGCAACACACGCAACAGAGCCACGGCTGCAAGTAGATTGAGCCAGACGAGGCGCGGGGCGCCCAGTTCGTGCCAGGTCAACAACATCGCAACCAGCGCGACACCACCCCAGAGCGGTCCCCACAGGCGCCAGGCGCCGATGGTAATCAGGAGGACCAGAAAGAGGTCCAACAGGCTCCAGCGATTGAGCCAGGTATCGGGAAGATTGTCGACCCCCGTGACCCGAAAGAGCCTCCATCCCGGCGGCAAATGGAGGTTTGCCCCGAGGGACTGAAAGTTCAACGCCCATGCCGTTGCCGGTAGACTGCGCAGTCCCTGATCGATGCGGCTGACGGCAGTCATCTTCAGCGCACCTTGGCGCACCTCCACGCCCTCGCGAGCCGAACCTTCCAGGCGCGTGATGAAGCGTGCTGCACCGCCCTCCTCTACCCGCCCGAGCTTCAGCGGCGCTTCCGCCTCCAGACGCCAACTCCGCGTCAGCTTCCCGGCGATGCGGTCGCGCAGGGTGTAGCCGCCACCATCGAAATCCAGCCATAGTTCACGGTCGAGCGTGAGGCGGTCCGGCGACGCTTCTTCGGCGCCGCGGTGCAGTTGCTGCAACCGCAGGGATTGACTGGGTCGCAGCAGATAGGCCGGCAACTGCGCCCAGTCCGATGGCAGCCGGGTCTGGCGCGGGTCCACAGGACGACCGCCGTTGACCTCTACCTGACGCAGGTCTGGACGGGCAGCAAAGACCCAGACCTCCTCATCGGGCCAAGGGGCGGGCCGCGCATCGAGAATGAGTTCGTCGACAGGTCCGGCGTGATAGGCCGTCGCCTCCAGCACCCAATGTCCAGGACGCAGTTGCACCCGCAGCCGCCCGTCTGGCTCCAGCCTTGCAGGGAGTGGACTGTCCAGCTCGAGCGGTACGCCGCTGGCAAGCAGAATGGGACCAAGAACGACCTCGCGGGCCTTGCCGGCTGCATCCATCTCCAACCGCGTCAGGATACGCAATGGATTATCGTCTTCCACCCGTCGCTGAACCGTCAGCGCCAAAGTTTCGCGCCCACTTGTCACACCCGTTTCCGCATCTGCCTTGAGCCAGAGCCGCCCGTTGCGCTCGATTCTCGGAAAGCGAATCGCGCTTCCGGCAACGCGAAGCTCCAGCAATGCGATCTGCGGTGGGATCGGTAGTCCCTGGGGCATGCGATTCCAGCCGTAGCGGCCGTGGATCGCATGATCCCCAGGCCCCAGGTCGATCACGGGTCGTCCGTCACGCTCCACCACCGCCACCGGCTCGTCGCCGGTACGGACGTCCTCGGGCCAGTGCGCAACATCCCCCGGAAGCGGCACCCAACTACGCGCACTAACCTGCCAACGTTGGGCAAACAGCCCCCCCGAGCTATCCAGATCAAGATGCAGACGACCGGGCCAAGCACACAGGCGCTGACCCGCGTCAACCGTCATGGGACAGTGTCGCTGGTCCTCGTCTCCCAGTACCCACGGGACCCAGGGTTGAAGATTTTCCGGGATCTGGCCATCCAGCGCACGGGCGAAAACCCCGAACGGAACCGTGATCAGGAGGAGAGCGAGGAGAAGATGCGCCATGACTCAAGACTTCCGGGAAGTACACGCGGTAGCGAAGCGGTATCGGTAGAATTGTAGACCCGTTCCGAAAATCGTCGAGATTGTTTGACATCATACGGTTGTCACTTGCAAGAGACGGTCATAGACTCCACCATTGAGCGCACAAACCTGGACATGCTGCATCTCTACTGAGATGCCATTGATTGGCCCGTTCCTTGGTGAAGCACGCGCAGAGGGGCAGTAAATACTCGCTCTGAAAGGACAATCCTTCGTACTTTAAAGACCATCATGAGAAGAAAGCTACTGATCATCAGCTCGCGATCGATCGATTCAGGGATAATCGAAGAATTGCAGGAGAGCGAATGGGCCATTCATGTCGCCGACAAAGTCAGAGATGCGCGTCGCGAGCTAGAGGAGCACGACTTTCTGGTCGGCTTGTTCGTGCTTTGGCCGGAAGATAGCGAACGCTACCGCACGGACGTGGTAGATGTCGTGAGATCCGCGAAACAGCAGCGCTGGATCGGCGGTCTTGATCGTGGCGAGGCGCCGAGCGACTCCTGCCTCGAGCTGGTCGCCGAGCACTTGCACGACTTCGTCTCGCTCCCATTGGACCCATTACGTCTGGCGGTCATCGCCGGGCATGCCTACGGCATGGCCGAGCTCGACCGGCTGTACCGTGCCCGTCAGCAAGGACCGCTGGAAGGCAAGTTCGGCATGCTCGGCACCAGCACCCCCATGCGCGAGCTGTTCGAGGCTGTCCATCGGGCCGCGGACAGTGATGCACCCATCGTCATCTTCGGCGAGACCGGAAGCGGAAAACAGACTGCCGCACGCGCCATTCACGCCGCCTCCACGCGCGCCAAGCATCCGTTCGTTGTCGTGCAATGCGCCACGCTTCCGTCCACATCGTTGCCATCCGAATTACGTGACGATGAGCCCGCCATTCCCGAGGAGTTGAATCTCGAGCGAGCCTTCGCTGAAGATCATTCCGGCGGAACGCTCTATCTTGAAAACGTCACCGATCTGCCGGCCGGAGCCCAAGCCCGGCTGCTCAGCATCATGGACCGCGAGGCCCGCCATCGCAATCAAGGGAGCAGCAGCGCCGCCCCCTGGGATGGGTCTCGCCTGCGTATTATGTGTTCGAGCGATATCGATTTGAGTCTGTGCGTTCAAGATGGCACATTCCGCTGCGATCTTTTCTATCGCCTCCAGGTCCTGTCCATCCGCGTCCCCAGCCTACGTGAGCGCGACGAGGACGTGTGGATTCTGGCGAGGCATTTCCTTCAGCAGTTTCAGGCCGATCATTCGACAACAGCCGTCGGATTCAACAACGACTCGCTGGCCGTGCTCTCCATTCATGACTGGCCGGGCAATCTGCGCGAGCTGCGCAACCGGGTTCACAAGGCAGCCCTCAATTGCGACGGCGCCTACATCACGCCTTTGCACCTGGATCTGGAACGGCGCGGACCGAGGCGCAATAAATTGTCCCTGCAGGAGGCTAGGGAGGAAGCCGAGCGACTGGCCATCGACGCGGCCGTCAAGCGAAACAGGCTGAATCTGACACGGGCGGCCGAGGAACTCGGCATTTCGCGTATGACCCTCTACCGGATGTTGGAGAAGCACGGCATCGATGTCGAGCGATAGTGCTTGCCGGTCGGGTTAGCGCGGTGCCCCTGATCGCTAGCCAGCCCCCGCCCCACTGCCAGCCACGTAGCAAGAGCGATTCGCGCAAAGACGCCTGGGCATAATGAGGCACCTTCTCTCGGTGCCTTTGTGTCTTGGTGCAAGTTTTATCCCGCGCGCGCTTGGTAAGCAACGACAAGGCCCCTGCTCCCATTTCGAACTCGTCGCTTCGAGTCTGACATTTGCTTCGTTCTTGATGATCGCCGCGCCGCCCTGTGCAAAAATCCGCACTTTATTCCGTTAACCCGACCTCCAGCAACGCCATGCCAGCCGAAGCTGCAGCTTTTTCCGCTGCTTCCTTGCACGATTCTCCGCTCAATCCACCTCTACCCAGCTCCCCCGGCGTACGCTTTCAATGGGGTTGTCTCTACGGCTCCAGCCAGGCCCTGGCCATTGCCGGCGCCGCGCGAGAGGCAAAGGGGCTGGTACTAGCCATAACGACAGACGTGCAAAGTGCCGTCCGTCTGAGTGCGGAGTTGAGCTTCTTCCTGGACGATCCGCAGATCCCGGTACTCAGCTTCCCAGATTGGGAAACCCTGCCCTACGATGTCTTCTCTCCGTTGCCAGAGCTTGTCTCCGAGCGTCTACTAACGCTGCACAGGCTGCCAAAGTTGCAGCGCGGCGTGCTAGTCGTACCCGTTGCCACACTGATCCAGCGCCTGCCACCGCGTGCCTATGTCGACGGACACTCGCTGGTACTTTCACGCGGCGACAACCTCGACCTGGACGCGACCCGGCAGAACCTGGAGCGGGCTGGCTATCACTGCGTCTCTCAGGTCATCGTTCATGGGGAGTACGCGGTGCGCGGCGCGCTGCTTGACGTCTTCCCCATGGGCAGTCAGGAACCCTATCGCATCGACCTATTCGATGAGGAGGTCGAGAGCATTCGCACCTTCGACCCGGATACCCAGCGTTCGCGGGAAAAGGTCGAGTCCATCCGCCTGCTCCCGGCACACGAGTTTCCCCTTGGCGAGAAGGCCGCCGTCGCCTTCCGACAGCGCTATCGCGCGAGCTTCGAAGGCGATCCACAAGCCAGCCTCATCTACCGCGAAGTCTCTGACGGCGGTGTCCCCGGGGGGCTGGAATATTACCTGCCCCTGTTTTTCGACGACATCGCAACGCTGTTCGACTACCTGCCAGAAAACACCCTGGTCATTGAGCCCGAAGACAGTAGAAAGACCGCATCTGGCTTTCTCGACAGCGTCATGCGGCGTTACGAACAACGCCGATACAACATCGAGCGTCCGCTACTGCCGCCCTCCCGTCTCTATCTGGGAAAAGACGAGCTTTCCGCTCGGCTCAAATGCATGGCCGTCGTGCGCTATCAGTCTACGGAGGTGGCGGAGCGGCGTCGGGGTTTCACCCAGGTGTCCAACTTCACCACACGCACCCTGCCCTCGTTAGCCATTCAGGCACGTGCTGCAGAGCCAGCACATGCCCTGAAGGACTTCCTGGCAGAACCGAAGCGGCGGGTGTTGTTCGTGGCAGAAAGCGCCGGACGACGGGAGATGCTCGCAGAGAATCTCCAGGGCTTCGGCATCGCCCTGCGGCAGACCCAGGGCTGGCGTAGTTTCCTGGACGGCAACGACAGGTTGGCTCTCACGGTAGCGCCGTTAGAACAGGCCCTGCTGCTGGAACGCGACGGCATAGCACTCGTCACTGAGACCCAGCTCTACGGCGAGAAGGTACGCCAGGAGCGTCGGCGCAAGGCCAAGGAACGCGACGGCGAGGCAGTGGTCCGCAACCTCACCGAGCTGCACGAGGGGGCGCCCGTGGTGCACGAGGACCACGGCGTCGGCCGCTACCTCGGCCTGCAAACCCTGGATGTGGGCGGTAACACCACTGAATTCCTGACCCTGGAGTATGCTAGGGGGGACAAACTTTATGTGCCCGTCTCCTCACTTCACCTCATCTCACGCTACACCGGAGCCTCGCCGGAGAATGCCCCGCTGCACCGCCTCGGCGGCGACCAGTGGGACCGCATCAAGCGCAAGGCAGCGCAAAAGGCCCACGACGTGGCGGCAGAGTTGCTGGATCTATATGCCCGCCGCGCCGCCCGAGAGGGCTTGGCCTTTCCCTCTCCCGCGGATGACTATGCCGCTTTCGCCGCCGCCTTCGAGTTCGAGGAGACCCCCGATCAGCTGCGCACCATCGAGTCCATCCTGGCGGATATGGTCTCCACCAATCCCATGGACCGGGTGGTGTGCGGCGACGTGGGTTTCGGCAAGACCGAGGTTGCAATGCGCGCCGCTTTCGTGGCAGTCGCCGGCGGACGGCAGGTGGCGGTGCTGGTACCCACCACCCTGCTCGCCCAGCAGCATTTTCAGAACTTCTCCGATCGCTTCGCCGACTGGCCAGTCAAGGTAGAGAGCCTGTCGCGTTTCCGCACTGCCAGGGAGCTGAAAGTGGTACTCGACGGCATGGCAGACGGCAGCGTCGACATCGTCGTCGGCACCCACAAGCTGCTGCAGAAATCGGTGAAGTTCAAACGCCTCGGCTTGACTATCATCGACGAGGAGCATCGCTTCGGCGTGCGCCACAAGGAGGCGCTCAAGGCCCTGCGCGCGGAGGTGGATATCCTCACCCTCACCGCCACACCCATCCCGCGCACCCTTAATATGGCCATGTCGGGTATGCGCGACCTGTCCATCATCGCCACGCCCCCGGTGGAGCGCCACCCTATCAAGACCTTCATCAGCCCCTGGAACGACGTCCTGATCCAGGAAGCGGTCCAGCGCGAGCTCAAACGCGGTGGCCAGGTCTATTTTCTCCACAATGAGGTGGAGACCATCGAAAACATGGCCCAGAAGATCGAGGCTTTGATCCCGGAGGCCCGCGTCCAGGTGGCCCACGGCCAGATGCGCGAGCGTGACCTGGAACGGGTGATGCGGGACTTCTATCACCAGCGTTTCAACCTGCTGGTGTGCACGACCATCATCGAGAGCGGCATCGATGTCCCTAGCGCCAACACCATCCTCATGAACCGGGCAGACAAGCTCGGCCTCGCCCAGCTCCATCAGCTACGCGGACGGGTTGGTCGCTCCCACCACCGCGCCTACGCCTACCTGATCACACCGCCGGCCAAGGCCATGACCGCCGACGCCAAGAAGCGCCTGGAGGCGATCGAGTCTCTAGAAGAGCTGGGGGCCGGTTTCACCCTTGCCACCCACGACCTGGAGATCCGTGGCGCCGGCGAGTTGCTCGGCGACGAGCAGAGCGGCCAGATCCACGAGATCGGCTTTACTCTCTATATGGATCTGCTGGAGCGTGCCGTGCAGGCGCTGAAGGCCGGTCGCACCCCGGAACTTGACCGCCCGTTGGACCACGGCGCCGAGATCGACCTGGGCCTCCCCGCGCTGCTCCCCGCCGATTATCTACCCGACGTGCACACGCGCTTGGTCATGTACAAGCGGATCGCCAGCGCAGCTTCGAACGAGGGACTCAGGGAGCTGCAGATCGAAATGATCGATCGCTTCGGCCTGCTGCCGGGTCCAGCCAAGAACCTGTTCGCCATCACCGAACTCAAGCTCAAGGTCCAACCCCTCGGCATCAAGAAGATCGAGGCGGGCCCGGCGAGCGGGCGCATCCTCTTCGGCGATCGGCCGGCCATCGACCCGATGCGCATGATCCAGCTCATCCAGACCAAGCCGAATGAGTTCAAGCTCGACGGGGCCGACAAGCTCAAGTTCTTCCGCGAGATGGAAGACTCGGGAAAACGAGTACAGCAGGTTGTGGCGGTGGTGGAACAGTTGATCGGATCTGCCTGATTCGATGGCACCAGCGCTGCCGGTAACCCACATGATCGCACTCAAGATCTCAAGAAAGCGCCCCGCAACAGATCGCGCCGAGAGAAGGAATGACGAATCGGAGCGTCAGCCGGTTGCGCCGGTTCGTTTATTCGCCCCTTGGCCAGGCACGGATTGAACAAGGCATCTTGAGCGGCCTCGGCAATCGCCTCGGCGGCGGCCTGGTCGGCGATCTCGAAGACGGGCGAGAACAGAGAGCAGAGCGCGAAACCGCCAATATCGGCCTCTTGCGCCTCGACGAAAACATAGTTGCCGGAAGGAAAGCTCAGGACGTGCTCGACACCGGGGCCACCCCCCAGCCCGGGTACACATACCAGACTCATGGACCTGGGCGTTACCAGGACGCCAACACGGCACCCTTCCCAGTCGCGCCAGCCACTGACCCACATCCGCAGGGCCGGATTCAGCAGCGGAAGCCCCGTCATGCGCTCCTTTTGGATGCAACGAAAGGTGCGCTTGAAACACTCGCTGAGCCGGTCGGACGCAGTTTCGTTAGTCATCCAGGGCCATGAATTGCTCGGGTTCCCCGTCGCACTGCGGGCAGCGCCAGTGCTCCGGCAGGTCGGCAAAGGGTGTTTCAGGCGGTATCTGCCAGACCGGGTCGCCTTCGGTGGGATCGTAGACATGCCAGCAGGTCTTGCATTCCATCCGGGTATCAGGTGCGATTCGATTGGCGTCCCCGAGGTAGGAGCCTTCGAATTGGGGCGTTCGGTTCACCGCAATGCATCCAGGATCTCGGCCAACCGTTCAGTGGAGTCTTCGATGTCCTCTTGGGCGGCCAGGGCCGCGGTGGGTATGTCCACGACCTCCAGGGTATTGACGATCAACTTCTCTTCGGAATTGAAGTGCTGCACCCACCAGACCCGGTTCAGTTCCGTTGCGATGATGCGGCAATTGCCATACCCCCGGGAGAGGATTGACATCGGCCCGGTGCCGAGACGCTCGTCGAGGTAGGCCAGGTCCTGCTCAGTCTGCGGCAGCAGTGTCAGGTTGACCACATGAGCCTCGTCGCCCGACCGATAGCTCAGGACCTTGTCGTTGAGCTCAACCAGGATCGAAGGGGCGTTAAACACTCCTGCCGGCAACTCGCCCCTTTGTTCGGCCTGATCGCGCGCACCAAGGAAGGATGTAGCCCGCACCAGCCCGGGTATATCGGCCACCTCAAGCAGGTCGCTCAGCAACCCTTCCGTGTCGCATTG
>Ga0316198_10000660_pt1 | contig 18708 bp, 15 predicted proteins | sample OudBieAanoxic_MG_FD_204935 | JGI IMG/M metagenome (GOLD analysis project Ga0316198, IMG submission 204935) | Coastal sediment microbial communities from Oude Bieten Haven, Netherlands - site A anoxic | ecosystem: Environmental > Aquatic > Marine > Coastal > Sediment | place: Netherlands...
AGTCGCTCAATGAAAGGATGCGAGCGGGGCGTATAGGGAACGCTTTTGAGTTCATCGACTTCCAGAATGCGAAGATTGGCTGTCCATTGATGGCAAGTGAACAGGGGGTCGTTATCAGTGCTGAGATATTTCGGAACACCCTTGGTGGAGATGGCTGTGTTGAACAAGCGACACAAGGCAACACCATCCACATCGCCTGGATGAACGCCAAAGCCAATGATGCGCCGCGTGAATTAGTCCATGACCACGAGCACCCAGTGGGTCTTGAGCAAAATGGACTCGCAACGAAAAATATCAGTGCTCCAGAGGCTGTCTTTCATATGGCCGATAAACGTCAGCCAGGAAGGGCCGTGACAGGAGCCGGGTCCGGGTCGGTAGTGCTTTTCAAGCACGCGCCTGACAACATCTTTATCGATGTCTACTCCGAACGCTTTATTAATCTCCTGCGCTATAAGGGGACAGCCAAACCGTGAATTACGTCTTTTCATTTCGACGATGGCATGTATGAGTTCCTGTGAAGGACCTTTTGGACCGGGTTTTGCTTTGCTGCCAGATGAATATAGCAGTCGATACTTTCGTTTCTTGAGCATGTCGTGAAAATTTAAAAGCGTCGATGGACTGAGAATGACCGCTGCTCGCTGAATGTGGTGTGGATTGAGAAATAGCGACCAGAAGCCGAGCAGCATTCGGTCGATAGGCGTCAGGTTGGGTGCACGTCGCCGAGACCGGTTAATGATCAGGAGTTGCTGTTTCATAAGAAGGCTGTCGGCGACGATAGCCTTGGCCCCGCCAGGTCCAAGTAGTCTGGCGAGTGTTGTCAACAAGTGTGCAAGCATCAGCAGCAGGACCTTCATGGGAGGGTAGATTAGGGAAGGTTGTCTTCGGGAACAAGACTAATGGTTAAGTGTCGGTATTCAGGCGATAATTAGCATTTCGCCAGGGACAGGTTTGCCCTGACGGGGTTTATTAGTGTTTGGTGTAAGTCCGGTTGTGGCCGAAAGTGCTCGTTTAGCGGCCAGTTATATTAGCCATCACTAAACGAGTACTTCCGACCCAATCCGGTCGTTTAGCCACGGCTAATATAAACACTGATTTAACGACATCTATTGGCTTCTTGATCTGTGTCAATGCGAATGCAGGCCTATAGTGTGACTTTATGCGAGTTTCCTGCTTATCCGTGAGACTCAACGCAGTCACCATCAATTACGTAATACCTTAAGGAGTGGATCATGAAGAGAATTCCTAGCACCATCATTACCGCTGTCCTCCTGAGTGCAGCAAGCAGTATGGCTTGCGCTGATGGGGCGGCGATTTATCAGGAGAGTTGCGCCGTTTGTCACTCCGGAGGCGTTGCCAAGGCGCCGAAACTCGGAGATAAAAAAGCCTGGGCGCCATTGATTGCCAAAGGACGCAACTCTCTCATTGGTTACGCGCTGAATGGTCCCGGCCACGTAACTTGGGATAACGAAAGCATCCCATTAGGCAGAATGCCCGCTAAGGGTGGCACAAAAGACATGACGGCGGAGGAAGTCACTGCTGCCGTCGATTACATCATCGCGGGTAGCCGCTAAGACACCCACTTGCACGAGACGTGACCACCAGTCTGCTAGACGATCGAACGGCGGCCTTTGGGTCGCCGTTTTCCATTGCGCTAAAGGTCCGAAAGTGGCCGGTAAACGACCTTACGGTCAAAAAACTCATCCGTCCCTCGATATCAACATCTTACCATCTATTGTCTGTGCCACAATGCCTTTGTATTTTGCCTTAAATGAGGCTTAGAACTGGATGATAAATTCGAGTTAACGATGGGGATTCTTGATGGATTGGGCGCGCATACTGGCCTATATCACTGGGACAGTGGACCAGGAACTCCTTCTACGCAATGAGTATCTTGCTGCCGAAAACCGGATCCTCAAAGCCCGACTCAAGACGCCGTTGCGGCTTACTGATGCCGAGCGGATGACACTCGCTGAAATCGCGCATCGCCTTGGCCGTAAAGCGCTAGAGGATGTGGCTAATGCCGCGAAGCCCGATAACATTATGGGCTGGTACCGAAGGCTCGTCGCACGTAAGTTCGATGGGTCCAAGTCGCGTTGCTATCCGGGCCGCCCCAGAATCAATGAAGAAATCGAAGAATGGGTAGTGCGCATGGCCAAAGAGAATTCGGATTGGGGCTACGATCGGATTGTGGGCGCCATGGTGAACCTCGGCTACAGGCTATCCGATCAAACGGTTGGCAATATTCTGCAGCGCCATGGCATTTCGCCTGCACCGGAGCGCAATCGCACGACTACGTGGACCGACTTCATCCATGCACATATGTCTGTTCTTGCGGGTACCGACTTTTTCTCTGTCGAGGTACTGACGCTGCGTGGGTTGGTCGCTTACTACGTGCTGTTCTTTATCCGTCTGGAGAGCCGTCGCGTTGAGGTTGCCGGGATCACGCGACATCCTAATGAAGCCTGGATGAAACAAATCGCCAGGAATGTCACCATGGATGAGTGGGGCATCCTTGAGGGATGCCGGTACCTGATCCATGACCGCGATACGAAATTCACGGATTCGTTTCGCACGATCGTCAAATCGAGTCATGTAGACCCACTCAAGCTACCAGCGCGGAGTCCAAATTTGAACGCCTACGCCGAGCGCTGGGTAAAATCGGTGAAAGAGGAAGCGTTGTCAAAGCTGATTCTGTTTGGTGAGGCTTCTTTGAGGTGTGTGCTCAGCGAGTACCTGGTGCATTTCATCGGGAGCGTAACCATCAAGGCAAAGGCAACGTACTGTTATTTCCAGCTGCCACGCAAGCAAAGAATCGTGTTGACGGATCAGTTGGCTGTAAAGAACGCTTGGGTGGGCTGCTGAAGTATTACCATCGGGAAGCTGCATGAGTATTTTGACGTAGGTACTATATCTGTCTCAGCATATGCATAGATGCGAACAGCCTCATGGGATTGTCGGTGAAGGGTTCAAAAAACTCGTAGTGGTTGTAAAAACTGAGGGCTTCTTCGTCCAGAACATCTAATACAATTCCGAGAGCTGGCAGCCCTATATCAGTTAATTCAACGCTCTTACGAAGAGCGGTAATCAGGGTTTTTTCACCAAGGCGTTGTCCTTTGAATTGATTATCTACGGCCAGCCTGGCTAAAAGAACCACTGGAACTGGATATCTAGGAAGGCTTTTATCGGTGGGAACCTCTTCGCGCGTTACCGTTGCAGAGGCAAGGGTATAATATGCCGCGATCGGTGTTTTTTTTACCTGCTGCGTGCTGTCAGTGTCAGGTAGAACCCAAGTCCTGCTGAGGCCAAGCTTCATGTGTTTAACTGCGAAGCGTGCCAGAAACGTATTCATTGTTGGCTTGCCGCAGTCGAATTCTTTGAGATTGTGTTGGGCCGGATTTACGAAAACGAACGCGTGTGGAAGCGTCAACTAGATACCCTCGGCATCAAGCCGTTTCGCAGCTTTCGAAATACGTTCACTAGGTTTGCGTGCCGTGTCGTTGCAAATCGCCACGAAGTGATCAAACTGCGCGTTGGTAAGCTGGATAGACGTTTCCTGTTCCAGAATTCGGGGCGCATTATCACGAATCAAGCGAGTCATGAATTCGGTCAGTGATGCACAACCCAGCGCCGCCGAGGCGCGCTCAGCGATACGCTTGGTTTCGGTATCGACCCGCATCTCTATGCGCTCACGTGTTGTCATGGCCATTTCCACTCCTTTTATACTCAGTTATGAGTGATACATCATATCATGTACGGCAATTTGCCGCATAGGGTTAATCCATTACTGTGAGAGTCAGTGAAAGTAACCTTGTGAGTGGCGAATTCCTGTTCCTGCGAGCGTCTAAAATGATTGCCCGAAATCAGCAGAAACAACGGCTTATTGGCCCAAAATCGCGATTATTTTAGACGCGGGGAAGAGGTATAAAGACCATGCAAAACAGAGAGATAACTGTAGTTTGTATATCAGTATAAAGTGCAGGTGGTCGGAGGTTCAAATCCTCTCGCCCCGACCATATTTTCCCATTTATTTCTTTATGTTATAAGAAATACTTAATAACGTTTCTAGGGCGTCATTGCCTAAAATAACGTGGTTTGCCTAAAATAATGGCTCCACATTTGGATTATCCCGGACAGTACCGACTCAGCCGGCAAACCCTGGCGGCCCGTGTCATAGACATCTTTCAGATGTAAATCCATCGCCACCCAATCCAGTAGCTCCCGATGCCGGTCGAGCCGCTCCGACATGCCTGAACACAAGTACCATGAAGGTTACGATTTAATCGTGTTACGGATTTTCGAGACACACAGGACGGTTTCGAGACGGACAGGGTAGCCTATGGGCTACCCCCTACCAGATTTGCCTCGATATGATCAAGCGACTGTGAAATATGAGCCGTTGACGGCCATATGCACAAGAATGCTGGCCACATACCCAACGGCAATTGCCGGAGTCCATTTGAGATGTCCGAAGAACGTGTATTGCCCGCGGGCCTGTCCCATGAGTGCTACACCTGCGGCGGACCCGATGGAAAGCATGGAGCCACCGACACCGGCGGTCAGGGTCACTAACAGCCACTGTCCTGTCGACATGTCCGGATTCATGGTGAGAACTGCAAACATCACCGGGATGTTGTCCACGATGGCGGAAAGCACACCGATTGCCACGTTGGCATTGGTTGCACCCCAGCCGGTATACATCATTTCTGACGCCATGCTCAGGTAGCCAATAAAACCGAGGCCGCCGACGCAGAGCACCACACCGTAGAAAAACAGCAGCGTATCCCATTCGGCTCTTGCCACCGGGGAAAATACGTCGAATGCCACCGGTGTGCCCATTTGAGCATCGTGTTCAGTATTGTCCGGTTTGCCCTGGTGATCCCTGTGGGCGGTCTTTTTCAGGAAGAAGCCAAATAACTGGAGGTATCCAAGACCAGTCAACATCCCGATCACCGGCGGCATGTGCAGGAAGTTGTGAAAGCAAACGGCGGTGGTGATAGTGGCGAGAAACAGCGCGATTATGCGCCGCGCACCCCGTTGCATCCGCACCGGTTCTCCCGATGCCTCCGGCTTAAGGTTGGGCACTGCAAAATGCATGATCGCGGCAGGTACGACGAAGTTGACTGCGGCTGGCAGGAACAGGGCAAAGAAGGTCCAGAATTGCACCATCCCCTTTTGCCACACCATCAGCGTGGTGATGTCGCCGAATGGCGAGAAGGCACCGCCGGCATTGGCGCCGACCACGATATTGATGCAGGCCAGGGTGACAAAGCGGCTGTTGTCGCCGCCAACTGCCATCACTACGGCGCACATCAATAGTGCGGTGGTCAGATTGTCCGCAATCGGGGAGATAGAAAATGCCAGGATGCCGGTGATCCAGAACAGGGAACGGAAACCGAATCCGCTACGGATCAGCCAGGCGCGCAGTGCCTCGAACACCCTGCGCTCCTCCATGGCGTTGATGTAAGTCATCGCCACCAGCAGGAAGAGCATCAGTTCGGCATACTCCAGCAGATTATGCCTTACCGCATGTTCCGCTGCCGTGGTCAGGCCATGGGCAGCGTATACCCAGGCGATAAATCCCCAGATCAATCCCGCGGCGATGATAACCGGCTTGGATTTGCGCAGATGAGTGAATTCCTCTGCCATGACCAGCGCATAGGCCAGCACAAACAGTCCGATAGATAACCAGCCCACCCAGTGCCCGGTAAGGTCAAGGTGGCTGGAAGTTTGCTCGGCGGCCAGTAACCCCTGTGGCAGTAGGCCGAGCAACAGTAAAGCCAACGACGCTTTGATCTTGTTTTGAAATTTCATCGGCAATTCCTAGAACACCAGATTCATCATTATCAGCATTACGACCAGAAACAGTACTGTCATAATGCCGCCCGCTTTCAGGAAGTCAGATACTCGGTAGCCTGCCGGACCCATGATCAAGGCATTTACCTGGTGGGTGGGGATGAGGAAGGAGTTGGAGGTGGCGATCGCCACCGTGAGCGCGAACACAGCCGGGTTGGCACCTGCACCAATCGCGATGTTGACGGCCAGCGGCACCAGCAGCACGGTTGCACCCACATTGGACATCACCAGGGTGAAAAAAGTGGCCAGTGCCGCAACTGCGGACTGGATTACCCAGACCGGCATATGACCAACCACCAAGAGCACCTGATCGGCGATCCATTTTGCAGTACCAGTGGTCTCTACCGCCAACCCCAGGGGGATCAGCGAGGCAAGCAGAAATACCGTCTTCCAGCTTACCGCCTCATAAGCTTCCTCGATGTTCAACACGCCCGACAGCACCATACCCATGGCGCCGGTCAGCAAGGCCACCGAGAGGCGGATGTCGGTGAACAGCACCATGAATAAGGCTATGGAAAAGAAAATGGCGGCTGGCAGGACCTTGTGGGGACGCAACTCCTCACGTGGATACTCGGTAGTCACCACCACGAAGTCACGATTCGTTTCAAGCCTTGCCAGCGCATCCCAGGCCGTGTGTACTACCAGGGTGTCGCCTGCCTGGAACGGCATGGTACGGATTTCGTCCCCCTCGCGCATTGTCTCACCGTTGCGGTGCAGCCCGATCATGGCGAGACCATAGGTCTTGCGCATCCAGATATCACGGGCACTCTTGCCAATAAGATCGGAACCCGGGGGAATGACTACCTCGGCGATGCCGGCCTTGGTCGTGGCGAGCGACTCGGAGAAGGTGCGTAGTTGCCTGCGCTTTTTCAGACTGTACTTTTCTACGAAGTGCGCAAGATCATGCGGATCGGCCACCACACCCAGTACCATACCTGCCTGGAACTCAGTGTCACGGGCCAGGGTGCCGGGACCGATTCGGGACTCTTCACCAGACCACTTGCTGGCGATCACCCGCACTCGATACGTTGTCTCTACGTCATCCAGTTTTTTACCGATCAGGTCGCTACCCTCCGGAACCACCAACTCTGAAAGGGAGTAATCCACACCGTAAATGTCATGGAAATATTGCATGGGATCGGAACCCACGGTACTGCTTTCACTCTTGGTCTTTGGCAGTACAAAGCGTCCAGCCAGAACAAAATAGATGATACCTGTCGCGATTAACGCTACCCCTACCGGCGTTACCGAGAACAGCCCCCAGGTTTCCATCTGCTGCGTTGCAGGCAGCGCTTTATTGGAAGTCAGGATCAGATCGTTGAGCAGGATCAATGGACTGGAGCCAACCATGGTCATGGTGCCGCCCAGGATGGCGGTAAAGCCCATTGGCATCAGCAGGCGCGACATGGGTAGACCGGAGCGGGCTGAGATACGGGAGACTACCGGCAGGAACAGTGCGGCGGCCCCCACGTTTTGCATAAACGAAGAGATAAAACCCACGGTGGCCGAGATGATCGGGATGATGCGCCCCTCGGTGGTGCCGCCAATCTTCAGGATAAAGGTAGCGACCTTGCTCATGATGCCGGTCTTGTCGAGGCCGGCGCCGATGATCATGACGGCGATGATGGACATCACTGCGTTGGAAGAGAATCCGTCGAACAGGTGCTTGTTATTCACCAGTCCCTGCTCCAGCCCCATGAAGGGGGCCAGTAGCGAGGTCAGGCCCAACAGCACCATGACGGTTGCTGCCGCAACATCCACACCGACCACTTCAAAAGCAAACAGATAGATAGTCAACATCAAAATGGCGCTGACCCAGGCTATCTCGACTGTGGGTACCACTGTTGCAAGAAACACAGCTAGCGCTGCAAATACTACTGCTGCGATTATCTGTTTTGGGCTGACTATGCCAGGTTTCGCGATAGTCTGTTCTTCATCCGCAAGTCTGTTCATTGTTTCTCTCTTCTAAATAATCCTTAAAATGTCTTGATACGCGCGCAGTGTCTGGCTTACTTCGCATGACTCGATGACTGCAAGCTAAAAGGGTGTTTGGTATCCCCGACCTTTGTGGAACTTCAGGCTGCGGACTGTTTATGAGGTCGGGATAATGCCTGGTCTTCAATGAGTACCAGCGGAACAAGGAGACGACTCCCACGTTTTGGTATCACTTCTTCTATCAGAACTCTGGCAGCAGAGTCGTCCGGTATGGCTACCAGAAAAACCAGTGAGGGGTGGTTGCCGATGTATTCAGCGATGCTGTCGACGGCATTCACACCAAGTTGAATACACTGGCAGTCAAGACCGGCCTCTCGAACCTGATTCTCCAGCGCAGAGATACTTGCCATATCGGTCACACCATGAAGCAGCAGATCAATCTGCGCACCCTGACGCAGACTGGCATCGATGGCGTAATCGAGGGGCGTACCCAACCCGTTGCCATCGCTAATGAAGGCGATACGTTTTGAGACTGGCCTTCTTGGCACCTGTGGAGCGGCGGTCGTTGGCCTTACTCTGGCTTCCGCTCCGTAACTCAGTACCTTGATTTTGTCGTGCATGGATAAAAATTCACCGGCATGCTGGTTGGCCAGGCCGGACAAAATTCGTTTCAAGTTGTGATTGAGTTTTTTCATTATCTGCAATTCCGAATATTCGTCTACTCTGATATTGCAACAGCTGTGCCAAATCCGGATACTCATAAGTTACTGGTTTAATAAGCGTTTATATATTCGTCTCAGCCACTCGGTGTTTCAGGTTGCAACGGTCAGCGCGGTGTGCGAGTAGTAAATGCTGTAAATGCGCTGTACACGTATGTCTGGTACAGTTGTTGCAATTTGAAACATATGGTTGCGTTTTGTTATGGCCGCATTTTTCGATCTGAGCAGCCTGCGGGGCAAAATCACCAGTGGGTATATCACACTGGTGATTAGTACCGCGGTACTTGGCCTCATTGCCTTTTCAGACTTGCTGTTTCTCAAGCGACAGGTGACAGAGGGAGAGGTGGTTATCGATCTTAAGGATGCGATCCTGGAAATGCGTCGTGAGGAAAAAAACCTGTTTCTCTACGCGGATACTACCGCGCTGTCTCGGGCTGACGAACAGGCTGCCTTGTCTCTGGAAATCCTGCAGCAGTATCACACTGTGCTGGGTGCGATAATGGGCGAAACCGGCCCGTTGACAATGATGCAGACCCTGAAGGCCTACCGTAACAATCTGGGACATTGGAGTGGGACATCAGGCCGCAATCTCGAGTCACTTCAGGATGAGATAAGGACGCTCGGACACCGTGCCTATCTCTCCGTTGAGTCGCTTTCTGATCAGGAGCGCCGACTGCTGGAGACAGCGATTCAGGAATCCCAATGGTTTTTATTTATTTCACTCTTTTTGATCGGGGTCTCGATATATATCGTCGGGCGTCAGCTCAAACGTGTGGCAGTTACCCCGCTCAAACAGTTGGAGTCTCGCCTGATGCCTATTGCAAGGGGACATTTCAAACACCTGGAACCACCATCGGCTGACCGTGAATTCATCACGTTTACTGATGCCTTTAATCGTATGCTGAAAGAGCTGGAACTTCGCCAGAAGCGCATGCTGCAATCAGAAAAACTGGCGTCACTGGGTATCCTGGCAGCCGGTGTGGCTCACGAACTAAACAATCCATTATCCAATATATCCTCCTCCTGCCAACTGCTCAATGAAGAGCTGGAAGATGCAGATCCGGGCCAGCTTCAGACCTGGCTGAAACAGATAGACAGTGAAACGGAGCGTGGCCGGAATATCGTTCGAACGTTGCTCGATTTCGGTGGTCAACGCATCTTTGAGAAGACCCGGCTAAGGTTGCTGGATCTCATCAACGAGATCCAGGTTATCCTTGGTAACACGCTGCAGCAATACGCGGCGACGCTTACGCTCAATATTCCCGAAGACCTCAGCCTGGAAGCAGACAAGCAGCGCCTCCAGCAGCTGTTTATCAATCTTATCCAGAATGCCCTTCATGCGAGTGGCCGGGGGGGGCATCTTCGGATCAGTGCCATGCTGTGTGAACGAGGCGTTTCGATGATTCCGGAGGGTGCCGAGGTGGCCGGTGATCTCAAGTGCATCACAGATTACGATGGCCGGTTTATCGAGATTCTGGTCGCCGATGATGGCCCAGGCATACCGGGTGAGCGTCTCTCCAGGGTCTTCGATCCGTTCTTTACCACCAGCGAGCCGGGACACGGTGTTGGCCTGGGACTGTTTATTGTGCAGGAAATCGTGCGCGAGCATGGCGGCTGTCTTGCCATAGCCTCCCGCCCGGGGAAGGGGACACAGGTGATCGTGTTGCTTCCCGGCAAGGAGTCGACCAGTGACTGACCCCGCATCCGATGCAGGTCATATACTGATTGTCGATGACGAAGCAACCGCGGTTAACAATCTGGCGCATGTGTGTCGCAAGGAAGGTTATCAAGTCACCACACGGACTACCGGCATGGGCGCTATCAAGGCCCTGGAACATAGCCGTTTCGATGTGGTGTTGACAGACCTGCAAATGGAAAAGGTGGACGGCATGGCCATTCTCCATCGGGCCATGGAACTTGACCCGGAAACTGCCGTCGTGCTGATAACGGGCTACGCCACGCTCGATTCCGCCGTGGAGGCGATGAAAGCGGGCGCGTTCCACTATATTGCCAAACCTTTCCGCCTGGATGAGGTGCGGGAGGTCGTGCGCAATGCGCTGGAACTGGTCAATCTGAAGAGAGAAAACCGGCAGCTAAAGGAGCAGCTGACGAGCAGCCGTAGCGGGCCTTCAATCATCACGCAGGATGCGGTCATGCAGCGCTTGCTGGAAACGGCACGAAAAATAGCCCCTACCGACACTAACGTACTCATCACGGGAGAGAGCGGGACCGGCAAGGAATTGCTGGCCCGTTATATTCATGCTCATAGCAATCGAGGCGAAAAACTTTTTCAGGCGGTCAACTGCGGTGCCTTGCAGGAGGATTTGCTGGCCAATGAACTTTTTGGCCACGAGAAGGGGGCCTATACCGGTGCCACAGAAGCGCGTCAGGGGTTGATAGAAGCTGCAAACGGGGGCACCCTGTTCCTGGACGAGATAGCGGAAATGTCCCTAGGCATGCAGGTAAAGTTACTGCGAGTCATTCAGGAAAGAGAGGTTCAGCGTCTGGGAGCCACCCGGGCAATTACTGTGGACATTCGCCTGATTACCGCCACGCATCGTGATCTGCGCGATGAAGTCGCCGCCGGCCGCTTTCGACAGGATTTGTTTTACCGTCTTGACGTGGTCGGCCTGCATCTTCCTCCTCTGGCGCAACGTCGTGATGATGTCCCCCTGCTTGCATTCTACTTTCTGCGCAAGCATGCGGCGCAAATGAACCGTAGTGTGGAGGATATTGATCCTGCGGCTATGGGCATCTTGCTTGATTATGACTATCCCGGAAATATCCGCGAACTCGAAAATATCGTGGAACGTGGTGTAGCGCTGGCCAGGGAAAGTGATCTGACCGCAGCTGATTTGCCAGTCACCCTTACAGAACATGCGGTGCATGTTGTGCGTGAGGAAGCGGGCCGCCTGCCCACTTTGGCCGAACGCGAAGCAGACTACATTCGTTATGTGCTCGAGCGCAGCGGAGAGAACCGGACAAGGGCAGCAAAGGTCCTTGGTATCGATCGGGTCTCATTGTGGCGGAAGTTAAAGAAATACGGCATGGAAGAGGAACGCCATACTGATAAGAATAAGTAAGCCATAAAGATAATTGAAAAAATAAAGATTTGTGGAATGGGTGTGGTGGTCCAGCGAAAGTTTGCGCCCACCCGTCCGGCAACGGGACTTCCAGGTCCAGTACAGTCGAAAGCCCTTGCGGTGCCAGCGTACCAGGGTATCGGGTTTGAAGACTTGCAGTACCTGCAGGCAACCTGGCCATAGGCGGTAGAGCCAAACCCAGAACAGCCGTTGGTCCCAGTGGAATCGGAGTCGTTTGCGTGGTATTTGGTTTACCATGGCCAGTTGTTGGCGAAGCGCCAGGATTTCGAGGTGCAGGAGGGCGCGGCTTTGTATTAGACCGAGCAGCGTAGACAGGACGGGGAGGGCGATAGTTCTCATGCCGGGACCGTACGATAGTCGTGGCGAAAAAGTCAACGACGTCAATATGTACGATGTTTTTGGTAGCCACAGAAGGTTGCGTTCAGGAACAAGACTGTCTATGTTATTGTTTTAAAGCAATAATTACGAATTTTTCACCCACAGCCGAAAGATTCGGTGGACCAGGACACCACAGCAAGATTTAGGTTGCATTTTTGCACTAAAGTAATACTATTACGAAAAGGTAGTATTACTATAAGTGGGGTCCAGCTATGCGAGTTACGACGAAAGGCCAAGTCACGATTCCGCAAGAGGTGCGAGAGGCACTTGGTATCCGACCACATTCAGAGGTGGAGTTTATCAAGGTCAACAATGGGGACTATCGTCTCGTGAAGGCAAAAAAGAAAAGGTTGAAAAGCCGGTTTGCCGCACTGCGCGGTACGGCAACAGTCAGGATGACCACAGATGAGATAATGGCGTTAACACGTGGTTAGCGATGGCTAGCGTTCTAGTGGATTCCAATGTCATCCTTGATGTGGTTGAGGATGATCCGCAGTGGTGCGATTGGTCTTTGGATGTGCTGAATCAGTACAGCGAAACGCATCAGTTAATCATAAATCCGGTGATTTATGCGGAGGTGTCGATCAGTTTCGAACGGATCGAGGAGTTTGAAGAAGTATTAAGCTCCGGTGGTTTAAAGATGGTTCCAATCCCGAAGGAGGCGTTGTTTTTAGCAGGCAAGGTTTTTATAAGATATCGACGCAAGCAGGGGGTAAAGACAATTCCCCTTCCAGACTTTTTTATTGGCGCTCATGCTGCTGTCGCAGATGTGGCGCTGCTTACAAGAGACAAGAAGCGATTCAGGCATTATTTTCCTTCAGTGAAATTGGTTTCGCCTAAATAGAAGGGAAGATCGACATGCTTGGCGAAATCGGTAATTGTCAAGGTAAATGTCGGCGTGCCAAGAAGTCCGAGCAGCCGGATGTTGCGAATAAGGATAAATTTTCAGGCGGCGTGTCATTAGGAGTGGCAATGCCTGTATGCAATTGAATTATATAGAAATGCAGCGGATTGCAAATCCGTGGACCTCGGTTCGACTCCGGGCGTCGCCTCCATTCAGCTAAATCAATTGGTTATGGCGCTTCTTTAGTGACTTTTCTATCTTTATATTTTGCCGGAAAATCAGTGAAACACCGCCTCATCCCGCCTGACACCGTCTGACGACGGCAAGTTGAGTGGCAAGAATGTATTGCCACTTCAGCACAAGGCGCGTACCAGAGCTCGACCCTGCTAAGTCAAGCTGTCGTGAAGCGGTTTGAAAGTACGCGTTCTATAGAAGACCTTGACACTATAATGGTATCGCCCATAATACCGTCATGGGTCCGCGAATCGTACTCGATACCTGCGTTTTGGTTGCGGCTCTGCGCTCAAGGCGTGGAGCCTCATTCCGCATTGTTTCTCTGGTAGGGCGGGACCATTTTGAGTTTTGCTTGTCGGTTCCTCTGGTGGTGGAGTACGAGGCGGCGGCCAAGCGTCATTCCAGGCGGCTAGGTTTAACCTATGGAGATGTTGAAGATGTCTTGGATTATCTCTGTCGAGTCGGACTGCACCGGGAGGTACACTTTTTGTGGCGCCCCTGCTTGCGGGATCCTGGTGATGACTTGGTTCTGGAATTGGCAGTGGAATCGGAGAGTACATATCTGGTAACCCACAACGTGCGTGATTTCACCGGTGCCGAGAAATTCGGTGTTAATGTCATTACCCCAAAGGGGTTTTTGCGCGTAATCGGAGAACTGTCATGAGTACTATTAGTTTGAGACTGCCGAGTTCTTTGCACGAGCGTGTACGGGATCTGGCTAAAAGAGAAGGTATTTCAATCAATCAATTTGTTGCGACGGCATTGTCAGAAAAGATGTCGGCCCTGTTAACCGAGGAGTACCTTTCCAAGCGGGCCAAGCGAGGCAGCAGAAAGAAGTTTGATCGTGTGCTATCAAAGGTTCGTGATGTGGAGCCGGAGGATACGGATGCACTCTAACTAGCGGTGTTGGTAACGAAGACACCAAATTCGCGCGCAATGCTGCGGAAGTTTCCCGATACACTTGAGAAACTGAGTACGTTAGTATGCCGGTAGGGTCGCAAATATTCGCACGAACCGTATGATATTGTTATCAGACAATATTGGGGATAATCTGTTTGTGCAATGACGAATGTAGTTTAGCTCTCCCACCCCATCGTAATCGCTCTGGCCGACTGGCTTAACTGCCATCAACAGGCGATTACCGACTATCTCATCGAAGAGAACCGTGTTCTTAAGGATCAGTTCGAAGGACAGCGGCTTGGGTCCACCGATAAACTGCGGCAGTAGAAGAAATCGACTTTATCTACACAGAGTGGGTGTCCTGGTCCAGCGAAAGTTTGCGCCCATGCTTGCACGGCAATTGACTGGAGGATGCCTGTGTTAGTCGGCATCTTCACAGCGCAAATGCTTCAAGACGCCCACCTGACGGGCATTGGAGCATAAGGAAAGCAATCGACGCCGACAGGTGCAGCAGACGCCGAGATATGCCGAAACGCGTTGGCTACGCCGCGCGTCTCAAATCAACGATCGGCAGGTGCTTCCGGCCCCAATGACGGCGCACATCAAGGCGAATGGGAGTGCCACAGTGGCCTGCGACTGGCGCGTGCGGAGATGCGCATGGCGCGCTACGCGGCCATCGTTTGCGTGGTTCGTACCGAGGACGCTCACTCGCCGGCAACACATCATGATAGACCTCATCAGGTGTCTTGCCATTGAGTGACGAGTGAGGGCGACTCTGATTGTACCGGTTCGCAAAACACGTTAGTTCCTGGTGGATCGCGTCCGTGCGAAGTGGCACCAGAATGATGCGCGTACAGCCGTTCTTTAGGCTCAAGATGAATCGTTCAATGAGCGTGATGCTCCCATGCTGGGGCTTAGGGTTTTCAGTTGTTGCACGATGTAGCGGACGAAGTCCGGCAACTTATTCACCGGCTCGCGCAGTTGCAGCGACGTCACAGCTCTTCCCCATATTTAATCGGGTCGTGAAATCTTTAATATCAGCACAGTCAATGCCGGTAAGAACGTCAGGCTTACCAAAGCTGTTCCGAGTAGGCCGAACATCACGATCACGCCCACGCCCCTGTAAAGCTCTGTACCTTCACCAGCCAAAAACACCAGAGGTGCAAGACCGAATACGGTGGTGAGCGTCGACATAGCGATCGGCCGCAGTCGCGCATCGACTGCATGACGCACGGCTTCCATGGCGTTCATGCTTTTGTCGCGTACGTTGGACATGGCCTGATGGACAATCAGGATTGGATTGTTTACCACGGTACCCATTAGGATCAGGAAGCCAAGCATCGCGATCATGTCGAAGCCGAGGTGCAGTTCGCTCATGCCGATCAGCGGCAGCCATGCACCGCCGAGATTAAACAGCCACAGGCCCAGGATGCCGCCGGCAACGCCCAGCGGGATCGTGACCATGACCAGCAGCGGATATCCCCAGTGGGTGAAGATGGCAACCAGCAGCAGGTAGATGATGACGATGGCGACGACGTAGTTCGCAGCCAGGGCTTCGCGTGTGGCCTGCAGCTGGTCGCTGGCACCTGAGATGGTCATATTGATACTGCTGGGCACGGCGCCGGTCTCGCGCAGGTAATCCACGACGTCGTGCCTGACGATTTCGACGCCCGTTTCAAGCGCAACCCGTTCCGGTGGGATGATGTTGAGCGTGACCGTGCGCTGGCTGTTGAGGCGCCGGATGATATTGGTGTCCACAGTTTCCACAATGCGGGCGATGGAAGACAGCGGCACCACGGCACCGATCGGGGTATACACCGAAATCTGGTTGAGGCTGTCGAGCGAGGCGTTGCGGCCTGCCTTGCTGTACAGGTAGATATCGATTTTGTCGTCGTCGAGGTAGAATTCGTTGACGAAAGCACCGTCGGTGAGCGCGGCGATGGTGTAGCCGAAGTCCTGCGTGGTCATGCCGACTTCGCTGGCACGCGCCCATTTCGGCCTGACCTCGATCAACGGTTGCGACAGCGACAACGTGGACGGGTCGGCACGCAGGCGCGGCGAATCGAACACTTCACCGGCGCGGCGGTAGGCGGCCAGCGCGGCGTCGTAAATGTCCGACAGGTTGGGCCCGGAGATGTCGAGGTTGACGCTGCGCGTGCCACCGGAGTTGCTGGTGATGATGGAGCCGCGCGTGACGAATCCGCGCATGGCAGGGTACTCGAGGTATTTCTTCTGCAGTGCCGCCATGAGCGGCTTGATATGCGCCGGGTCCTTGGGTTGCGAGATAATGCGGATGCGCTGCGCCTCGACGCTCATGTTGACGTATTTCAGCGCCGGCATCTCGGTCTCGCCATTGTCGAACTGCTCCGGTTCGTGCTGCGTGAAGGGCAGCAAGTAGTCCTGCAGTTCGTTGCCGATTCTAGCCATGGTCTCGATGTTGTAACCGGGCGGAGAGGTCAGCGAGGCGAAGGCCTTGGGTTCTTCGCCTTCGGGCAGGTACTCCGCGGGCGGCGTGAGCAAGGCGAAGATGCCGATGCTGAGCAGCGCAACGCCGGCGATGATGGCGCTGCGCCTGCGCGGGCTCGCGATCAGCCAATTGATGCGGTCGATCACGCGCCGGTGCAGGTCATGCGTCTGCCCATCGACGTGCAGGTTGTCGGTGGAGAACTCCAGGTGCGCAGTAGCGGTGGGGATCACAGCAATGGCAACCAGCATCGAAGTCAGTATCGAAGCCGAGATCGCGATCGCGATATCCGAGTAGAGCTGGCCGGCCTCTTCCTGGATGAACAGGATGGGCACGAACACTAACACGGTGGTCAGCGTGGAGGCGAGCACCGCGGGCCAGACCAGTTGCACGCCGACCACTGCCGCGCGCAGGCGGTCAAGGCCCTTGCGGCGCTGGTGCTCAATGCTCTCCAGCACCACGATGCTGTTGTCCAGCGTCATGCCGATCGCGAACGCGATACCGGCGAGCGAGATCACGTTGATGGTGCGGCCGGCGATCAGCAGACCGATGAAGCCGGCGATGGTACAGACCGGGATGCCCATCACGCCGACCAGCGTGGCCCGGCCAGAGCGCAGGAACAGGAACATAACCAGGCTGGCGAGTATGGCGCCGAGGCTGAGGTTGATCCAGACGTTGTGCACCGAGGCCTGTACATAACCGACATCGTCGGCGATCAGGCGCATAAACATGCCGGCCGGCTTGAGGATGTCGTTGTTGATGTGTTCCATCTCGACCATCAGTTGTTCCTTGATGTCGATCACGTTGGAACCTGCCTGGCGCCGCACCGACAGTCCGATCACCGGGTCGCCGTCGGTGTAGGAAATGCGGCTGAGCTCGTAATGGTCGAGCCGGACTTCGGCGACGTCGCCGAGGCGGATCAGCGAGTCACCGCGCCGAACCAGGATCAGGTCGCGCAGTTCCTGCAGGTCCTCGAAGCGGCCCACGGTACGCAGCAGGTAGCGGCGCTTGCCAGACTCAATTTCACCGCCGGAGATATCGCGGTTGCGTTCGGTGATCGCGCGGCGTACGTCCTGGATGCTGATGTCACGCTCGGACAGGCGCTCCGGGTCGAGCAGCACCTGCACCTGGCGCTCGGCGCCGCCATACACGTTCACCAGCGACACCCCGGGCACGGTTTCCATGCGCGAGCGCACTTTGTCGTCGATGAAGTCCTGCATCAGCACCATGTCGAGCTTGCGCGGGTTGCCCGGCAGGGGTACGACGCGGAAGTACATAAAGGAGTTGGCGGAGAACGAGGTCGCGTAGATGCGCGGCTCGTCCACGTTGAGGGGGTAGGACGGCACCTGCGACAGCGCGTTGTTGACGTTGATCAGGGTTTCGTTCAGGTCGATACCAAACGGGAATTCGAGCTCAATCGATGCGCGGCCGAAGGACGAAGAGGAGATGATGCGCTGCAGGCCGGGAATGCTGCGCAGGTATTCTTCCTGCTCGATCACGATTTCCTTTTCGATATCCTGCGGGGTCGCGCCGGGCCAGGAAGTGCGCACGGTGATGGTGCGTACTTCGAGATCCGGGATCATCTGTACCGGGATGCGAAGCGCCGCCATCACGCCGAGTACGCTGACGATCAGGATAATGACCGTCATCAGGGTGCCGCGTTTTATGATGGCTTCAAACATGAATCAAGGGCCGTTTATTCGCTTCGCTGGACATGTACCTGCTGGCCTTCCTGAAGGGATTCGTTGCCGCGCACGACAATGACATCGTCCGCCTGGATACCTTCACGGATCGTGATAAGTCCGTTGAAGCCGTGTCCGGTGACGACACGTTTTTCGGAGACGGTCGGCGGCTCGCTGTCCGGGTTGATCACCCACACGGTGACGCGGCCGTCCGGGTAGCGCAGGATCGCATCGCGCGAAATCACCACGCCACGGCGGCCGGTGGTCAGGTTGAGTTTGCCATGCACGGACATGCCCGGCGTCAGGCGCGCATCGCCGGCATCCATCCTGACGTGGATCAGGAAGGTGCGCGAACTCGTGTCGCTGACCGGGACCACGGCGTCGATGGTGCCGTCGAATTCACGGTCCGGCAGGGCGTCCAGCGTGACACTGATCGCGCTTTGCGAGTTGATGCGGGGGTAAAACTCCTGCGGCACGCGGAATTCGATACGCAGGTCGTCAATGGCGACCAGCGTGACCACCGGCCTGCCGGGCTCGATCCATTCACCGGTTTCGGTCAGACGTTCACTGATCACACCGCCGAACGGCGCCCGCA
>Ga0316198_10000663_pt1 | contig 18685 bp, 18 predicted proteins | sample OudBieAanoxic_MG_FD_204935 | JGI IMG/M metagenome (GOLD analysis project Ga0316198, IMG submission 204935) | Coastal sediment microbial communities from Oude Bieten Haven, Netherlands - site A anoxic | ecosystem: Environmental > Aquatic > Marine > Coastal > Sediment | place: Netherlands...
AACGGGACCTGCCGGTCACCACGACTCCTGGGACCGAACTCAACCCCGACATCGTTCGCTCGGCATTGGATGAATTGGCGATGAGCAAGGTGGTATCGCGTGTCGAAGGCCTCACGAACGTCGTCTATGTCATCAAGAGCGATCAACACCTCGCGGCCGCGTACTACCGCAACACGATCATCCATTTCTTCGTCAACCGGTCGATTGTTGAGGCAGCGATCGCAGGAATGTCGCGCAGTGAATCAACAGGGATAGAAGAGCTCCTGGCGCGGGCATTCGGCTGGCGAGCCATTCTCAAGTTCGACTTCTTCTTCGAGGGACGCGCCCACTTCCGGGACTCGATCATCGAAGAGCTACGGCTCGCATGCCCCGACGGGGTTGATCTCGTCAACAGCGGCGATTTGGAGACGGTGGCCGATGCGTTCGATCCACCGGTGAGCCCGGCCGTGCTGCTCCCATTCCTCGAGGCATATCGCATCGTCGCTGCCGTGATTGCACAAGCGGACCCGAATGAGACGCTGGATGCACAGACCATTGCTCACCGTTCGTTGCTGCTTGGACGCCAGGCCGCTGCGCAGGGCAAGATCACAACCCCAGAATCGCTGTCGACGGAGTTGTTCAAATCGGGGATCGCGCTGGCCGAAAACGCAGGACTCCTCGGACGCGGAGATCAAGAGGCACGCGACGAATTCCTCGCGGATATCGACGACGCCCTCGCCGATCTCAGGGTCGTTCAGCGCACCGCTCAGGCACGAATGATCATTTCGCCCCCGCACGAAATGACTAGTTGACCACGCTCGGTAGTCGGTGATACACTCCTCGTGGGCAGTCGGCGGCAGGAGAGGGCACCCGGAACAGGATCTTCGGGAGCTCGCCTATGCGCAAAGACAACCAGAACGACCGCTTCCCGATCGCGAAGCGCGGGTACGACCCCCACGCCGTCGAGGCGTTCCTCGATGTAGCGGCCGCCGAGAACGATCGGATGCTCAATGAAGCGGCGACTCGGATTGCAGCGCTCGAATCGGAACTCGAAGAGGCGAAGCGGCAAGAAGAGGCCGTCCATCTGACAATCCTGGCCGCAACAGCTGCCAAGGATGACATGCTCGAAGCGGCCAAACACCAGGCCGCTGAGCTGACGGCCAATGGACGCAAGGAAGGCGACCGCATCGTCACCGATGCCCGGATGCAAGCCTTCCAGTTGGTGACTGGTGCCAGGAAAGAAGCCGAACTGGTTGTCAGCGAAGCGCGCTCCGAAGTCGCAGCAATCGCCCGCGTTGACGGTGAAGCTGACATCTCGGCTGACGGTCCGACCGAACGCGAGAAGGCGCTGCAGGAGCGCATCGACGAGATGCAACAGGTTGTCGCAGCGATGGAAGCCGAGCTCAGCAGCCGACCGACGGCAGCGGAGACAGAGGCGGCTCTCGCTGAGGCAGCCACAGTCGACGAAGCTCCTACGGAAGTCGCCGACAACGTCGAAGAGCCCTCTACGCATGCGACGATAGACGACGTCGCTCCCCCGACCCCAGCGGCCGAGGACCACGACGAGGACATCGAAATCGTCGTGACCGACACACCACCGGTCGAGGCGCCGAGCGAGCTCACCCTCGATGACACGGAGATCGCGGTCGATGATGTCGCCGTCACCGTCGAGGCCAGCGCCGATTCACAAGCGCCGGACGACTCGGAAGGACCCGATACCAGCATCACGGACGCACGCACGCCTGAGGCCGTACGCCGGTCGTTCTACTCACGCCGCTCGGCACGCCTCCCACGCATCGGAGCGGAGGGTGGACGCGACACCATGGCGGTAATGGCCGGCCTGCGCACCAACTTCGTGGCTGCCGATGCGGCCACGGACCCGGATGTCGAGGACAAACCGGCGTTCGAGGCTGTCTGAACAGATTTGGCGGGGGCGGTACCGACGCTCGGCTGCCCGCCCGGACCGACGCCCAACCGGCGCCGTCCCCGTCAATGCCTCACCGGGACCTAGAAGTAGGGGTTCGCGCCGAGTGAATGATCGGTCACATCAACGACTTCGGTGATCTCGGGCACGGCGGAGAGGATTGCCTTCTCGATCCCCTGCTGCAGCGTCACGGCCGCAAGTCCGCAGCCCTGACACCCGCCGCCGAGTTCGAGCATTGCGCGGGACCCATCAACTCCAATGAGATTGGCGATACCGCCGTGCGACGCAATCGCAGGATTGATCTGCTCAGTGAGCAGCTGGCGCACCTTCTCCTCGGTCGTCCCCGCCAACTCGATCTCGTCTCCGAGGCCCAAGCCGGGACTGGGCGTATTCGGGTTTCGTATGACGAGACCCGCCGCCGGACCGGTGGAAGAGAGGTCGAGAACCGCACCCCGAAGATCGTCGACGGAACCCTCAGCAATCGCGACCGGGAGACCGTCGTGACGCTCAACATGATCGGCCGGCATCACATCCTCAGGCCTGAGGAAGGCGGTCTCGTACACATAGCCGTTCGCCCCGACGCCGCTGATCCGCAGAGCAAGATGGAGGTCGTCGATCGATTCGCCCTCGCGCAATTCGAGGATCGTCGCGAGCGCCTCTTCGGTGATCTCTATGACAGGTGTTTGGGTTTCACTCATGGAAGCGCGGATGCTACCGGTGGCTACCCGGCTAGCGGTACAGGTCCACGATCTCCGCGTCGAAGTGGTCGATCACAGCTCTTCGAGTCACAATTCCGGAGGCAGAACGCTCACCCTCATCGACGGAGAGCGGTCGTGGAAGGATCCCAATCTTCCTGATCTGCTCAGCCCGCGCAAGACGCTGATTGACCGCTTGCACTCGCCGCGTGATCTGCTCCAGCGCGGCTTCGTCGTCCAGACCACCCGCCACAGAGACGAGCACACCCAGTTGGTCGTACCCGTCGCCGACGATCACCGCGTCAACGATGACCGGATCCTGCCGAAGTAGTTCTTCGATCGGTTGGGGACAGATGTTCTTCCCGCCGGTTGTGATCACGATGTCCTTCTTGCGACCCGTAATCGTGAAGAGACCGTCCGAGCCAATAGATCCGAGATCACCCGTGTAGAGCCACCCATCACGCAACGCATGCTGTGTCGCTTCCGGGTTGTTGAGGTAGCCGGCGAACACGCTGCGGCCACGCAGGATGATCTCGTCGTCTTCGGCAAGGCCGGCCTCGATGCCGGGGAATGGGAACCCGACCGAGCCGTATCGAGTGGCTCCCTCTTGGGTGATGATCGACGGACCTGAGGCTTCGGAAAGACCGTAGACCTCGCGAATCACCAGATCAAGCCCCGAGAAGTACTCAAGTGTTTCCGGGTCTGCGGAGACTGCGCCGCTGAACGCCAGCCGCAGGTCGACGAACCCGACAGCTCTACGCACCTTGTCGGTGAAGAGCCGTCGAGCGACGGCCACCGATGCTCGCCCGACCAGCGACCGCCGCCGACTGGCGTTCCTCGCCGCGATGTCGGCCGCCGACACCTTCATCGACCACTCGGCGACCTTCTTCTGCCATCCGTCGAGCGCATCGATTCGTGCCCGGAGTGCTCGTTCGAATCCGGACCATACGAGCGGAACGCTGAAGAAGATCGTCGGTTGGATCTCGGGAAGGTCGACCCGGATCCGCCCAATTGACTGCGCAAATGCCACGGAGTACCCGGCGTGGGCGGCAATGTGGATCGTGAACATCTGCTCGGCTACGTGTGACAGAGGAAGGTACGACAGGACACGATCGTCGCTCGTCGGCTCGAATACTTCGGCCGAAACACCCGATGCGAACACAAGGTTGTCGTGCGTCAACACAACCCCGAGCGCGCCCCCGAATCCGGCAGCTGTGAAGATCAGAGTCGCCGGGTCGTCCGGACGAAGGCCGGTGAGGCGTTCTTCGAGCATGTCCTCCGGAACATCATCGCCACGTTCCAGGAACGATTGCCAAGACAACCCACCAGCGGGAACTTCCTCCACACCAACAACCACATCGAGGGATGCATGCGAAGCGGCGTTGACCTTGTCAGCGAGAGCAATTGAGCCGGCGAGAACGATCCTCGAATCCGACTGATCGAGCAGATCGGCGATCTCCTCCTCAGAACTCGAGAAGTAGATGCCGACCGGGACCGCGCCGACAGCCATGGCGGCGACGTCGAAGATCACCCATTCCGGCGTGTTGTAGGAGAGGATCGCGACGCGATCCCCGACCTCGATGCCTGAGGCGATCATGGCGTTGGCGGTGCGGACAACCGCCTCGGCATATTGGCTCCACGACATCGCTACCCACGCGCCGTCGACACGCCGCTGTAGAGCTGGTTTGTCCGGAAGTCGCTGCGCGTTGGCCAGCACGAGATGCGGGATCGTGTGCACGGCTTCTCCTCGAGTCGGAACTGCGACCGCCACATGTACACAATGGGGCCATGCAAGGACTCCGCAGCGGCGATCGATCTTCGGGCGTCATCCTACATCCGACTTCCCTCCCCGGCCCCTTCGGGATCGGTGATCTCGGCGCCGCTGCCCACGGATGGGTCGACCTCCTCGCAGCAACCGGCACCGGTCTCTGGCAAACCCTGCCCGTTGGCCCGACCGGCTACGGTGACTCGCCGTACCAGTGTTTCTCCGCCTTCGCCGGCAACATCAACCTCATCGCCCCAAATCTCCTCGTCGACGACGGCCTCATCGAACCACCGGATGCGCCGGACTTCCCCGACGAGTTTGTCGACTACGGAGCGGTGATTCCGTGGAAGCGGAACCTCCTCGCTTCGGCATACTCCCGATTCCGGCATCGGGAGGGCGATCCGACAATCGCAGAGGAATTCGAGCGGTTCAGGTCCGAGCAGCCCTGGCTTGACGACTACGCCCAATTCATGGCGATCAAGGCTGCACACGGCGGCGGCAGCTGGCAGGACTGGCCCGACGAGCTCCGCCTCCGGGAGCCGGGGGCACTCGCTTCAGCTCGACAACGCCTCTCGTACGCGATCGACCGCACCCGGTTCTCTCAGTTCCTCTTTTTCCGCCAATGGGACAAGCTCCACAGGTATGCAACAAGCCGCGGCGTGCAGATCATCGGCGATGTCCCAATCTTTGTCGCCGGCGACTCGGCCGACGTGTGGTCGAATCCCGATCTATTCCTGCTCGACGAGATGCGTCGCCCGACGGTGGTCGCAGGCGTTCCGCCCGACTACTTCTCGCCGACGGGGCAGCTATGGGGCAATCCCCACTACGACTGGAATCGCCATAAGGAGACCGGATTCGCGTGGTGGATCGAACGGCTCCGCTCGACGTTCACCATCGCGGATGTGGCTCGGGTTGACCACTTCCGCGCCTTCGCCGACTACTGGGTGATTCCGGCGGGAGCCGAAACCGCCGTCGACGGCGAGTGGAGAGATGGGCCGGGCATCACGTTCTTCGAGGCCGTACGGGCCCAACTCGGTGACTTGCCCTTGATTGCCGAAGACCTCGGCGACCTTTCGCCCAAGGTCCCCCTCCTGCTTGATCACGTCGGCTTCCCTGGGATGAGGGTGCTCACGTTCGCTTTCACGACCGACGAGTCCGACTCGTTCCTTCCGCACAACTATCCGATTGAGGCCATCGCGTATACGGGAACCCACGACAACGACACGACCCTCGGCTGGTGGAAGACGGCACCAGACGGCGAGAGGGAATTCGCAGCACGCTACCTGGCACTCGATGAGAGTGATCCTGTGGCGGGATTCCTCGACGCTCTCTGGGCGTCGAACGCCATGGTTGCGGTCGCACCCCTGCAGGACCTCCTCCGGCTCGATTCGTCGGCGCGGATGAACATCCCCGGTACCACCGACGCGAACTGGCGATGGCGCGCCACGCGGGGCCAAATCAGCGACGAACGCCTCCCAGCTCAGCTGATCGATCTGAACCGCCGCTATGGACGCACGTCGGGGAGCCACGTCTCGTGAAGGTGCATCCACCGAAGGCCGTTCGGCGTACCCGGGTCGGGCACCATCACGGCCGTTGAAATCCTCCCCGTCGCCACGCCGTCGACGGTCTGCCACTCCTCGTAGGTCCCGACCGGCGCGTGGGGCCGAACCGCGACGTTCCGAATCTCGAATCCCGTTGGCCGGCGTCCATAGGCTGCTTCAACGAACGCCCGAACCTGCTCCACGTTGCTCGACCGGCCGTCGGGTCCGATCATGACGAACGGGTCGGCGAGGACGTCCATGCGCGAGAACTCGTTGGCATGAGCCGCACCCGAGTACCACCGCTCAAAGAACGCATGGAGCTCACGAACCTCAGCCTCGAACGACGCCGGATCGATTACCGAACCTCAACGAGTTCGTTGGTCGTGAGATCGAGCACCCGTTCCACCGGGCTTGCCGCGTCGGCGATCCATCGCGCGAGCGACTCGCCAGGAGCGCGCACGATCCACCACGCCACGTCAGTGCTTCCCGATTCACGGAAAGCCTTCCATGCACTGCGACCGGCACCGATCGCTTCCGCCTCGATGTCGTACACGCCCAGCACCCGCTCGAGCGTCCCCGCAAACGAGCCGCCTTCATGGAAGGCCGGTTCGACGAATTCCACCAGTTCGTATTCACCCATACGGACTCCTCCTCTACCCGCAGACATGATATCGCATCGGAGGCATCCCGTGGCGTAGGATTATGTCCATGGAACTCGAATCCCGCTTCAGCACGGACGAAATCGCCGTTGCCGTCGAACGCGTCGCAGACGAGGTCTCTGCCGACTACCAGAACGAGATCCCGCTGCTCGTTGGAATCCTCACGGGATCATTCGTCTTTCTCGCGGATCTGGTACGCGCTATGAGCGTTCCGGTCGAGATCGACTTCATCCGGGCTCGCTCGTACGGCAAGGGCACCGTTTCGTCTGGGGCCGTCGAGATCACCAAGGACATCGAGCACGACGTGACCGGCCGATCGGTCGTGCTGGTAGAGGACATCCTCGACACCGGTCTGACACTCGACTTCGTCACAGACCGGGTCCGAGCCGGCCACCCGAGTGAAGTCAAGACCTGTTCCCTGCTCGTGCGAGAAGGCGCCACTGCCCCGGACTACATGGGCCTCTGGATCCCCCAGGGTTTCGTTGTCGGATATGGCATCGACTACGCAGAGCGCTACCGCGGACTCCCCGACATCAAGTCTGTTCCGGGAACCTGACTAACGACGGCTCGATCTTTCAGCACCTAAGGTTTGAATCAAGGAGGCCTCATGTACGTCGTGACGTATGCAATCAAGGTGCGGCCCGATCAGCGCCAGCCGTTCTCTGTGTGCTGGAGGACGGTCGCCGAAGCCAAACGAGATCACTGCGGCAGCCTCGGCTCGCGCCTGTTCGCCCAATCGGACGGAACCTACGTCGTGTTCGAGGAGTGGCCCGACCGGGCATCGCATGAGGCGTGTGTGCTTCCCGACAACTATCGAGACCTCGACTCCGACGCGCGCGGACTGTGCGAATCGTGGGAGAAGACCGGTGAGATGGAACTCGCCGAGTCGGTGACTCCCGGCTAAAGCCATCCCACACTCCGGAGCGCTTCAAGGGCCTCGGGCTAGTCATGTTGGAAGTGCGCTGAATCCATCTGTACGACGCGGCCGCCTTCGACCAAGCTGTGCTCGGGAATGGAGGGCATGTCTACACAACACCCCACGGGGTTCATCTGCTACATCTGCGAGGGCATCGCGGTCGTCGAACTCGACGGCCAGTTCCTCTGCGCGGAACACGCGATCGACGCGATGACGAACATCGAGATCGATCTCCGCGAAGAACAACCAGCCGTGTCAACCGCTGCCGAATAGCCGACGCCGTGGTGTGGTCGCGGAGTGCCCGACCAACTGCGTTGCCTGGCGTTGGGCAACGGCGAGCTACGACGCGCTCGTCAAACCGGTCTTGAGTTGGCCATCCGACGGTGGCGAACGCTCGTCCCTGGTGGCGGCACTAGTCCCATCGTCAGCGGGCACAACCATTCTGGACCCGCAACGGTCATGGGGCCATGATGCTGCCAGGAATGGAAGACATCTACAGGCGACACTCACAAGGCCTCACGCGCACGACGCGTGAGGCCGGCGCGTCCGCCGACGCTCGACACGACCGCAGCGACGTCGGGCGGGATATTGCGGCGGCGACTGCCTCACCGGTGATCTCCGCAGCGCCAGAATCGGTGGGCCCCGTCAACTCGCCTTCCCCAACGACGTAGTTGGCGGGGTTCACCGTACACCCCTCGGCGCTCACAGATTGCTGACTGCGCGATTGTTACCGCTCGCGGATAAGCCCAGGCTGAGGCTGCCCTTTCGCGAGGTTCGATACGGCACACCGGGCCGCCGCTTCGGCGCCGCGCGCATCAAACGCGCGGAGTAGGGTTGGATTGACGCCCTCGGGCTGTGTCTGTCGCTGGCACGCAGAGGAAAGGGGAATGCGCACACGGGCGAGCCGACGTTCCTGACCAGACCGAATCTCGGGCGAGACGCGTATGAAAGGGGAACCATGTTCCACGATCGATCCACTCGCAGACCGGGTATGAGGGCTGTCCTCATCGTGGTCGCGATGCTGGCGGCCCTCTTGGTCGTCGCAATTCCAGCGGCTCAGGCGGACCCACCGGACAACTACGACACGGCAGACTTCCAGATCACCGTCCTCCACAACAACGACGGCGAGTCACAACTTGTCAACGCAGGTGGCGACTTGGAGGACTACGGCGGGGCGGCGAGATTCAACACGTTGGTCGACATGCGAAAGGCCGCCTACACCAATGTGGTCATGATCTCGTCCGGAGACAACTTCCTGGCGGGCCCTGAGTTCAACCTTGGACTGAAGCACCGCACTGATACCGGCGAGCCGATGTATGACACGATCGCGATGGCCCTCATCGGCTACGACGCGGTGAATCTCGGCAACCACGACTTCGACTTCGGTCCCGACGTTCTCGCGGAGTTCATCGTGGGGTACCAGGCCCTGCCAACTATTCCCGCCCCGGCCTACGCGGGACCGTGGGTCACGCCGCCGTACGTGTCGGCAAACCTCGACATGTCGGCTGAGCCGAACTTGGCAGCCCTCGTCGATCCGCTCGGGCCGATCACGACTGCAGTCGATCCGCTCAAGCCGATCGCCGAGAGCACCGTGGTGACGGTCAACGGCGAGAAGATCGGAATCATCGGGCTGGAGACGCCCAATTTGGCGACGATCTCGAGCCCCCGTGATGTTGTCATCGACCAGGCGGTCGTCCAGGTCGTGAAGGATCAGGTCGCAGCGCTGTCGGCAGCTCCGTACAACGTGAACAAGATCATCCTCACGAGTCATCTCCAGGACATCGACTTGGAGCAGGCCTTGATCGCCGATGTGACCGGAGTTGACGTTGTGATCGCGGGCGGCGGTGACGAATTGCTGGCGAATCCCGGCGACACGCTGATTCCCGGTGATGAGGCCCTCGTCGACGACGTGTACCCCATCTGGGTTGAAGACAATTCCGGAGCGTACGTTCCGATCGTGACCACGTCAGGTGAATACAAGTATCTCGGACAGCTCGAGGTCGGCTTCGACACCGCCGGAAATGTCGTCGGGATCGGCGACGACAGCGGACCGTTGATGGTCTCCAATGCCCTGAAGGCCGACCCCGACATGCAGAAGTATGTCGTTGATCCGGTCGTTGCAGGACTGGCCGTACTGCAGGCCGACAAGGTAGCGACCAGCGAGGTACCGCTCGACGGTCTCCGCAACTCGGTTCGCTTTATGGAGACGAACGAGGGGAACCTCATCACGGACGCGTACATGTGGCAGGCCACGGAGCTTGCGGCCGATTTCGGCGTAGACGTCCCCGATGTGGCAATCACCAACGGCGGCGGTATCCGCAACAACACCATCATCCCAGCCGGTGATCTCACCGTGCTCGACACGTTCGACATGGTGCCGTTCCCGAACTTCCTCTCGATGGTCGAAAACGTGCCGATCGCGCACTTCAAGGAGATCCTGGAGAACGCGGTGTCGCGGATTGATGGGCTCACTGGGGGCACCGGGCGTTTTGCCCAGATCTCCGGGTTCACGATGATGTACAACCCGGATGCGCAAGCGCAGATCGTCGATGATGACACCGGCTTCGTGCTCACACCGGGAAAGCGCATCCAGTCCGTCGTGCTCGACGATGGAACCGTGCTCATCCAGGACGGCGAGGTCGTTACGGGCAAGCCGACAGTGGACATTGCCACCATCGACTTCCTGGCCCGTGGTGGGGATGCGTACCCCTTCCGGGCTGCCCCGTTCACGACGCTTGGAGTGACGTACCAACAGACCCTCGAGAACTACCTCCGGGAGATTGCCACCGTAGCGGCGGCGGACTACCCCGAGGGCGGCGAAGGCCGCATCGGCATCGCCCTGTTCGAGTCGCAACTCGGCCTTGTTGATACGATGACCGGCCTCTGGAAGGTCGGTGGTGGTGCGTTCTACTACGGCGATCCCGGGGACTACCCGTTCGTGGGTGACTGGGACGGCGACGGTGTCGACACCCCAGGCCTGTATCGACAGTCGGACGGGTACGTCTACTTGAGGAACTCGAACACGCAAGGTATTGCGGATATCAAGTTCTTCTTCGGTGATCCCGGTGATATTCCGATCGCCGGCGACTTCAACGGAGATGGGTTCGACACCGTATCGATCTACCGGCCGTCGAATCAGACGTTCTACATCATCAATGAGCTCGGATCCAACGACACTGGACTCGGCGCTGCCGAGTACAGCTTCATGTTCGGTGATCCGGGTGATGAACCGTTCGTCGGAGATCTCAACGGCGACGGCATCGATGAAGTTGGTCTGCATCGTGACACGACCGGCCTGGTCTACTACCGGAATACGCTGACGACCGGCATTGCCGACGCCTCGTTCTTCTGGGGTGATCCGGAGGACATCGTGTTCGCTGGCAACTGGAACGGCGACAACACCGACACCGTCGGATTGCTCCGTCCGTCGAATTCGACGTTCTACTGGCGCAACACGAACACCCAGGGCATCGCGGACGGAAGTGCGCTTGTTCCTGGTGGGAGTTCGGACGCTCCGGTGGCCGGAACGTTCACCAAGTAACAACAACGAGTGCACGGCCTCTCGCTGTGCCGAAAACACGATCGGGGTCCGGCTCACAGGAGCCGGACCCCGATTCATGGAGACGGGGTAGCCTCCCGCCCGGAGGTGCCGCCGTGGGACTGCTCGAAGACCTCGACTACGCCGTGAAGCCGGCCAACCGCTTGCAGAACACTCTGCAACGCGCGGCGGCGCGCACGTGGATCAGCTCAACGCTCCAGAAGACGCTGTATCAACTGGACAAGGCCCTCCATCGCACTTCGGGTGGACGCCACACGGTTGCGGGCATGCTCACCGGAATCCCTGTGATCATGCTGACGACGACCGGGGCCAAGACCGGAAAGTCTCGTTCGACCCCACTTCTCGGAATCCCCATGGAAGATCATCTCGTCGTGATCGGCTCCAACTACGGCACCAAAGCGACTCCCGGATGGGTGCACAACCTCGAAGCCAATCCTGCCGCGTTGGTCACCTATCGCGACCGCCGCGTCGCCGTGGTGGCCCGACGTACCACCGACCAAGAGACGGACCGAGCGTTCGAATTGGCGGCAGCCGTGTATGCCGCATTCCCCGCCTATCGGACTCGGGCCGCCCATCGGATGATCAGAGTTCTTGCCCTCGAACCGGCGATGTGACGGCGCACCCTGGCACGCAACTCAGATGCTCCGGGTGATGCCCCCATCAACCCGGATGTTTTGGCCGGTGATGTAGCTCGCACGGTCGGATACGAGGAATGCAACGGTTTCGGCGACCTCTGTTGCGCGGCCGTAGCGACCCATCGGGATTCGGGCCCTGCGATCCTCCGCCTCGGGCAGGCTGTCGATGAACCCCGGCAGCACATTGTTCATGCGGACCGAATCGGCCGCGTACTCATCTGCGTACAACTTGGTGAACGCAGCAAGGCCGGCCCTGAATACTCCGGATGTTGGGAACAGCGCCTCCGGTTCGAACGTGGCGTACGTGGAGATGTTGACGATCGAGCCGCCGCCTTGCTGCTGCATGCGCGGCGTGACGAGCCGGGCGATTCGGATGACGTTGAGCAGGTAGACCTCCATGCCTGCGTGCCACTCTTCATCGGTCATCTCCAGGATCGGACCTTTCGGGCCATGGCCTGCGCTGTTGACTACGGCGTCGACCCGGCCCCACCGGTCGAACGTCGCGTCGACAAGCCGCTCGAGGTCATCGGGAGACTGGTTCGATCCGGTGATACCGAGACCACCCAGTTCGCCGGCGAGCGCTTCACCCTTGCCGGACGAGGAGAGCACCGCAACCTCGTACCCGTCCGAGGCCAGGGTGCGCGCTACCTCGGCCCCCATGCCACTCCCAGCAGCGGTGATGACGGCTACACGGACATCAGACACGGTGTGACTCCTCGTTCGACAACCAGGGACCCAGGTTACGCCCCGTGTGATTCCGATACTGCTCGACACGGTTCCGGCGTAGATCGCACCACCGGAACGAGAATGCTTAGAGAACCCAGCGGTTCGGCAATACTTCCGGGATCACAACTCATTGGTTTGGGTTTCGGAAGGAAAGCAGCTTGACACTCATCGCATGCCCCGAATGCGGCCGACAGGTATCCGACCATGGTTCTTCGTGCGTCCATTGCGGCTATCCCCTTGCATCCGCCGCCCCGCACGACGGCCCCACACACCGGCCTGCATCGACGGAATCCGTCAGCCTCGGACTTTCAAAGGCAACCAGTGCGGCGCTCTGGGCCACCTCCGGCCTCTACGTGATCGCGGCAGGCGTCTTCTTCTGGTACCTCTTCGTGTGGAACGATTGGGCCGCCCAACGCTCCCCTTCTGTCGCGGCCACCCAGAATGCGCTCGACGCAGAGACTGCCGCGTTCGGCTTCCTCGGTATCGGATTCATCGGATACGCCATCACCGGGGTGCTCTTCATCGTCTGGTTCTTCCAGGCGTACCGGGCGGCAGCGTCACGGGGCGCGACCTTCCGCACATGGGCTTCAGGGTGGACGATCGGGGGATGGTTCATTCCTCTCGCCAACTTCGTGATCCCGAAGCTTGTGATGAACGAAGTCGACCGGATGTCGAACCCGGAGGCAGGTGATCCTCCGATTGAGGATCGGTGGAAGCGCCTCCCCCGACTCGAGTCGTCGGACATGTGGTGGGCCCTTTTCGTCCTCGGGTCTCTGTCCACCGCGATCGGTTCGAACTGGCAGACCTACCTCGACACGACGACCGCGACCCCCGCAATCGACGCCATCTCGGGCTACTCAACGGCCACCGTCATTCTGGCCTGCGGACTCGCGGCAATCGCCGGTTCCGGCATTGCAGGCGCTCGAATGGTCAGCAGCATCGGAGAGCGCTTGCACGAGCCGCAGCCAACGATCTACAGCGAATCGAGCGTCGTCGGTGGACCACAACAGGGCACGATCCACGTCACCGACGCCGAACCGTGGATCCGAGGCTACGACTGGCTCGGCCACGACGAGCAGACGGTGCGTTGCCTCAGCTGCGACAAGGACGTTTCGTTCCCAGCCGAACAGAAACGGCACAGCACCCACAAGATCGCGGTTCCACGCTGATCTGCGAGTGATTGATTGACGCGGCCAGACCGTCAATCCTGCCCGAGGTCCACCACCCAGTTGAGCGCGTCGAGATCGTCGGCGGAGTACACAACGCCCGGCCGGCCGCCGACAACGAACGAGTAGGACGGCGACTCCTCGGGGAGAACGATTGAGAACCCAAACGAGCACGAGGCGCGCCGCATCAGAGATTCGCTCGCAATCAGCACGGTCTCGAGCTGCGACGGCAGGTCGAACCCCGCGGGACCGAGGCCCGAGATCTCCCCCACAGCGGTTTCAACCTCACCGATCACCACTCCGGTCCCAGACTCCACAACGACTTGAGGTCCGAGGTCGCCACTGTCGTCGCGGGGCTCAAGGACCAGCCAACACTCCTCTCCGTTCCGGACGGTCCTGGGGAAGTCTCCTGAATCGAACGCCCACGCGTTCTCGAATGTCACTGTCCCGGACACGGAACGCGGTCCAGCGATCTCCGTCGACGAGGTTGAGCCGCGATTTGTCGCCCGGACGGTCTCGCCCGGAGCGCATCCGGCGAGCACCACTCCACCAACCGCCGCAACCGCAATCCATCGCCTCATCGGGCAATCCTAGGGAGACACGCCTGACGCGACCGGAACACCGACGTAGCCCCCAATGACCTCTGCCGTGTCGAGGGCCCATGCCAGCCGAGGTCGGTGCGGGCCGGAAGTGCTGCGAGATCGATGGGGTGCTGTGGTCTGTGACAGACACGCTGGACTAGGGGGATTCCCCGATTCCAAGCGAATCGAGGGCGGAAGACAATGACGGTGTTATGACCAGCAACAGCGAAGACCAGGCCCCGCCTGTTGGGCACCGGTTGGTGGCGATTGAGGATTCTGGGGACGCTCTCATGACACCCGGGAACACTGCGGTTTCGATTGCTGTCGGGTTGGTGAGAGTGCTTCTCTCGGCTGCTCTGCTGTTGGCTATCCCCGTGAGTCTCGTCGGGCTGTACCTGGCCTACCTTGCCTTCATCCCGCCGTGCTACGACCCTGGAGTTGCCTGGTACAACTGCCCGCCGGACCCGGCAACGACCGTCGGTCTCGGACTGATTGGAGTTGCAGTGCCTCTCGCGGCGATTGCGGGGGTGGTGGCGCTGTGGGCTCCTCGATTCCGCCGGCGCTGGGGTGGTTGGGTCCTGTTGGTGGTCGCCGATCTGTCTCTTGGCATGTGGCTCATCCTCTCAGCGATCCCGTAGACCCTGCCGGGCAGGTCAGGGGGAGCATCTAGGCTCAATGCCCTCGCTGGTGTGGTCTGTCCGTAGTCTGAACCCGATGAAACCCCCACCCGAGTATTGGCCCATCTCCGCAGCAGAAAGGCATCCAGACTGATGAACACCCAAGCCACCACTCACAAGAGGCAGGCCTCGGCGATGGAGCGTCTCTTCACTCGCTCCCCGTTCTCTCTGGTCACCCTGGTCGCCCGGATCAACGGCGAGATCACCGGGGAAGCGTTGGCGGCTGCGGTTGGGAAGGTGCAACAGCGGCATACGAATCTCCGGGTGCGGCTCGAGGATGACGACCGGCACAACCCCTGGCTCACAACTGAGGGGGCAGATTCGATCCCGGTTGAGGTGATCCCCCGGGAGTCTGCCGAGCAGTGGATCCGGTTGGTCGCGGACGCCGGCACAGTGCCGTTCGACTTCGAGAAGCAACCGCCGATACGGTTCTTCCTCGTTCAGTCGGATGAGGTATCCGAGCTGATCGTCATGTGCCACCACATCCTGTGCGACGGCATGTCTCTCGCCTACCTTGTCCGCGACCTGCTCGAGCACCTCGGAGATCCCTCCCTTACGGTCACGGCTCTGCCCCATCCTGTACCCGCTGGCCCCGACACCATGCCGAGCGACGTTTCGCTCAACCCCATGGTCAGGTATGTCATCCGGCGCATGAACCGCAAGTGGGAGGCCGACCCGGTCTACTTCGACCAGCACGACTACGAGGTGCTGACCGAGGCCTATTGGCAGACGTACGACCACCGGCTGGCGTCAATCGAGCTATCGCAGACCGAGACAACCGAGCTAGTAGAGCGCTGCCGCCGGGAGCGGGTCACGGTGAACACCGCGCTCACCGCAGCGTTCGCGGCAGCCCAATCAATCGAGCTGGGCGAAAGGCGGTATGAGCCAAAGCTCGGTGTTGCCGCCAACCTTCGAGATAGGCTGCGGCAACCGCCGGGAGAGGTGATGGGCTTCTACGCCGGGGTCGCGACGCTCAGCTACGAGTATGACGCAAGGGTCGGCTTCTGGGACAACGCCCGCACGCTACACGCGAAGCTTCAGGAGGGATTCAGCGACGAGAAGCTGTTCAAAGAGCCATTAACTTGGACTCTGTTGTCGCCCACCATCCTCGATGCGATCAACTTCAAGAAGCTGGGGAGCCTCGTCCCTGAGGAGGCCCCAGGATCCAAGAAGCTCCGCGACTTCAGCCGGCGCAAGGATGTCGTTCAAGGGATCCTCAAGCGAGACAAGATGGAATCTCCTGATCGGGTCTTCATGGGAACGGCGATCACCAACCTCGCCCGGTTGGACTTCCCGACGACCTACGGCCCGCTCGAACTCGAGCGCATGATCATGAAACCTGGCGGTGCATTCCCGCTGGCCAACGTCAATCTTGTGGTCGGTGCCGCGACCGCTGCCGGGCGCCTCAGCCTGACAATCGAGTACGTGGAGAACAACATCGACCGCGACACAATGAAGGCACTCAAGACGACCGCTCTCGGCTTCCTCCTCGATGATCACGGAACAAGAAGTGTCGCAGGCGTGGGGTAGTCGTTTGTCGAGTGAAGGCTGCTCATTTCGGCACATGTGGGCGCGGTCGGACGGTCCATCCTGACCGCCCATAGTGCCTGTCGCCTCATGTGGGCGGGTCCGTTGGGTAGCGGCTGAGGCGATCGCGGTGTCGTGGAGGCGATTCGGCTCGGGAAGACGTGGGGTCTTTCGGCGCGGAGGCGGGTTGGCGTGTAGGTTTTGGGGTGGGCGAAGAGGGAGGCTCCCATGCGGACGCGTTCTCTGCGACTGCTTCTGTTGTTGGCCGTCATTTCCACATCACTGGTGGTGGTTGGCGTCTCTGGATCGGTGGCGAAGGCCGCGGAAATCGATCAGGAGCCCACGGTGGGTCTGGTGGATCCAGCGACGGGAGAATGGCACCTGCGCCACCGGCACGGTGCTGTCACGTCGTTCTACTACGGGAACTCTGGCGATGTGCCGTTCATCGGCGATTGGGACTGTGACGGTATCGACACGCCCGGCCTGTTCCGGACATCGGGCGCCTTTGCATACCTGAGGAACTCAAACAGCCAAGGGATCGCTGACACCCGGTTCTTCTTCGGGAACCCGTCAGATGTTCCGCTCGCAGGCGACTTCAATGGCGACGGCTGTGACACGCTGAGCATCTATCGACCTTCAGAGGCCCGGTTCTACATCACCAACAAGCTCGGCGAGAATGAAAGCGGATTGGGTGCTGCCGAGTATTCGTTCCTGTTCGGCAACATGGGTGACAAACCCGTCGTCGGGGATTGGGACGGAGACGGCGTAGACGAGATCGGCCTCCATCGAGACACGACGGGGTTCTTCTACTACCGCAACACCCTTGACACCGGGATCGCGGATGGGGAGATCTTCTTCGGCGACCCCGCAGACCGATTCGTCGCCGGCGATTGGGGCGTGGTAGACGACATGGACACCCCTGGGGTGTATCGGCCATCCACCACAACGTTCTACTTCCGGCACACCCTCACCCAAGGCGTCGCTGACTCGACCATCCGGTGGCCCAGCGCAGGTGCGGCGTGGCTTCCGGTGGCAGGTGTCTTCAGCAACGTGGAGTTCACCATCGACACGACGATCCCAGGTGAAGGCCTCCCGTTCGGTCCCTTCACCGCGACCGGAGCAGCTGTCGATGCCGGGTGGATTTGCCCCAAAGGCGACACCCAAGACTCTGGTGTCACCGGTTCGCCGGTTGCAGGCGGAGCGAGGTTCGTCGGTGACAAGACGTTTACGTGCGACGACGGCAGTGGCACGTTCACTCTCCGCTTCGACGCCACCGTGATCAATGATCCCTACAGCGACGCAGGCACATGGCGCATAACCAGCGGCACCGGCGACTACACCAAGCTTGCAGGTGAAGGCCCGCTCACAGGTACCCCATCCGATGCAGGAGTCCTCGACCTGTGGGTAGGAGCCATCCAGAACGGCGGGTGAATCGAGTCGAGGCTGAAATGGCGCACAGCGGTTCGGCTCGCGGGCGGACCGCTGCCGCACATATCGGCAACTATGGGCGGCCCTTTGCCGGACAAGAATGGACTCGGTCAGAGGGGCTTGATCATCCGGTAGGCGCGGGTGTTGGGAATACGGAGGATCGACGGCGATGTGGCCTCGACCGTCATCCCACGGCGTTTGTAGAGCTGCCGGGCACCGGCGTTGTTCTCTGCAACGTCGAGAACGATGCGGCCACACCCCGCAGCTCGACCGGCTTCCTCGGAGTAGTCGAGGAGCATCGAACCGATACCGGAACCCCGGTGCTGGTCGTCCACTGCGACGGCCAGGAGGTAGTAATCGCCGTCCGGGACCGTCTTGATGAACCTCTTCATGCCACGTCCGAGCACTGAGAATGCAGCCATTCGCACCATCCGAAACCCCGCAGCCCGGCGCAGGGGCTCGTCCGATGACTGCTCATGCTGCTGTGATGTGTACCCCGACGCCATTCCAGCGATCCGACTTGACCGCTCGGCGAACACGGCAGTCTCGTAGGACAGGTCGTGGCCAGGACTCAGGTACGCCTCGGCGATCACCCGGTCGTAGTCCCTGCCCAGAAGCACTCGAAATGCTCCGTCGGCAGCCACGTTGAGATGCTGGGCAAACAACAGGCCTTCATCGATTGTGGCGACGGCAGGCCGAACGGTGACGGACTCGGAAGTCATGCAGCCAGCGTACCTCGAAGACGCTGATCCTGTTCCCAGGGGTGGACATACACCCCTGACCTATGGGCGGCACGTCAGGCCGTGCGTAGTGAATCTCCTATGTGTGTCGTTTTGTCAAGGTGCTTTCGGGTTGGGTGGACAGGACTGGGTTGAGCGACACCGTGTTGGTGGCAGGCTCCTATGAG
>Ga0316198_10000664_pt1 | contig 18671 bp, 15 predicted proteins | sample OudBieAanoxic_MG_FD_204935 | JGI IMG/M metagenome (GOLD analysis project Ga0316198, IMG submission 204935) | Coastal sediment microbial communities from Oude Bieten Haven, Netherlands - site A anoxic | ecosystem: Environmental > Aquatic > Marine > Coastal > Sediment | place: Netherlands...
ATCCTGCATCCTGCGACCTGCGTCCTGCATCCCAAGCCCCCCTGGCTCAGCTATGATTCGAGTAGATCGTTGTGGAGGTCGCATTGCCTGAGCTTGGTCTCAAAATCTTGATGATTACCAGTGAAGTGGTCCCTTTCGCAAAAGCGGGCGGGCTCGGCGATATGGTGGCGGCGTTGTCGTCAGAGCTTCAGCGCCAGAAAAACGACGTTCGGGTCATCCTCCCGCGCTACTACTCGATCGATGTTGGGCGAATGCAGCGCATCAACGGCCCTCTGGGCGTGCCGCTCGGCGAAAAGAACGAGTGGTGCGCCGTCTACCAAAGCCGGCTTCCCGACGCCGAGGTGCCGGTATATTTCCTTGACCACGAAGTCCTGTACGGGCGTGACGGCATCTACGGGACCCGGGGCGAGCCGGCCTTCGCTGACAATTTGCAGCGATTTGCTCTACTCAGCCGCGGCGCTTTTCAGCTCTGTCGGGCGCTCGACTGGTTCCCCGATGTGATGCACACACACGATTGGCCTTCAGCGATAGTCCCGGTCTGCCTCAACGCTCGAGAGAGCGAGGGAGAATTTGCCGACACCGGTTCGATGCTCACAATCCACAACCTTGGGCACCAGGGGGTCTTCCCCGAGGAGGAGTTCAGACACCTTCCGGTATCACCCGACCTTTATTCGAGTGCCGGGTTCGAAACGCCGGACGGTCTCAACCTCTTGCAGGCCGGCATCCACAACGCCGACGTTCTAACGACTGTGTCGCCCACCTACGCTGAAGAGATCCAGACCCCGGAGTTTGGATGCGGTCTCGACGCCTTGCTCCGCGATCGGAAGCGGGACCTGTTTGGGGTTCTCAACGGGATGGACTACGAGGTGTGGAATCCCGAATCGGACCTCCATATCCCGGCCAACTACTCTCACCAAGATCTCGGCGGAAAGGCCGTTGACAAGGCGGCCCTCCAGGAGACGATGGATCTCAAAGTCGACCCAAAGGTGCCGGTGGTGGCGATGATCAGCCGCCTGGTCGACCAGAAGGGCTTCGGCCAGCTGTGCGGGCCAACCCACGGCAGTCTATGGTCTATCTGTGATGAGCTCGATCTTCAATTCGTAATTCTCGGCACCGGCGATGCCTGGTGCGAGGAAGAGCTGGCCACCCTTGCCGATAAACTCCCCAACCTGGCAGTGGCGCTCGAGTACAACGATCCGCTCGCTCACTTGATCGAGGCCGGCGCCGATTTCTTTCTTATGCCAAGCGCATACGAACCGTGCGGGCTGAGCCAGATGTACTCCCTGCGGTACGGGACGCTGCCCATCGTTCGCCGAACAGGCGGCCTCGCAGATACGGTCGAGAGTTACGACGAAAAGACAGGCGAAGGTACTGGCTTTGTCTTTGACGATCTCACCCCGAAGGCGATCGCCAATTCGGTGGGTTGGGCGGTGTGGGCCTGGTACAACCGCCACGAAGATATCCTCGCGATGCGGGTGCGGGCGATGCAGCGTCGCTTTTCATGGGACTCTTCAGCCGCGCGCTATGTCGAGCTCTACCAGCGGGCGATGGATCGGCGGCTGGGGCGGCCGCCTCGGACCTGACGGTCCGACCACCGCCCGAGGGCCGAACGGCTTTACGGCCTAACGGCTATTTGGGCACCCACCCGGCCATTGACATCGTGGAGAGGGAATCCAACATCTTGGAGCATCCTGCATCCTGCATCCTGCATCCTGCATCCTGCATCCTGCATCCTGCATCCTGCATCCTGCATCCTGCATCCAGCATCTTTCACCCAAGGGCGTTAGGCCTGATGTAGACTGACGACATCGTGTCAGTTCGAATGGTCAAATACGGGGTCTCGGCAATCCTCGCGGTCGTCGTGGTGATCGCGGTTCGTCACTACTTCTCGCCGGGTGAGGTAGTGAAGCGGAAGTTCATTGCAACCATCAAAGCTTTCGAGGAGGAGCGGCTGCCGGCGGTGATGTCAGGGATCTCTCGGCGTTACTCCGATCCGTGGGGCCTCAATTACGAGACTCTCGCTGGCTATCTCAACGAGACCATGGAAACCTATGACGATCTCGACGTCGACTCCCTGCTCTCGAAGCCTGTTGTCGGCCAGGGCGAGGTTCGGATCGATATCCAGTTCGTTGTTTGGGGCCGCTACCAGGGCACCAAGGGCTATGTGGTCGGCAGCATCACCGAACCGTGCACCGCCACTGTGCTGTGGCGGGAAGAAAAAATCGGCTGGCGCTTCGCCTCGACCGAAGAGCTCGACATCCCCGAATTGCGCCACCAACTGGATTCAAGACGCAAGGATTAGTTTTGAGTTCCTCACCGCGGTTCTGGATTCGAGGCGGTCTTCTGCCAACGCCTTTCCCGAGAGGATGCCAGACACGCCGATTCGCTGACGCGCTGTGAAGGGACTGGGGCGCGCCTCCTTGAATCGGGATGCCAGGCACCTCCGTTCAATGCGCTGGTCTGCCACCCGGGCTGTGGTGAGCCAACTCAACGGCAAAATGGGCGCGTAACAAAACGTGCCGTCTCTGACGATTTTGGAGCTGAGCGCTTTTCAGTCGAGTAGGGCATTGGGGCCAAAGATCGTCAGAGGGGGCACTCCTCGGAAGCGTGCCGGGAGAAGCGCGCGGAGAAACCTGAGGTGCCTACCGTGTTGGCGGGCGAAATTCCTAATTCCTCATTCCTAATTCTCACCCAACGTCCTTGCCGTGATTTCGACTGCCTTCGAAATGTCCTCATCACTGATGTGGTAATGCGTCACCATCCGGATACTGTCGCCGCCCAGGGGATGGCAGAGGAGGCCCTCCTCGGCGAGGTGTGCGGCGAGAGTCCCGGCATCCATCGAGGCATCCTCAGCGAGCGAGAAGAAAACGATGTTGGTTTCAACCGTGGCGGGGTCGAGAACGACCGTCGGGATTTCGGCCAGACCCACAGCGAGTTCATGGGCGCGGCGGTTGTCCTCAGCCAGCAGAGGCATAACCTCTTCCAGCGCCACAAGTCCGGCGGCGGCGATGATCCCGGCTTGACGCATGCCGCCACCAAACATCTTGCGAACGCGGCGCGCTTCGATGATGGTGTCGGCGCTGCCGCCGAGGATCGATCCCACCGGAGCGCCGAGACCTTTGGAGAGGCAGAACATGACCGTGTCACAACCGGCGCTCAACTCGGCAGCCGAGATACCGAGCGCCGCCGCCGCGTTGTGGATGCGGGCGCCATCGAGGTGGACTGGAAGACCGTGGCTGCGGGCGACCCCGATCAGATCGGCCATCCGCCCGGGCGGCGTGACGCGACCACCGGCGAGGTTGTGGCTGTTCTCGAGCACTACCAGCGAGGTTGGCGTGCGGTAGCCCGCGCGCGGTTGAATCGCCGTCTCCACCTGTGTCGGGGTGAGTATGCCGTCAGCGGTTTCAATCGCGCGGGGGAGGGCGCCTGACAGGGTAGCCATGGCCCCCATTTCGAAATTGAAGACGTGGCATCCGGCCTCGGCCACTACCTCAGACCCGGGGTGGGTGTGGAGGTGGATCGCGATCTGGTTGCCCATGGTTCCGGTCGGAACAAAAACCGAAGCCTCCAGTCCCATCAGCTCCGCCGCCTTTTCTTCGAGGCGGTTGATCGTGGGATCTTCGCCGTAGACATCGTCTCCCACTTCAGCGGTCGACATGGCCTTCCGCATGCTGTCCGTGGGATGTGTTACGGTATCGGATCGCAGGTCGATAATGGGGTTTTTCATTGGGGTATTCTACCCGCTCAAATAGGCTTGACTTCTCGACGGCGCAAAGTTAGGATTCGTTCTCATGAATGAAGACAAGTCTAATGATATCTTCATTTTCCCAAAATGGACCGGGGTCCTGCGACCTGCGGTAGCGGTTGGTGCGCTAGGTGGCCTTCTCTACGCCACCGTGGTCGTTGCGTTCGGCTTTTCGCCCAAGGCCACCGATGTCGGCTACATGCCCGTTCAGCCGGTGCCGTATAGCCATGCTCTCCACGTCGGGCAGCTGGGGATGGACTGTCGCTACTGCCACACCAGCGTGGAGTACGCGGCCCATGCGGCGATCCCTCCGAGTCAGACCTGCATGAACTGCCACAAGGCTGTGCGGGTCAACTCCGAGAAGCTGATTCCGGTCTTCGAGAGCTACTCCACCGGCATGCCGGTCGAGTGGATCCGGGTTCACGATCTGCCGGACTACGTCTACTTCAACCATTCGGCCCACGTACGGCGCGGCGTCGGCTGCGTTTCGTGCCATGGCAGAATCGACACCATGGAGGTGGTGAGTCAGCAGAAACCGCTCAGCATGGGTTGGTGTTTGGATTGCCACCGAAATCCTGAAGAGCATCTGAGACCGGTTGACTACGTATTCCAGCTCGACTGGGTGCCCGAGGAGGATCAGCTGATCCTTGGTGCTCGACTCCGTGAAACCAATGACATCAACCCACCGCAGGATTGCAACACATGCCACCGATGAAGAACAATAATGAAACCGGCCTGACCTATTGGCAAAGTCTTGACGAGCTCGCCAGCACGCCTGAGTTCCAGGAGGCGGTGCAGCGTGAGTTCCCGGGAGACGACTGGGACCGGCTGCCGCCGGCGACTCGACGCCAATTCCTCAAGGTGATGGGTGCGTCGCTGGCCATGGCCGGGCTGACGGCCTGTCGTTGGCCGAAAGAAGAAATTGTTCCCTTTGCTCACCGGCCGGAGGGCCGGACGCCGGGAGTTCCCGAGCACTTCGCGACGTCGATGGAGCTCGGCGGCATCGCCCTCGGCATGCTCGTCACATCGTTTGACGGGAGGCCGATCAAGGCCGAGGGAAATCGGCTGCATCCCGACAGCCTCGGAGCGCTGACCGCGATCGCCCAGGCCGATATCCTCCAACTCTACGACCCCGATCGGAGTCGTCGCCTCCTGCTCCGCGAGGGCGGCCAGCAGTACGTTAAGGGGTGGAGTGATTTCGAGGCCGTGGCCGCCGAGTATTTTGCCGGTGATGGTACCGGTGTGGCAGTTCTAACCGGTGGTTCGTCCTCGCCGACCCGGGCGATGGTACGTGATCAGTTCCTCAAGGCCCATCCGGAGGCGGGCTGGTACGAGTACGAGCCGATTTCGAGGGACAACGAGCGAGAGGGAACGCGCCTCGTCTTCGGTACGCCGCTTCGGGCGCAACCGAAAGTTGACGCGGCGGGTGTGATTGCATGCTTCGATGCCGACCCCCTCTTCGACCACCCGTCGTCGCTGCGCCTGGCCCGGGAGTTTGCTGCGGCACGCCACCCCGAAACCGGAGCCGGTGCGCGCCTCTTTGTCACTGAATCGAGCTTCAGCCTGACCGGTGTCCGGGCCGATCACCGGGTTGCGGTTCCGTCGAGCCGTGTACCGGTCGTGCTCGCGCGCGTCGCCCACCTTCTGGTGGCCGAGCACCATCTCGAGCTACCGGCTGCGGCGGCCGGCTACGCCGGCGCGGCCGGGCAGGAGATTTCTGAGCAGGAGATAGACTTCGCTAAGCTGTTGGCCGCCGATCTGGCGGGTCACCGCGGTTCAGGCGTCATTCTCGTCGGCCCTCGCCAGGAGCCGGCGGTGCACGCCTTCGCGGCGGTGCTCAACCAGGTTCTCGGATCTACTCTCGAATACACTGCCGATCCGGATCCCGATCGGCCGTCGCACATCGAGGCCATCGGCGAGCTCGCGGCAGCGATGGCTTCAGGCTCAGTCAAGACCCTTTTGATCCTTGGTGGGAATCCAGCCTACGATGCTCCCGCCGATCTTCAATTCAAGGACCATTTGGCGAACGTCCCGCTTTCGATTCACCTCAGCCTGTACGACGACGAAACATCTCAGCACTGTACCTGGCACTTACCGCAGGCTCACGGACTCGAGGCGTGGGGTGACGGTGCGGCGTGGGATGGAACGTTGACCATGAGGCAGCCGCTGATTGCGCCGCTCTACGACGGCCGCTCTGCTTCCGAGGTCCTTGCCCTCGCTGCGGGTTTGAGAGTCACTTCGGGGTACGAGCTGGTGCGAGAGAATCTTCGCGAATCGGCATCCGCGGTCGATTTTGAGGGATTCTGGAGGCGTATTCTGCACGACGGAACGGTCGAGGGCACAGCCTGGGACATCGTGCAGCCTCGACTGGACCCGGGGCGCCTCGCGGTCGCGGTCGATGGCCTGCGATCATTGCTCGATGCGGATCTGCCGAGCGCTGATCGGCCTGAGGTGGTGTTGACCGCCGACTCGCGGATTTGGGACGGGCGCTTTGCCAACAACGGTTGGCTTCAGGAGCTTCCCGAAGCGCTCACCAAGGTGACCTGGGACAACGCGCTCTTGGTCTCGCCGGCGACCGCTCGTGAGCTGCGGATCGACGACGGAGAGATTGTGGAGATCGAATCTGAAGGCGCCACGATCGAGACACCGGTCTTCGTGCTTCCCGGACAGGCGCGGGCGAGCATGACGCTTGCTCTCGGCTATGGCCGTATGGCCGCCGGACAGGTCGGTAACGAAGTCGGCGTCGATGCCTACCGGCTGCGAACGACGAAAGCGCCGCACGTGATATCCGGTGCCACGGTGCGCGGAACAGGACGAAGCTACAGCCTGGCTACAACCCAAGACCACTTCGCGATCGATACTTCCGGTTTCAAAGAGCGCAACCGCCGGGTCGGTGAACTTGTGCGCGAGGCTTCACTGGATGCCTACCTGGCCAATCCGGAGGTGTTTCACGACCATGAACACTACCCGCCGCTGATCTCGCTGTGGAAAGACCACGAGTACGAGGGCGAGCAGTGGGGAATGGCGATCGATCTCAACACCTGCATTGGCTGCAACGCGTGCGTTGTCGCCTGTCAGGCCGAAAACAACATCCCGGTCGTGGGCCGCGAGCAAGTCCTCAACCAGCGCGAGATGCAGTGGATTCGGCTCGATCGCTATTTCAAGACGGAGCCCGGACTCGGTTCCGACGAGATCGACAATGCCGAAGTGGTCTTCCAACCCATGACCTGTGTTCATTGTGAAAACGCTCCGTGCGAGCAGGTCTGTCCAGTGGCGGCAACCCAGCACACCACCGACGGTCTCAACGCGATGATCTATAACCGTTGCGTTGGTACCCGCTATTGCTCGAACAATTGCCCGTTCAAGGTCCGGCGTTTCAATTTCTTCAATTACCACAAGGACCTCGCTGAAACGTCGAAAATGCAGTTCAATCCCGAGGTTACGGTGCGCGCTCGTGGAGTGATGGAAAAATGCACATTCTGTGTGCAGCGCATCGAGGCGGTTCGTCTCCCAGCCCGCAACGACAACCGTCCGATTGCGGACGGCGAGATTGTGCCCGCGTGCGCGCAGACCTGTCCGACTCAGGCGATCACTTTCGGAAACCTCAACGATCCGAAGAGCTTGGTCTCCAAGTCGCGAGAGGAGAAACGTTCCTACGCGATGCTGGCCGAGCTCAACATCAGGCCGCGCGCCCATTACCTCGGCCGTTTGAGCAACCGCGCCGACGATGCCGGTCCGGACGCCCGCGGTGTGCCGCACGGAGAGGCGGAGAGCCACGGGAAGGAGACGGCCTGAGATGAGTACCCCCGTGAGCTACCTCGATAACACCGGCGATGACCCGGCCGTCCGCGCGCGGCTGGTCGTCGGTGACAACGATTTTCATTCAGTCACCGAGAAGGTCTGTGGCATCGTTGAGCAGCCCAAACCGCCCAAATTCTGGTGGGTTGCCTTTGCCGCTTCCTCCAGCTTGACCCTGGTTCTCTTCGCCTGCATCGGCTATCTGGTGACGACCGGCATCGGCGTCTGGGGTCTCCAGGTGCCGGTTGGCTGGGGCTACGCCATCGTCAACTTCGTTTTCTGGGTCGGCATCGGGCATGCCGGGACCTTGATCTCAGCTATTCTTTTCCTACTGCGCCAACGCTGGCGAACCAGCATCAACCGCTTTGCCGAGGCGATGACGATCTTCGCGGTCGTATGCGCCGGGATATTCCCCGGTATTCACGTCGGCCGCATTTGGTTTGCCTACTGGCTGTTCCCAATTCCTAATCAGATGTCGATGTGGCCGAACTTCCGTTCGCCGCTCCTCTGGGATGTGTTTGCGGTCGGGACCTATGCCACGGTTTCGCTGCTCTTCTGGTACATGGGAATGATCCCCGACCTGGCGTCGATCCGCGATCGCGCCACGACAAAGCTCCGCTTCTACATCTATGGTGTACTCAGCCTCGGCTGGCGCTCCTCCAACCGTCACTGGCACCGGTTCGAGTTCGCATACCTGCTGCTGGCGTCGCTTGCCACGCCGCTGGTCCTTTCGGTGCACTCGGTGGTCAGCTTCGACTTCGCGGTCTCGATCATGCCCGGCTGGCACACGACGATTTTCCCGCCCTACTTCGTGGCCGGCGCCATCTTCTCCGGTTTCGCAATGGTCGTGACGCTGATTATCCCGACTCGCAAGTTCTTCGGTCTCGAGGAGATCATCACCGCACGCCACCTCGAGAACATGGCCAAGATCATGCTCGCGACCGGGATGATGGTCGGCCTTGCCTACTCGACCGAGTTCTTCGTCGCCTGGTACTCGGGCAACACCTATGAAGCCTTCACTTTCCTCAACCGGGCCTTTGGGCCATACGCGTGGGCGTATTGGACGATGGTCACCTGCAATGTCCTCGTGCCGCAGATTTTCTGGTTCAGAAAGCTCCGCAACAAAACCCTCGTTCTGTGGGTGGCCTCGATTCTGATCAATGTCGGCATGTGGTTCGAGCGTTTCGTCATCGTGGTGAGCTCCCTCAGCCGCGACTATCTGCCGACCAGCTGGGGCTACTACCGACCGACCGCGATCGACGTACTGACCTTTGTCGGCAGCTTCGGCCTCTTCTTCACGCTCTTCCTGCTCTTCGTTCGTTTCCTGCCGATGGTGGGAATGGCGGAGGTCAAGGGCGTGATGCCGCAGGCCCACCTCGATCGACCAGGGCACCGGGGCCACGGTGATTATCACGGCGATATTGCCGGCGTGGAGGTGGTGTGATGAGCACCGAAAACACCACTCTCAAAGACGGCGCCGCGCTCTACGGCTATCTGGTGGCCTTCGACAAGGTGGACGAGCTCCTAGTGGCGGCCGCCAAGGTCCGCGACGCGGGTTACAAAAAGTGGGATGCCCACACACCATTCGTGATCCATGGTCTCGACGCCGCGATGGGCGTCAAGAAGACGGTACTTCCGTACATCGTGTTTCTGGCCGGGCTCACCGGGACCGCGGCAGGCATCCTCCTCCAGTGGTGGACCAACGCCGTCGACTACCCGTTCCTGATCAGTGGCAAGCCTCTCTTCAGCCTGCCGGCCAACATTCCGGTCGCTTTCGAGACTACGATCCTTTTCGCTGCGATCAGCGCACTTGTTGGCATGCTCGCTCTCAACGGGCTGCCGCAGCTCTCGCACCCCCTGTTTTCCAGCCGGTCTTTCAAGCGCGTGACCGACGACCGGTTCTTCATCTCGATTGAAGCCCGGGACCCGCTTTTCGATACAGCGAAGACCCGTGAGTTGTTGGAGTCCGTTTCCGATCAGCCGGTGGAAGAAATCGAGGACCTGTCATGAAGCTTCCTCGCTGGCTCCTCTACACCGTGGCTATTCTGGTGGTGATGTCGTGGGTGCCGCTGGCGCTGATCATGCGTGCCCGCGTTACCACGTCGCCGCTGCCGCGAATCCACATCGTTCCGGACATGGACAACCAGCCGAAGTACAAGGCCCAGTCGCGCAACCCGATGTTCGCCGACCGTCGGGCCATGCGGCCCCCGGTGGCCGGCACGGTGGCTCGTGGTGCAACCCTCGGAGATCCGCCCATGACGAGCGGCAAGGTCGGCGAGGACTGGGTGGAGACCATTCCGGTCGAGGTCAATCGTGGCGTTCTCCAACACGGTCTAGAGCGCTACGACGTGTTTTGCTCGCCGTGTCACGGGCTCGCAGGATTTGGCGACGGTATGGTCGCCAAGCGAGCCGACGAGCTGCTCGAGGGGACCTGGACGCCGCCCACGTCTTTCCATACCGATCTCTTGCGCGAGCGACCTGCTGGCCATCTCTTCAACACCATCTCGAACGGCATCCGCAACATGCCGGCTTACGGTCCTCAGATCCCGGTCGAGGATCGCTGGGCCATCGTCGCCTATGTGAGGGCCCTGCAGAGGAGCCAGAACGCCGCCGTCGACGATGTCCCGCCCGACATCAGGGCGCAACTGCGATAGCGAGGATTCCATGCAGGGCAACGTACTCGACATCACTACCGAAACCCGGCATCTGGACGGGGTCTTACGGCCCGCGTTGATCGTCTGCGGCATTTTCGCAGCGATCGGCATCGGCGGTTCGCTTCTGCTCGCCAGGGGCAGCGAAGGCGGCATGGACCACCTGCTCGAAACCTATCTGGTGAGCTTTGCCTTCTTTCTCAGCATTTCTCTCGGGGCGCTGTTCTTTGTCCTCCTCCAGCATTGCACCCGTGCCGGGTGGAGCGTGGTCGTGCGGCGGGTTGCGGAGGCGTTGGCCGGCAACGTCTGGCTGATGGCGGTGCTCGCGATTCCGATCGTCCTTGGGATGGATCATCTCTACCACTGGACCGACACCGCGGCCGCGGCCCACGATCCGCTGCTCGCCGGCAAGCTCGGCTTTCTCAATCCGACGTTCTTCGTTGTGCGCCTGATTGCCTACTTCATGATTTGGGGCGTGATGGCCAGCTTTCTTTTTCGCACCTCGATTGCCCAGGACAAGAACGGAGATCCAGCACTGACCTTGCGGATGGAGAGATTCAGCGCTCCGGGGATGGTGCTCTTCGCCCTCAGCCTCAACTTTGCCGCTTTCGATCTGCTCATGTCGCTCGACCCCCACTGGTTCAGCACGATCTTCGGGGTCTACTACTTTGCCGTGTCGGTGGTCGCATTCCTGGCCGTGATGCCAAAGATCCTGTACGGAATGCAGACGCGGGGAGTCCTGAAGAACGCCGTCACTGTCGAGCATTACCACGACTTCGGCAAGCTGCTCTTTGGATTCACCGTATTTTGGGCCTACATCGCGTTTTCTCAGTACATGCTGATCTGGTATGGCAATCTTCCGGAGGAGACCGAGTGGTTCCTCAAAAGGCAGACCGGTGAGTGGACGACGGTGAGCCTGATACTGATTTTCGGCCACTTTGTGGTGCCGTTTCTTTTGCTCGTTTCGCGGTTCATCAAGCGCCGACCGCTGTTGCTCGCACTGACTGGCGGCTACGTTGCTCTGATGTGCTGGGTTGATATCTACTGGCTGGTGATTCCCGAGTTCAGCCCCGGCGTGGCGCGTTTCGGCCTGCTCGATGTTCTGTGCTTCCTGGGAATGAATGGAGTGTTCTCGGCTGTGGTGCTGTTCCGCCTCAGCAGACACTCGGTTATCGCCGAGAAGGACCCCCGCCTCGAAGAATCCCTGGCGTTCGAAAATGCATAAGACGAATTCAGAATTCGGAATTCGGAATTCGGAATTATCCCAGGCCCCTCTGAAAGTGAGGGAGGGCGGATGGAAAATCCGAAATCCTAAATCCGAAATCCGAAATCAAACGGAGTTTGCCCGTGCGTTATGACGACCCTAACGTCGCCGCGTCTGCCATTGTCGGCATCATCTCTGCAATTCTTCTTTTTGTGATCATCGTTGTTCTGCAGGCGTATTTCTACGGCGCTGAAAAGAGCGAACTCGAGAGAAAGATCTGGTCGCAGCCGTACCAGGCCTTGCAGCAGCTCGATGCCAATCAGCTTGAGCTCCTCAACAGCTATGGGTGGGTCAGTGAGGCCGAAGGCACCGTTCACATCCCAATCCAACGCGCTATGGACCTCATCGCGGCCGAACAGCAGTAAACTGCCTCAATTGAACGCGAACAGTTCGGCCGCGAATTCTGAATTCGGAATTCGGAATTCGGCAGGCTACCCACCCACCCTGGACAATCCGGCCATGGGGAAGGCGTGGAAAATCCGACCCCGCCGGCGGCTGCTGAGGCGGATCAGGCCTCGTCTGAAGGAGGAGGCCATGAGCCGCCCGCAGGCGACGGTGCGACGCGTCGGCCGGAGGCCGACAGCAAATCCGAAATCCGAAATCCGAAATCGAATTTCATCCCGTCCCGGCACGCTTGTCCCGTTACGGGATAAAAGTCGATATACTGTTGTAGTGAACGCCGAGTCTCAATCTGGTATCAATCTTGCGTATACGATTGCGGGGGCGGCTGCTTACCCGGGAACGGGCGGAAGTCAAGACCGGGATTCAGAGCAAATACAGCCAACCCCACGGATCGGAAATGGAGGGTCGATCGTGGTAGGCAAGGGCGGAACACTCGTCGCCAAAGACCCTTCAGGATCGGAGTGAGTCATGGCACTCGTCGGTCGTCTCGAAGATCTACGGCTTGCTGAGCTCTTCCAGCTCATCGCGCTGTTTCGGAAGTCGGGTAGGCTGACCCTCAGTCGCGGTGATACGACGGGGCTATTCCTCTTCAACGATGGCAAGGTCTTCCACGCAAGCAACGGTTACTCGTCGCCCTCTTTGGGTGAGTTCCTGGTCGACCGAAAGCTGATCAGCCAGGAAACCCTCAACGCGGCCGTGGCCACTCAGCGCCTCTCCGAAGAGAGAAAGAAGCTGGGAGCGATCCTAGTGGAAATGGGCGCGATTTCATACGAAACCCTGCAGGATGTGCTCTGCGACCAACTTCAGGACATTGCCCGCGAGTTTCTCCGTTGGGACTCGGGGTTCTTCAACTTCAAGTCAGTCGAAAACCGTGATGAAGACCCGGAACAGAACTTTCACGACGATGAGGCAAAGCTGACCGAGTTCATCAACGTCGATCCGTTTATTCTCGACCTCCTGGCCAAGGTTGATGCTGTTGGTGGCGATGGCACCGTGAGACCAGTACCTCGGCTGATACAGGATTCCCAGATAGAAGATCGGTCCGGCAGAAGCGTTCGTGACTTGTTGGATTACATCGTCGAACCGGCCCACAGTGTCTTACGGAACGACCCGGCCTACGTGGTCGCCGACTGGCCGTCAGATTTCTCTGAGCTGCGCAAACTGATGGCCGAGATCCAGGTCCGACCTGGAGCGACAGTCGGCGAGGTTACGCTCCTGATCTTGCGCTACGCAACGGGAGTCGTGAACCGCGGTGTGCTCTTTGGAGTTTCTGAGGATGGCATCTCTGGGATCGGCCAGTTTGGGATCGGTCGGGGTGACGATCAGGCTCCAATGGTCGATCGCCGGGTGCGAAAGATCCATATTCCCGGTGATGGCCATTCGGTTTTTTCAGACGTCATTGAAAAAATCTCGACATTTCATGGTCACCTTGAGAGATGTCCGTGGAACAATTATCTAGTGGACCAGCTGGGCGGCTTGATGCCGCCGGAGGTGGTGGTTACCCCGATCGTGGTGAGTGGCACGGTGTCGGCTGTCTTTTATGGTGACAACCTGCCGGGAGGGCATCCAATCACCTCGATCCATGGGCTCGAGCTGCTGATGATCGAAGCTGGATTGGCGATTGAACGGAATGTACTCGCTGAGAAACTGAACTGGATCGAACAAACGATGTCGGCGATTTCGGGAGTGAGCGACGAAGGTTGAAGTAGGGCGGATGTCCAAATGGCGGGTTATGACGGTCGATGATTCGGCCGCGATTTTGACGATTATCGCGGCCTATCTGGAAGACTCTGAGTTTGAGGTCATAGCCGCTGAGCGAGATGGCATCATGGCAGTTGAGCGCTTTGCTCAGGAGCGACCGGATATCGTGCTGTTAGATCTGATCATGCCCGGCCAGTCGGGTGTGGAAACCCTCGAGCGAATCCTCGCCATCGACCCCGATGCCTTTGTCGTGATTGTGTCTTCGCTCGGAACCGAAGAAGCGGTCCACGAGTGCCTGACCTCGGGTGCGCGGAGTTTTCTCCAGAAACCGTTCACCAGAGATGATTTCATCGATTTCATGCGTGACCTGACGCAGGTAGCTTGAGGATTCGATGTTTTTTGGTCAATATTTGCTTTCCAAAGGCGCTGTCAACCGCGAGGCCCTGATCAGCGCGATCGAGCGGCAGCGCAAGACGAACCTCTCTGTGGTCGATTTGGCGGTTCGCGATGGTTGTATCGATCCACAATGTGCGGAGGGGATTCTCACCCGCTACCGGACCACCGATGCCGGCCTTGAGGAACTCTGCCTCGAATACGGAAAGATCAGTCGTGAGAAGCTCGACGAGTTGCTTCGGATTCAGCGGTCACAGTGGGTGAGAATCGGAGCAGCGTTGATTCACAGTGGGCACCTGACCTGCGATCAGGTTGAAGAACATCTGGCCGCATTTGACGAGTCGCAACGCGAGGCGAATCAGCAGCTGGCAGCGGATTTTTGTGCCTCCAAAGATCCTGAAACCGTGAAGACGGTCATCGAGCTTTCGGTCTTCCACCTTCAACGCTTCACCAATGGACCGGTCAAATTGCTCACCCTGTCGACAGATGGTGGAGTACTTGCGAGCGGCCGGAGACGCTACGCGCAGAAGCTCGTCGGTGACGGGGAGCTTTACTGTGCGCTCGATCTGCCGTCACAACTGGCGACGATGATTGCAGAGATTTTCATCGGAATCCCGGTTGAGGAAGATGGCGAAGTCGCGATCGATGCGGTTTGTGAGTGTGTCAACATCATGGGTGGCAATGCCTGTACTCGGCTTGAAGCCAGTGGATTCAGGCTCCGTCCTCAACCGCCGTTTTCGACTGAGGGCAATGAACCGGCTGGCGAAATGCAATCGTGCACCCCTGCGTTTGTGATGGCCGGTGATTTCGAAGTTGATCTGAGGGTATTCGTATGACCTTCCGGCTACCCTACCGCCTTTGGCAACGGGGACGATGATGGCTGGCGACCTCGTTTACGTGGTGCATCCCGAGTTAAGCGTTGCAGCCAAGCTGCGGGGCGGGCTGCAGGCCGCGGACTACCAAGTGGTTGCAATGTCCACGGTCGACGACGCCGAGTCCATCACATCCAAAAGCCAATTCACGATTCCGGACGCCATCCTGACGCCTCTTGGTGGTGGCGGCGCCGGTGACTCCATCCTGGTCACGCTATTTGAGTCAAATCCACTGATGGAGCAGATCCCGCTCGTCGTGGTGGCAAACGAGGAGAAAGAAGATCGACGTCGCGCCCTGAGGATGGGCCTTTTGAGTGTTGTCTTCCCACCGTATGACGGTGAGGAGGTCGTGCTGACGACAAAGCTCGCAATCGCAAAACATCGCTCTGATCAGCTGCTTTTCGGATCGCTGGGACAGTTGTCTGTTCCAGATCTGTTGCAGACTGCTGAAGCGGGGCGACGCACCGGAACGGTGAGCTTCCAGCACGACGGCTCGAAGGGTACCGTTTGGCTGCGAGACGGTTTCGTGATCGATGCCGAGGTCGAAGGGGGAAGCCAAGGCAAGGAGGCGGTGTACACCATTTCCCTATGGTCGAATGGCACGTTCGAGGCTGATTTCGGAGACCTCGATAGGGAGGAACGGTTCAGTATCCCACCATCGAGCCTGCTCCTCGAGGCGATGCGACGCTTCGACGAGGAAAGCGCCAGCGGTATGACGATTCCGGCAACGGCGGAACAGGAGCCGGCACCAGAGTCGGAGCCCGATGACGCGATCGTCGACATGTCGCTGGTTGTCCTCAACGTTGTCGGCTCATACGCTCTCAACCATCTGCATCCCACCCTGATCCGGCAACGGTTTGAGGAGATTCGGTCTGAACTCGAGGGGCAGCATCCTCTTCTCGGCATATTCAATGTGACCGACGAGGGCGCCATCACAGTGTCAGATTCCTATCTCAAAGATATCGAAGAGGATCAGCTCGTGAGAGGCGTCTCGCTGTGGGTGAAGGCGATCTTCCAGCGACTCGACGGCGCGTTGGCATGGCGTTTCAGCTGGAACCGTCTTGCCCGACTGCTGGCGCCGTGGATCGATCAGCTTGATGAGAACGGCTTTTCAAAGATCCTCGGCATCGCAGAGACGGAAGATGGCGCCGAGGAGGATACCCACGAATCTGACGGGATCCTGGCCTCGCCGGTTCCGGTCGGTTGTCTCGTATTGGACGACGATGGGGTGGTGCAGGCGGTGTCGATCTATGGCCCCAGGGTAGGTCGCGTCGACCCGGTAGTCATCGCAGGAAAAACCCTGAGCGAGATGTTGCCATCCGATATTGCCTTACTCGCCGATCGGTTGACGGATCGTCTCGAGAAGGGCGCACGCGAGCTCGAGGGGGTCGTGATCGGCCGCGAGGTGATCGGCTGCGGCCACCAGGAGTATCTGCTGCGCATCGCAGTTGTGAAGCAGCCATCGGGGCGCGGCTGCATCGTGACGATCAACCGGCTCAGAGATCAGCGTCGATCCCTGTCACCTGAGATCGAGCGAGACCCCGTGACGGGTTCACTTCGCGACGGGAAGGCCGACCGCCTCCTGGTTGCCAATGAAGATTTTCTGCGGGCGTTCGAGGGCCTGTTTGCGCGAAGCCTGATGCACCGTCATCACGAGCTTCTCCAGCGCTTTGGCAAGAAATGGGGATTGCGCCACGCCATGCGTCTCGAGCAAGTGGTGCAGAGGGACTACCGTAAGACCCTGCGCGAGATGGAATCCCAGATGGCGTTGGAGCTGCTATCCGCATCGGTGGGCGTCTTCGGTCTCGGCAGCTTTGAAGCGGACCTCAGCTACCGCGACAACGGCCTCGTCATCATCCGGCACCAGACGAGTCCGTTTCCCGGCATCTTTGCAGGAGCGGGTGGTGCATGCCCGATTCTCTCAGGCTTCCACGCCGCGATCTTATCGTACCTTGCGGGGCGCCAGTTGGCCGCCCGCGAGGTCCACTGCAGCCGAGAACCTGGGGATGAGTGTCTTTTTCTGGTCGCTACAGAGGACCGGTTGACCAAACTCCTGATCGCGACCCCAGGTTCGGCGGACCACGATCTGCTGGCTGAAATCACTTCGTCCGAAGAAATGGACTCCGATCAATGAGCGGCAAAGAAAAGAAACGCCGGTCCACGCTCGCGGACGCGCTCGACGCCACCAAATGGGACTACAAGCCCGGCAAGGACCGGAAGCTCCTACTGGAGCCTGTTGGGTTGGTGTTCGGCGATCTTCCGTGGGAAGTCCAACCGCAGTATCTCGGACCGGCTCCGATAGCCGAGCCCGAGATCGGGATCGATGGCGACAACAACACCGCCAACGAAGATGATGCTGATACCCAGCCCATTGAACCGTTGAAAGAATAGAACGCCCAACCCGTCTCCGTTCCCCAATGCCTGCCCGCTCGATTCCATTTTCGGATTTCGGATTTCGTATTTCGTATTTTCCGCCCACCCACTCGGCGCGGGCGCCCACCTCATTTTCATCCCGAGCGAGCGAAGCGAGTCGAGGGATCTGTGGATTTGAGTTGGAGAGCGATGATTGCCATTCCCATAGGCTCGTCCTGAGCGAGCGAAGCGAGTCGAATGGATCCCTCCGCTCGGACCGTTACTGACGACCTTCGGCCGTCGTGCCGCACCGTCACCAGCGAGTGGCCGATTGGCCGGCTGCAGCCCAACCTTCCGTCTCGGCCTCGGCCACTATTCGCTGTCGCCGGCGGGTTCCGAATTCTGAATTTCCATCCATCCACCTCGCCTCGTTTGTCCTGAGAGTGGGTGGGGATCAAATCCAAAATCCGAAATCCGAAATCCGAAATCCGAAATCCGAAATTTCCCCGGGTTGGGCTACTCGTGCCGTAACGCCTCAATTGGATCCAGCGCTGCCGCTTTGGCCGCAGGATAGGTCCCGAAGAAAATCCCGACCAGCGCGGCGAAGCCGAAACCGAGAGCAATCGCCCACAACGGAACGTGGGCCGGAGGAAAGCCCGGGATCGCGCTGGCGCCGAGGATACCGAGGCCCCATCCGCCGAGCACCCCGAGCAGACCCCCGAAGAGGGAGATGGTCACCGCCTCGATGAGGAACTGGACCAGGATGTCAGACTTGCGGGCGCCGACCGCCTTGCGGACGCCGATCTCGCGCGTCCGTTCGGTCACCGATACCAGCATGATGTTCATGATGCCGATGCCGCCGACCAAGAGGGCGATGCTGACCACGCCGGCGACCACTGAAGTGATGGTTCCGAGAACTCCGCCGATGGTATCGAGGAGCTCCTCCTGGAGCAGGATCCGGAAGTCATTCCTCATCCCTTCGGGCAACCGATGCCTTTCGCGCAGGATCTCCCGCATCTGGTCCCTGGCCTGGTCGACGGTCTCAGGGCTTTCCGCCTGGAAATCGAGGCGCAGCTGTTTGAAGGCCTCGACCCCGTAGATGTCGCGGGCGGTGGTGATGGGGATGAGGACGAAGTCGTCCTGGTTCTGGCCCAGCATCTCGCCTTGATACTCCATGATGCCGACGATGGTGAAGGCGGAGGAGCCGACGATCAGGTCCGTGCCGAGGATCGGCTCCTCGAGCTCGAGCTCGTCGATGACCTCCTGGCCGACCATGCACACTCTCGCGGATCGCTGAAGATCGAGGTCGGAGAAGAACCGCCCCCGATCGACCCAGTGATTTGAAACCTCCTGATGGTATGGGCCAACTCCGAGCAGCATCGTCGAATACTGGCGGCTGCCGGCCTTCGTCGATTCGCCGCGAAAGAAGATCGGGTTGAAGTGCTTGATGCCGGTGGCGCGCTCCATGATCGCCAACCCGTCTTCGTAGGTCA
>Ga0316198_10000665_pt1 | contig 18670 bp, 17 predicted proteins | sample OudBieAanoxic_MG_FD_204935 | JGI IMG/M metagenome (GOLD analysis project Ga0316198, IMG submission 204935) | Coastal sediment microbial communities from Oude Bieten Haven, Netherlands - site A anoxic | ecosystem: Environmental > Aquatic > Marine > Coastal > Sediment | place: Netherlands...
GACATCAGGCAGCTTTGTGTAAAAAACAGGGAGAACTGCATATTCTTTGCGGTTGAAGATTTCATTCTATTTCTGAAAAATCAGAATCGCATCCTTGTCAATTATTGGGATAGATGCTCCTCGGATCAGTGGCAGAATTATCATGGCCAGACAAATACGCTATGGCTATCCCATAAATATGGGAACCACCAGAACTTGGCATAGCTTGCCAACGAATTTAAGTATCAAGGATCACGTCGAATTTGCATTTAGCAACTGGATATCATAGGCTTACCTTGGGTGCTATGCCCAAAATCATAAACCATTTAGCCTAAGGAGGTAAACCATGAAGCTTTCCAAAGCAGCCAAAATCTGGATCGATTACCACAAAACCCATTCTAAAAAAAAATACGGTGCGATCCTACCGGGCAATCATCGAGCGGTATATCAAAGAATTCGGTGATGGTCCCGTCGGCCTGGTTACACCAGAGCAGATTCTAACGTTTCTAAACCGTCTCACCGAAGGAAACAAACCCTACACCAAGCGTATTCGCTTTTCCCAACTCTCTTCCTTTTTCAATTTTGTCCGCAACAATATCGACCCCGAACTCAGGAATCCATGCGACAGACCCATGATCCGCAAACTGTATCGGGAGAGGGTGCCGTTGAGGTGGAAAATTATCGAGAAGGAAACCATCGACGAAATCATCTTCCGAACCACCAAGGTCCGCAATCGATTGATACTCGAACTTATGGCCCGAGGTGGTATGCGGATCGGTGAAGTGCTGAAACTGCAATTGGGCGATCTGCAAGACCGCAAACTGGTCCTGCGTGAACCCAAAAGCGGCAAGGAATACGAATTTGTTTTCATCCCTCAAAAAGTGGCGGATCGATTACGCGAATACGCGCTGCAGGTGTGCAATGCGCCCAGCGATCGGATTTTTCCGATTTCCTATGAAGCCGCCAGGGTGATGGTGATCAAATCCGGTAAAATGGTAGGTGTCAAACTCAGACCGCATGATCTACGTCGGCATTCGGCAACTTTTGCGTCTCGATCTGGCGTACCTATTGAAATTATTTCAAAAGTCATCCTCCGGCACGCGAATCTTTCGACCACACAAAGGTATCTGGGAACCATTAGTGATGTAGAAGCGATCCGATGGATTGAGAACATCTACGGGTAAAAAATAAAAGGGGTGATGCCGGTTTCCGGTTTCACCCCATTCAGATTGGCCAGTAAAGATACGCAGAACTAACCGTTGATTTTATCGAGAAATGGGAGTCACAAGATATTGTATGAGGTGGCCTATAATACTGTATTTATGAACATAAACGTCCATAGCAGCTACCTGTCGCGAGGCAGTTATTCATGTACGTTTTATATATCACATCGATTGCCTTTTCAGTTTTTTCTGGGGTGCTTCTCAATTATCATATTATCAGATTATTAGGAATTGGTGAATTACACAGCAGGCAGACTCCTTCAAGTTCTCATCATCTCCGCTCCTGCCAAAAGTCCAACCTTCAAAGCCCATCAACCGTTATTGTAATGAAAATGCAACAACCCAAAATGATATTATTTACATAGTCGATTGCTGTGTTACGCCATTCGGATGGGCCGGCATCCAGGTACTCCGGAAATATCTCTACTGATATACCTATTCCCTTGAAACACGCAACGAACGGCATCCGGCAGTTCCTCAAAAGCACTACTTTTGACCAGATAACCTGCTGCTCCCATGCAGAAACTTTCATCCACATAGTGGCGGTCGGTGTGCAGGGACATGACAATCAGCTTCACCTCTGGCAGCCGCTTAATCATCCGGCGAAGCGGTGGCGCTTCAGCGACTGATTGGTCGCGCATGTTCAATATGAGGACATCGACATCATGATTGTAAAGAGTCTCTAAGATGGCCGGTTGATCCTCAACTGTTGCAAAAGATTCCGTGTCCGGCTCACGGCTCAGCATCCACTGAAGCGATTGCCGGACCAACGGGTGATTATCTGAGATAAGAACTCTGACGGCCATGGAGCGATCCTTTAATCAGTCACCCCCCGCCCCCGCCGCTGCGCAACCCGCGCTCGGGCCGGTCGAAGGTGTGGCAGCTGCCGCAGGCCAGCTGCTTGCTGTCCACATGGCGGCTGTGCACCGAGGAAAATCCACGGTTGCTCTTCTGGCTGTGACACTGGCTGCAGACCGCTGCACCGTCCGCCTTGAGCTGGTAGCCCAGATCGCCCTGCAGGTCGATGCGATCGACGCGCTCATGACAATCCGCACACTGCAGTGCCTGTGATGAGGGGCTGACACCATGGTTGAGCAGCCCGTAGGTATCGGTCAAAACCCATTCATAGGGCTCGTTGTCCGGCAAACCCATGGCTGTCAGGCCCTGTTCGACGGCAGTGCTGACATTGCCCGATCCTTTGAGATACTCATAGGTGTTCAAAGCCACCAGAATATTGTCGCGAACGGTCTTGGGCTGCATGGCGGTCTTGTATTTGAACGGATAGAGCTTGCCGTCGGTGACATCCCCCGACGGCGTCGAGGTGGGCCAGGTATCGGTTCCGCTGTTGTAGGTACGACCGGCGTCATCGCCCAGCAGGGCGTTGTCGCTCATACGATTCCAGAACCGGTAGGCCGGAGTTAGGTCAGCCATTTTTTCGGTAAAGGGATGGCCGGGAACGGCCGTGGCGTCGGCCGGACGGCCATCATGATGCTCTCGCCAGTCACGATAGGTCTCTGTGGCTACTTTGGCGTACACCGGGATGTGACAGGTCTGGCAGGCCACCCGGGCCACGTGGTCATCGGTCTTGGTCGTGCTGTGCCCACCAGGGGTATCTTTGCCGGTATGGCAGGTGGTGCAGCTGACTTCCGATCCCCGGGCCGTGTCGTCGGTAGGTCTAAGATCAGATCCCTTGCCAATTGTCTTGTGATTCTGGAAGACATGGCAGCGTTGGCAATCCAGATCGGGACCATTGGTGTTCATGTGTGCATCGAAGTTGGAATCTGCATTGGTGATTGTCGCCATGGAAAGGTCACCTCGTTTCACACCATCTCCGCCGCCAGCATTGGCGTGGCACTTTAGGCAATTCTCCCGGGTGGGCCGATGTATCCCCCGTACCATGCCGTCGGTGGGTGTTACCACCCCCATAGAACCATCTGGCAGTCTCGTCCGCTGGCTGGCGTATTCAGCATTGTGGCAGGTAAGACAGTCGATATTGGTCATATCGGCGTTAGCGTCATCAGGGCGAAGCCCCCTACCCACATGACAGGTGCCGCATACCGGCCAGTCGCCCAGGATATTGATGCAGTAACTATTGACAGCGTTGGTCAGTTTGCCCTGTGGTGTTCCGGTGGCATTGATCATATCTGGAGTATCCCCCAACCACTGGTAGTGAGTCGAACCGGACACCTCACTGGCTTCTGCTGCATGGCAGTAGAGGCAGTTTCCAGGATAGTCGCTGTAGTTCAGGTTGGCATGAGGATCGTCCCCGCTGCCGCCGCCGCCACTACCGCCAGTAACCAAATCGATGCCATCACAGTTTTGGTCAATGCCATCATCGGCTTCCTCTATCGCACCTGGATAAATGGTGGGATCGTTATCGTTGCAATCCTTGTTGGAGAGAAAGCCGTCGCCGTCAGCGTCCACTGGCCTGCCTCCGCCGGAGTTACCGCCCCCGCCGGGTTTTTTGCCATTGTCCTTCCATGATGGCGCCCCCCAAGCCGGGGACAAACCGATTACCACGCTCAGGCCAATGGCAACAAGGATCAGCCAAGTTCCGCTGTTTAGCAGTCTTCTCATGGATATCCTCTCCTGTACTCTTATCGACGATTAACTTATTTGTCTGCTTTCATTGCCCGGCGGCTACAATACATTGACCTTGTATACGTCGTTACCTTCAGGATCGATCACGTGAACCGCACAAGCAATGCAGGGGTCCATTGAATGCACCGTGCGCAGGATTTCCAGCGGTTGGTTCATGTTCTGTACCGGTGTGTCGACGATGGCGGATTCTGCCGGCCCGGGTTTATCGGCCGCGCAGCGCGGTCCGAAATTCCAGGTGGACGGCACCACCATTTGGTAGTTCTCGATGGTTTGGTTGCCGATGTTGATCCAGTGCCCCAGGGCCCCGCGGGGCGCTTCATTCAGTCCGACGCCGCTGGCCTGTGCCGGCATAGTCCAGGAGACTCGGGTGCCACCGCTGGTGTCGATCTGGTCGAGCCAGCCGCCCATGGCATTGGCAATAATTTGAGTTTCCAGAGCCCTGGCAGCTGTTCTTCCCAGTGTGGAGTACAGTGCTTCCGGTCCCAGGCTGGTACGGCCGAGAAATCCGTCCACCGCTTGGACAAAGGCTGCTTTTCCCCGTCCGTACCCGACCAGGACCCGCGCCAGGGCGCCCACCTCCATGGGTTCGGACAGGTAGCGCGGTGCTTTCATCCAGCTGTAGCGGTCGATTGTGTTCAGGTCCGTGTAAGCCGGAACGGTCTCCCCCACGGATGGGTGCCTGGGTGTGGATCCGCTGTACCAGCTGTGGCGAACATGTTCGTCAATGTCGTCCAGGTTCACATCCTGCACGGAACCACGATTGACGATCACACCCCGGGGAAAGAACAGGCTGTCGGGTTCGACGGCGCTCTGCGGAAACTCGCCGAAGGCCAGAAAGTTGCGGTTGCCACCAAAGTTGGCCCACTCCCGGTAAGGTCCGGTGAGGAATTCAACATCGGGCACGTAAACTGTGTCGATGAAGTGTTTGGTCTCTGACAGCAGTGCCCGGAATTCACTGATGCGACTGCTGGTAAGGTCGTAGCGGCAGGTGACGCCCCCCACGTTGAGGCTCTGCACGTGAGGATTCTTGCCGCCGAAGATGGCGTGCATGCGGGCGGTGCGGACCTGGAGCGTCAGTGCCTGCAGGTAATGGCCGGCCAGCAGTAGGTTGGCTTCCGCATCGAGCTTGTAGGCCGGGTGCCCCCAGTAGGCATTAGTAAAGGGCCCCAACTGGCCACTGTCCACCAGGCTCTGTAGGCGGCTCTGTATTGCAGCGAAGTCCAATAAATCGGCACCGGGATTCACCTGCCCAGCCAGGGTTGCGGTGGCCGACGGAACGGCATTGAGCGCGCTGACCAGATCGACCCAGTCCAGGGCGTGAAGGTGATAAAAGTGGACGATGTGGTCGTGCAGAAACTGGGCGCCCATCAACAGGTTGCGCACGATGCGGGCGTTGTCCGGCACCGTCAGGTTCAGGGCGTCCTCAACGCATCTGACCGAACTGGACCCGTGAACATAGGTGCACACTCCGCATAGCCGCTGGGTGAACAGCCAGGCGTCTTCGGGGCGACGCCCCTTGAGGATGGTTTCGATTCCCCGAAACAGCGTTCCGGTGCTCCATGCAGAGGTGACGGCCCCGTTCTCCACCTTCGTTTCGATTCGTAGATGCCCCTCGATGCGGGTAATGGGATCGATGACTATGCGGCCGTTGGTCGGATCCGGATTCGGATCGGGGTCAGGGTTTGGATCGGGGTTTGGCGTTGACACATCCACGATGGCCACGGGGATGTTGGTCACCTGGCTGCCGAAGGCAACGTTGATCGTGCAGGACGACCCATCGGATGTGACTTCCCCAGCGGTCAGCAGCCCCCCGGCAATGGAAACCGGCGCGGCGCCGCTGACCATCCAACTGGCCTGGTTGGTAAGGTTGGCGGTGCTGCCGTCGCTATAGTGGCCGATGCAGGTGTATTGTGTAGTGGTATTTTCGTCGACTGTTGACGGTCCTGATATGGAGATCGATTTCAATGTGGGACGAGGTTTCTTTTTGTCTTTTCCTGGCGGTAGATCAGTCCATTTTTTTGCCATAATCATATTCCTTCAGCTAAAAAGGTTGAAGTCCTGTTTATTGGGAACAAGGAAGCAGTCGAAACACCGCGGTATCAATCGTCCACATATCCAGTACTGTGGTCGTCACTCTCACCAGAACCTTCCTGTTCAACATAAAATGGAGTGAAGCGATCCCAAAAATCCGGTTCGCTGCAACCGATACAGGGATGACCTGCCTGCATGGGGAAGCTGGTGCTATCGTTGAACTTGATGGAAGGGCAGTTGTTGTGGCACTGTTTGCCTTTGCAGCCGTCGTCTTCCAGACAGCGCGACTCCCTTTCCCGGTAGGGGCACAGGCTGTGGACGGTCTGTCCGTAGGCAAACTGGGGACGCCCATCCGCGTCCAGTGCCGGAAGCGACCCCATCAGCAGATAATTGGCCAGGGTCCCGACAAAATTGATAGGATTGGGGGGGCAACCCGGCAGGTTGACCACGGGGATGTTGGCAATCAATGAACCGAGTGCCGTTTCTACCCCTTGGGCACCGGTCGGGTTGGGCCAGGCGGCTGGCAGTCCGCCGTATGACGCACAGTTGCCCAGAGCGATAATGGCTTTGGCTTTGGTGCACACGTCCTGGGCGATGCTGAGCATTGTCTTACCGCCCACCATTCCATAAATGCCATCATCTGCTGTGGGGATGGCACCTTCGACCACGCAAAAGAAATTGCCCTGATACATGTCGGCAGCAGCCGTTTGCGCAGCCGTGGCATCCTCACCGGCCGTGGCCATGAGGGTTTCGTGATATTCCAGAGATATCGTGTCCAGTATAACTTGCTCGAAGGAAGGCTCTGATGTCCTGAGCACTGCTTCGGTACAGCCTGTGCATTCAGCCATGTGAAGCCAAATTACCGGTGGCCGTGGGCCGGCGGCCAGGGCTTCGTATACCTTTGGCCCAAAGGCAGGGCCCAGTCCGATGGCCCCGGCAATGACTCCGCAATATTTAAGAAATTGACGCCGCGAAATGCCTCTCTGTTCAAGTTTGGCTTCCATTTTTTCTGTGCGATTCATTTAGCCTCCAAAACAGATGAAACTCATGGGATAAAAATTGATTAAATCGACCGACGGAAATCTGTACAATATTTTGTTTAAACAAATTTTGTGCCAATCTAATGCGTAGAGTCCGATAGAGCACCAAATATGAATTCCCATGAGAGTAAAATTCTAATCGATAACAAAAGGATAAGAGCTTTCTTGCGATGCAAGCAATGCGATCTCAAAAGTGGCAATTAGGTTGGTGTGGTGGGAAGAGAAGAATAAAAAGGAAAGGTAAGAACCGTAACCTGCTGTGCAACATTGGTAACACACAATGGCAATCCAGCGGCAAGACAAGATAGGGTGTGCTGCATGGTTTTCACGTTTTACCTTTAAATCAGAAATGGAAAATGGCCGGCATCCATGTTATATGATCCAGACAGATCCTACCCCATTAAGCATTTCTATTTAACGGTTGAATACAATGGGTGAAAACAAACCCGAAAAGAAAAAATATCTAATCAATGACGTCGCCCGGAGGGTTGGCCTGTCTCAGAAACGGATTCGGGAGTATGAAAAGGAAGGGCTTGTCAAACCCTTTCGGGAGTCGCGCACCAATAATCGAATTTATGTTGATAGCGACATTGATAAAATCAAACGTGTGAAACAGTTGATCCACGAGCATGGTTTCACGCTTTCCTGTATGAAATATTTTTTCGCCACTGCGCCATGCTGGATCATTTATGGCTGCGCTGAAAAAGAGAATTGCCCGGCATATCAGGCACCTCAAACACCCTGCTATGAAATAATGCCGGCAACCAATGAATCCCACCTGAAAAAATGCCAATCCTGTTCTGTGTATATCAATAGAGACTCGAAATCTTTTTCTCTTTTCGACAAACCCGCGTAGGCAATTTTACGCCGGTTTGGCAAAAATTGCCAACTTTTTTAAGATATTAGTGGGTTGTGTGTAATTGGGGCGTTTTTAGAATCAAGCGTGTATTAAGGGCATTAAGGTAGGTAAATCAATTAATACCAAATCAGTTTGAAGGATAGGAGAACAGGTTCAAAATATCTGAAGCAATAAGTCGTTCAACTGCCCTGCTCGAAAATTTCTGGAAAATGACCTTCCTTCTTGATCAACCCAAAAACAGGCTCAGAAAAGGTAACCGAAAAACCATTGGTGTCTTTGCGAACCACTCTCCCGGGAACCTGAATCGTGTTTTTGAATTTTAATAATGAGAAATCAGTTACTATGGGCTGGCCAACTGCGATTCTTCTGTTTGATGTTATGAACATGCCACCGGAACCAATCTTTCCAATTATATCATGAAAATTTCCTTCCAAGACGCTGTATTTTGCAAGGATAAAAGTCGCTCGGTCAGGGTATTGTTGATTAATTTTTGCGGGGTTCATTTTGATCCTACCCTGTTTAGGAATAATGATCTTACGGGTAGCGGTGCCCGACGGGTTTTTGGAAAAATGCTGTCGCGTCCACGAAAAGTGATCCGGTTTCAGCGGGTGTTATTGGATCAACAGGTTGATGTGGTAGGTGCGGGCCCGGCGCCTGACCGTGAGGTCGATATCGCCACCCTCGCGAAGGGTTTCAAAAAGAGATTTCGCTTCTTCCGGGCCGGCTATCTCCCTGCCGTTGATCGCCAGCAGCAGGTCGCCGCTGCGCAGGCCCATCTTTGAAAAAATGCTGTCCGCATCGAAAGCGGCGATCCGAAAGCCCACTTCGCGATTTAACAAGCGGGCTGACGTGATATCGACACGATCCAGAACCGCTTCGGGTTCCGAAAAGGCGGCTTCGGTCACCACACGATCGAGAACTACGTGGCGCTCCCGTGAACCGGTCCGGTTGATTGATGTGGCCGTTGGACCGGATATGTGCCTGACCGGCGCGGTACCTGTTGCCAGAAAACTTCTCATTTTCACGGTTTTTTCGCCATTGCCCGCATCGATGACGATATGATCGCGCCGAATCGCCTTGATGAGGATGTCCCACGCACGGTCGCCTTCATGAAACGACCACTGGCGTCGGTTTTTTAGGTCCTCGATCACGGCGATGCTCCGATCCGGGGAAAGGGTCACCGCCGTCCCGACCAGCTTCAGTGTGCTGTTTTTGAACATGACCGCCGATACTTCCTTGTGGCCAATGTCTATCGTTCGCGCGACGACACGGCCTGCAAGCGGCCAGCCAACGCCAAGCCCCAAAAAGAGCAGCGCGACCAAAAGATGTTTAAACAGAAGTGGTTTCAATCGGCGAATCATTAATGTGTCCCTAATCATAGTAAGCAACTTAAAACCGATCATGCATATGTCCACTGATGTCGGTGAACCAGACGGTTCGAGTTTTACCACAGGCAAGGTCGGGTGCCGCCCAAGGGCGACACCCGGTTTGCCAAGTTCATCGATACAATTTACCCCAGCGTTGCAAAAGCCCGAGGCGTTCAGAGTCAAGGCGCCAAGGGTGAAGTTGTAGTATTTTACTGCGATCCCTTGGCAACACGGGATCTGAACGCCTCCGGCTTTCCCGAAAGGGTAAGAAAAATGAGAAAATTATTGTCATCCCCTGGAATTCGCATTCAGGGAACTCCAGGATTTTATGCAGAATGTTATTTTTATATATAATTACAGATAGTAACAATAATTTTCGCATTTTTTTATGCAACGTTGGTGTTTAGGCATCCGATCCCACATGCAAAACACGCATCATCTCGTGGTCTTCGTGAGAGAGGATGTGGCAGTGCCAGACGTAGCGACCGGGCTTGTCAAAAGTTGCTTTTATCCGGGTTACTTCACCTGGCAAGGCGGTCACCATATCCTTGGGCGCCCGTTCAACTCCATCGGCCTCTATGGGCTTGCCAACTTTTTTAATTTTAGTAAGCCGGAATCCGTTGCCGGGTTCACCATTATGTTGCACAATTGGCTGCGGAACCACTTTGGCATTAAATTTCTGCCGATCCAACACGTCAAAGTGCACCAAATGTAAATGTACCGGATGTGCATCGCCGGTGGCGTTGTAGATTTCCCAGATTTCAGTATCACCTAATTTTGGATTCTCGGTTGTCGGGCTGTGCCAGGCGATGGAACCCTCCATCTGACCGGAAAGACCCGCAGCAATGTAAGCCCGCTCGTTCGGCCAGCTGATTGGGTCACCGTTGTAATCAGTTGCCGGCTCGGCCGTTCCAAGCAGCGGTTGTAATCTTCCGAATTCATCCGTACCTTCGAACAAGGCTACCTTGCGAACGCGGTCCGCCCCAGCATCATTTGCCCTTGGATAATATGGATTTAAGTCTAACAATTTGGGGTCGAATACATCTTCTTGTTCACTCTCATCCAAGTCCGTATTTACATCGAAGGCCATGACACGATCCGTTTCACCGAATACCTGGGGCCCGGGAATGCCGCCACCAAAAGGTTCATCGCCACCGATGTTTTCCATAATGATCCGCGCGTTCATAGGTACTTGCGAGAAGTCGAAAACAACATCATAGCGTTCACCCGGTCCAATCACCACCATATTAACATCGGTTGGCTTATGTCCCAACCCTTGATCGCTGCCAATGACCCAGAACGGGAGCGGCGCTCCTGCATTGGCCAAGTCAGTGGCATCGGCAGGTACTTGTCGGAAACGCACGGCGAGAAAACGGCTGTCGCAACCGTTGAGCAAACGCAGTCGGTAATTACGAGGCTCGACTTCTTCTTTGGGCCAGATTTTACCATTAACCACCATGTGATCGCCGAAAAACTCTGCCAGGGCTGTTGGCCCGCCGTCTTCGAAGGGTGGATCCGGTAGCACAGCACCCTCGCCGGTGATGAAGTCGTCATAGTAGGGATCACCTGGAAAGGCCGGGTAGAAAAGCTCGCCCGTGTTTCGGAACATCCGGTCCTGAATGGCGTAGGCCTTTTCATACGGCCGAGCGGGTAGACCTAAGGGATTATTCGGCAAGCCCGTATCATCATCATCTCTGATAATGTAAAAACCCGCCATACCGGCATAGACGTTGAGACGTGTGAGACCTAATGCGTGGTCGTGGTACCAGACAGTGCCAGCCCCCTGATTGTTTACATATCTGAATTGGGTCGTAAACCCTCCTTGCACATTATCCCACTGGGGACCCACAACTTGTTGATTGTTGATCTCGGGGCTATAGAAAAATTCCGGGTTGCCGTCAAATTCGAAATCAGAGGCAAAGCCGTGTACGTGGGTGATGATCGGTACGCCATCGGCAATTATGCTATTTCCCGTATAACCCGGAAGGCTGTAACACCAGTGCAGGGAGGTATCCACCGGCAGAAGGTGATTCTGGGGTAGGTTGTTTATCCAATTCACAGTTAAGGTCGTTCGCTGATCTACTTCAAAGGTCATGCCGGGCCAGGTAGGGCTGCCGGGGGGGCCATAACCGAACAGAGGGGTGGTTCCGCCGCTCAGTCCAGTGGCTTGAGTGGTCGGTGCGGCTTCGACAGTGACAGTGGTATCCGTGGTGATTTTTCCTCCGGTGTATTTAAACCCGTCTGCCATCGCGTCCGGTACAGTCTCAAAGAATAGGGTCTGCGCTGCCGGATCGCTATGCCCGGGTGCAGCAATCGCCGCAAAAGCCTTCGCCGGAAGAAACCGCCACGGAACCATCATGCCGGCACCGCCAATCAGCCCAGCTTTCAAAACCTGCCGGCGAGACATCTTCATTTGAAACTTCTTTTTCATTTTGTCTTTTCTCATAACGATCCTCCTTAGTGTGGATGAGTGTAAATGACTGATTTGTAATTCGAGTGGAGTCGCCTGGTTAATTTGAAAATCTATGTACGCATATATTAGTAGAACTACATAGTGGTATTCAATCGGGGATTTCCTGAAATTTGGATCTGGAAACCCTGAAATATGAATCAGGGAATCCCTGATACGGCATCAGGGAATCCCTGATACGCAATCAGGGATTCCCCTATATGGATTTCAAAAAAACCTGAACTCTCAGATGACGTTTTCTATTGGACGATGATCAGGGGACGAGATCGATGCTGATAAAGTTGGTTTGAGCGGCAACGCTTCTGATCGCCAAACTCAGGTCCTCGTAAGCGCGTTCCTTGAGCACGAAAGCGGATGCACCTGCCTTGAAACTCTCCTGGAGATAACAAATGTCTGTTTGAAAAGAGAGGACAATCACCGGAAGCGCCGGTCGTATCTGCTTGATTTGTCGGATTGTCTCAATGCCATTTAATTCAGGTAAGTTTATTTCGATAACCGCGATCCCTTCGAATCCTTCCTCAATTATTTTAATTGCGGTGAGGGCATCTCCAGCTTCAGCGAACACAATGATTTTATCTTTAGGTTTCAGAACGTTCTTTATCGCCTTCCGAATGGAGATGGAATTGTCCACGAGAAGGACATTGATAGGTTTATGGAGGTTTTGGTTCATTGAAATCATATAATTAAAAATATTTAAAATTTTCCTTTTGGCGCAACGAGCGTAAAAATCAGCTATGTTATTATTAAGGCTATATCGCCAGCTATTATCAATCAGGGATACCCTGAAACTTGGATCTGAAAACCCTGAAATATGCATCAGGGATTTCCTGATGCTGTATCAGGAAATCCCTGATGCGGAGTTCGAAAATTCTGATCGTCGGGTAAAGCACATCGCCGTTCGTTTTTTTAAAGAGCCTGGAACTGGGACCTCGGCGGGCAAAGTCAATCGTTGGTTTTTATACCGGGAGCAAAAGCTATGAATGTCGGGGAAGGGTATTTGCTATTTCATTTGAAAGATCAGGTAGGTGTATGGAAATGGATCAGAAAATCTGCATTTCATTCAAGAGCGGTTATCCCGTGCCGCACAGCATATTTGGTGAGTTCGGCCACGGTGTGCAGACCGAGTTTTTCCATGATGCTGCTGCGGTGGGATTCCACGGTCTTAATGCTGATATTAAGCCGGTTGGCGACATCCTTGGTGGTGCCACCTTCTACGATGAGTTGGAGCACTTCACGCTCACGCAGGGTCAGGCCCGGCTTTTGGGGGTCATCGTTGTCCTTTGAAGGACTCAAATAATCCCGGAGGACAATATCCGTTACATCTGGGCTCAGGTATTTTTTCCCGGCACACACGATCCGTATGGCTTTGATCAGCTCCTCGAACGCGCTCTCCTTGAGCAGATAGCCGGCAGCTCCTGCCCGCAGCATTCCATCGATTAACTGTTTTTCCGAATGCATGGACAGGGCGATGACTTTCACACCCGGCACCTCATCGACAATCTGGGAAGTGGCGTCGATACCGTTGAGATCTGGCATGGAAACGTCCATGATGACCACATTCGGTTTTAGCTTGCGGGTCATCTGCACGGCTTGCCGTCCATTGGCCGCCATCCCCACCAATTCCAGGTCGTTTTCATTTTCTATCAGAGACCGAAGCCCGTCGCGAACGATCCGGTGGTCGTCGGCTATAAAAATGCGATGTTTCACGATGAATTCCTCTTCTCCGTTTCAGTGGTATTTGGCAGCGGTAATGCAATCGTCACGGCACTGCCCCGATTTGGGACAGAAGCGATCTTGAACGTGCCACCGTAGTGCTGCAATTGCTCCCTGATACTGAACAGACCGAAACCGCGTTCAACTGGATCAAAACCATTCTCGAGCACCGTCTGTTCGAATCCGACACCGTCATCGGAAATATTGATCTTGATCATTTCACTGCAAGTGCTGATGTCAACCCGGGCGTGCTTGGCAGCGGCATGTTTTACCACGTTAAGCAACAACTCGTTGCATGTCCTGAAAAGAAGTACGCGCCTATCGGCATCGAGGTTCCGTTTGCTGCCGTCGACAGCGACTTCAACCACCAGGCCGCTTTGTTTGTGTATACTTTCTGCCAACCACTCCAAGGCAGCCTGCAGACCCAGCTCGTATAGTATGGGAGGACTGAGATCAAAAGTCAGGGTGCGGACGTCGCGGATGGTAAGGCTGATCAAATCCCTGATTTCTTCGATTTTCTTTTTCAGATCCTCGAAATCAAACTCGGCCTGAATGGCCCCCAACTGCATCTTGGTCACGGCCAAGGTCTGGCCGATGCGGTCATGAATTTCCAAGGCTAATCGCCGACGCTCGCGCTCCTCGGTCTGAATCAATCTGGAAGAAAGTTCCCGCAGCCGTTGCTGGAAGCCCAGAAGTTCATGCTCGTACTTCTCACGCTGCTTGACCTCGAGAACCAGTTTGTCTTTGGTCTGCAAAAGCATTTCTGTTCGCTCATCTACCCGTTTTTCAAGCTCATCATAGGAATCCTTCAACGCCTGCTCGGCCTGAACGCGCTCGATGGCAGTTACGAGTTGTAATGCGGCGGCTTCCAGTATTTCAATCTTTTTTTCGCTGAGCCGATTAGCCTCCCTGTCTGCGACGTGAATCAAACCTCGAGCGCGGTCCCTGGATCGGATAGGAATCAGGGCGATGGTTTCGTAACCATAGCGATGGCAGGTATTGCGCATTACTTGCTTTTGATCTTCCGAGGCCGAGGCTAAAAACGTGGATGTGCTGTTTATGTAGTAAGAACCATAAGTGGTAAAAAAAGATTCGTGCGGCCATCTGTGGTTGTTGATCACGCGAGCACACATCCCCTTATTCGAATGAACGGATAGAGGTTCTTTCAGGTTGCAGAAATCACTGTCGAAACCGTCGGATGCCACATAAGGAATGCTGCCGTCCGCGTCCAATATACGAATCGCAACTGCAGCGCAGCCACTGACCACTTTTGTTTCCTCAACAAATTCCCTCAAAAGCGGTTGCATTTGTGTATGGCGGTTTCCTATATTGAGGAATTTGTTGGCCGCCTGAATCCTTGCCTCATAAAGTTTGCGATCGCTGATGTCCCTTACCACGGTAAGAATATGCGGCATGCCGTTGATTTCCAACTTTTTGGTAGAAAGCAGGCAGGTAATAAGGCCGACATACTTGGTACAAAAAACGGCCTCCCAGTCTAATGCAAACCCCTTTGCGTAAACTTCGTCCAGAAGCGCCTTGCGTTGGTCCACATCCTGCCAAAGCTCTATATCAAGAACTGACCGTCCGACTACCTCTTCCCTGTCATATCCAGTATAGGCCGTAAATCCGAGGTTTATGTCGATTATGACGTTATCTTCAATCCGAGTGATAACGATGGCATCGGGGCTGGTTTCAAAAACGGTTCGGAAAAGTTGTTCACTCTGCCGCAACGATGCTTCAACCCGGTTGCGTTCCGTTAACTCGTGCTTCAACTTTTCATTCGCTGCATTGAGCGCGATGTAATCGGCTGCCTTCTGTTTCAGGAATCGCCCGAATGTCATGGCCAACATGGCGGACAGCAGTAGGCAAGTGATGACACCTACGATCATCAGGTTTCTGAAAAACAAGATGTCTTTTTGAAGAAATAAATCGATGGGGTCTTCCATTTCTTCCAGCCTGGCCAGGATGGCGTTGTAGGCAGATTCATAATCGATTCCATCGGGAAACGCCTCTTCCGGTTGTGCGCCGGGATTGAGGATTCTTCTCACAAACATCTTGTAGTCGGTAATATCTTCAACGAGTCTTTTCAGATTGAATATCAGCTGACGATTCAATTCGGTCGAAACCTCTATTTCCGGGCTGCCGTCATCACCTTCAATCATTTGACGGAACTCGGCAACGGACAAGTCCAGTTGAAACCAAAGAAATTCGATGTTTGAATGAGACGGATTCGCCAACATATTTTGGATCCATTGGTGGACTTCTTCAGTTTCAATCTGGATGCGATGCACCGTAGTCTTTAAGGGAGAGACGGTACGCTGGTTTTTCTCAACCACGAAGAAACCGAAGGCGATAAGAACGGTAATTGTTAGCAACAAGAATGAGACAACAATCACCAACATGTGGTTGCTATTCGTAGTTGAGGGGCCTGTTTTAAAATGACCTGTCATAGGTTTCTGTTGGCTAATGAGGTAGCGGCCGAATAAGTCATCCATGAGTTCAAAGCAGCCTTGAAATCCCTTGCTCCGGCCAGCTCAGAGGTACTATGCTCTGCCTGAATAAACTGTTCCAGTTTTGCTGGCTGAGCAATGGATCGGCTTTAGAGTTATGGACTCCGGCCCCAGATAGTCTGATGCAAGCAATTATATGAAATACCTAACACTACAGCGAAAGATCGATGTTATAAAATTTTGCCAGTTTGACCCTTTTCTTTCGGTGCGACTTATAGGCGGTTAAATTCCGGGTCAGATGATATTGAACAATTTCCATTGCGCCCTCAAAACTCAAAGACCTGAGTGGAAGTACTAACGATAGTATTTTACGAACCAAGGGAACTGTCAGCAAAGGCGTTTTTTTTAAAGTGCAGTCTCATCCGTAACATAAAGTGCAGAGCCAAAAACACATAAGTCATATGACGATGCCAGGCGGGCCAGGAACGATGTTCATAGCAATCCATGCCAACCTGTCCCTTGCCTTCCTGGAAGCACTGCTCGATCGGCCATCGCATAGTGGAGGCTTCAACCAACGCCGAAAGAGAAATCTCTTTCGGCGCATTGGAGATAGCGTACTTGATCTCTCCATCGTTGTTCTTTCGAAAAAAGAGCCATTGCTGATCGCCGACCGGCAATCCGTCGCGAGACAAATAAACGCGAATGCGGGCCACTTTGGCGATGATGGGCCCCTTGGCACCCTCGGCAACAACGCCCGGCTTCCAGGACACGCGATCAGTCTTGGCAATTTCAGCGACGCTTCGCGGCTTGGGTTGACCGGGTAATATCTTGGATTTGGTGGGACGACGGCCACGCCCCTTATAAGGCGGAAGCCCCACTTTTGGTTTCTTTGTAAAAACCTGTGTGTCGGACTTGATGGCGGCAAAGTAGGAAAATTCCTTGGGCAGGGCTTCCAAAAAATCAATGTCACCGCCAAAAGCAGAATCGGCACCGATCCACTTGGCGGGGAAACAACCGGTTGTTCTGACTTCATCGATTAATTTGAGGGCGATCTGCTGTTTGGTCTCGAAAACGATATCCTTGGGAACCAGATTAAACGCGCGCCTTTTTTCCTGCTCTTTGGAAAACCAACTTTTCGGCATATACAACCGGCCGTTGAGCAGGCCGTACCCCTTATCGCTGGAATATCCGACGAAGACCCCAGATTGGCAGTTTTCGACCTTTCCGAGGGCACCGCAATACTGGCGTGCCACGCCGACCGATTCCTTACCCTTTTTGGGAAAATCGCTGGGATCGATGGTGATCATCCCCTCGGGGGATGCGATCAGTTCGGCCAGCATCTCCTGATGGGACCGCAGCATGGAACCATGATCCCAACGAAATGTCTTCATGAACATCTGCATGGACCGGACAGATTTTTTGTCGAGGAACTCAAGCGCGATCGGTTCCACAGATTTGGCCTCGGCATTGCTCATGAGCCCGGACAGATAGGCCAATCCCAGACGGTGATGTTCGATGCGGCCGTATGCGCCATGAAAGCATTGATGAAAGTTGACCAGCTCTTTTGCCATCGTCTCAATATCATCGGAATCGAGATTCAAATCGTCGGTCAGTTTTGGATGCCATTGGCAATGTTTTAAAAGCATGACCAGCGCCTCCACTTTGGTTTGGGTGGGTAGAGGGCGATCGACAGGAGGGGCAGGCTGTTGGCGGCAATCGATAATGCTTCTGAAATCAGGGTTTACAACATAAAGGAAAACCTCCTTTGTATTGCCATGATAGCGATATCCCTTTCCTTGTTTCGTGCTGCCGTAAGTATGTCCAGTGTGCTGCCAGTTAGAAGCCTTATAGCAGGTGCCTTCAAAGTACCGGCGATCGACAAACGTCTCCAGCAAAAGGAGTCGATTGTTGAAATGGGATAACCAATCCGCGGGCAGCCGCGCAATATTTAGGGCCAACACATGCGAGGCCAGATTGGGAATCCGAACCCAAGGCAGGATCAAAAAGCGGCTGTTGGCGGCCAGTTGATGCAGGTGTCGTTTTCGTTGACCAAGCGACCACCCGATAAAACAGTCTCTTGCGGCCAGTTTCAAGGCCGGAGCGCTCCAAGACAGGGCTGCTACCGGTCGGTCTTTAAGGAAAGCGAAGTACTTGAGTCGATGTCCCAGAAGTTGCCGATAACCCAGATAGTGATGCTGACGGACCCATCGATCCCACAAAGGCTCCCAGCTTGAACCACTGATCGGTTCGACGGTGGCCGTGCCAAAGTCTTTCAGCTTTCCGGCGATCGCATCTGTGTTGGCAACATCCGGAACCGGTGGCAGGATAACGTTTGGTTTTTGAATTTTTTGCATGCTCACCATGGGGGTGCCGTTGAAGGGAAACAGATCCAGAGCGTCGGCAAAAGCTGCTCGAAAGCCGACTGATTCACAATGCATAACGCCGTAACCCCGATCGATCACCCTGTTATTAGGAAGCATACATACTTTTCAGTTGTAAGTCTACAAAAATATTTCGCTGTAGTGTTAATGGAAGGGGATTATTTGATTTGAAGCTAAACCATCTGCCATAATCGTTTATTGAATGCAGCAGCGGTATGTTCGAATCCAATTTCGAGCAAGTTATTGATAGCTTTCACCTACCACCATTCAGCCAACCGGCTCACATTGCATAAACGCTTTAATGCTGTAAATTATTTTCAAGAAATAAATTTGAAACCGACAAAGGCTAAATAAATAAAAGAAGTGACAAAATGACCGATAATAAAACTCAGGATTACTTCGACGACAATACCGAAGGACACGTTGATACTCACGAAGCTAATTTCAAATGTGAAAACCCAGACAAGAACCTGGGATGTGATCTGGATATCGATGTGATGGGATAGTTGAAATGAAACGTATAAAGAAAGCCATGTTGCTGCCGGTAAGGATGTTT
>Ga0316198_10000667_pt1 | contig 18644 bp, 15 predicted proteins | sample OudBieAanoxic_MG_FD_204935 | JGI IMG/M metagenome (GOLD analysis project Ga0316198, IMG submission 204935) | Coastal sediment microbial communities from Oude Bieten Haven, Netherlands - site A anoxic | ecosystem: Environmental > Aquatic > Marine > Coastal > Sediment | place: Netherlands...
CGTTCTGCTCCAAGGGGTGATCTGCGCCGGCGGACCGCCTGCGGAAGACTCGATCCTCCGCTTCATCCTCGGTGAAACCGACCAGATCAATCCCTGCGAAGATCCCGATGATGAGGGCCGCTTCGTGAGCGTACTCATCCCGATCGAGTCGAGCCCGGAAGACCCGAATTTGAATCCAGAGGTCTCCACGGTCAGCTTGAACGGTCGCTCTTGGCCGCCACCCTACAATGAAGGCGTGCCTCGAACGGCGCCCAGGGAGGGCTGCGCCCCGGACCTCGAAGCCCTTTCGCCCGAGGATCGCGCCGCGCATCCGAAGGCGGGCGACCCTCCGTCGAGCATCAATCTGTTCGTCCCGCCACAGAGCCTTCAGTCTTACGTCCTGGACGACGTCACGTTGACCGAAGAGCTGCAGGTGAGCTGGTTGACCGACGGGGGCGACCTCGAGCGCACCTTCTCCTTCATCACCGACCCGGCGAACTCCGTTCTGACGCAGTGGGGGCCCTTCACGGGCGTTCCGGAAGACGGCGTGCTCGTCCGGTTCACCTTCGTGATTCGCGACGGCCGTGGAGGGACGGACTGGCGCGAACGGGGCCTTTGCATCCTTCCGGCGCAGTCAGCGGCATCTCCGCCCTAAGTGTCGGTTTTTTCCAAACTTTTGGCGATCGTTGACAGTGCCCGACCCCCCACCTAGCTTGATGGATCGCGATGGTGGAGCGAATCGGAACTTGCCGTGTTCTGGGCGAAATCGGGAGCGGTGGCATGGCCGTCGTTTACGAAGCGATCCAGGAACCGCTCAACCGACGCGTCGCGATCAAGGCGCTCAAGCCTTCGATCGCGATCGACAGCCAGTTCGCTGAGCGTTTCGAGCGAGAGGCTCACTTCATGGCGTCGCTTCAGCACGAGAACATCCTGCACGTCATCGACTTCGTGAAAGACGGGCGCTCCATGTTCATCATCATGGAGTACGTCGACGGGATCGATCTCTATGACCTGCTCGAGCGATCACCGCGCCTGCCGGCCGACATCGCCGCGATCATCACCCTGCAGCTCGCCCGCGGACTCGACTATGCGCACTTCCGCGGGATCATCCACCGCGACATCAAGCCTGCGAACATCATGGTGTCGATGCAGGGCGACGTGAAGGTGATGGACTTCGGCATCGCGCGCCACGAGCGTTTCGGGGATTTGACCGAGACTGGCACGGGGCTCGGCACGCCTAGCTACATGAGCCCGGAGCAGATTCTCGGAGACAAGCTCGACTTTCGCAGCGACATCTTTTCGGTCGGCATCGTGCTCTACCAAATGCTCACCGGCCGCAAGCCCTTCGTAGAGGACGAGGCGCGCACCGTCATGCAGAAGATCCGGCTCGACCGCTACGAGGCGACCAAGAAGCTCGGGGTCGAAGTGCCGCGCAAGCTCGAGCGGATCATGGCGCGATGTCTTCAAAAAATGCCCGCGAATCGGTATCCCACCACGCAGGCGCTCATCGATGACCTCGCGGAATTTCTCGCGCCTCGCGTGCAGATGAGCCACAACGCGCGCCTGGTCATGTTCCTGAACGAGATCGGCGTGATGACCGGCGACCAGACCGACGAGGTGCTCTCCGCCGTGGCTCCGCGAGCGCTTCGAAGTGGGCGGCGTAACGGCAACTTCTTGAAGAAGGTCGCCAAGTGGCAAGCGGTTGCGCTGGCCGTGCTCGCCATTTCGGGGCTCAGCGTGCAAGCCGCAAGCGGCCGCTGGACGGGCCCGCCCGTCGGTCGAGCCCCTGCGATACTCAACCCAGCGGACGCCGGTTTTCTGACGGTGAGCGCCGACCCCTGGGCGCACGTGCACGTCGACGGGCAACATCTGCTGACCACCCCGGCGGCGCGCGCAATTGCTTTGCAGCCGGGCCGTCACTACGTGAAATACAGCAATCCCTACTTTGCGCCGGTCGAGCACGAAGTCGTCATCAAACAGGGCGAGACGATGCACGACCGGGCGACGCTTTCGGAACCGATCGCGATCGCTGAAGAACCCGAGGCGACACCATGAAGCAAGCGCTGGTCGCGGCTGTGCTCGTCTTGGCGTGTAGTGCGCTCACGGCGGCCGCCAGCGCGCAGCCGGTGTACACGCACGCCGTTCAAGAGGGTGACACCCTCGCCTCGATTGCTCAGCGCTACTACGGAGACCCGACGCGTGAGGCGGTCCTGGGCGAAGCGAATCGCATGAAAGGGGCCGGGGGCAACGACCTGGTGGCGGGGAGCTGGCTCTTCATTCCGATGGTGAGCTTCTACCGCGTGGGCAAGGACGAGACCTGGAAAGCGATCGCGACGCGGTTCTACGGGAAACCCGAGCGCTCGGCGACCTTGATCGAAGCCAACAAAGGCAACCGTCGCGTCGAGCCCGATGAGGGCGCCGAGCTTCTGGTGCCCTACCCGCTGCGCCATGTCGTGGCGCCCGGCGAGACCATCGCGAAGATCGCCAAGACCTACATGCCGGACAGCCCGCTTTCGTTGAAGCGCCTTCGGAGGTTCAACGCTGGCGCGCGAATCGAGCGAGGGCAGGTCGTCCTGGTTCCCCTGTTCGACCTGAGGCTAGCGGGCGAGGGGCAAACCCAGGCCTCGGCTGCGTTCATGCTCGCTGCCGGAGGCGGAGCCGCCAAGTCAGCCCAAGACGAGGTCGAGAGCTCACTTCCGCAGCTGATTCAGCGGGTCGAGAAAGCGCAGTTTGCCGAAGCGGTGGCTCTCGGAAACCGGCTGCTTGGAACACCTTCTCTCAGCTCGACACAGGTGGTCACGATCGAGAAAGAGCTGGCCGCGGCCTACGTCGCGCTCGAACGGCTCGACCTCGCCGAAGCGTCCTTCCGCTCGGCGCTCGCCCTTCAGCCCAACCTCGAGCTCGACACGGTGCGCACTTCGCCCCGCGTGCTCGAGGCCTTCAATCGCGCCAAGCATCCCAGTGAAGACTGAGGGCGCTTACTTCTTCTTTTTGATCTTCTTCGGCCTGTACTTCGCCGGCCGGGTTTCGGCGCTCTTCGCCCCTGCACCTGCGGCCTCGCCTGCTGATTCGAGCGCCCAGGGCGGAAGCTCGATGTCGCCCTTCTCTTCGGCGCGCTTTCTGAGGTGGATGTAAGCGATGATGCAGATCGGGATGAGCGCGAGCGAAATCAGCTGCGAGGTCGAAAAACCAAAGGCAAAGCCGCGCTCGGGGTCGTCTCGCAGGTACTCGATGCCGAAGCGCCAAAGGCCGTAGAGCCCTGCAACCGTGACGAGGACCTGGCCCCGGAACTTGCGGTGGGTCAGCAGCCAGGTGGCGAAAATGAACAAGAGGACCCCGGCGGCCGACTCGTAGATCTGCGTTGGATGCACGGCCAGTGAGCTCAGGCGATCGACCATCAGGTCGGGATACTCCTGCAGATGGTGCTGGTACGCCGGCGAGCCGTTGATGGTCTGGTCACAGGCAAACGCCGGGTACGCTTCGCTGTCCCATTTCGGAAAGGTACCAGCGGCCTGGAGCCAGCCGGGCGCCTTGCCCTCAAACGGACGGCCGTAGTCGCAGCCGTAGAGGTAGCAGCCGACGCGCGTGAGCATGAGCCCCGAAGCAAGTGTCGGAGCGGCGATGTCGGCGAAAGGAAGGAGGGGAATCTTTTTGATTCGCCAGAAGGTCAAGGCGGTGACGAAGCCGCCGAGGAAGCCGCCGTAGGCCACCAGACCACCCGAGCGCAGATCGAACCAGGACGCGAAGCTATCGTAGGAGTCCAAGTTGGTGAGGATGTAGAGGAGGCGAGCGCCCACGATGGCGCCGACGGCGGTCCAGGTGAAGCAGCTGGCGAGCAACTCCCGGTTGTAGCCCTCGACCTTCTTGCCCATGTACATGATGTAGTACCAAGCAAAGAGCAGGCTGCTTCCCAACATGACGCCGTAGGAGTAGATCGGAATCGCGCCCCAGGGCGTCGGAATGCTGAATAAGACCGGATGCATTGGGCGGGAATCTCGCCGGGTTCGGCCCGGGGGTCAAGTGGCTTTGGTTGGGCGATGAGCGAGCTAGGCATACGGGAACAGGATGGTTCGGTGACCTTCGAGGTGCGGGTTGCGCCCCGCGCGAGTCGCAATCGAGTCATCGGTGTTCAAGATGGCGCTCTCAAAGTCGCGCTCACCGCGCCGCCGGTCGATGGCGCCGCGAACGAAGCGCTCAAGAAGCTCCTCGGTAAAAAGCTCGGAGTTCCCAAGTCCGATGTCGAGATCGTTCGCGGTGAACGCGCGCGCATCAAGGTGCTGCGCATTCACGGCCTGGGCGCTGCGGACCTTCGCTTCGATGAACGCTAGTTGACTATGACGCGGCGAAGGATCCACGTGTCGTTTTCGCGACGGAGATCAAACACCGTGTTGGCAAGACCCGCATCGGTGCGAAGCCGCAGTGCGATGCGTGCGCGCTCGCCCTCGAGTGAAACGCTCTGCTGAATCAGGTCGAGCCGGGAACCTTCGAGTGAGGCTAGGGCTTTGCGCGCGTCGGGCTTGAGAGCCGCCGCGTTTCGGTTGCTGTAGCGGCGCCTGCGTCCTTCGTGCACGAGCTCCATCGTAACCTTCGAGGGGTCGGCGTAGCTGAGCGCGCTGTCGATGCGAGCGCCGGAAACACGTCCCGTCACCGAGTCGATGAACTCGTCCATTCGTTCGCGGTCGGTGACTACGATGGCGTCAGTAACCAGCGCAGCCCCGACCACGATCGATAGGATGACAAGGAGATAGATACCCGTTCGTCTCATGACGGCTGTGGGTAATGCAGGTGCCGTGCCAGCCCGCGCCGTGCCCAATTAGCCTGTGATTTCGGCCGAATTGTGACCGGTCTCACCGGGTTTGGATGTCATTGTGACAGGGCGGGCGAAGCAGGCTGGGACACATTGGCAGCTGGCCCGGCCGCGCGAACGGAACGCGCGCGGCGCTCGAGCCATGCGGTCAGACCCACCAGGGCCGAGCCGAAGCCGGCAAGCGCCAGCCAGCCGCTGGGCTGGAAGACTTCGATCGCGTGCACGACTTCGATGACGAAGCCGAAACCAGCGAGGCCGATTCCCGCGTAGAGCGACATGCGCCGGCCCGACACGAAACCGTAGCTCAGGATGACGAGGCCCAAGGCGATCGCTTGAAGCGCGGCCCAGGGTCGCGGATCGAGGAGCAAGGTGCTCGTTGCGGTCACCGCGTTTAGAGTGAGCGCCGTCCGAACGAAGAACTCCTTCGAGCCTGAGCTGGTCCAGGCGAACGCGAGCAGCGGGATCGAAGCGAGCAGGCCGTAGCCCAGCCAGATCGTCGATGCGGATAGTTGTGTCGTCCAAGGGGTTGCGGCGCTGATGAAGGCAGCGACCGAAAGAAGAGCGGGCACGGCTGCAAAGCGTTCGATCGTCGCGTCGCCGCTCTTTTTGCCGAACGCGAAGAGCGCGATCGCTCCCGTTCCGAGAAGGGTTCCCCAGAACGCGGTCGAAACGTCGTAGAACAGAACCTGTCGTGCAGCGATGACCGCAGCCGGTGCGAGGAGAGAGGCGATCGCGAGCCGTGATTCCAGGGTTGTCGGCTTGGCGCGAGCGGCACACCAGGCGGTGATGCTCAAGATCGGTACCACGGTGAGGGTTGCCCCGAGGGGGCTTCGACTGGGGACCAACAAGAGCGCGTGACTAGCCACGCTCGCCAAGGTGAGCAGGCGTGCATCCGGTCGCGCGAGCACTCGAAAGGCGGCCCAAATCAGGGGAATCAGAGCGATTGCGGCGCCGGCAACGAGCAGAACCGCTGCCAGCGGACTTGGGGCCACCCACTGCGCGACGTGCGCCACGCTGTCGGTGGCTGTGCCGAACTGCGAGAGAACGAAGCCCCCGAGCACGCCAGCGTGAATGGGAATCAGGGCGAGCAGGGCGAGCATCAGCACGCGGGCGCTCTTGCCCTCCTGCATTCGAATGCCGCAGACATAGGCCAGGGCGGGAAGCAGTGCGGTCATTCCGAGCAGCGTGAGATAGCGCGGCACGTCCCCGACCTGGTCCCAGCTCTGAACCAGGAAGGTCGCTGCAGCGGCGATGATCATGGCGGCGCCACACCAGCGCAGCATCTGAAACAGTCGTTGAAGTCGCGTTTCCATCGGCACTCCTAGCTATGCTCCGCGCGCAGCTCTTCGAGCTCGAGGCGAAGGTCCGAGGTTTCGTCGAGCGCTTCGAGCTCTGCTTCGAACGCGTCGACAGGCTCTGCGCATTCCGAAGCGATTTCGATCTCACCGACGCGGGTCTCCCAACGGTCGAAGACCTCTTCGAGGTCGCCGATCGGTCCGCTGGTGCTTGCCATTCCATGGGCAGCCTCCGCGCGAGACTGGCGGGTCCGCATGAGGTTTTTGCGTTCGCTGAGCTCGCAAAGGCGCGCGTTCAACATCCGGATGCCGTCGCTCAGCTCTTTGTGAGAGCGCTCGTGATCGGCGAGTCGCTGCCGCAACTGCTGCAAGCGGCGCTCGGAGGCCTTGAACCGTCGCATGCACTCGAGCGCCACCTCTTCCTCGTCGGCAGCCTTGGCTCGCCGGCGCCAAACTTCGATTCCGCGCTCTTCCTGAGCGAGCCTGTCGCGCAGGCATTGCTGGTCGCGCTCCACCCGCTTGAGTTGAACTCGCGCTCGCGCCGTCGCCTGGCGAACACGCCCGATCGCGGCGCTCACCGCTGCTTCGTGATTTTCGACCTGGGCCAGCACCCCGTCGACCCAGCTCGTCACGCTCATCGTCCATCGTTTCATTCGATTCATGGAAACCTCCTGCGCTCTGCAGAGCAGTTAGCGTGCCAGGCAGATACGCTTGGAATCATTGGGGAAATTTGGTCGCGAACCACGGCTGAGTACAAAGAATGCACATAGTGTGTACAATCTATGCACATGTTTGATGCTCAGACGGCTGCTCGGCTGGACGCGATCGGGAAGCTCGGCTTCACCAATCCATTCGGTCCCGAGCGGCCCAGGCTAGAGGCGATCATCGTTGGGGAGCGGGTGGCGCGGTCCTCGCCCTGGAGCCGTTCCCTGGACTGGCCGCTCGAAGATCCGGCGCTCCCTGCCATCAAAGAAGAAGCCGAACGACAAATGGCGGCCGCGCAGACCGGTTTCGAGAAGGGTGAAAAGTACAGCGCGCAGGACCGGGAGCTGCTTGTTGGCCTCGCCTTGTACGTCCTTTACTACCGCCACGACTCCGCGCTCTATGAGTCGATCATCGCAGACTCGGCGCCGGAGACGGTTGCCTTCTACGACGCGTTCGAAGCCGACTTCCGAGCTCTGTTCCGTCACCTCGACCCGCCTGCCTGGGCAAGCGGGCCCGCCGAGCTATTCGCGCTCTTCTTCCAAACAAGGCGCGCGTTTCACTTTGTCTTTCATCAGATATTGGGCACGTCGATTGCGGCGGCGAAGCTGCGTGCAAACGTTTGGGAGTCTTTGTTCACCCACGACCCCTGGCGCTATCTGCGTCACCTTCGAGGTCGCATGCACGAGTCGAGCACCTTGATCCTCGGGCCGTCGGGTACAGGCAAGGAGCTCGTGGCGAGCGCGATCGGACTCTCCTCGTTCATTCCCTTCGACGAACGGCGGCGCCGTTTCGCGCGCGATTTTCGCACGGCGTTTCATCCGCTGCATCTCGCGGCGATGTCCAAGACGCTGATCGAATCTGAGCTCTTCGGACACCGAAAAGGGTCGTTTACGGGGGCAACCGCGGACAGGATGGGCCATCTCGAAGGACGATCGTCGAGCGAGACCATATTCATGGACGAGATCGGCGAGCTCGATCCGGAAGTCCAGGTGAAGCTTCTCAGGGTGCTTCAGTCGCGAACCTTTCACCGCTTGGGGGACAGCGAGCCAAGGAGCTTTGGCGGCAAGGTGGTGGCTGCGACGAACCGGGACTTGGCTTGTGAAATGGAAGCCGGGCGTTTTCGCGAGGACCTCTACTACCGCCTCTGCTCGGACGTGATCCGAACTCCGTCGCTCAAAGAGCAGCTTGCGGGGGATCGTGGCGAGCTCGGGCATCTCGTCCAAGTTTTGATTCAACGCACCCTAGGCGCCGCGGACAGCGCGAGCTTCGCGGAAGTCATGAGCGGAATCCAGAGCGGGGTCGGCTATGATTACCCATGGCCCGGCAACATTCGCGAGCTCGAGCAGTGTGTGCGTAACCTGCTGATCCACGGCCGCTACCTTCCAGCGACCGAGCCTCGGGCAAGCGGCGACTTCGACGCGCTCATCGGGGACATGCAAAACGGAACCGCGACCTTAGACCAGGTAGTCTCCGCCTACAGCCGCTGGGTCTACCAACGGGAAGGCAACCTCAGCCGAGCTGGCGAAGTCCTCGGCATCGACCGCCGCACAGTCGCCAAACACATCGGGGACACTCTCTACCCCCCCAAGCATCTGAAATAACAAGATTTCTCCGGCACGGATCGCAGCGACTTCGTTTGAGCGAGGCTTTCCAGGGGAGTGAAAGGGCTATTTATGTGCCGCTGCGATCTTTCTCGCAGAACCGCTCCAATATCGGGTATTTAGAACCCCGGAGAGTGTCCCCTTCTGTGACTACGGTGCGGCTGTTTACGCCTACGGGTTGGGTGATTGGGACTTTGCATGTTCCCGAGGGGGTGGGGTTGTTGCCTTTCTTGAATGGCGGAGAGGCGTTTTTCCGGATGACCAACGTCAGCATGGCGGAGCAACCTCAGACGATTCCGTTTCTGGCGCTGCAGCGTAAGGCCGTCCTGATCGTCGTGCCCGGTGAAGAGGCGATGCTGGGCCTGCGGGAAGACGACGAGCGCGAGCGTCACGAAGTGGCGTGCCTGTTTGCCGGTGGTCTGGTGATGGGAACGCTACCGCTGCCCAAGGGCGTTCGGGTTTCCGACGAGCTCATGCATTCCCGAGAGTTCTTCGCGATCGAGGATTGTACCGTGGGCATCGATGCCTCACCTGATCCAGTCATGGAAGCCGAAGAGCTGGTGTTCGTGCATGCCGCCGAGATGTTCGGCGTTGCGGAGCTCGAAGCCGAGTGATCGCGGTCCTCGCGGTGAGCGCGCTCAGTCGGCCAAGGCCGCGCGCATGACGTCGAGCGGCGGCTCGAAGCCGGTCCACATCTCGAAGGCGATCGCACCCTGGTGAAGCAGCATCCCGAGGCCATCGACCGTCTGTAGGCCGCGCTCCTGTGCGCGCGCGAGCAGGGCGGTTTGGAGCGGCTTGTACACCATGTCGAGCACCGCCGCTTCGTCGGGCAGCGCTTCGATCGGAAGAGAATCGGCGAACGCCTGCGCGCCCGGATTCGACTCGAGGGTCGCGCTGGTCGCCTGAACGAGCAGCGTCGCCGCCGCGAAACGGCTTTGTGCTTCGCTGAGCGGTGCCGCCTCCAAAGGGCAGGCGAGCTCGCCGGCGAGGGACCGGCGTAGGGCTTCGCCTTGCTCGGGCCTTCGCGAGAGCACGCTGATCTGAGCCGCGCCAGCATTCGCCAGCCCCACGACGGCCGCACGCGACGCGCCCCCTGCGCCGAGCAGCACCACGCGGGCGCCCCGAACCGAGACACCGGCTTCCTGCAGCGAACGCACGAGGCCTGGGGCGTCGGTGTTGTGTCCCAGGTACCGGCCGTCGGTACGGACCACTGTGTTCACGGCGCCGATCGCGCGTGCAGCCGGAGCGACCTCGTCGAGCAGCGGCATGATCGCCTCTTTGTGCGGCACGGTGAGGTTGTAACCGTCAATCCGAGCTGCGTGCCTGGCTCCTATCGCCTCGGCCAAGCCTTCCGGGGGGACCTCGAAACGCTCGTAGCGAAGCTCGATGCCCAGCGTCGCTGCGGCGGACTCGTGCATCTGGGGCGACTTCGAATGGGCCACCGGCCAACCGAAGATCCCCAGGCGAATCGGATTAGTCATGGCTTTCGACCCTTGCGCCAAACTCTCCATCGGACACTCGGACGCGCAGCCGATCGCCTTGCTTCACTTCGGAACGGCTCCGGACCGCGCGGCCGGTCGACTCGTCAAGGGCAATCGCGTAGCCGCGCTCGAGCACCCGCAGCGGCGACAGCGCGTCCAGCTGCGCACAGAGCTCTGCGTAACTCGCGCGGGCTTCTTGAACCATCGGCCGCCCGCGGCCCTTCAGCCGAAACTCGAGGGTCTGCAGGCGATCACGACGATGGCGAACGGGCAATCTACCCGCATCCCGGAGCTTGGCGGTGATGGCGGCGAGCTCGCGCTGATCGCGGCGCAACACCGAACGCGGATCCATGCGCATCAGCTGCTGGCGGAGCTCGGCCAGGCGCTCCCGCCGGGCGCGTTGCTTGGAACGTTGCGTCTGCTGCAGCTGTGCTTGCAAGTCGCGGAGCTCTCGACGAACCGGGGCGATCACGCGTCGCGCGCCGTAGAGGGGGCGAAGCTGCCGTTCGAGGCGAAGACGAAGGCCCCCGACGCGATTGTCCAGCGCCTGTTGCAGCCGCCGCTCCCAAGAGCGAAGGTCGCGCTGTAGGGCCTCACGCTCGGGCACGGCGATCTCGGCTGCGTTGGAGGGCGTAGCGGCTCGCAGGTCGGCGACCAGGTCGGCGATGGTGATGTCGACTTCGTGGCCGACGCCGCTCACGACCGGCACTCGGCACGCTGCAATCGCGCGCGCCACGCCTTCGTCGTTGAACGCCCAGAGGTCCTCGGCGGACCCGCCGCCGCGCGAGACGATCACCAGATCCAAATCGTCGACTCGCTGAATCAGCTCGAGAGCAGCAACGATGCTTGCCGGCGCGTCTTCGCCTTGTACGCGGCAATCGGCGACGAGGATCTGCACGGGGCAGCGCTCGGAGGCCACGCGAATGATGTCGCGAAGGGCAGCGCCCGTGCGGCTCGTGACGACGCCGACCCGTCGCGGCAGCGCGGGCAGCGGGCGTTTTCGCTCCTGGTCTAGCAGGCCCTCGGCCTCGAGCTTCTCGCGCAGCCTTCGGAATTGGGCTGCCAGATCGCCCTCACCGGCAAGCTGGGCCGAGCGCGCAATGAGCTGGAACTGGCCACGCGCCGTATAGAGAGACAGGGTGCCGCGGAATCGAATCCGGGCTCCGTTCTCCAAGGGCGCCTTGCTGCGCCGGACATCGGACTGGAACATCACGCCCCGCAGCTGCGCCGGGTCTTCCTCGTCATTGAGCGTGAAATAGACATGACCCTTGGCGCGCCGCACATCGGAAAGCTCGCCCTCGATGAGGACCTTGCCCCAGTGGTCCTCGAGGGTGTGGCGAACCGCACGGTTGACTTCGCTCACGCGGAAGACACGTTCATCGTCATCATGGCCTTGGCTCTGAAGACGATCGAACAGCGGCATCTCCGACATGCGCAGAACCTAGCCGCAATCAATCCCATGAAAAAGGGAACGGTCCCCTTTTTGTCGAACTGAGAGCTATGCCTGTCGTCGTCGTTGGGGTGGGGTCGAATCTCGGAGCGCGTGAGGCGGCGATCCGTGCGGCGGCCGATTTGCTCGATGCACGGGTAGGGATCGAGGTTTGCGCGGTTTCCAAGATCTACGAAACCGAACCTCTGGGCCCGCCTCAGCCGCGCTATCTCAACGCAGCGCTTCGTCTGGAGACGCAAGTCCCGCCCAGCGAGCTTTTGTCGGTCTTGCTGCGAACCGAGCGTCGTCTCGGTCGCCGCCGCAACCCCGCCGAGCGATGGGGCCCGCGCAGCATCGACCTAGACCTTCTCTGGGACGAGCGCGGACCGCACCAATCGCCTGGTCTTCTGGTGCCTCACCGCGAGCTTGAGAACCGTGACTTCGCCCTCGGGCCGCTTCTCGATGTCGTTCCCGAGCTCGCCCAGTCGCTCGGACCGTCGCTCGCAGAGCTCGGGGGCGCACCGCTGCTTTGGACCCGCGAGACGCTCATCCAGGTAGAAACATCTTCGAAGGGCTTCGAGGTCGATGTGGAAGCGGACTCCCTGGTCGATGCGTGTGCGCTCTGTGTCTGCGAACCCCGAGCTCCCGCAGGACGCCCCTGGTCGAGCCGCCATCTGCGCATCGAAGCTGGCGTCGAACAGTTTTCAGCCGCGGTGCACGAGGTTGTGCGAAGCGGGTTTTCGATCCACCGCTCGACGATCAGTCACTGTTCGAAATCACAGTGGGCCTTGGAATTTCATGGCGTATCCATGGGAAAGCCTGCCGCGACCCATGTACGACTTTGGAATACCTCACCGGAGCATCGCCAGTTTCGCCTACGCCGGACGGCTCTTTTTAACCCCTAACAAGAGTCGTTTTCTCACCGAATCGTTTGTTGCTTCACGAATCGATAGCTAATCTGAAGCGGGGGTTGCAGGCAAGACAACATGGCAGAAGCACGCAAGGACAAGCGCACGCTGCTTTCGTTGAAGATCCGGTACAAGAGCGCAACGCTCGAGGACTTCATCGAACGCTACAGCAGTGACATCTCGCGGGGGGGTGTATTCATCAAGGCCAAGAAGCCCTTGGCGGTGGGTACACTTCTAAAGTTCGAGTTCATGCTTCAAGACGAGTCGACGCTCATCCATGGGGTCGGACGCGTCGTGTGGAGACGTGAACAAGCCGATGCGACCGCGGACGACCCGCCTGGCATGGGCATCAAGTTCATCAAGATGGACTCTAGCTCCCGCTCCGTCGTGCAGAAGATCGCCGATGACCGCGTCTACCCCGGTGTCTTCGAGCAGGGCAAAGAGGGAGAGCGCCCTCCTGTAGCGGACGAATCGCTCCTGCTCGAAGACGAGCTCGAACAGGAAGAACAAACCCAAGTCCGGCACGTGAGTGAGTTCCTCGCCTCTGCGCTCGAAGAGGGCGGGGCCGGTGAGGTTGCTCAACGCGAAGCGCAGGCAGGAGCAGAGCGCGCACGCCGGAGCAGCGAGCAGAACCGCGGCGCCACGGCTTATGGGGCGTTCTCGGCGCCGCAGGAAGTTTCTTCGCGGCAGAAGCAATCGCTTGGCGAAGCGCAATCGCGTGGCGCGATGTCCGCGTTTGGCGGATCGGCAGCCAGCACAGCCGCGCGCGTCACCGGTTCGGTCGCACCGGCGCTCGACGATGTCGACCCGGATGACGATTTCCTCGAGAGCGAAACGACCAAGGTTCACGACTACCCGGCCGAGAGCTACCGCCCTGAAGCCGCTGCCACGGTGATCGCCAAGGACGCCATGTCGCCGCTCTTCGCGGAGAGGCGAGCAACACCGGTGGTGCCTGCGGGCGACACGACGGGCCATTCGTTCGAAGACTCGGTTCCAGATCTATTCGGTCCGGAGTCGCCTGACTCGGTCGGCCCTGCGCCCGGTGAGATCATCGACGTCAAGATGTTCGAGTCCGACAAGCCCAAGGGCCGCGCCCCCGTTCCCGAGGCACCGGGGATTCCATCGGAGGCTTTCAAGGTTCCGCAGGCGCCCGAGCCGGTTTGGACGACGCGGCCGACTCCCGAGAAGAAGGCCCGGCCCGGCTTGGTCATTGTGCTCATCGCGGTTACTGCTTTTGCCGGCCTGGGAGTCCTCGGATGGCAGCTCGGATTCTTGGACGGCGTGATCGCAGCAATCGCGCCCACTGAGAGCCCGTTCGCGAAGCCCGCTAGGGTGGCCGAGCCAGTTGCGGCGCCCGTGATCAAGCCCGAAGAGGCCGCGGCGCGAGCCCCTGGTTCGCAAGAGGCCCTCGCCGAGGGTGCAGCCGATGAGGCTCAAGCGAATGCCGAGGCTCCGGCCGAAGCCGCGCCGGCCGAAGCGGCGCCTAGCGAAGCCGCCGATACCGGCATGATGAAGTTCGAGGTCATTTCAGAACCGCCTGGCGCGTTCGTGAGCGTCAATGGCAAGCGCGCCGGACGCACGCCGCTCGAAATCGAACACGAGGTTGGGACCAAGCTCTCGATCTACGCAAAGATTCGCGGCTCTCTGGGTCAGCGCCAGAAGGTCGAGGTTGTCGCCGGTCAAGAGCCGGTGAGCTTCCAGTTCGCGCCGCTTCCGTACGTGCTCGAGGTCGTCACCAGCCCTGCGGGCGCCATGGCGAGTGCAGTCGGTGGCGGCGTCGTGACCACGCCTGGCGAGCTTCAGTTCAAATCGATGCCACGGTCGCGCAGGGTCGTGATCTCGATGGAAGGCTACGAGACGGCGAACGCATCGGTGCTGCGTCGTTCATTCACCGAAGAGACGCGACGCATGTTCGGGACACTGAACGTCACGCTGCAGAAGGAAGGCGCCGCGCCGAGCCCGAAGGCCGACGAGCCCGCGCCGACTGAGGCAAAGGCCGAACAGCCTGCCGAGCCTGCGCCGAGTGAGGCGAAGCCCGAGCCGCCTGCACCGAGCGAGGCAAAGGCCGAGCCGCCCGCGGAGCCCAAGGCTGTTGAAGAGGCCCCTGCGCCTAGTGAAACAGACGCTGCCGACGCCCCTTAGGCTTTCGGTACAGCACACGAACGCACAGCAGGCCGGCCAGAAAGCCACCGATGTGCGCGAACCAGGCGACGCCGCCGCCGCCTTCCGCGATCATGCCGAGGGATAGGTAGCCCTGCACCAGCTGCAGGACGAACCAGAGCACGATGAAAATCGCCGCAGGCACTTCCATGAAGTGGATGAAGATGAAGATGGGGATGAGCGTGACGACGCGGGCGTGCGGGAAGAGGGTCATGTAGCCGGCGAGGACGCCCGAGATCGCCCCTGACGCGCCGATCATGGGCACCACGCTGTCGGGGTCGACGAGAACCTGCCCTAGGACCGCCCCGAGCCCGCACAGGACGTAGAACAGCAAGAAGCGGCCGCGGCCGAGCACGTCCTCGACGTTGTCGCCGAAGACGTGAAGAAAGAGCATGTTGCTGCCGAGATGCAGCAGCCCACCGTGCAGAAACATGCTGGTGTACGGTGTGACCCAGCTGCCGAGCGCGCCGCCGTCGATGCGTGGCGCAGTCCAGTTGCCGTTCACGATGACGTCGGGGATCACCCCGAAGCGCATGACCAGAGTTTCGGTCTCGGCCCTGTCCAGGCTCAAGCTCAGCATGAAGACGAGAAGGTTCGCGCCGATGATCGCCCAGGTGACGACGGGGGTGCGGCGCGTGTGGTTGATGTCGCGGATAGGTATCACGATCGGGCTCTCTATAGCGCGTCACCGAGGCAGCCGCAGTGCCTCGTGCTAAAGCAGGCCCATGGATGCGGGTCATCTGCTTGGGCCTAACGGACCGCTGGCCCGCGGCATTCCGGGCTACGAGCACCGGCCGGGGCAGATTCGAATGGCCCGCGCGGTGCAGGATGTCCTGCATCACGATGGTGTCCTGTTGATCGAGGCGGGAACCGGCACCGGCAAAACCTGGGCGTATTTGATCCCTGCGCTGCTGAGCGGGCGCCGGGTGATGGTCTCGACCGGCACCCGTGCGCTGCAGGACCAGATCATGGAAAAGGACTTGCCCGCGTTGAAAAGCCAGCTCGGAATCGACATCGACGCGGCCTGTGTGAAGGGCCTGAGCAACTACCTGTGCCTCCGGCGTTTTGGGGAGCTGGCGAGCAGCGTCGACGCCACGCAGCCCCGCTTCGCCCGCTCGCTCCCTGCGCTTCGCAACTGGATCGAGAGCAGCGAATCGGGCGACCGCGCGAGCCTGGCCTCGATTGCCGAGGAAGACCCCATTTGGTCGCGCGTGGTGAGTGGGTCGGACACGCGCATCGGCTCGCGTTGCGAGCACTACGAAGACTGCTTTGTGACCCGCGTGCGCCGACGGGCGGAGAGCGCTCAGCTGCTGATCGTCAATCATCACCTGTTTTTCGCGGACCTTGCGCTTCGAGATACCGGCTTTGCTTCGGTCCTGCCCGACTACGACGCGGTCATCTTCGATGAAGCGCATCAGATCGAGGACACGGCGACGCTCTTCTTCGGCTCGAGGCTCTCGACCGCCATGCTCGAGCGACTGGTCCGCGATGCTCGAACGGCCTTGCGCGGTGAACGCGGCGAAAAGAAACAGACGACGCGCCTGCTCGATGCCGTGCTTCAGCAGTCCTCGAATTTCTTCAGCGCTCTACCCGGCAACGCCGGCGGCGGCCGCGTTCCCTTGCCTCCGGAAGCCATCCCCGAAGACGCGCTATTCGCTCTCGACAACACGCTCGCAGAGCTCGGCGCATCCTGCCGGAGCATTCGGCCTCCAAGAGAGAACGCCCTGCAAATTGCAAGGCGAGCCGACCAGCTCCGGGATGCGCTCGGCTCCCTCGAAGCGCCCGGGCAGGTGAGCTGGGCGCAGGCGTCTGGACGAAGCCCCGCCGTAGGCTCGAGCCCGATCGACGTGGGTCCGCTCTTGCGGGAGCGCCTTCACGAACGTGTCCCATGCGTGGTGTTTACGAGTGCGACGCTGACCACTGGTGGGGACTTCCGATTCCTCAAGCGCCGTCTCGGGATCGAAAACGAAGTCAGCGAGGAGCTCGTCGAATCGCCGTTCCGCTACGAGGAGCAAGCTGCGCTCTACGCCCCGACTCACCTACCCGACCCTCGCGCCTCGGACTTCCCCGACGCTGCCGTCAAAGAGATCCTCGAGCTCATACGCTTGAGCGAAGGAGGCGCGTTCGTTCTTTCCACCTCGCTTCGCATGATGCGCATTCTCTCGGAACGCGTCGGGGAGCAGCTCGACTACGAGTGGTTCGTTCAAGGCGACGCGCCGAAGCAAACCCTGCTCGACCGGTTTCGCGATCAGGGCAACGCGGTTTTGTTCGCGACCGCGAGCTTTTGGGAGGGCGTCGACGTTCCCGGATCAGCGCTTCGGCTCGTCGTCATCGACAAACTCCCCTTTGATGTTCCAAGCGACCCGGTGGTCGCCGCCCGTTGCGAACGCCTCGAAGAAGCCGGCGAATCCGCCTTCATGCGCTACCTGGTCCCCGCGGCGGCACTCTCGTTGAAACAGGGCTTCGGACGCCTGATTCGCACCAGGCAGGACCGAGGTGTCGTCGCCATCCTCGATTCGAGAATCCGCCGCAAAGGCTATGGAAAAGTGTTTCTGAGAAGCCTTCCGCCCGCCCGCGTCTGCGACAGCCTCGACGAGGTCAAGGAACTCTTGATCTCCGCGGGCCAAAACCCCACCATGGCTTCGGTATCCGCGTCCTGAAGGAGGCCCCTTGACTCAAGCCGCCGCCGAGCAGCAAGGCTCCGCCGCCATCCCCGAAGCCCAGCATCGAATCGAGCCCACCTCCGAGGGGAGGCTCGACGAAGCGCTCGCCATCCTCGAGGACCACCGCAACGAATGGGTAGCGCTCGACATCGAAGAGCGCATCGAGCTTCTCGTACATGTACGCGAGAGAGCCGTCGAGGTCGCCGAGCGCTGGGTCGCGGCGTCCGTGGAAGCCAAGGGCATGACCTTCGGCAATGTCGAAGAGGGCGAAGAGTGGCTGGTCGGCCCGGCGGCTATCGTCAAGAACATCAGCGTCCTCATTACCTCGCTTCAGGACATCGAGGACCAGGGCGTGCCGCAGCTTCCAAGAGCAGCGTTCGCGCGCCCCGACGGTCAGGTGGTCGCTCCGGTGTTTCCGCTGGACGGGTTCGACGGGCTGCTCTTTCAGGGCTTCAGCGCCGAAGTCTGGATGCAGCCCGGGGTCAGCCTCGAGAGCCTGAGCGAGAACCAGGCTTCGTTCTATCGGGACAAGTCGCCGAAGGGGAAGCTCTGCCTGGTGCTCGGCGCGGGCAACGTCTCTTCGATTGGGCCCATGGACACCCTCTACAAGCTCTTCGTGGAGGGCCAGGTCGTCCTGCTGAAAATGAACCCGGTCAACGAGTACCTCGGTCCGCTGGTCGACGAGATGTTCGAGCCGCTTCGTACGCGTGGCTTCTTTCGCCTGGTCTACGGCGGCGCGGCTGAGGGGGAGTACCTCTGCACGCATCGCCTGGTCGAGGAAATTCACGTCACCGGTTCGGACAAGACCCACGACGCCATTGTGTTCGGCGTGGGCGAAGAAGGGGCGCGCAGAAAGGCAGCGGACGAAGCGCGCAACCCGAAGCGAGTCAGCTGCGAGCTCGGAAACGTGAGCCCCGTCATCATCGTCCCGGGCCCCTGGTCGCAAAAGGACCTGGACTTTCATGGGATGAACCTCGCGTCGACCATCGTGGACAACGCGGGCTTCAACTGCACGGCGACGAGGGTGATCGTGCAGCACGAGCAATGGGACCAGCGCGACGCGCTGCTGGACTCAGTTCGAAACGCATTTCGGAAGGTCGGCGATCGGAAGCCGTACTACCCGGGAGCTGAAGAGCGTCAGAAGATGTTCCTCGAGCGTCATCCCGACGCCGAACAGTTTGGGGCCAAGGGTGATGGCCACGTGCCCTGGACGCTGATCCACCACCTCGACCCGACTCAGACCGACGACATCTGCTTCAACACCGAGTCCTGGTGCGGACAGACCAGTGAGGTCGCACTGCCGGCGTCGTCGGTCGTCGAGTACATCGACCAGGCTGTCGAGTTCTGCAACGAGAGCGTTTGGGGCACGCTGGCTTGCAGCATCTTCGTCCACCCGAAGTCGCTGAAGGACCCGGCCGTTGCAGATGCGGTGGAGCGCGCGATTGCCAATCTCCGCTACGGCGCCATTGCGGTGAATCACTGGTCGGGTCTGGTCTACGGCCTGGTGACACCCACCTGGGGCGCGTTCCCGGGGCACGAGCGCAAGGACATTCGATCGGGACAGGGCGTCGTGCACAACACGTTCATGTTCGACCGGCCACAGAAGTCGGTGCTTC
>Ga0316198_10000668_pt1 | contig 18637 bp, 16 predicted proteins | sample OudBieAanoxic_MG_FD_204935 | JGI IMG/M metagenome (GOLD analysis project Ga0316198, IMG submission 204935) | Coastal sediment microbial communities from Oude Bieten Haven, Netherlands - site A anoxic | ecosystem: Environmental > Aquatic > Marine > Coastal > Sediment | place: Netherlands...
GGAGATGCCCCACGTGCATCGACTTCGACATGTTGGGACCGCCGTAGTCGACGATCACCTTGAGCCGGGGTTCCGGAACGGCAATGCCGATCCGATCATCGTCCTCCATCATCTGCGCGTACCGCGCGAGGTATTCGTCGGTGACAACGATGTTGATGAATCCGGGTCCGGCGATGTCCAGCGACGCAAACGCCGATCGATCACTGAGGTTGTCGATCACTGTCTGCGCCAACTCGCGCGGATTCTGGCCGATCGCCTTCGCAGCAGCGAGGGCACCATTGCATTGGTACTGCGCAAGCTCCGGGCGTTGCGATGGGACGACCAGACCGGCCGACCGGTCCACCCCCGAAGCGGCGAACGCGTCGCCGAAGACTCCGGAGAGATCTGAGAGAAGGGACATGGGGAGAATCCACCTAGGGGGTTGTAAGGACCCGGAGGTTACAATCGTTTGAAGCGCCCCAGTAGCTCAGGGGATAGAGCGCCGGCCTCCGGAGCCGGGAGCGCAGGTTCGATTCCTGCCTGGGGCACCGTGTCGCACTACGTGCCAAGTACTCCGTACTCAGTAGTCAGTACTCTCTAGTTCTTACCTCCCAATGGGTCAGCACCATGCCAGATGTCGACGTCCGAGTGCTCCCACCAGACGGAGCGAGGGTTCGATTCCTGCCCGGGGCACCGTGTCGCACTACGTGCGAAGTAGTCCGTAGTCCGTAGTTCGTACCCCCCTCTTTTGTCCCCTCACGAAGTGGGGGGACGCGAATTCGCCCCCGCGAATTCGCAGGGGGGCTGCGCTCATGGAGATCCGACAGCCGCCCACAAGTAGACACGTGGTTGAATTCTCCGATGACCAATCATCACTTCGCCGTCGACACATCTGGAACGGATGAGATCGTCGCATGGGCGACCGACCGGCTCTCCGCCCCATTCGACACAGATCGTCCCCCACTGGAGCTCATTCGGAGGCTGGGAGCGCAGCCATCGGAAGGGAGCGTGTGCTTCGGGTTCTGGATCCCGCACCTGCGTTCGGACGCGATCGTGGCGGTCGAGCTGGAGGTGTTCGAGCCGCCGGCCGGGCTGGACCTTGGCATCGCAACCCAAACCGTCGAGTTTCGCTGGAGCAGCTTCCCGATGGCGATTACGGGCGAGTTCGCCTGGATATGCCTTTCCGGCGTAACGGTGGGCGACCGAGATCGCATCGGTACGTTCTACCGCGCGACCGTGCACCTCTCCGATGGTGAGCCGGTGATCATCGGCGATCCCCTTGCGATGAGCATGCCGTTCGGCGCCTTTGCTCCTGCCGAGGTCATTGATCCGACGCCGATCACAACCAACCGAGCCGATGCGTCCTACTTCGAGTCCCTGGCCGACGACGGTGGAATTCCTCGAATCCCGGCATGTGCAAACCTCCTCCAGGTACACGTTCCGACGGCCACAGAGCCGGGAACGATCTCAGCCCTCACCACGTGGATCAGCGAGATCGGTGCCAGAATGTCAAAGGGCGAGCCGCTGTCGCCGGGTGACGAGTTATGGCTCGAGTACGACGGCATCGAGCTCATGCCGGTCGAGCCCACGATTGGTTTCGAGGCAGGTCCACCGAGCTGGGAACTCGTCAACGCAAATACCGACGAGGCAGTTGTGCGAATCCGCAGGCCCGAAACCACCGACTGGGGTTATGACGTCATCATCTCGGGCGGCGCCGCAGTGAACCCAGCGATGCTGACGGCCGGTCGGCCCTACGAGCTTGCCGACCTGGCTGTGGCGCTCCACACGTTCCCCACCGGTCCGATGCGCCTCGTTGTCGACGTGGTGTATGGGCATGCCGACAACCAGGCGGTCGGGGTCGTACCGGAGGCGTGGTTCACGGGACCCGACATGTACGGTCAGCATCTCGACTACCGCAACCCGATCGTTCGAGCTCATCTGCTCGAGATGCAACGCCGGAAGGTCACCTTCGGAGTCGACGGTGTCCGCGTCGACGGCGCTCAGGACTTCACGTGGTGGAACGAGGAGGACCGGCAACTCGAATACCACGACCTGTACATGGAAGAGATCAGTGCCGTCGTGCAAGAGGTCGCCGGGGTGCGCTACCGGCCCTGGATGATTTTCGAGGACGGCCGACCGTGGCCGAAGGAGGACTGGGAACTCTCGTCAACGTATCGCGCGGTGATCGAGCGCCAACCAGAGGTTCACCAGTGGGGGCCCCTGACGTTCGCCCACAACACGCCGTTCCTCTTCACGTTCTGGGTCACGAGATGGTGGAGACTGCGCGAGATCGCGGAAGTCGGCTCCAACTGGATCAGCGGCTGTGCGAACCACGACACGTTGCGCCGCGGCAGCCAGGTCGACCCGCAGGCACGGATCAACCACTACCTGGGGGAGACGCTGCCCGACGTTATCCGCAATGCGTATGACCATCCCGCTGCCAATCTGCTCTTCCATGCCTTCCTACCTGGCACGCCGATGGATTTCCTCCAGGCCTCGGCCCGGGCCCCCTGGAGCTTCATCCGCAACACCGATCACCGCTACGCCATCAAGGTCTGGGCGGAGGAGAAACGGTTCCTCGACTGGCACATCACCGCCCATGACTACGACGCCGCGAACAACTTCCGGCGGTTGAAGGCTCTTGGCTTCGTGGATCGATCGACTCTCTATGAGCTCATGGCAGAGCTGGAGGCAGCCGTCATCCTCCACGGGGATCAGGTCGAGGCAGCGGTCGATGCCTCGCAGCGCTCATCCGTTCCCGAAAGTTTTGTCGCGAACGCCGACGGCTTGCGCGCTGCTGCCCGGGCATGGATGGACGACGTGCACGACTACTGCGTGGCAACTCGCTACCTCGATCGTACCGATGTCGATCGTGTGCACTTCAATCTGCAGGCTCGGGCGTTTCGTCGTTCGCACCGATGGCTTGTCGAGAGCCTTGGGACCGACGACACGTTCGACTATCACCATCCGACAAACGGCGCCGTCGTGTTTCACGGCATGCGGCACGGCCCGAACGGTGCCCAGGTGCTGTTCGTCGCGAACATGGAGGGCCGACCTGTTGAGGTCGTCGCGGCAGAGCTTCCGGGAGCGGCAGGGGCGAACTGGGATCCGGCGCTGGTGACCCCGGGTGTTGCGAATCCGTCTGCGACGAACCCGATGACGCTCGCCGACGCCCAGGGGGTTGTGTTCGTGGGCCGCTGATCACCCCCAACCCGACGGGACAGCTCACGTGCGAGGGACGCCGAACCCCGGTCCGAAACCGTGAACCTTCAGAACCTCAATAGGGCATATCTTCCCTAATTGGAATCCGTAGTCCTTTGACAGCAAGATTTTCGGGGACTCAGCTTGTGAAGGAATTCACTTCCCGGTGTGTAATTCCTAGCATTCCGCAGAAGTAGGGAAGCGAGTCCGCGTGCAGCTCACGAGCAGCGATGATCGACGACCAGCGACCCACTGGAGCCAGCTGGTTGAGACGCGCTCATGGCAGAAACCGACACACCGCCACCCACCGGTTCTCCGCCACCGGAACCGAGCGACGGGAGCGGCCGACGTGACTGGATCATCGGCCTGATCGCCATCATCCTGCTCGTCGTCGGACCCATCGTGATCTTCGTTGGGATCCGTAATTCGGTCGAAGCTGCCAACGCCGACGATGCGTGGGCAGGCGTACCCACAACGGTCCCGCATACCGACCACGCGCTGCTGATGACGGGCCCTTACGAAACGGGATCCGAAGTCACGGAAGGCTGCCTTGAGTGCCACGCCGAGGCCGGCGAGCAGATGCTCCAGAGCGAGCACTGGCTGTGGGAAAACCCACCCGTCTCACTGCCGGGGCGCGACGAACCGGTCGCCCTCGGGAAGAAGAACTCGCTCAACAACTTCTGCACGGGCATCCAAGGCAACGAGCCGCAATGTACGACGTGCCACGCCGGGTACGGCTGGGAGGATGAGACCTTCGACTTCACGGATGAGACGAAGATCGACTGCCTCGTATGTCACGACCAGTCCGGGCAGTATGCCAAGGCGGATTCGGGATACCCGGCCGAAGCGACCGATCTCGTCCTCGCTGCGGGAAGCGTCGGCCGTCCCACGCGCACGAACTGCGGCTCGTGTCACAGCACCGGCGGCGGCGGCAACGGTGTGAAACACGGTGATCTGGACAACACCCTCAACTATCCGAACGAGACCATCGACTTCCACATGGGCGCGTCCTGGATATGCAATGCGTCGACTGCCACACGACCACCGATCATCAAATCTCGGGCACATCCACATCGGTGAAGCTCATCGACGACAACCCGGTGTCGTGTACCGACTGTCACAACTCGCTCCCTCACCAGGACGATCGCCTCAACAGCCACACCGACCGAGTCGCCTGCGAGACGTGTCACATCCCTGAGTACGCCGTCAAGGATCCGACCAAACTCTGGTGGGACTGGTCGACTGCCGGGCAGGACGGCCTCTCCGACGATCCGCACGAGTACCTCAGGATCAAGGGCAGCTTCGTCTACGGCACGCAACTCATCCCCGAGTACTACTGGTTCGACGGCACGGCAGAGCGGTATCTCTTGGGAGATCCGATCGACCCCGAGGGCATCACCATCCTCAATGACCCGAACGGAGGCGTCCACGATCCGGTCGCCAAGATCTACCCGTTCAAGGTTCATCGCGGACTCCAGCCGTACAACGCCGTACACAACTACCTCATCCAGCCGAATCTCGTGGGCGACGAGGGGTACTGGACGATCTTCGACTGGGATATCGCTCTGCAGAACGGCGCCGACGACACCGGCTTCGACTTCAGCGGTGAGTACGGTTTCGCGCGCAGCGACATGTACTGGCCGCTCGAGCACATGGTTGCCCCCGCGGCTGACGCACTCCAATGCACGACGTGCCACTCGGACGCCGGGCGGCTGGATTGGAAGGCTCTCGGCTAAGACGCCGATCCGATGGACACGGCGGGCCAGCGGACCACCGACGGGAGTGACCGATGAGTCGCCGCCGGGTCGCGGTGGCGCTCGGCGTGGCCGCCCTGTTCGCTGCGACGTTCCTTGGCGCTGCGGTCGATCCGTCGTCTGCCTCAATGAGCGACGACACGGACGGCGGACTCGTGATCCCACCCGGTGGCGGAATGGTCCCGCCGATGCACCCCACATTCGCGCTGCTCAACGGCGACGCGGCCAACGTGCTGTCGAGCGGCAGGCCCGTGTCCACGCTCACAACGTGCGACCGGTGCAACGCCGCTTGCGAGCATCAAGGGCATGGTGACCGGCTGGGAGGAAGTCGAAGTCTCGTCGGTTGTCGAGGAGGTGAAGACCTGATGGCCATCAAGCCGGTCGGCCCGTCGGTCCGGAAGGGCAAGGCCCCCAACCCTCGCCCATTCCCAAACCCGTACCTCGTTGGAGTCGGCCTTGGCGTCGTGCTCTTCCTCTCCGTCCTCATCACGGGAGATGGCCTCGGGGCTCCCGGCGCCGTCCAGCGTATTTGGGCCTGGATCGAGAACCTGGTCGCCCCACAGCACGTCGACACGAACATCTACCTCGTCAGGTACGCGGGTGGTGAGGCACAACCGCTCAATCACTGGATCGTGATGCTCGCGATCGGCGTGCTGATCGGTGGATTCATCTCAGGGCTGATCGGCAGACGCGTCTACACCGAGATCGTGAAGGGCCCGCTCATCTCGAACAGAACAAGGCTGCTGTTCGCTCTCCTTGGTGGCTCGTTCGTTGGATTCGGCGCGCGATTCGCGAGGGGTTGTACGTCAAGCCAGGGCCTCACCGGATCGGCCCTGCTGTCGGTTGGGAGTTGGGTCTTCATGATGGCGTTCTTCGCCGGCGCCCTCGCCGCGGCGCCGTTCTTCAAGAAGCTCTGGAACGACTGATGCCGTTCCCCCTCGACCTGCACGAACTCGGCACCCCTGTTACCTACACGATCTTCGTGTTCATCGGCATCGGGTTCGGATTCATGCTGGAGCAAGCCGGGTTTGGGCGCAGCACGAAGCTCGCCGCGCAGTTCTACTTCAAGGATTTCGCGATGTTCCGGGTCATGTTCACGGCCGTGATCACCGCCATGGTCCTGATCTTCGGAGCGGTCGGTATCGGCATCCTCGACTTCAGGAAGGTCTTCGTCCCCGGGACGTATCTCTGGCCGGTCGCCATCGGCGGCTTCATCCTCGGCGTCGGATTCCTCATCGGCGGCCTCTGCCCCGGCACGTCGATCGCGGGCGCTGCGACACTCAAGATCGACGCCATGGTCTTCCTCGTCGGCGTCGTCCTCGGTGTCTTCGTCTTCGGTGAGACCGTCCCCTACTTCATCGGATTCTGGACAACCTCGGACTTCGGACGGCTCACGCTCCCCGAGTGGCTGGGCATCCCAACCGGGGTCATCGTCCTGTTCATCGTGGTGTTCGCACTCCTTTTGTTCTGGGGCTCCGAAGTGCTCGAAAAGAAGCTTGACGGCGCGGACCCGGCCGACGCTCCCAAGGCCCGCTACTTCGGCGCCGCCGCGATCGTCCTCGTCGCCCTCGTCGTCCTCCTCCTCGGTGACCCGTCGACCGCCGACTACTGGGATGCGGTGGCCGCCGACGAGCAGGCGCGGCTCGACAGTCGCGAAGTGCAGATCCACCCGGGCGAGCTGCTCGGACTGATGAACGACACATTTGTGAATCTCGTCATGCTCGACGTGCGCGACGAGCGCGACTACAACCAGTTCCACCTGAGGGCCGCTCGCCAAACCGACCCGACGCTCGAATCGGTCGAGGCTGTCTCACCCGACCTCACCGGACTCGCTCCGAGATCGGTCATCGTCGCGATGAGCAACGACGAGCGTGATGCAACCGAGGCGTGGAAGACGCTCGTCGCCAACAACGTCATCAACACGTACATCCTCGAGGGCGGGATCAACGAATGGCTGGAGATCTTCGGAGAAGACGCCGATCCGAAACCGACCGACTATCCGGACCAGCTGGCGTTCACATTCACGGCGGCCCTCGGGGGTCGCTGTGTGGCCTCGGACCCCCACTCCGACGACTTCGAACTCATCTACGAGCCGAAGGTCGTCATCGCAGGCCCCTCCGCCGTAGTCGGCGGAGGATGCGGGTAGGGAGAGGAGACAGGAGACAGGAGACAGGAGACAGGAGACTCGCGGCAGACCGCATGCCTCAGGCATCAAGCTGGTTTGATCTCGGATCTCGGATCTCGGATCTCGGGTCTGACTACCCGTCAGTAGCGAGCGCTTCCTTGACCAGCCGAGCTACCAGCGCACCGTCTACGTCTTCGCCTGACTTCATCACCGCGCCCATCACTCGGCCGATCATCTTCGGTTCGGTGGCACCGAGGTCGGCGATGGTCTGGTCGACGAGGGCGCGAGTTGCCGCCTCGTCCAGCTTCTGCGGGAGGTAGGCCGACAGGTAGTCGATCTCGAAAGTGAGCTTGTCGGCTTGCTCTCGTCCTCGTTCTCCCAGCGTTTCGTATTCGCCGCGAGCCTTACCCATCCGTTTGACGTAGGTTGCGATCGTCGCCAGATAGAGGCCGTCATCGACCTCACCGTCGAACCCGGGTGCAGCCTTGGCCACCGAGATCTCCGATTGGATCTGGCGGATCACGTTGAGGGTTGCACGATCCCCGCTCTTCATTGCCGCCTTCTGCTCCGCGGCCAACTGCTCCTGAATGTTCATCTGTTCCAGCTCCGATTGTCTGTCGGGAAGGCTACCGGGACCAAAGTCCCATATTTACAAATCGTTTGCGCCCTTCCAGGTCGTGGCAATACACTGCTACCACCCCGCCACGAGCAGGCTCATAAGCGGGGTACCTTGTGAACAGATTCACATTCACGAGGCCACATAGGAATCCGCTTCGAGGAGACATTACCGTGCTTACCGTGACCGACTGGCGTGAACTGGCCGCCTGTCGTGACTCCGATCCAGACCTGTTCTTCCCCATTGGAACAACGGGTCCCGCCACCGACAAGATCCGTCAGTCCGTGGCAATCTGCTCGGCCTGCTCCATGCAGGAAGAATGCCTGCAGTATGCGCTGGAGACGAATCAGGAAGCCGGCGTCTGGGGCTCCTACCCCGAAGACGACCGCCGCCGCCTCAGGAAGCGCTGGTTGGCCGAGCGTCGTCGTCAGCGCCAAGCGGCGAGCTAGACGCCCCCGACATTCATCTGACCCGTCGAATCGATCGTCCGGAACGCGTCATTCGATTCCGGAGAACCCAACATCACGGTGGCTCGCCGTCTCGATCTCGACAAACGCAACCTTCTCGAGGACGATGCCGTGCTGGTAACCGCGGTTGTCCGTGATCCACAGCAGTTCGGCCCCCTCGTCGACGGCTGTCTCGAACTCGGTCGCGATGTTGTGGCCCGGCTCAACTTCGATCTCGAGCTCTCGAGTCGCCGCCATCCCGAAGCGGACTTTCACGGTCTCGCTGATCATTTCGGGCATGTCACCATATCTCCTCAGTAGTGGGATTCGGATCTCTCAGTTGTTGACGATGAGTTCGGGGTGCGTGCGCACGTGCGGCGTGCGGTCCTCGACCTCTTGGGCGAGACGGTTGAATGCCGCCACCGCTTCGCCGTCCGGGTCGACGGCCACCGCCGGCAATCCGCGGTCGGCGCCATCTCGAACGGTCGGCTCCAACGGGATCTGCGCCAGCAGGTCGGTCTTGAGATGCTCGGCAAGTGCAGCGCCTCCCCCTTCGCCGAATATCGTATATCGCTTGCCGTCGTCGCCGGTGAACCACGACATGTTCTCAACCACACCGAGCACGTCTTGGTTGACCTTCTCGGCCATGAGGCCGGCCTTCACGGCGACCCTCCCCGCGGTGGGTTGTGGCGTCGTCACCACGATCGTCTCTGAGCGCGGAAGGAACTGACTCAGTGAGATCGCCACGTCGCCGGTGCCCGGGGGCATGTCGATGAGGAGGTAGTCCGGCTCGTCCCACAACACGTCGACGAGGAACTGTTCGAGGGCCTTGTGCAGCATCGGGCCTCGCCAAATGACGGCCTGGTCCGGAGCGATGAAGAAGTCCATCGACATCACCGCCACGCCGTAGGCCTCCGGCGGAATCAACATGTCGTCGAGGACGACCGGTTGGCGATCAACGCCGAGCATCTTTGGAACCGAATAGCCCCACACGTCGGCATCGATGAGCCCGACCCTGTTCCCCCGCTCTGCGAGCGCAACAGCGAGATTGGTCGCGACCGAAGACTTGCCAACTCCACCCTTGCCCGATGAGATGCCGATGACGCGGGTCTTCGAACCGGCCTTCCCGATGGTCACCTCGCGGGTGGCCGCTCCCCGGACTTGCTCGACGATACCCGCTCGATCCGCGTCGCTCATTGACGTGAACTCGACACTCACGCCTGCGACACCGTCCACCGTTGAGGCGGCCGCCGTGATGTCTGCAGTGATGGTGTCCTTCAGCGGGCACCCGGGAACGGTGAGCGCCACCATCACGTGGACCGACCCGTCGGGTCCGATGGTCACGTCACGGAGCATGCCAAGCTCCTCCAGACTTCGATGCAATTCAGGATCCTGAACCGCCCCAATGGCAGCTCGGAGTGCGTCGACATCCACCAAGAACAACTCCTATCCAGATAGTGGATAGAAACTATAGTGATGAGCGGTCATCCAGAATCTCGATGGGAACGGCATGGATACCGAAGCGTTTGATCAACAAGTCTCCGACCTCGCCGCCACGCTCGGCGACGCGACTCGTCGCGGCATCTATGTCACGGTTCGTGAGTCCCTCGAGCCGGTCACCGCCTCGCAAATCGCCGACCTCTTCGATATTCACTCGAACGTTGCTCGACACCACCTCGACCGGCTTGTCGCAGACGGATACCTGCAGGTGACGCGGAAACGACCTTCGGGGCGCACCGGCCCGGGCGCAGGTCGCCCGGCGAAACACTACGAACCCACCCGCAAGAACGTGTCGGTGCAGTTCCCTGCGCGACGCTACGACCTCCTCACCGAACTCCTTCTTCGCGTCATCGAACGAGTCGCACCTGAGAACGCCGCCGAAGTCGCCGACGAGATCGGTCGCGAGTACGGCCGCGAGCTTGCCGCGGAGATCGGATTCCCGGACGAATCCGGCTACGAAGCGGCAGCAATCGCCGTCGCCAAGGCGTTGATGGGCGTCGGCTTCGAGGTCGAAGCCCAGCCGGGTGAACGCCAACTCGTAACCCGATTCTGCCCGTTCGGGGAGTCTGCGAAGAACCATCCCGTCATCGTCTGCCAACTCGACCAGGGACTCGTGTCGGGCCTCCTCGAAGGGACAACGCAGATCCCGGTAGCCGTCGTCAACCCCCATGGGAGCGACGAGGGAGACTGCGTAACGAGCTTCGGCGTGGGACCGAGTGGCTGAGTAGCCACGCACGGACTACGGAGCACGGAGCCAAGAAACGCGTCCACCTCTTCCTGCGACCCTAGCCGAACGCGGTTCAGGTCCGATCACTGCGGATCAGCGAATCGGCGCGTGTACTGCTCCTTGACCGAGTCCAGCTCGAAGTGCGGGATCCCGAGCGCAACAGAAACGGCCCTCGCCACCGTCGACTTGCCGGATCCCGGGCTGCCCACCACTGCGATGCGTTCCACCACATGGATTCTGGCCTGATCTCGGGATGTAAGGTCGCCACGTGAGCTGGATCGAGACCATCGACACGGAGGACTGGGACGGCGAACTCGGTGCGATGCGAGATCGTGTTGCCGATCCGAAGACCGGCGAGGTCGATCACATCATGGCGGTTCATTCGCTGAACGCCCGCTCCCTCGCAGCCCACGACGTGTTGTACCAATCGGCGATGCGTGGGACGGCAACCCTTCGCAAGGTCGACCGTGAATTGATCGCGGTGCTGGTCAGCTCAATCAACGAATGCCACTACTGACTGACCCACCATCGGCGCGGTCTGCGCCGTCTCTTCGAGGACGAGGAACTCCTCACCGCGATCGAGCACGACTGGAGAGCCGCAGGCCTTGACGCACGGCGGACTGCCATGCTGGGCTACGCCGAACGGCTCACCCGCACCCCTTCCGACATCGACTCCGACGATATCGGCAGGCTCCGCGCCGTCGGATTCTCCGATCGGGACATCCTCGACATCGCCGAAGTCACGGCCTACTTCGCGTATGTCAATCGGATCGCCGACGGCCTCGGCGTCACCGTTGAACCGGGGCTCGACGATGACTGACCACACGCAGCAGGCCAGATCGATCCACGCATCACTGCCCGTCGTCGACGGGCACAACGACCTCCCATGGGCGCTGCGTATCAGAGCGGACTCCAACCTCGACGCTGCCGACCCGTGCGAACCCCTCGCCGGCTACCACACCGACGTTCCGCGCCTCGAGGTGGGCGGCGTGGGAGCGCAGTTCTGGTCCGTGTTCGTCCCGGCATGGGATCCAACGCCGTTCCGCACCACCATCGAGCAGATCGATCTCGTGCACCGTCTGACCGATCGGTGCGACCGGCTCGCTCACGCGGACTCGGCCGAGGATGTGGTCGCCGCGCGCACGCTCGGCAAGACGGCCTCGTTGATGGGTGCCGAGGGTGGGCATGCCATCGAGAACTCGCTCGTCGCGCTGCGAACGCTCCGGCGGCTCGGAGTCCGCTACATGACGCTCACCCACGGCGACACGATCGATTGGGCGGACTCAGCGACCGATGAACCACGGCACGGGGGACTCACCGACTTCGGCGAAGACGTGGTTCGAGAGATGAATCGGATTGGCATGGTGGTTGACATCTCACACGTATCGGCAGACACGATGCGGCACGCCCTTTCGGTGAGCGACAAGCCCGTCATGGCATCACACTCGAGCGCATTCGCGATCGCTCCGCACCCGAGGAACGTCCCCGACGACGTGCTCCGCATGGTGCGAAACAACAACGGTGTGGTGATGGTGAACTTCTATCCACCGTTCGTGAACAGCGCGGCGGCCGAGCAGTCCATGGGACGATTCGAGGTCGCGCGGAGGTTGATGGCTGAACTCGGGGACGACGCAGCGGTCGAGGCGGAGCTCGAGCGGATGCTCGAAACCGATCCGTACCCGGAGGTCACCATTGCGGAAGTCGTCGACCATATCGAGTACTTCGCACGTGTTGCCGGCGTCGCCCACGTCGGCCTTGGCTCCGACTACGACGGCGTCGACGCGACCGCAATTGGCCTCGAAGACGCCAGCACCTACCCGGCGATCACGGTCGAGCTACTCCGCCGCGGCTGGACGGGGCCAGACATCCGAGCCGTCCTAGGCGAGAACGCGTTGAGGGTGCTCGCCGCCAACGACCAGGTGACCGCCTAGGTCACAGATAGCGGACGAAAGACCCGAGACACGAGATCCGAGACCGGACTCGAGTCTCAAGTCTCGAGTCTCATGTCTCTTCTCTCATGTCTCGAGTCTCATGTCTCTTGTCTCACCTCGCCATTTCGCGAATGACCATGTGGAGGATTCCGCCGTGGCGGAGGTAGTCGATTTCGATGGGGGTATCACAGCGGGCGATCGTCGTGAATTCGACCGTCGTCCCGTCGGCTTTCGTCGCCGAGACCGGCACCGGTTGCCGCGGCGTCAGGGTGTCGTCAACATCGAATGAGAACACCTCCGTGCCGTCGAGACCGAGTTGGCTCGCGCTCTCCCCTTCGGTGAAGGTCAACGGCAGCACACCCATCATCACGAGGTTCGAACGGTGGATGCGCTCGAAGCTCTCTGCGATCACAGCTTTGATACCGAGCAGGAAGGTCCCCTTCGCCGCCCAGTCGCGGGAAGAACCCATCCCGTAGTCCTTGCCGGCGAGCACGACGAGCGGGATATCGTCCGCCTGGTAGTGCATTGACGCGTCGTACACAGGCTTGACCTCGCCGTCGAGGAAGTCCAGCGTCCAGCCGCCTTCGGTTCCCGGCGCCAGTTGGTTTCGCACTCGGACATTTGCGAACGTGCCGCGGGTCATGACCCGATCGTTGCCGCGTCGCGAGCCGTAGCTGTTGAACATCGCCGGCTCGACGCCCTGCTCCATGAGATAGCGGCCCGCGGGTGTGTCGGCGGCGATCGCTCCCGCCGGGCTGATGTGATCGGTGGTCACCGAGTCACCAAGCTTCAGCAAGACGCGAGCCCCATCGATCGGCGTGATGGGTGTTGGGTCCGGGGCAAGATCGACGAAGAACGGCGGTTCCTGAACATACGTCGAAGCGGGGTTCCAGTCGTAGATCGCCTCGGTTCCCGAATCGACGGCCCGCCACTCCTCCGACCCGTCGAACACGGCGCCGTACTCGGTGGTGAACTGATCGCGGTTGACCGACGATGCAACAACGGCCGCCACCTCCTCCTGGGTCGGCCAGAGGTCTGCGAGGTACACGTCCGCTCCGTCCTGGTCGACGCCGAGCGGTTCGGTCGACAAGTCAATATCGACGGTGCCCGCGATTGCGTAGGCCACAACGAGCGGCGGTGATGCGAGGTAGTTCGCGCGCACGTGCGGGCTGATACGGCCTTCGAAGTTGCGATTCCCAGACAGCACCGAGGTCACAACGAGGTCTGCCTGCTCGACACCCGCGGCGATCGGCCCCGGCAGCGGTCCAGAGTTCCCAATGCAGGTGGTACAGCCGTAGCCAACCGTCCAGAATCCGACGGCTTCGAGGTCATCGAGGAGTCCGGCCTTCACGAGGTAGTCCGTGACGACCTTCGATCCCGGAGCAAGCGAAGTCTTGACCCACGGCTTGCGCGTGAGGCCCCGCTCGTTGGCCTTTCTGGCGACGAGCCCAGCACCGATCATGACATCGGGATTGGATGTGTTCGTGCACGATGTAATCGCTGCAATCACAACATCGCCATCGCCGAGTTCGAACGTCTCGTCTTCGGCAGTCACCGTCGCCGTGGTGCCGGCGACCGCTCCGTCCGGCCGGAGCCCACCCTCGAGGTCGGTGTGCCATTGCGTCTTCATGCTGTCGAGATCGATGCGGTCCTGGGGCCGTGTGGGCCCGGCCAGCGACGGGACGATGGTCCCAAGATCGAGTTCGAGAAGCGAGCTGTAGGCGATGGGGCGGCTCTCGTCGCGCCACATCCCCTGTTCCCTGTAGTACTGCTCGACCGTGGAGATCAGCGCCTCGTCACGCCCGGAGAGTCGCAGGTAGTCCAACACCTGGTCGTCGACAGGGAAGAAACCGACGGTTGCACCGTATTCCGGAGCCATGTTGGCGATCGTCGCACGGTTCGCGACCGGCATCCCGTCAAGGGCCGGGCCGAAGTATTCGACGAACTTCCCGACCACTCCATGCTCCCGCAACATCTCGGTGATGCGCAGGACGAGGTCGGTGGCCGTTGCCCCGTCGGGGAGGACACCGGTGAGCCGGAACCCGACAACCTCGGGAAGGAGCATGTAGATCGGCTGCCCGACCATCACAGCTTCGGCCTCGATGCCGCCGACACCCCAGCCGACGACGCCCAGACCGTTGATCATCGTCGTGTGCGAGTCTGTTCCGACCAGCGAGTCCGGGTAGAGGGCTCCCGCGTGATCCCACACCACTTTGGCGAGGTACTCGAGATTGACCTGGTGGACGATGCCGGTGGCGGGCGGCACAACACGGAAATCGTCGAACGCCGCCTGACCCCACTTCAGGAACTCGTAGCGCTCCATGTTCCGCTCGAACTCGATCTCCGAGTTGATGCGGAGCGCATTCGGTGAGTTGAAGGCATCAACCTGGACCGAGTGGTCGACGACGAGGTCGGCCGGGACTTGAGGATTCACCTTGGCGGCCGCCGTCTCGTTGCCGGTCATCCTCACAACGGCGGACCGCATTGCGGCGAGGTCCACCACGGCCGGCACTCCGGTGAAGTCTTGGAGAACCACACGAGCCGGTTTGAAGGCAATCTCCGTCTCTCCAACCGCCGTTGCGTCGTAGCGAGCGGCGGCGTGCACGTCGTCATCGGTGACGATGCGGCCGTCGTGATTCCGGAGTGCCGATTCGAGGAGCACCTTGATCGAATACGGCAGGTGTTCGACGTCGCCGAGTCCATCGAGTGCGTCGAGGCGGTAGATGACTCGCTCCCCGAGTGGTGTATCGATCGTGCGTCGGGCGCCAAACGGATCGTGGATCTCGGTCATTCTGGGTCCTCGCAGGTCTGTCGCGGTCTGGCTCTCGGAACACGGTCATGATATCCCGAAGTGTCTACGTCTATCCGGATGCGCTCGAGCGCGGGGAACGAACGCGACCGGACTCGTCGAGCGACGGATCGACAGATTCTCCAGCGCTTCGATATCGGTGGCGCATAAGTATCGTCCGTCCATGAACGGCCCCCAAAGCTCAAGTCAACCGCGTCTCGTTTTCTCAGTGCTGCTCGTGGCCTTGTCTCTTCTCGGTGCCGCCTGCTCCGACTCGGATTCAACGACGGATGACGTGCCGGCTCTCGCCGACATCGCAGATGCCGAGGCACCCCCGAACCATGGGCAGGTGGCCGTCGACTTCACCGTGATGACGCTCGACGGCGCCGGATTCACGCTCTCCGAACACTTCGAGAATGACGGCCGTCCGGTGTTCCTCAACATGTGGGCCTCGTGGTGCCCCCCGTGCAAGGCTGAGATGCCGGACATCAATGCGGCGTCAGAGGCCCACGACGACGTGAAGTTCGTCGGCATTGCCGTCAACGACGACCCGGTAGCGGCGGCGGACTTCGTCACGTCGAACGGGATCGAGTACACCATCGGATTCGACGACCAAGGTGACGTCTCGCACGGCTACAACGTGCGCGGATTGCCTGCGACGTACATCATCTCGGCGGACGGATTCATCCTCGAGCAGGTCTTTGGTGCCGTCACGGAATCCGAGATCAACGAGAAGCTCGAGCGCTGGTTCTCGTAGGTCAACAGCCGCGCCATCGCGGCTCGCGTTTGCTGAGGAAGGCCGCCACACCTTCTTGTGCATCCTCAGTGGAAGCGATCGCGGTCAACCCGATGTGGAGATGGTCGAGCGCCGTGTCGAGGTCCATGTCTTCCACGGCGTAGAACGCCGCCTTGCCGAGCGCCAACGCCGCCGGGCTCTGCTCTGCGAGAGCCGCGGCCGTCTCGTCGACCGCATGGTCGAGGTCAGCTGAAGGCACCGCGCGGTTGATGATCCCAAGATCGGCAGCCTCGGCTGCGTCGAACCGGCGGCCGGTGAGCATCATCTCGAGGAGTGGCCGTCTCGGCACGAGCGGTTTGAGCACAGCGGTGATCATCATGGGCCATAACCCCACGGCGATCTCAGGTGTCCCGAAGCGGGCGTGGTCGGCGGCGATTGCGATGTCACAAGCGGCGACCAGCCCGAGCCCACCTCCGAGTGCGTGTCCGTTGACCCGCGCGACGATCGGCTTCGGGCACCGACGCATCGCACGAACCAGATCGGCGAGCGCACTCCGGCCCCCATGGTCGGCAAGGGGATCGTCGACGAAACCACCCGAGAGGTCCCCGCCGGCGGAAAAGACGCGGTCGCCGGCGCCGGTGACCACGATCGCGCGCACGGCGCCGTCGGAGCACGCCGACCGGAGTGCGGCGTGCAACTCTCGCATCGTGGCGTTTGACAACGCGTTGCGGCGGTCGTGATCGTCAATAGTGATCGTGGCGGTGGCATCGGAGATCGTGAGCCGAATCATGGGCAAATGGTAGGCGCCGGCAGGGGTCGGCTACTCGTCAGAGATATCCCGCTTTCTCGGCCCACGGGCGCCTCAGACGGCACTACCGTTGAGACGTGCTCTGGATGCCGCTCGTGCTCATCATTGCGATCGCCGTCGGACTGGCTCGTGGGGGAAAGATCTCGAACCTGGCCGAGATCGGCGTGCGTGCGTGGTGGCTCCTCATCATCGGATTGGCTCTGCTCATCACCGCGGCATTCCTGCCCCGCTCGATGCACGACCTTGCCGTTGTGCTGGTAGTGGCCTCGTACCTGGTGTTGCTGATATTCATGCTCATGCATCGGCAGATGGCGGGCATCTGGGTTGCGGGACTCGGCATCCTCATGAACTTCACCGTCATCGCCGTCAACGGCGGCATGCCCGTGATGGTCGAAGCGGTCGAGATTGCCTTCGGATCCGCTGATATGTCGCTTGGGGCGAAACACATACTCCTTACGGAAGAAACCCACCTGGCATTCCTCGCCGATGTCATCCCACTCCCTTACGGCGTCATCTCGTTGGGCGACGTATTCCTCGCGATTGGCCTCGGCGTGTTCGTCGAAGATCAGATTCGCCGGCCGGTTCGCCTGTTCGCCCGCGGAGCCCAAGGCACACCCGGGTCCGCCGCCGAGAGATAGGCGAGAGACGCCGACCTCCGGTCTTCCCTTCCTTCGCGAAGTGGGGGAGACGGCGAAGAAGGGCACGGGAGCGAAGGGGCGGCCTGGGAGCCGGCGTCGCGCAGATGAGGTCCGGTGAGCACCGCGGCTACGCGGCGATGACTCCTCGTTGGACCAAGACCCTTCGCAGGGACGCTCCGACTTCGGGGTCGAAGTCGTAGGCCGAGCCTCGGTGTACTCGCTCCAGAGCCTCGAGCGGCGAAAGCTGTAGCTCGTGCACGGCCTGGTCATAGCTACTGGAGACCTTGATGATCTTGGAGGTCATCGGGATCTCCGGGTCCTTCGCTTCGCCCGGCCGGCGGTATGGACTGTGCTGCACACGAACATATTCAGACACCTCCTGGAGGTACGGTGCCTCTGCGATGATCTGCGCGCCCCACCGGGCGATGTCTTCGTCCGTGTACCCGGCTTTGAGGATCGCAGGCTCGGTGAGTGTGATCCGACCGACGTCATGCATGAGCGCCGCATACTCGAGTTCCGTGACCTCGTTGGGATGGAGTCCGATCTCGCGGGCAATCGCCACCGCGAGGTCGGCAGTGCGAGCGGAGTGTCCGCGAGGCGCGAGATCGGCGACCTCGGGGATCTGAGCAAGCGCCCGGATCATCTGGCCGTAGGTAACGCGCGTGGAGCTGTAGCGAACGAATGCGAGGTGGCTGAAGGCATACGGGAGGACCGCCACCGGGAATGCCCACAAGCCCATCTCGTTCCATGTCATTCCGAACAGCGCTCCGCCGGTGAAGATCGACAACGCCACCGTCCAGTCTTCGAGCGCGAGCAACCACAGGTAGCGTGAGGCGAGGTCCTCGCGCTCGGTTCCGACCCATGCCGACACAAGCGCCCGGACTGCGAACCACACCACAGCGCCCGAGGCAATGGCGATCAGCTGCTGCCATGCGAGCGGCATCGATGACTCGGCCAGGCTCGACAGCACGGCGGAACCGATGAAGCCGAAGACGATCATCGAGATGGCTTCCGCCACATAGTCCGAGTCGGCGTCTCGGTCGGTCTTTGACCTCGACCGCAGCACGATCCATCCGCCAACGAGGCCGATCGTGAAGGCGGTCAACACGGCGAGAACATCCGGCAGGAGTACCAACGCGGCAACGGCGGGGCCGATCGCCAGGTTGATTCGTTTTCCCGAGGGTGTCGGCACGGAGATTGCGTGGAACCCCGCGATGACGGCGGCCCACGGCAACACGAGTGCCCACGATTCCCACGAGATCCCGGATCGGTACAGCAGGATCGTCGACGCAGCGGCGAGAGACGTGATCAACAGGAACAGCAGCACCGAGAGTCGATGCAGTCGGTGTTCAGCCATCGTCGACCCCCCTGCGCATGGGCGCGAGCGG